>Ga0208492_1001398_pt1 | contig 15145 bp, 14 predicted proteins | sample Subbioar_CSW14AB_FD_184820 | JGI IMG/M metagenome (GOLD analysis project Ga0208492, IMG submission 184820) | Serpentinite rock and fluid subsurface biosphere microbial communities from McLaughlin Reserve, California, USA - CR12Mar_CSW14AB (SPAdes) | ecosystem: Environmental > Terrestrial > Deep... | reverse complement strand
CTGGCCATGATGTGCGAGACGCAGGGACTGACCTGTCGCGCCGTCGCCCGCAACCCGGACGAGATGCGCCGCCGTCACGCGGCTGGGGACGGCAATGTTCATGTCGTGGAAAACGGCCGGGTCGAAGGCGAGGGCTGGCTGAACGCCGCCATGGCCTACCTGCGCGGCTTTTGGCACCTCGACCCGCGGGGTGTGCATGCCGAAAGCCTGGCGTCCCGCGCCGTCTTTGACGCAAGCGCGGTCGACAGTGCCGCGGCAGAACGGTTCTTCGCCGAGCTGAACGCGCGGTTTGTCCAGCGCCGCCGGTCCCGCTTTCATCAGCCGCGCGAGGTGGCGCAAGACCTGCCGCAGGGCGCGGTGGCCTTGTTCCTGCAAGGTCCGTCGGCCTTTTTCAACGGCCGCTGCAAGCTTGCCGTGGAGGAGTTGATCCTTGCCGTTGCACAAGGCGCGGGCGGGCGGCCGGTTCTGGTAAAGCCGCATCCGCAAGTGCTGGAGGATGGGCGCGCGGCGATTGCCCGGGCTGTGGCACAGGGGGCCAGGCTGCAGGTGACCGAAGCCAATGTCCACGATGTGCTGGCGGCGGCGGCGGTTACGGTGTCGGTCAACTCGGCGGTGGCGATGGAGGGGTTCCTGCATCGCAAGCCCGCGATCCTGTTCGGTGGGTCGGATTTCCCGACCCTCGTGACCCAGGCAACGGATGCCGCCGACTTCTCCAGGGCGCTGGAGACGGCGCTTTCCGCGCCGTGGGCCTATCCCGAGATGATCTACTGGTATTTCGGCCGGCACACGGTGGAGCTTGCCGCCAAGGATTTCGAGACCCGGGCCTTTGCGGCCTTTGCCCGGGTCGGGTTCCCGCGCGACAGGTTCGGCCTGTAGCGCCGATGCCGCCGATCCTGCCCTGACTTCACCGCTTTCCCTTGCCCCGCTGGGCCTTTCCCACTATAGACCCCGCATCTGAAAACAGAGCCGTCTTGTCCGGTGGTCCGGACCGGGGCGTGCTTTGGTTTTTTCGGGCAATCCCAAGACCTGCGGAGCCAACCGCATGGCCTGTGAAAAGACGAGAAAAGGAAACTGATCTATATGTGCGCTAAAGCAACCATGGAAGACTTCGAAGCCCTGCTGAAGGAAAGCTTCGAGATCGACACCCCCGAAGAGGGCACTGTCGTCAAAGGCCGCGTGATCGCCATCGAGGCGGGCCAGGCCATCATCGATGTCGGCTACAAGATGGAAGGCCGCATCGACCTGAAAGAATTCGCCAACCCCGGTGAGCAGCCCAACATCAACGTGGGCGACACTGTGGAAGTCTACCTCGACCGCGTCGAGAATGCGCGCGGCGAAGCCCAGATCAGCCGTGAAAAGGCCCGCCGCGAAGAAGCCTGGGACCGTCTGGAAAAGGCCTATGCCGCCGAACTGCGCGTCGATGGCGCGATCTTCGGTCGGGTCAAGGGCGGCTTCACGGTCGACCTTGGGGGCGCTGTGGCGTTCCTGCCCGGCAGCCAGGTCGACGTCCGCCCGGTGCGCGATGCCGGCCCGCTGATGGGCATGAAGCAGCCGTTCCAGATCCTGAAGATGGACCGTCGCCGCGGCAACATCGTTGTCTCGCGCCGTGCGATCCTGGAAGAAAGCCGCGCCGAACAGCGCGCCGAAGTCATCGGCAACCTGACCGAAGGTCAAGTGGTCGATGGCGTGGTCAAGAACATCACCGAATACGGTGCGTTCGTTGATCTGGGTGGTGTGGACGGTCTGCTGCACGTCACCGACATGGCCTGGCGCCGCGTCAACCACCCGTCGGAAATCCTGTCGATCGGCGAGACCGTCAAGGTTCAGGTCATCAAGATCAACAAGGAAACCCACCGCATCAGCCTGGGCATGAAGCAGCTTCAGTCCGATCCCTGGGATGCCGTCGAGAAGATGTACGCCATCGGCACGGTCCACAAAGGCCGCGTCACCAACATCACCGACTACGGCGCCTTCGTGGAGCTGGAAGCGGGGGTCGAGGGCCTTGTCCACGTCTCGGAAATGTCCTGGACCAAGAAGAACGTCCACCCCGGCAAGATCGTCTCTACCTCGCAGGAAGTGGACGTCATGGTGCTGGAGATCGACAGTGCCAAGCGTCGCGTTTCGCTTGGCCTGAAGCAGACTCAGCGCAACCCGTGGGAAGTCTTTGCGGAAACGCATCCCGTGGGCTCGGCCATCGAGGGCGAAGTCAAGAACATCACCGAATTCGGTCTGTTCGTCGGCCTCGACAACGACATCGACGGGATGGTTCACCTCTCGGACCTGTCCTGGGACCAGCGCGGCGAAGAAGCGATCCAGAACTACCGCAAGGGTGACACGGTCAAGGCCGCTGTCACCGAAGTGGATGTCGAGAAGGAACGCATCTCGCTGTCGGTCAAGGCTTTGGGCGACGACACCTTCACCGATGCGGTCGATGGCGTGAAGCGGGGGGCGATCATCACCGTCACCGTGACCGCGATCGAGGAAGGCGGGATCGAGGTTGAATACAACAGCCAGAAGTCCTTCATCCGCCGTTCGGACCTGTCGCGTGACCGGGCTGACCAGCGGCCGGAGCGGTTCCAGGTGGGCGACCACGTCGACGTCCGCGTGACCAACATCGACCCGAAGACCCGCAAGCTGGGTCTGTCGATCAAGGCGCGCGAGATCGCAGAAGAGAAGGAAGCCGTCGAACAGTATGGCTCGTCCGATTCGGGCGCCTCGCTGGGCGACATCCTGGGTGCGGCCCTGAAGGACCGCAGCTAAGGGTTGCCACCCGTTAACCAGCGATTGAACCGGAGGGCCCCGCCACAAGCGGGGCCTTTCCTTATCCACAAGTCCCCGTTTTCGTTTGCTCCAAGACGAATCCTGCCGTTATAGTCCAGCGAGAACAAGAGCGTGGCGGCCGCCTCTGCCAGGGGCCGAACCACAGGGGGGACTACGGATGATCCGTTCGGAACTGATCCAGAAGATCGCGGATGAGAACCCGCATTTGACCCAGCGGCATGTCGAGCGGATCGTGAACACGGTCTTCGAGGAAATCATCGAGGCGCTGGCCAAGGGTGATCGGGTCGAACTGCGCGGCTTCGGGGCGTTCTCGGTCAAGGCGCGCGACGCCCGTGTGGGCCGCAACCCCCGCACCGGTGAGGCGGTGAAGGTCGACGACAAGAAAGTGCCGTTCTTCAAGACCGGCAAGCTTCTGCGTGACCGGCTGAACGGCAAGTAGCCCCGCATCGCCTTGCGCCCGGCCCGGTTCGGACCGATATTGGAGCCCGAACCGCTGGGGCACCGAAGCGCATGATCCGTTATCTCCGCCTGATCTTCATCGGCCTTGTCGGCCTTGGCCTGCTGACAGTGGCCCTTGCCAACCGCGGGCCGGTTTCGGTGCGGCTTCTGCCCGAGGATCTCGCGGCCCTGACCGGTCTGACGTGGGCGATGGAGCTGCCTCTGTTCCTGGTCATCTTTGGCGGCATCATCGCCGGCATCCTGATCGGTTTTGTCTGGGAATGGTTCCGCGAGTATGGCCATCGCGCAACTGCGAGCCAGAAATCGCGCGAGGTCACGCGGCTGGAACGGGAACTGGCGGTGCTGAAAGACGCAACCTCGGTCGCGCCAAAGGACGATGTGCTGGCGTTGCTGGAAAAGCGCTAATGCGGGATGTCCGAGTCAAGATCTGCGGGCTTAAGACGCCTGCCGATGTCGCGGCGGTTGCGTCAGCGGGAGCAGCCTACGCCGGGTTCAACTTCTTTCCGAAATCGCCGCGCTATGTCACGGCTGAGACCGCGCGTGCGCTGGCGCTGACCGCCCCTGACGGTTTGTGCAAGGTGGCGCTGGTGGTGGATGCCGACGATGCCGTTCTGGACGCGATCGTCGCGGAAGTGCCGCTGGATATGCTGCAGCTTCACGGCCACGAGACCCCGGCCCGCGTGGCCGAGGTGAAGGAGCGCTATGGGCTGCCGGTGATGAAGGTGATCGGCGTGGCGGGGGAGTCGGACCTGGCCTCGCTGCTGGACTACCAACTGGTGTCGGACCAGATCCTGATCGACGCCAAGGCCCCGAAAGGCGCAGTGCTGCCGGGGGGCAACGGGCTGACGTTCGACTGGCGGCTGCTGGTGGGGCGCAAGTGGCTGAAGCCCTGGATGCTGGCAGGGGGCCTGACACCAGAGAACGTGGGTCGCGCGATCCAGCTGACGGGGGCGCGGCAGGTCGATGTCGCAAGCGGGGTAGAGAGTGCGCCGGGCGAAAAGGACGCAAGCCTGATCGCAGCCTTCGTCGAGGCGGCGCAAGGGGTGAAGGCGGGCGCGCCGATCCTGCGGTAGCGCGATTTCTTCGAAGAAATCGCGACGGAGCCTTCAAAGGCTCCGGTCCGGAGTTTTTGAAAACTCCGGCTTTTCCCGCCGGGCCAATGGCGCTACATGCCGTAAGGAACAGCGGGGGTGCGCCATGGCCGAGGACGGGTTGAACAGCTTCATGACGGGGCCGGACGAGCAGGGCCGCTTTGGCCTGTTCGGCGGGCGGTTTGTCTCTGAAACGCTCATGCCGCTGATCCTGGAGCTGGAGGAGCGCTACAATTTCGCCAAGACCGACCCGACGTTCTGGGCCGAGATGGACGATCTGTGGAAGCACTATGTCGGTCGCCCCTCGCCCCTGTATTTTGCGCCCCGGCTGACGGAACACCTCGGCGGTGCCAAGGTCTACATGAAGCGCGACGAGCTAAACCACACCGGCGCGCACAAGATCAACAATGTGCTGGGCCAGATCATCCTTGCCCGCCGGATGGGCAAGACGCGGATCATCGCGGAAACCGGGGCGGGGCAGCACGGGGTGGCGACGGCGACGGTCTGCGCCAAGTTCGGGCTGAAATGCGTGGTCTACATGGGCGCGCATGACGTGGAACGCCAGGCGCCGAACGTCTTCCGGATGAAGCTGCTGGGGGCGGAGGTGATCCCGGTCACCTCGGGTCGCGGCACGCTTAAGGACGCGATGAACGACGCCTTGCGCGACTGGGTGACCAACGTCCGCGACACGTTCTATTGCATCGGCACGGTGGCGGGGCCGCATCCCTATCCGGCGATGGTGCGGGATTTCCAGTCGATCATCGGCAAGGAGGTCCGGTGGCAGCTGGCCGAGCAGGAGGGCGAAGGCCGCCTGCCCGACGTCGTGGTCGCCGCGATCGGCGGCGGGTCGAACGCGATGGGGCTGTTCTTCCCGTTCCTCGATGATCCTTCGGTGCGGATCGTGGGGGTCGAGGCTGGCGGCAAGGGCGTGGACGACCGGATGGAGCATTGCGCTTCGTTGACCGGCGGGCGTCCGGGCGTGCTGCACGGCAACCGGACGTATCTTTTGCAGGACGGGGACGGGCAGATCCTGGAAGGGTTCTCGATCAGCGCGGGCCTCGACTATCCCGGCATCGGACCCGAGCATTCCTGGCTGCATGACGTGGGCCGGGCGGAATATGTCAGCATCACCGACGCCGAGGCGCTGGAGGCCTTCCAGCTGTGCTGCAAGCTTGAGGGAATCATTCCCGCGCTGGAACCGAGCCATGCTTTGGCGCAAGTGATGAAGCTTGCCCCGACGCTGCCACGCGACCAGATCATCGTGATGAACATGTGCGGGCGTGGGGACAAGGACATCTTCACCGTGGCCAAGCACCTGGGCGTGACGATGAAGGTCTGACCGGAGCTAAACTTTCGGTCGATCCGGGGTCCGTGGCAATCTGCTGCGGGCCCTTTTTCCTGCCGATTCGTTCAAGCGTTCCGTGATCCCGGCAAACCGAGACCGCGCAAACAGGTCCAGAATCCGGGTCTGGGCCTAAACTCGGGTTTATGCCTTCAAACCTCGGGCGTATGGGGCTGGCCTTAAACCCTGGGTCAATGGTCTGAGGCGGCGGTATCCGGTCTGGTTGTGCTGCGCTCTCGACGGTGGCGAAGGCCCCTGGACGAGCCGAACCTGAAATCAAGGGAGATCCCGATGAAACTGAGAACCAGACTTCTGAGCTACACGGCCGCCATCGCCTTGTCGGCCAGCGCGGCCTTTGCCGCCATCGACGGCAACAAACTGGCCGATGATTACCTGGCGCAGGGCTACACCTATGTCGAGGTGAAGGTCGGGCCGACCCAGACCAAGGTCGAAGCGGTCAAGGGCAACACCAAGACCGAAGTGATCCTCGACAACGAAACTCAGGAAATCATCAAGAAAGAGAGCGATACGGCGAGTGCCGACTATGCCGATCGGACTGGCAAAGAGGTGCGCACGGTCGACAAGGACTTCGAGGACGACAAAGGCGGCAAGCTCGAACAGGGGGACGAAGATCTCGGCAATGATGACTCTAGCGATGACAAGAATGACGACAGTGGCAACGGCAGCGGTGACGGTAGCGGTGACGACAACAGCGATGGTTCCGGCGGCGACAGCGGTGGCGATAGCGGCGGTGACAGCGGTGGCGATAGCGGAAAAGGCAGTGACTGACGCACGGGCGGCGTCAGCCGACGCCTGACATGACAGAAGGCCCCGGTCTTGCCGGGGCCTTCGGCATGGACCATAGTTTCAGAGGCTGGGGCCGGGGGCCGGGACCAAGAACCATGATCGGGGAAACTGGATGAAACGGCGCGAGTTCCTGTATGGACTTGCCGCAGGTGTTGCCCTTGCCACACCTGCCATGGCGGAGGGCGTGGCCGAGGACATCGTTCGCCAGCTGAAGCGGCTGGGTTTCCGGGGTGTAGCGCAGGAGCGGACGCTTCTTGGGCGGGTGCGCATTGTCGCAACGCGCAGCGACGGGCAGCGCGAGATCATCGTCAATCCGAAGACCGGCGAGATCCTGCGCGACCTCTGGACACCAGCCGTTGATGGCGAGGCAGGCGGAGTTCCAATCATCGACGACCGTTGGGGAAGATCGGGCAGTGACGGCGACGGAGGCGGAGACGGCGGCGGCGGGCACGGTGGAGGAAACAGCGGCAGCGGCGGCGGCAGCAATGGGGACGACGATGGCGGCGATTGATCCGGCGCTGCCGCGACGGGTCACGGCGTGAGACGTGCCGCCCCGTATATCGCGATCTTTGTCATTCAGGCGTTCAGCGCCTTTTTCTTCGTGTCCGACATCCTGTCCTCGGTGCTGGGGATCCGCAGCACTCCGATCAGCTGGAGAATGCGCGAGGTCGTGGAGATCGGGGCTGCGGTGGGGTTGGTCCTGGGGCTTGTCGTCGGGGGGCTGATGCTGCGGCGGGCACTGCTTGACCGGCACCGGGCTGAAGAGCAGCTGCGCAGGGCCTCGGGGGCCTTTGCCGATCTTCTGCAGGAGCGGTTCGAGGAGTGGGGACTGACGCCGTCCGAGAAGGATGTGGCGCTGTTCGCGATCAAGGGGCTGTCGACGGCCGAGATCGCCAGTCTGCGGTCCACCAGCGAGGGCACGGTCAAGGCGCAATCCAACGCGATCTACCGCAAGGCCGGGGTGACCGGGCGGCCGCAGCTGCTGTCGCTGTTCATCGAGGACCTGATGCGGGATGACGGGTCGATCCGGCCGATGCCGGAGACAGCCCCGCAGGTTCCGGTCACGGTCAAGTAGGTCTAGTCGCTGGCGTGGGTCTGCAGCACGTCGAGCGGCACGATGGCCAGCGTCGCCTGATGTGTCGCGGCGAGGCGGACCCGAGGAGCCGCGCCTTCCTCGTGCGCCTGCAGGAACCGGCTGGCGCAGAGACACCACTGGTCGCCCGGCTTCAGCCCGGGAAAGCCGTACTCGGGCCGGGGAGTCGAAAGGTCGTTGCCAAGGTATTTCGACAGGGCCAGAAATTCCGCCGTCATCAGGGCGCAGACGGTGTGGAGGCCACGGTCCATCGGGCCGGTGTTGCAGCAGCCGTCGCGGAAGAAGCCGGTCACCGGGTCGGTGGAACAGGCTTGCAGGGGCTGGCCGAGGACGTTGAGGGACGGGTGTTTCATGGGCTCAGGATGGCAGGCGGGGGGAGACTTGTCGAGGGTGTCCACAGTGGACAGATTCGGCGAACACAGTGAAATCAACGGGTTGTCTGAATCTGGTAACGACTTATTAAGACTTGCTTTTTGACTGCCCCGGTCAAATCCCGGCCCCGGCAGGCTGGTGGCGACGGTTTCTGAACGGAGCGCTGGCGCGCGGGCTTGTTTCTCGCCTCTGGCCTTCGGCCAACCGGCTCGGCGCGTGGGGGTTTGCCACCCCCACACCCCGGGCGAGTATTTCGGAAAAGAGCAAATCGCATCCGGGGTCGAACCTGGCAAGGGCCGCTCTGGACCGCCGCAGGGGCTTTGGCTATAAGGCGCGTCATGCAGACAGGTCGGGTCATTCCTTTGCGAATTACCGGCCCGGCGGGCTAAGGCCCGGCCGGGTTGACGTCTTGCCGCTGGCCCGGGTGTTCCCTCGGGCCGACCTGCCCCTGATCCTGAGGTCTGATCCCCCATGTGCGCCGATACTGCCGCCCCATCTGTCGATTACCGCGACACCGTCTTTCTGCCCGAGACCGCCTTTCCGATGCGCGCGGGCCTGCCCCAGCGCGAGCCGGAGTGGCTGGCACGGTGGGAGCGGATCGGGGTCTATGACCGGCTGCGCGAGCGGGCGGCGGGGCGGGCGCCCTTCGTGCTGCACGACGGTCCGCCCTATGCCAACGGCCATCTGCACATCGGCCACGCGCTGAACAAGGTGTTGAAGGACATGGTGGTGCGCAGCCAGCAGATGATGGGCTTTGACGCCCGCTATGTGCCGGGCTGGGACTGCCACGGTCTGCCGATCGAGTGGAAGATCGAGGAGCAATACCGCGCCAAGGGGCTGAACAAGGACGACGTGGACGTGGTGGATTTCCGCCGCGAATGCCGCGCCTTTGCCGCCGGCTGGATCGACATCCAGCGTGAGGAGTTCAAGCGGCTGGGGGTCACGGGGGCGTGGGACCGGCCGTATCTGACGATGGACTACCACGCCGAGGCGGTGATCGCGGACGAGTTCATGAAGTTCGTGATGAACGGGTCGCTGTATCAGGGGTCGAAGCCGGTGATGTGGTCGCCGGTGGAAAAGACCGCACTGGCCGAGGCGGAGGTGGAGTATCACGACCATACCAGCCATCAGGTTTGGGTGCGGTTTCCCGTGACTTCGCTAAAATCAAATGCCCCAGGTGAGGTGTTTGTCCCCATCACGCCAGACGATGATCCAGTTGGCGACGCAGATGGTGTGCAATGGTCGCCAGGTTACGTCCCGACCTCCACGGCGATCCTGAATGACTCTGCCGTTGTGATCTGGACGACAACTCCTTGGACCATCCCGCAAAACCGCGCAGTCGCATTCAATGATGGCGTTGGCTACGTCCTATATGTTGTCGAAGAAGCAGCCGAAGGAAGCGCCGCAAGAAAAGGTGAGAAGGTCATCGTGGCCCGCAATCTCGCCAATGAGGTTTTCAAGGCAGCGAAGGTCACAGCGGTGACTCAGGTTTGTTATGTGCAACCCGAGTTCATTGAGACGCTCGCCCACCCCTTCCGGGGCGTCGAGGGCGGCAACGGCGAGTGGGACTATGACGTCCCCATGCTTCCCGGCGACCATGTCACCGATGACGCCGGGACGGGGTTCGTGCATACGGCCCCCTCCCACGGCGACGACGACTATCAGCTGGGCGTGAAGTTCGGCCTGCCGATGACCTACAATGTCGAGGCGGATGGGTCGTATCGCGCGAACCTGCCGCTGTTTGGCGGGCAGCACATCATCACTCCGGACGGCAAGGAGGGGCCGGCGAACGTGTCGGTCATCAAGCAGCTGGCCTATTCCGGCGCGCTTTTTGCCAAAGGGAAGCTGAAGCACTCCTACCCGCACAGCTGGCGGTCGAAGGCACCCGTCATCTACCGCAACACGCCTCAGTGGTTTGTCGCCATCGACAAGGCGTTGGATGACGGGATGTCGACCTATGGTCAGACGATCCGCACCCGCGCGCTGAACTCGATCAATCAGCTGGTCGAATGGACGCCCTCGACCGGGCGGAACCGCCTGCACTCGATGATCGAGGCGCGGCCGGATTGGGTGCTGTCGCGGCAGCGCGCCTGGGGTGTGCCGCTGACCTGCTTCGTCAAGAAGGGGGCCTTGCCCACGGACCCGGACTTCCTTCTGCGCAACGTCGAGGTGAATGCACGGATCAAGGCGGCCTTCGAGGCCGAAGGTGCGGATGTCTGGTATGTGCAAGGATTCAAGGAGAGGGTGCTGGACGGCATCGTTCCCGCGCAGGATTATGAACAGGTCTACGACGTGCTGGACGTCTGGTTCGATAGCGGCTCCACCCACGCCTTCGTGCTGCGCGACCGGGAGGACGGGTCGCCGGACGGGCTGGCGGACCTTTATCTGGAAGGCACCGACCAGCATCGCGGGTGGTTCCATTCCAGTATGCTGCAGGCCTGCGGGACCAAGGGGCGGGCACCGTATCGGGGGGTTCTGACCCACGGCTTCACGCTGGACGAGAAGGGCATGAAGATGTCCAAATCGCTTGGCAACACCACCGCCCCGCAAGAGGTGATCGGGGAGTACGGCGCGGATATCCTGCGGCTTTGGGTGGCGCAGTCGGACTATACGGTGGACCTGCGGATCGGGAAGGAGATCCTGAAAGGGGTCGCCGACAGCTATCGCCGGTTGCGCAATACGATGCGGTACATGCTGGGGGCCTTGGCCGGGTTCAGCGAGGCGGAGCGGGTGGACCACGCGCAGATGCCGGAGCTGGAGCGCTGGGTGCTGCACCGGCTGGCGGAGCTGGATGCCGAGGTGCGGGAGGGCTATGCGAAATACGACTTCCAGGGGGTGTTCCAGAAGCTTTTCGCCTTCTGCACCAGTGACCTGTCGGCGGTCTATTTCGACATCCGCAAGGACAGCCTTTACTGCGACGCGCCCGCCAGCCTGACCCGCCGGTCCTGCCGGACGGTGTTGGATATCCTGTTCCATAGGCTCACGACCTGGCTGGCGCCGGTCCTGGTCTTCACGATGGAAGAGGTCTGGCTGGAGCGGTTCCCGGGTGAGGAGTCCAGCGTCCATCTGGTCGACTTCCCGGAAACGCCCAAGGCGTGGCGCGACGAGGCGCTGGCCAAGAAGTGGGAAACCATCCGCGACGTGCGCCGGGTGGTGACGGGGGCGCTGGAGGTGCAGCGGACGGCGAAGGTGATCGGGTCAAGCCTGGAGGCCGCGCCGGTGGTATTCCTTGACAAGAATGATCTTGGAATGGATGCCGAGGCTTTTGCAGAGCTTTGCATCACGTCGGACCTGAAGTTCTCGACCGGTGACGTTCCTGCCGACGCATTCGTCCTGCCTGATGTGCCGGGGGTGTCGGTGCTGTTTCAATCGGCGAAGGGCCAGAAATGCGAACGCTGCTGGCGTGTGCTGCCGGATGTGGGCACGCACAAGCACCCGGGCACCTGCAAGCGCTGCGATGACGCTTTGGGCTGACCGTTTCCGCTGAAACTTTTCGGCAGGAAGCATGGTAGTCTTCCCTCAAAAGGGGAGGACGACCATGATCCATCACAGCCCGTATCCGCCGATACCGCTGACCAATGAGTCCATCACCGAACGCGTGTTCCGGGGCCTGAAGGGCGACGCGGGCCGGGTGGTGCTGATCGACGGCCCTACGGGGGCCGAGATGACGGCTGGGGCGCTGGAAGACGGCATCCGCCGGCTCGCGGGGGGGTTGAAGGCGCGGGGCATCGGCAAGGGCGACGTGGTGGCGCTGATGGCGCCGAACTCGCCCGAGTATGTGGTGGTGTTCCATGGCATCGCCCTTGCCGGCGCCACGGTGACGACGATCAACCCAAGCTACACCGCGCCGGAGGTGGCGCATCAGCTGCAGGATTCAGCTGCAGTGCTGTTGATCACCGTCCCGGCCCTGCTGGCCACGGCGCGGACGGCCGCGCCGGACATGCAGATGGCCGTGATCGGCGAGGCGGAGGGGGTGGCCCCTTTGACAGAGCTGATGGGCAGGCCCTTGGCAGAGCAGGAGCCGGTGGATGCCGCCCGCGATACCGTGGTGCTGCCCTATTCTTCGGGCACCACGGGACTGCCCAAGGGGGTGCGGCTGACTCATCGCAATCTGGTGGCCAATGTGGATCAGTGCCTGGTGGTGGTCGGCTGCAACCCGGGCGAATGGTCGGTGGGGTTCCTGCCGTTCTTCCACATCTACGGCCAGACGGTGCTGATGAACATGCATCTTGCAGGCGGGGCGGGGGTGGTCACCCTGCCGCGCTTTGATCTGGAGTTGTTCCTGACATTGGCGGCCAGGCACCGTACGCCGACGATGTTCATTGCGCCTCCGGTGGCGGTGGCGCTGGCCAAGCATCCGTTGGTGGAAAGTTTCGATCTGTCCCCGGTCGAGCGGTTCTTTTCCGGCGCGGCCCCGTTGAGCGGCGATGTCGCCGATGCGGCGGCAGCGCGGATCGGGTGCCTGGCGGTCCAGGGCTACGGGATGACCGAAATGAGCCCGGTCAGCCACGCGACGCCCCGGGGCCAGGCGCGGAAAGGGTCGGTCGGGGTGACGATGCCGTCGACGGAATGCCGGATCGTGGTGGACGGACGGGACGTCGGCGTCGGCGAGCCGGGGGAGTTGTGGGTGCGCGGGCCGCAGGTGATGGCGGGTTACCACAACCGGCCCGAGGCAACGGCTGCGACGCTGACGGAAGATGGCTGGCTGAAGACCGGCGATCTGGCCGAAGTGGACGCGGATGGCTATGTCTTCATCCGCGACCGGCTGAAGGAGCTGATCAAGGTCAAGGGCTTCCAGGTGGCCCCGGCCGAAGTGGAGGCGGCGCTTCTGACCTCGCCGATGGTGAAGGATGCCGCGGTGCGAGGCGTGCCCGACGACGAGGCAGGCGAGGTGCCGGTGGCCTTCATCGTGCCCGCCGAGGGGGCCGAGGAGGCGGCGATCCGGGCGCATCTCGCGGGCCAGTTGGCAAGCTACAAGCTGCCCCGGTCCATCACCTTCATCGAGGCCATCCCGAAATCGGCCTCGGGCAAGATCCTGCGGCGGATGCTGCCGGTGTAAGGGCGGAACGGGGAAAGGCTTCGCCGAGGGTGGGGGCACCCCCGGCGAAGAGTCAGGCCGCAGCGCACACGGGGAGACCGCGGGGCGTCGGCGTCGAATGAAAGCGCAAGGTGGCAGCGCGGGCGTTGGCAAGGCTGTCACCCCGGCGCAGGGCCAGCAGGTCGTCGCGGGTCAGACCGATGTCATCCAGCAAGTGATCATCCTCGCGTTCCAGCAGGAACGCGGTCGAGCGGCGCAGCTGCAGCAGGGCGAAGAGGCGGGCGAACATGACAGGTCTCCTTTGCTTGAGACCCAGAGATAGGCGCGGGTTTGACATTTCACAAACGAATAGGTTTGATGGATGACATAAGTTTGACTCATGGGAGATGCGATGCAGCCGCTGGACAGTGACCTGATGCGCAGCTTTCTGGCGGTGGCGGATGCCGGGTCCGTCACGGCGGCGGCGGGGCGGCTTTACCGGACACAAAGCGCGGTCAGCCTGCAGGTGAAGCGCCTTGAGGACAGCCTGGGACAACCGCTGTTCGACCGGCAGGCGCGCGGCGTGGTGCTGACTCCGCGGGGCGAGCAGCTGGTGCCCTACGCGCGCCGCGTCGTGGCGCTTCTGGACGAGGCGGCGATTGCCCTGCGGGAGAAGCCCCTGGTCGGGCCAGTGCGGGTCGGGATTTCGGACGAGTATTCCGGGACGGTGCTGCCCCGCGCTCTGGCGGCTTTCGATGAGCGGCATGAAGGCGTGCAGGTATCGGTCCGGGTGGATCATTCGTCGGCGCAGATCGCCGCGCTGGAGGCGGACGAGATCGATCTTGGGGTGATCTATGACTGGGCCTATGTGCAGGAGGGCGAGGTGTTGTGCATCGACCCGACGGTCTGGGTGACGTCGGTGACCCACGCCCAGCACCTGCGCCGTCCAGTGCCGGTGGCGGTCTACTTCCGGTCGGAGTGGAGCCGCGACTATGCTGAACACTCGCTGGACCGGCAGGGGATCGACTGGCGCGCGGCCTGGTCCTGCGACATGGCGGGCGGGTTCCGGGTGGCGGTGACGAACGGGATGGCGATCGCGCCCTTGTCGCGCAGCACGATTCCGCCGGGCTGCCGGGAACTGACGGCGGAAGACGGGTTTCCCATCGTCGACAGCGCCCGGGTGGTGTTGCGGCGGAACCCGCGGGGGACATCTCCGGCGGTGGAGGGCATGGCGGAGATTCTGCGCCAGGCCTTCGCTCCGCTGCGGCGGGAGGCGGGGCGGTGATCCCGGCGGGGATCGGGGCGGGGATCGGGGCGGGGATTACGGGGCCGTTCGGACCGGTATCGCTGGTCGAAAGCGACGGGATGCTGGTGGCGCTGGAATGGCGGCTGCCAGAGGTTTCCGTGGAAAGCCCGTTGCTGGCCGAGGGTCTGGCGCAACTTGCGGCCTATTTCAACGGGCGATTGACGCGGTTCGACCTGCCCCTCGACTGGGGCGCTGGCCTGAATGCCGCCGTGCGCCGGGCAATGGCGGACATCCCTTATGGCGAGACGCGGACCTATGGCCAGATCGCCAAGGTGGTAGGGGCCGCCCCGCAGGCGGTTGGGCAGGCCTGCGGGGCAAACCCCCTGCCGATCCTGATCCCCTGCCACCGGGTCACGGGGACCGACTGGTTCGGGGGGTTCTCGGCGCCGGGCGGGGTAGAGACGAAGGTGGCGCTCTTGCGGCACGAGGGGGCGTTGTTGTTGTAGGCAAGGATCTGGCTCGCGCGCGGTTCTTCGATCCATTGGCCAAGTCATGTTGACACCTGGCAGAGCGAGACGCGGATCGACGCGATGTCGACGGATCCCAGAAAGCTCACGTCGCTGTTGTCGCAGCAGGGTGCGACGCGCGGGGTGACCTTCAATCCGTTGATGCCGCGTTTGACGCGCTTGGCAGCCGGTAAAGGGAGCGATCGAGAGCGCCGCGCCGCTTGCGGTTCTTCCGCATGAGGATGACCTCGGGCAATGCTGCGCGCCCGCACGGTTTTGCGAACAGCGCCAGGGTCATGGCCACGATCCACCAGCAGGACGCAGGGTTCCGGCAGTTTGCCGTGCATGACCGGGTCGAAGCTGAGGCGGTCCGATGTCCGTCCCGGTGGGACTTCGATCCTGAAGGAAGGCCTGCGCCGTTGTTGCCGCGG
>Ga0208492_1001397_pt1 | contig 15153 bp, 13 predicted proteins | sample Subbioar_CSW14AB_FD_184820 | JGI IMG/M metagenome (GOLD analysis project Ga0208492, IMG submission 184820) | Serpentinite rock and fluid subsurface biosphere microbial communities from McLaughlin Reserve, California, USA - CR12Mar_CSW14AB (SPAdes) | ecosystem: Environmental > Terrestrial > Deep... | reverse complement strand
CTGCCGGTCAACGGCAAACCCGACGACTACGACGCCATCGTCACCGCCGCCAACGCCGCGGTCGCGGCACTGGCCAGCACCATCGCCGCGGAACTCGCGGCGACACCGCAACCCGCGCCGTGAAGGCGCGCCACATGACTTCGGGGGAGACACCATCTTGAAGGTTTATCACGCACCGCGTACCCGCTCCATTCGCATCCTGTGGCTGCTGGAGGAGCTCGGCCTGCCCTACACCGTCGAGAAGGTCGCCTTCACGCCCAAGCCCATGCCCTTTGCGCAGAGCACGCCCTACGGCAAGGTGCCGGCGCTGGAGGACGGCGACGTCACGATGTTCGAGTCGGGCGCGATGGTCGAATACATTCTCGAACGTTACGGCAACGGCCGCCTCGCCCCGCCCGTCGGCCATGCCGATCGTGCGGCTTATCTGCAGTGGCTGCATTTCTCCGAGAGCACGGCCTTCGCGCCGGTGTCGGTGGTGGTGTGGATGAAACTCTATCGCCAGGACGCCGAGCAGAACGCCGCCCTCATTGCCGACGCCCAGGTGCGCGCGGCGGTCGCTTTCGAGTTTCTCGAAAAGCACATGGGGCACCACGAGTATCTGCTGGCGAGCGGCTTCTCCGCCGCCGACATCATGATGGGCTTCACACTCAATGCCGCGCGCGCCTTCGGCATCATCGACGAGAAATTCGCCAGGCTCGATGCCTACTCGAAGCGCCTTGCGGCGCGTCCGGCGCTGGTGAAGGCGTCGGCGCTGTAACCCGCACTTGGATGTGCGAATTCATTCGCACATTCAAGCTCGCGCCTCAGTAAGGCGTCTCCCCCACCTTGCGCCCCAGCGCATGGGCTTTCTCGATGTTGCCGAGGAACAGTTCATAGAAATCCCGCAGCGCGCCGTCCATCTGCTCGGGCGGCAGGCCGTGCTCGGTGTAATGCCCTTCCCAGCGCACCTTGGTGTGGGTCGCGTCGATAGTTGCGAGATTGACCACCGCGACATAGTCGCGCATCGGCAGCGGATAATTCTCGACGATGGAATAGACGATCACATGGGGTGCGCAAGCGACGTCGAGCCGCTCGATGATCTGCCCCTCGATCTGCATTTCGGGCTTGAACACCGCGAAGCGGCGCGCGCCGATGGTGTTGCCTTCGCAGCGGAACTCGGTGAGGTTGCCGGGCGGATGGAGTTTGTCGAGCGCGCCGAAATCGGCGAGCCAGTCCCACACGTAGGCGTGGGGTGCGTTGACGGTGCGTTCGAGGACGGCGATGGGCATGGATGACTCTCCCCTGGGTGTATGGCTGTTGGCGCGCAGGAATCCGAACCCTAACCCAAGGCCACGGCGCTGGCGAGTCCCCGGCCATGGTAGGGGTGCCGGCTCGCAATCCTCGCGCGGCGCGACTACTTTTGACCAGGGACTGCGCATGCGCGCGATGTTCAAGGCAATGTGAATTCATTCAGGGGTATGGCCATGCAGACACGCATCGACGAAATCGCCGCCGGTATCCACCGGCTGTCCACCTTCATCGCCGATGTGCCGCCGCACGGCTTCACTTTCAATCAATATCTCATCGACGCCGAGCAGCCCCTGCTGTTTCACTGCGGCGGCCGCCAGCTTTTTCCGCTGGTGTCGGCCGCGGTCGCGACGCTCATGCCTCTCACGCGACTGCGCTGGATTTCCTTCGGCCATGTCGAATCGGACGAATGCGGGGCGATGAACCAATGGCTGGCCGCCGCCCCGCAGGCCGAGGTGGTGCATGGCGCGATCGCGTGCATGGTGTCGCTGAACGATCTGGCCGACCGGCCGCCGCGCGCACTCGCCAACGGCGAGGTCCTCGACCTCGGCGGCAAGCGCGTGCGCTACATCGATACGCCCCATGTACCCCATGCCTGGGAATCGGGTCTCATCTTTGAAGAAACCACGCGCACCTTGTTCACCGGCGATCTCTTCACCCAGCTCGGCGACGGACCGGCACTCACCGAGCACAGCATCGTCGCCGCGGCCTCGCGCGCCGAGGAAGGCTTTCAAGCCACCGCCCTGACGCCCGCCACCGCCGCCACCATCCGCGCCCTGAAAAGTCTGCAACCGACCCGCCTCGCGGTGATGCACGGTTCCTGTTTCACGGGCGATTGCAACGCCGAGCTGGAAGCGTTGGCCGCCTTTTGCGAAGCGCGGCTGCGCGCAGCACAAGGCCTGTAAGACGGGAGGGACGCCGCCAGGCGAGGCCGAGCGCCCTGCGGCCCTCAGCCGCGCATTGCCTCCATCACGCGCTTCGCGGTCTCGATGAAGACGGTGATGTCGTCATTGCTCATCGCCGTCGACAGCGCAATCTGTCCACGGTACATCGGGAACACGCCACGATTGGTCATCTCGAACGCGAACAGTCGCATGCGTTCTTCATTGGAGTAACGCAGGATGTCGCGACAGCTTCTGTATTCGCGCCCGGGCTTGTCGCAGAACTCGTATCCGAGATGGGAACCGATGCCGTAGATCACGAAGGGATAGTCGTGTTCAGCGCACCAGCTGTTCAGCTCGCGCTTGATGCGCAGGCCCATGGCTTCGAGTCGCGCGTACGCGGCCTCGTCCAACAGCGTGAGACAGGCCGCGCCGGCGGCGGTCGCGAGTGGATGACCGTGATGGGTGCCGGAGTGATAGACGAAGCCCGCTTCGCCGAGTTCGAACAACGCGGCGCGCCCGCCGATGGCGCCGATCGGCATGCCACCACCGATGGTCTTGCCGAGGATGGTCAGGTCGGGCGTGACCTGATAGATGCCCTGCATGCCGCGATAACCGGCGCGGAAGGTGATGGTTTCGTCGATCACCAGCAGGATGCCGAGTTCCTGCGTCAGTGCGCGCATGCCGTCGACGAACGCGCGCTCCAGCACGATCACGCCACCGGCGCCGGCCTGCAGTTCCATCACCACACAGGCGATGTCATGGGCCTGGGCGCGCAGGATGCGGGCACAGGCGTCGAGATCGTTCTGCGGCAGGATGACGACATTGTCCTGCACATGGCGCGGTATGCCGGCGCTGTTGGGCACCGCCAGTGGCTGCGTGGCCGGGCCCGGGAAGAGTTCCGGGAAGGGATGCATGGACATCATGTAATCGTCGGCCACACCGTGATAGCCGCCTTCCATCTTGGCAATGCGGTTGCGTCCGGTATTGGCACGCGCGATGCGCATCGCGGCGATGCCGGCCTCGCTTGCAGAGCAGGTGAAAATCACACGCTCGACGCTCGGCAGTCGCTCGCACAGCATGCGCGCCAGTCCACCTTCATGGGGCATGGGATTGCCGAAGGAGAAGCCGCGGGCCAGGGCCTCGCTCAGCGCCGCGCGTATGGCCGGATGATCGTGACCGCAGATACTGGCGCTGAAGTTGTTGTGGAAGTCGAGCAAGCGTGGTCCGTCGATGGTATCGACATAGGCACCGCTGCCACCGGCGACGTAGAGCGCATGGGGGCCGAAGGTCAGCGGGTGACGGCTGTAGCCGCCGGGAATGTAACGCGCGAGTTCCTGCCGTTTGGCCAGGGACAGCGCGAAGGTCTCTTCAAAGCGCGCTGTGACGTCGGCGAGGTTGAGGCTGGCCATGCTGACTCCGAATGATGAAGGGGCGGACCACAGCATAATTGCCCGGGCGCGGGGCTGTCATCGCCTCGTGCGGGTGTGACCTCGCCGCTGTCGCTGCGAATTCGTTCCTCACATGCATGCCATGGAAGACATCGTGCCGCGCCACCGAATGTGCAAATGCGTTCGCGCCTAGAGGTGACGGCGCAGCAGTTCGAACCCGAGCATGCCGCCGAGCGCCGCCGCAACGCAGATCGCCACATCCGCAATATGCAGTTGCGCGAAGCGGAACATGTCACGCACCGCCGGCACGTAGAGCGCCACCGCCATCAGCACCAGGGCGCCCGCCACCACCCACCAGCGCGCGGCATTGGGCGCGGTCAGCACTTCGCGCAAGGGGCGGGCGCGGGCCGGATTCAGGACAATCATGCCGAGATTGGCCAGCATCAAGGTGGTGAATGTCAGGGCACGGGCTTCGTTCTCGGCCAGACCTCGGGCGAGGGCGATGACGAAGACCACGGTCAGGATTGCGAGCACCACCACGCCTTGCAACAGACTGGGCAGAATCAGATCGCGCGAGAACAGCGCGGCGGTGACGGCCCGGGGTGGGCGACGCATGACATCCGGCGCGGCCGGTTCGGCTTCGAACACCACCGAGCAGGCGGGTTCGATGATGAGGTGCAGCAGCGCGACATGCACCGGCAGCAGCACCAAAGGCAGATTTATCGACACCGGCAGCACCGAGATGCCGGCAATCGGCACGTGGACCGCCAGCAGATAGGCCATCGCGCCGCGCAGATTGGTGAACACGCGCCGCCCGGCGGCGATGGCGGCGACGATGGACGAGAAGTCGTCATCGAGCAGCACCAGCGCGGCCGACTCGCGCGCGACATCGGTGCCGCGTCCGCCCATGGCGATGCCTATCTGGGCGGTCTTCAAGGCCGGCGCATCGTTCACGCCATCGCCGGTCATGGCCACCACTTCGCCACGCCTTTGCAGGGCCTGCACCAGACGCAGTTTCTGATCCGGCACCATGCGCGCAAAGCAGTTGACGGTTGCGAGGCGCGCGTTGAGTGTCGCCTCGTCCCACTGCTCCAGTTCATGGCCGCTGACCACGTCCTCGGCATTCTCGAGACCGACCTCATGGGCGATGCTGCGCGCGGTCTCGACGTGGTCACCGGTGATCATGATCACGCGTATGCCGGCCGCACGACATTCGGCCACCGCCTCGGGCACCTGCGGGCGCACCGGGTCGGACAGGCCCAGCAGACCCAGGAATTCGAAATCGTAATCATGCTGCGTGCCCGGCAATTCGTCGGCGGCAAAGCGCGCACGCGCCACACCCAGCACGCGCAGACCGCGCCGCGCGAATTGTTCGACCTCGAGCGCAACCCGCGTGCAGGTCGCGGCATCGGCGTGGCAAAGATCGAGTATCGCTTCCGGCGCGCCCTTGGTGCCGATCACATAGCCATTGTCGCCATCACCGCGCCAGGCCTGACTGACCGCCAGCATGTCGGGGGTCAGCGGATGTTCGCGCGCCAGTTGCCAGTCGGGATGCAGGTGCTCGGTCTGCGCGAGGTGCTCGTCACCAACGCGATGCACGGCGCGTTCCATGGGATCGAAGGGCGCCGGACTCGAGGCCAGAATGCCGAACTCGAGCAGCGCGTGAAATGCTTCGGGCAAGGCCACCGCTGAACCGCCACCGAGTTCGATTTGCTCGCCGCCAGCCGTGCTCAGCCGGCGCACCGTCATCTGATTGAGCGTCAAGGTGCCGGTCTTGTCGACGCACAACACGGTCGCGGCGCCGAGGTTCTCCACCGCCGGCATGCGTCGCGTCAACACCCGCCGCTGGGAGATGCGCCACGCGCCGAGCGCCAGGAAAATCATCAGCACGGCGGGCAGTTCATTCGGCAGGATGGCCATCGCCAGCGTGAGACCGGTCAGCATGCCGCCCAGCCAGTCGTGGCGCATCGCGCCATAGGCCACCACCACCAGCACACACAAGGCAGCGGCGAACAGCGCCAGCACTTTCACCAGATCACGCGTCTCCTGCTGCAAACGCGTGGTTTCGGGCACGGCGGCGTCCAGCACCTTGCCGATGCGGCCCATCTCGGTGGCGGCACCGACGGCGAACACTTCCGCGCTGCCCTGACCGCGAACCACGGTCGTGCCGGCGTGGAGTGCATCGTCGACATTCTTGGCGACGGCTTGCGACTCGCCGGTCAACAAGGATTCGTCGACCAGCAGATTGCGCGCAATCAGCACGCGTGCATCGGCCGGCACGCGATCGCCCTCGGCCAGCAACAGCAAGTCCTCGCGCACCACTTCACGCCCGGCGATGCGGCGCTTCGCGCCATCGCGCATCACCAGCGCACGGGGGCTGGAAAGATTGCGCAGGGCTTCGAGCGCGGTCTCGGTCTTGCGCGCCTGCACCAGGGTGATGCCGATGATGAGTGCAAGGAAGCCGAGCAGCAGCAAGGCTTCGTGGCGATCACCGAGCAACAGGTAAATGACGCCGCAGCCGACCAGCAGCGCGACCATGGGCTCGCGCAGGACCTCCAGCATCAGCGCCCACCAGCCGTGGGCGCGCGGCCCGGGCAGTTCGTTCGGCCCTTCGGTTTCGAGGCGCGCGGCGGCGGCGGCTTGGGAGAGTCCGAGCATGTCGTGCTGTCAATCCGGATCCATGTCTTTCGATACCGTGCTGCCTCGCGCGCTGCAAGGCGGTATCGCCCCATTTCCGCGTGGTTCAGACGGAAGCAGGCTGCTCATCAACAACTGCGTATCCATGCGCACATCGATAGCCGCGCCATCGCTGTCCGCCCGCGACAGAATGTGCGAACCGATTCGCGCCTACAAGCGACGGCGTGCGGGTGGACGCGACCACGCTTAGATCTGACAATCGCTCTTCGCATACACGTCAACGGGGAGTTCAAGGTGCAAATCGGAACATTCTACTTGCCGGCCATCGGCAACCGGGCCGAGATCAGTGAGCGCATGGCCGGCCGGCGCACCGATCTTTATCAGAAGATGCTGCGCAATCTCGCCGAGCAGGCACGCTACATGGACGAGCACGGCTATTACGGCGTCGGCTTCACCGAGCATCACTTCCATGTCGAGGGCGAGGAAGTCTCGACCAATCCCATCATGCTCGACATGTTCCTGGGGATGCAGACCAGGAATCTCCGGGTCGGTCAGCTCGGTCTGGTGCTGCCTTCCCATAACCCGCTGCGCATCGCCGAGGATATCGCCATTCTCGATCAGGTGACGCAGGGTCGTGCCTTCGCCGGTTTCGCGCGTGGTTATCAGCCGCGCTGGGTGAACGTGCTCGGCCAGCATTATCCGGGCCTGGCCGACAGCGACTCCGATCCCGCCGCCTACGAGAAGCTCAAGAAGGAGCTCTACGAAGAGCATTGGGAAATCATCATCAAGGCCTGGACCCATTCCACCTTCAGCCACCAGGGCAAGCACTGGACGATTCCAACGCCCAACACCTATTGGACGGCGCACAATGTCACCCGTGAATTCGGCGAAGGCGTGGATGAGCGCGGCTACATGACCGCCATCGGCACGGTGCCGGAGACCTATCAGAAGCCGCACCCGCCGATCTTTCAGCCCTTCAGCTTTTCCGAATCCTCCATCCACTGGGGCGTGGCCCATGGCGCGGTGCCGATTTCGGTGGCCTGTGATGCCGAGATCGCGGCGACCCACCTGCGCGCCGCACAGGCGGGTGCGGCGCAAGTCGGCAAGGACTACAAATTCGGTCAGGGCATAGGCCTCATCCGCGAAGTGATCTGCGCCGACACCGACGCCGAAGCGATGGAACTGGCGCGCAACGCTGGCGCCTTCATCTGGACGACCTTCTTCGAACCCTTCGGATTCAACGCCGCCCTCGCCCATCCCGGCGAAGACCCGGCCAGCATTCCGAATACGTTTGAATCCATGGTCGAACGCGGCCTCACCATCGCCGGCAGCCCCGACACCGTGTGCCGTGAACTCGAGAAACTGTTCAAGGCGCTACCGGCGGAATACTTCTGGAACTACATCTACAACGAAATGCTGCCGCAGAAGGCCGCCATGCGCAGCCATGAACTGCTGACCGAGAAGGTCTATCCGCATTTCACCGACGCGATCAAATGAATCGAGGGGGATGGTGGCGACTGGCCGCCATCCCCGCGGTGCGAATTCATTCGCACATTGAACTCACTTCGAAGGCGCCTCGCCCCGGCCTTGAAAGTCCGAATGAATTCCCACCTGCGGCGCAAACCTTTCCCGCGCCATTGCACGCAACAGTTTCTTCTCGACCTTGCCGAGAAAATTCTCCGGCATGGCGTCCAGCATGGCGACATGCTCCGGCACCTTGTAGGGCGCCAACTGGCCGGCGCAATGACTCCGTAGTTGCTCGGCATCGGGCGTTGCGCCCCCGGCCGCCACCACGAAGGCCACGATCGCCTCCTCGCGCATATCGTCGGGAATGCCGACCACCGCCGCTTCGCGCACGCTGGGATGGCTCAGCAACACGCGCTCGACTTCCGCCGCGGCGACATTGAAGCCCGAGCGTTTGATCATGTCCTTCTGGCGTTCGAGAAAATAGAAGTAGCCGTCTTCGTCCAGCTGTCCGACATCGCCGGTATGCAGCCAGCCGTCACGCAGCAGTTGGGCAGTGGCTTGCGGATCCTCGAAGTAGCCCTGGGTCAAACCATGCCGCGACTGACATTGCAGCAGCAACTGGCCGGGCTCGCCGACCGCGACGTCCCGGCCGCCGTCGTCGATCAGACGCAGGGCATAGCCCGGAAACGGCAGTCCGGCACTGCCCGGCTTCCACAGCGCGTCGATGGGCGATGCGATGCAGATGCCCATGCCTTCCGTCAGACCATAGGCCTCGACCAGCGTGATGCCGCCAAAGCGTGCGCTGAACTGTTCGCGCCGTTCGAGATCGAGCGGCAGGGCGAACTGCGCGCGATAGACCTTGTGGGCGCTGTCATAGGAACCGGCCGGTTGATTGAGCAGCATCTTGATGTGGGTCGAATTCATCGCCGCCATGGTGATGCCCGCTTCGACCAGAGTGCGGGAGAAGCTCGATGCGGAAAACTTCGGCACCATGACCAGGGTCGCGCCCCGCAGGATCAGCGGCCCGAGCAGCGCCAGACCGCCATTGATGTGATAAAGCGGAAAATAATGCAGCAGCCGCTCGAAGCGCGTATAGGCAAAGGCATGGGCGATGCCCTGCGAGGAAAACATCTCGTTGCCATGGGTGAACATCACGCCCTTGGGTCGCGCGGTGGTGCCCGAGGTGTACATCAGCATCGACAAGGCATCGACATCGGGGAACGGCAGCGCAAGCTGATCGGAGCAGGTCGACAGCCAGGCGTTGACGCCCACCGCGCTCGCGTCCATGCGGCCCGGTTCGACCAGCAGCACTTCGCGCACGCAATCGACCTCGCCCGCGACAGCACGCATGCGTTCGGCGGAATCGACATCGGTGATCGCAAGCACGGCGCCGCTCGCTTCGAGCTGGTAACGAATCTCGTCGTCCACATACAGAGTGCTGCAGGTCACGAATACCGCGCCGATGCGCTGCACGGCAAAGCGCACCACCAGGTATTCGGGACAATTGGGCAGAAAGGCCAGCACCCGTTGGCCGGCGCCGATGCCGGCCGCCAGCAGACCATTGGCGACGCGCCGCACGGCGGCGGCGAATGCGGCGTGGGTGATATGCAGCGCGCCGTATTCGATGAACACATGCTGTGGCCGCAGGGCCGCGTTGCTCTCGATGGCGCGCACCAGACTGCGCTGGCCGACGGTGTCGTGGGTGAGCATGGCGTGGACCTCAGCGCTGGCTCCCCGCAGGTGGGAATGAACTCGCACCTGCGGAGGAACGAAGGTTTATTCCGGCAAGGCGAACACCAGCAGCGCGCTGCCGAGGGTGATGTGCTTCGGTTGCCCCACCACCGATACCGCAAGACCACCGGTACCGCTGCCGATGGCGACGTACTGACGCCCATTGATGCGATAGGTGACGGGCTGGCTGCGCACACCGGAGCCGGTCTGGAACTTCCACAGCAGCTTGCCGCTGTCCTGATCCAGCGCCAGCGCATAACCGTCCTGGTTGCCGGTGAAGATCACGCCGCCGCCGGTCGCCAGCGCACCGCCCACCATCGGATGCGTGTCGCGATAGCGCCAGAGTATCTTGCCGGTCGCCGGTTCAATCGCGGTCAGGTGACCATAGGCCTTGCCCAAGGTCGCGTAGGAATCGCCGAGACTGCCACCGAAGCTCGGGTCACCGGGATGCATGCCGGCCTCTTCCTTGGCCAGGGACATGCAGCTCTCGATGACGGGTACATACATGGCCCGCGTGCCGGGGTTGTAGGCATAGGTGGTCGAGCCATTGTTGCCGCCGATCGGGCCGGGGCAAACCATCTCGACCAGGCCGTCGACGGTCGGCACGAATTTCGGATCGACGGTCGGCCGGCCATTGGCATCGAGGCCTTTGGACCAGTTCAGGTTCTCGATGTACTGCGTGCCGCGCAGGAATTTGCCGCTCGCCGCATCGAGCAGATACACATAACCATTGCGATTGGGCTGGGCGATGGCGCGCAGCGGCTTGCCCTCGTGCTCGACGTCTATCAGCACCACGCCATTGGTTGCGTCGTAGTCCCACACGTCATGGGGCGTGGCCTGGAAATGCCAGTGCATTTCGCCGCTGTCTGCATCGAGCGCGATGACCGAATCGCTGTAGAGGTTGTCGCCCTTGCGCGCGTCGCCGTTGAACAGCGGCGCGGGGTTGCCGGTCGACCAGTAAAGCATGTTGCTCGCGGCATCATAGGCGCCGGTCATCCAGGCCGGCGCACCGCCGCCCTTCCACGACTCGCCGGCCCAGGTCTCGGCGCCTTTTTCACCGGCTTGCGGCACGGTGTAACGCCGCCAGCGCTCCTTGCCGGTGTCGAGATCGTAGGCGGCGACGAAACCGCGCGTCGCGAATTCACCGCCGCCATTGCCGACGATGACCATGTCCTTCACCACCAGCGGCGCACTGGTGGCGCTGAAGCCGAGCTTGTAGTCGGCCATCTGGATATTCCACAACACCTTGCCGCTCGCGCGCTCGAAGGCGATGAGACGCGCATCCAGGGTCGCCATGAATATCCGGTTGCCGGCGATCGCCACACCGCGATTGGCCGGGCCGCAACACAGGCGCAGATCGCCCGGCATCTGATGCTCGTAATGCCACTTCACATCGCCACTGACCGCGTCGAGTCCATAGAGATTGTTGTGCGCGGCGGTGAAGAACAGCATGCCGTCCGCCACCACCGGCGAACCAGCGACCTGGCCCTGCACACCGGTCTGGAACATCCACGCCGGCACGAGCTTTGCGACGTTGTCGCGCGTGATGTCGGCGAGCGGGCTGTAACGCCAGTTCGCATAGGTGCCACCATAGGTCAGCCAGTCGGCGCCTGCATCGACACTGGCATTGCCGGCGGCGAGACGGGCCGGCGTGACGGGCGGCGGATCGGCGGCCAGTGTCGCGGTGATGTTGAGCAGCAATGCGACGCTGACGACAGGGCGGCACATGCCGCGCAGGGAATCGATCATGACGAGCCATCCGGGTGTGAAGGAGCGGGCATAGTGCCAGCGGCACGCGCCGCTGCGAAGAGGTTCGCGCCACCTGATCTTACGGGGAGCACGCGGCCTCGCGGCCAGGTGCTGGACCGCGCGTGAAACTGCGGTATGGTGGCGGTCCGCGGATGACCGCGGCAAGTCGAAGCGTGCGTGCCGGGCGAGCTGAATCAATCGCGCCACAACGCCAGACGCCAGTCCGGGCAAAGCGCGCAAAGTCGCGTCAGGCCCGCGCATTTACCGAGGAATATTGCATGAAAAAAGCTTCCATCATTGCCGTCCTGGCCTTGGCCGGCGTACTCAGTGCCTGCGGCAAGGGCGACAGTGCGCCCAAGACCACCGAGGCCGCACCCGCAGCGCCGGTCGCGCCCGCTGAACCGGCCACCCCGGTCACCGCACCGGTCGCCGCCGAACCGGTGGCCGGCACGCCGACCCCGCCGCCTGCCATCGCCGATGCCGCGCCCGCCACCGCCGCCAATGACGCCGGCAAGTCGGTGTACAACAAGACCTGTGCGCTGTGCCATGCCGCCGGTGTGGCCGGCGCGCCGATGCCGGGCAACAAGGAACAATGGGCGCCGCGCATCGCACAGGGCCACGACACGCTCTACAAGCACGCCTTGGAAGGCTACACCGGGCAGGCCGGCATGATGCCGCCGCGCGGCGGCAACACCGCGCTGACCGATGACGAGGTCAAGGCCGCGGTCGAATACATGGTCGGCAAATAGAGCTGAGCCTTCTTCGAAGCGCATATCCATTCGCGCTTCGAAGGAATCTGCAGACCTCCTCGAGGAAGTCTGCAGATTCCGGCCCATGCCCGCTCGCCGTCGAACTCCCGTTCATCGATCGCAATCTCACGTTGTCGCGCCATCCGGCCGACGCGCTCGCCGGTCTGCATCTCGATGGTGGCAGCCGCCGCATCGCGTCTTTGAACAGCAGTGCGTCGACTGCGACGATGTCGTCAATTGGCCGACCTGTACCACGGCGATGCCGGGGCATTGCTGGCCACTGCCGGTGCGTTGCGCACTGTCTCGATGACCGTTTCGCGCGGCGCTGGCTGGGCCAGGAAATACCAGGGCGCGGCCGATGGCGCGCGCACGGCCACGGCCGCCGCCGCGAACGGCGCGCCTTGACCGAGATGCGCCGGCGGAAATACCGGTGCCGCATTGCCCTCGATACTGACGACCCATGCAGCAGCGACCAGGATGGCCGACAGGGTGGAATGGGTGTGCTGTCTGTTCATGCGCTATCTCCCTTGGAGGCTTTGATGTCTGGCGCTACATGGCGATGCCAGGCACACCACGTAACATGAGCAGGAAGTGTAAGAAGCCGCGGTAACAACACTGTTGCCGATTGCCGTTACGAGGTTGGTCGATTGTTGCGGTTTCGTGCGCGACGCCATGCGCGCGGCAAGGCCTCGCCGTGCGGGTTCTTCATTGCATCGTTGTTCATGGCGCCCTTGACCATCTCTTCTTTGGCCATGGCGTCATCGGTCCGCCAGCAGAGCCGTCACGTCCAGCGAGAACGGTCGCCATCGACTTCGCTCACCGGGTGTTCGCCTTGGCGGGCGTTGAATGGAAACGGTCGCGTGATCGTCGAAGCGGTCTGCCGCATCGGCCGGCTGCCATCGCGCCGCTTGCCGATGCCCAAGGGGCGCTATGCCAGACAGTTCGCGCGGGTTTGGCGATTGGTCACACGCTGAGGCAGAATCCCGTCGCGGCCATCGTGTGCGATGTGCCTGTAACCAAAGGCCGCTCGGCAACGAAAGATGAATGATGGACAGGCCGACACCACCGAACAGCGACTTCGCGCTTTACTGCTCGAGGGGCTGGACGGCGCTGGCCCCGCCTATCACGCCTTCCTCAAGGAAATGACCGCGCACCTGCGCGCCTACTTCCGCCGCCGCCTGCGCGGGCTGCCGGACGAAGTGGAGGATCTGCTGCAGGAAACCCTGCTGGCTTTGCACAACCAGCGCCACACCTACGACGTCACACAACCCCTGACCGCCTGGGTGCACGCCATCGCCCGCTACAAGCTCATCGATCTGCTGCGCCGACGCGCTCATCGCGAACAACTGCATGTGCCGCTGGACGACCACGACACCCTGTTCACCAGCGCCGATCTCGACGCCGCCGACGCGCGTCACGACCTGGCCCTGTACCTGGAACAACTACCGAGCCGACAGCGTCTGCCGATCATTCACATGAAGCTGCAGGGCCTGTCGGTCAGCGAGGCGGCGGCCCTGACCGGCATGTCGGAATCGGCCATCAAGGTCGGCGTGCATCGCGGCTTGAAAGCGCTGGCCGCCCTGTTCGGAGCACACTCATGAAGACTGACGATCTGGTGACGCTGTTGGCGAGCGGCAATGTCGCGGTGCCACGGCATGCCCTCGAGCGTCGCATGATCGCGGGCGTCGTCACCGGCAGCCTGGGCTCGATGGTGATGTTGTTCGCCCTGCTGGGTGTGAATCCCGAGTTGCTGGCGGCCGTGCGTATGCCGATGTTCTGGGTCAAGTGCCTGTTCGCAGCGAGCCTCGTGCTTGCCAGTCTGCTCATGGCGGCCAGATTGTCGCGCCCGGCCGCGGCACTCGGCCTTGCACCCGCGGCGCTTGCGAGTCCGCTGCTGGCAATGGGCCTGCTGGCGATGGTCAGTCTGTTGACGGCAGCCCCCGAGCAACGCGCGAGTCTGCTGTTCGGTCAGACCTGGACGGTGTGCCCGCTGCTGATAGCCTTGCTCGCGCTGCCGGTCTTCGTCGGCACGCTGTGGAGCGTGGCGGGACTCGCGCCGACCCATCTGCGCCTGGCCGGCGCCGCCAGCGGTTTGCTGTCCGGTGCGATCGCGGCGCTGGTCTATTGCCTGCATTGCCCGGAATTGGCCGCGCCGTTCGTGGCGGTGTGGTATGTGCTCGGCATGGCCGTACCGAGCGTCCTCGGCGCGCTGCTCGGCCCGCGCCTGCTGCGCTGGTGACGGCCCCCGCCCGCCTTCCTATGCCTGGCTTCGCGTGGTGCCGATGACTGTCTAGTGGGCGAACTGCACTTCGTAATTGACGTGGCTGGGCGGCGAGCCGACCGGCGTCTTGCTCACGATCTCGTAGGAGTTGTAACCGTGGTGCGTACGGTAGTACTCAATCTCCTTGCGCGCGCGCTCGTCGGTCGATTGCCCGGACAAGGCGCCGGCCACGTCTATCTTGAATGAAAAGCGATCGGGATTGGCGGCAGCAAGATTCTGCGGCGGCGGCCCATCGCCGACCTGGGCGCAGCCGGCCATCAACATCAGCGTCAAGCATGCCATGGCGCATGTCCGTGTGATTTTCATTTTTCTTCTCCCTGTCAGGATTCGCACTCGGATGATCTCGCCCGCCGCGGCGCTCTGTTCTGATCAACGGTGCGAGTTCATTCGCACCTTCAGTCGAGCGGCGCGGCGCCAAGACCACGACAATGGATCTGCGAAGGTGTTCGCCTTCATGGTGAGGCGCCGCACGGGCGTGGACAAGCATATACCCTCACCCCGCCGGCGTGAGCTTGGCGGCGTGAGGGCGCACAAGACTACATGTGGGTATCGTGCAAAGCACCGCCATCGAGGACGGCCATGTCGGCGGTGATGTCGGCAAAGGGATAGACCTTGCCGCCATATTCCTCGGCAAAACGCTGGGCGTGTGCCTGCGTGGCGAACGAGGCGATGGTCGGCCCCATGGAGCCGCGCCGCTTGCTGCCGACCACATACCAGGCCTGGCGCGCGTCTATCCAATGACCCTGGGGCGCATCCCAGTCGGCGGCGCCCATGTCCTGCACATAGAGGCCCTCGACCGCGCGCACCTGTTCGGGGTTGAGATACAGATGGAACATTTCGACGGTGTCGCAGAAGAAATCCGGCGCTGACTGACCGGCATAACGTATCTGTGCCTTGGGGCCGGGGAAGTCGGCCAGCAGCATGCCATCCAATGCGCAGCTCGCATCGGCGTGCGGCTCGAGGCCCGCGCTGTCGGCCGG
>Ga0208492_1001395_pt1 | contig 15182 bp, 11 predicted proteins | sample Subbioar_CSW14AB_FD_184820 | JGI IMG/M metagenome (GOLD analysis project Ga0208492, IMG submission 184820) | Serpentinite rock and fluid subsurface biosphere microbial communities from McLaughlin Reserve, California, USA - CR12Mar_CSW14AB (SPAdes) | ecosystem: Environmental > Terrestrial > Deep... | reverse complement strand
GGCCGGACGCCAGGCCGATGGCCGCCTGGCCCTGGCCGAGGTTCACGCCGCGATGGGCCGCTTGCCGGATGACCAGCGCACAGCGCTGTTGCTGGTGGCGCTGGACGGCTTGACCCTTGCCGAAGCCGCCACTGTGCTGGGCTGCGCCGAGGGCACGCTGGCCTCGCGGCTGGCACGGGCGCGGGCGGCTTTGCGGCAGATGACGGGGCGCGACGCGGCACCCGGCCGACCGGGAAAGGCAGGCGAGTGATGTCAGGTTCCCCCGCGATCAGCGCGGAAGACGCCCTGCGCCTGCGGCACGGGTCGGCCGGCGACGCGGTGCGGCTGCAGGAACGCGCGGCACGCGATCCGGCGCTGGCTGCGCTGCTTGCCGACTGGGACCGGCAGGATGCGGCGCTGCGCTCGCTTTACGGCGCGGTTGCCGAAGAACCCCTGCCCGCCCGCCTGACCGCCCTGCTTGCGACCGCCAGACAAGCGCGCCCTGCGCCGACGCCCTGGCGTGTTGCGGCAGCGATCGCTTTTCTCGCTGTCGGTTTTGCCGCCGGATGGGCAGGTGCCAGGCTCATGCAACCATCCGCGGTGCCCGGCCTGGCCCAGGCTGCGATGGCGGGGTTTGCCACCTATGCCAGCGAAGTGCGACACCCGGTCGAGGTTGCGGCAGAGGACGAGGCGCATCTGGTGCAGTGGCTGTCCAAGCGCCTTGGCACGCCTTTCCGACCGCCAGACCTTTCGGCCGAGGGCTTCCGGCTGCTTGGTGGCAGGCTCTTGCCCGGCACGGTCTCGCCCGCCGCCCTGCTGATGTATGAGGACGACCTTGGGCGGCGGCTGGCGCTGTATCTGACCCGCAACGATGCGGGCGAAAGCGAGCTTGCCTTTGCCGAGGAACCCGGGCGGCAGGCGTTCTGGTGGGTCGAAGGCGCGCTTGGCTGTGCGCTGGTCGGCGATCTTCCGCGCGAGACGCTGCGGCGGCTAGCCATCGCCGCCTATCGCGACCTGACCGAGGCCTGACTGCGAAAAAGGCGCGCCGGTTGCCCGACGCGCCCCTGCTGCGGCAAGGCGAATGCCTTAGAGCCTGTCCGACAAAAGTGGAATCCGGTTTTGTCGAAAGACAGGCGACCACGAAACACCTGGAGGCTGTCTGGCGCTCCTATCAGCGCCAGACAGACTCTAGTTCACGGTTTCGGCCTTGGCTTCCAGCACCTTGGTCGCGCCGTTCGCGTGGGCAATCTCGATCCGGCGCGGCTTCATCGCCTCGGGCACTTCGCGGACAAGGTCGATGTGCAGCATCCCGTGTTCATGCACCGCGCCCGCGACGCGGACGTGGTCGGCGAGGGCAAAGCGGCGCTCGAAGGCGCGGGTCGCGATGCCACGGTGCAGGTAGGTGCGCTCACCATCCTCGGTGGACTTGCGGGCGGTCACGAACAGGCTGCCGTCCTTGACCTCGACGCTCAGATCGTCGGGCGAGAACCCGGCAACGGCGATCGAGATGCGGTAGGCATCCTCGGCGGTCTTTTCGATGTTGTAGGGCGGATAGGTCGGCTGGGCGACGTCGGTCGACAGCACCCGGTCCATCAGGTCGGCGATCCGGTCGAAGCCGACGGTGGCACGGTAAAGCGGTGCGAAATCAAGGGTACGCATTGTCATCCTCCTGGAAGCGATGTCAGGGGCCTTCCCCATCATGGGGCAAGGCGGGTGGTCCGGGCCCGTCATGGCGCCCGGATGACACTCAGGTAGGAAGCGGCAAATCGGCTTTCAAGAGGCCAGTCAGCGCGAGAGTCGGGGCGACAGTCGGGGCGAAAGTCAGGGCGAGACGAACCGCGCGCCATTGCCCGAGCCCGAGCCCAGAACGATGCGTTTTCCGGGCTTGCCCGGCAGCCCGGTGACCGCGCCGGTGACGGCAGAGTCCGGTCCGCGCGCAACGGCCGTCCCGACGACAAAGGCCGCATCCCCGCCGCGAAGGGCGGCTTTCAGCCGGTCGACCAGGGCGGGAAGTTCCATCCCGATCGAGATCGGCTTGCCGTTGTCGTCGCCCCCGGCCGAAATGATCGACACGATCTTCGCGCGGTAGCCCGACCGGTCAAGAACCGGCGCACCCGAGGCCCCGAAGGTTACGTCGCAATCCATCGCGATCAGCCGTTCCTGCCGCCCGATCACATTGCAAAGGCGTTGCCAGGACAGCGCCTCTTCCCGCCCTTCGGCATAGGAGACGACGCTGACCTCGTCGCCGTTGCCGGGCCGCGCCACGACAAAAGGCGAGATCACGGCGCTGGGGATCGGATCGACAAGTTGCAAAAGCGCCGCGTCGCGTTCGATCATCTCGGGCGGGGCCGGATCGACGTTCAAGTAGCCGGGGTCGACCACGGTCCGCGCGACCGCGACGTCGGCGACGGACGAGCCATAGGAAAACCCGGCCCGAAAGCTGATCCGTCCAGGATCAACCCGGGTGCCGTCGCGGTCGAACACGCAATGCGCGGCCGTCAGCACCAGATCGGGGGCGATCAACGCCCCGGTGCAGAAGCCGCCGTTCTCGACATCGACCCGGCCGACGGGTTCAAAACCGCGCAGGTCCTCGCGCGTGATCAGCTCGTCAAGGCCCGAGCTGTCCTGCGCCGCAGCGGCACCGGCCAATAGCACAAAGAGAGTGAAAAGAATTTTCATGGTTTGACGAACTTTGCCCCCGATCCGTTCCCGCCCGACAGAACACTGACCGCCTTGCCGCCTTGTGCGGACCCGATCTTGCTGTCTTCCAGCGCCAGCCGCAGAGCGGCAAGCGGTTCGGCCAATGGCACCGCAAGCGCGACCTTGCGGCCACCGACCTCGGCCTTGGCCGAGATCACCGAGACAACGCGCGCCACGCCGTCCCGGATCGAGAAGACCGGCGCGCCCGAGGATCCGAAATCGACGTTGCAGGTCAGGATCAGCGCGTCGCGGCGGCCTGCCAACACCTCGCAGGCCTCCTGGATCGAGGGCGCTTCCTCGCGGTATTGCGCATAGGAGACCACGTCGACGGCATCCCCTTCAACCGGAGAGGCCCCGGTTTCAAACGGTGACAGCGAGGGCAGCCGGATCGGCTGGCTGAGTTCAAGAAGCGCGAGGTCGTCGGTCACCCGGTCCAGCTTGTTGTCGGCGGCATAGCGGTAGTCGGGATGGGCGACCGCGCGGCTGACCCGGCGATAGGCGACGGCCCGGCCATTGCGGAACCCGGCCTGGAACTCGATCTCTTCGGGGCGCAGCTGGACGCCAGTGGTCTTGTCATACAGGCAATGCGCCGCCGTCAGCACCAGCTGCGGCCCGATCAGCGCCCCGGTGCAGAAGCCGCGCTTACCGAGGATCAGCTTGCCCACGGCATCCCAGCCCCGGGAATCGTCGGCGGTCTCCAGCTTGACCATGCCGGTGTCCTGCGCCTGCGCCGGACCCGCAAAGGTCAGACCCGCAAAGGCCAGCAGGACCGCAAGCAGACCGGGCAGAATGCCGGGGAACAGGTGACGCATGGGACCTCCCCCTTCCGCGCGGCTGTCAGCCTTATGCGCCGACTTTGGCGGATTTAGGGCCGGTCGCGCAAGGGCGACGGTTGGCTCACGCCTGCAAGGCGCGCGGCTGTGGCCCGCCGGTCGCCCAGTCCAGAAGCTCCACCGTATGCACGACCGGAATGCCGGTGCCCGAGCCGATCTGCATCATGCAGCCAATGTTGCCTGCCGCGATCACTTGCGGGGCCTTCGCCTCCAGCGTGGCGACCTTGCGGCGCTTGAGGTCCGCGCTGATTTCGGGTTGCAGAAGGTTGTAGGTCCCCGCCGACCCGCAGCACAGATGGCTGTCAGCCGGTTCCACCACCTCGAAGCCCGCACGCTTTAGCAGGTCCTTCGGGGCGGACTTGATCTGCTGGCCATGCTGCAGTGAACATGCGGCGTGGTAGGCCACCCGCAGCCCTTTCGGGCCCCCCTCCGGCAGGCCGAGCTTCATCAGCACCTCGCTGACGTCCCTGGCCAGCCCCGCGACCGTTGCGGCGTCCCCGGCAAGGCCCGCGTCGGTGCGGAACATGTGGCCGTAGTCCTTGACCGTGGTGCCGCAACCGCTCGTGTTGATCACGATGGCATCAAGGCCCCCTGCCCGCTTTTCCACCATCCAGGCGCGGATGTTGGCGGCAGCCGAGGCGTGGGACAGATCCTCTTTCCCCATGTGATGCGTCAGGGCCCCGCAGCAGCCCTGCCCCTTGGCCACGACAACCTCACACCCCAGCCGCCGCAGCAGCCGGATCGTCGCATCGTTGATATCGGTGTTCAGCGCCTTCTGCGCGCAGCCGGTCATGAGCGCCACCCGCATCCTCCGCGCGCCATCCGCCGGAAAGACCTGCGGATCGTCGTTGCGGCTGACCGGGGGGATGGTCTTCGGGGCCATCGCCAGCATCGCCCTGACGCGCGCATCGGGGATTGCCCAGGCGAAAGGCTTGCCGATCTTCGCCAGCAGCAGCGCCAGCCGGAAGCGTCCGGGATAGGGGATCACCCGCGCCAGAACACCGCGCAGCAGCCGGTCGGTCAGGGGCCGCCTGTAGGTCTTTTCGATATGCGCGCGGGCGTGGTCAACGAGGTGCATGTAATGCACGCCCGACGGGCAGGTCGTCATGCAGGCCAGGCACGAGAGGCAGCGGTCGATGTGCTTGACGGTCTTCTCGTCTGCCGGGCGGCCCTGTTCCAGCATGTCCTTGATCAGGTAGATGCGGCCCCGGGGGCTGTCGAGTTCATCGCCCAGCACCTGATAGGTCGGGCAGGTCGCGGTGCAAAAGCCGCAATGGACACAGGAGCGCAGGATCTCGTTCGCGCGCTGGATGCCGGGGTCGCGCAGCTGATCGGGGGTGAATGTCGTCTGCATCAGATAACCAGTCCTGCGTTCAGGATGCCGCGCGGATCGAACCTTGCCTTGAGGCCCGCCACCAGCGCTGCGACGTCCGGGGTCGATGGGGGGAAGACCGGGCCGCCCTCGCCCCTGACCAGCGTGGCATGGCCCCGCCCGGCGACGGCGGCTGCGACCTCGGCCCCCCGACCGTGGTCGGTCAAAAGCCAGATGAGGCCCCCGCCCCAGTCCCAGATCGCCTCAGCCTCCAGCTGGGCCACGATCTCGGCGGCTGCGGTGGGCAGGGTGATGATCCGCCAGACCTCGCCCGGCCTGCCCCGGAACGGGACCACATCGCGCACCTCGCGCCAGAGGGCTGCACTCGCGGCACTTTCCTTGACCGTCACGTCGCCCCCGACCAGCGCCCGGAGCCGCCCGGTGCGATAGGCGACCGAGCCCGCCATCCCCTCGACCCGGATCAGGCTGCGCCCCGAGTGCCGGGCCGCCCCCGAGATGTCGAATGGAGACCCGAGCGCCCGCCGCAGGGCCTTGAGACCGGCCTCGTCCCCAAGGCCTTCGACGACCAGCGTCGCTTCGACCTCGGGCAGGGCCTGGACCTTGAAGCTGACCTCGGACAGCACGCCCAGCGTCCCCCGGCTGCCCGCCATCAGCTTGGCAAGGTCATAGCCGGTGACGTTCTTCATCACCCGGCCACCGTTCTTGATCACGATCCCGGCCCCGTCGACGAAGCGGACCCCCAAAAGCGCGTCGCGGGCCGCACCGACCTGCACCCGGCGCGGGCCCGAGGCATTCGCAGCCACCACGCCGCCGATCGTCGAGACGCCCTTGCGCCCCCGAAGCCCGCACAGGTCCGGCACCTCGAAAGCAAGCCGCTGGCGTTCCGTTGCCAGCACGCGCTCCACCTCGGTCACCGGTGTGCCCGCCCGCACCACCAGCGTCAGCGCACCCGGTTCATAAAGCTCAACCCCGGACAGCCCGCCCGTTTCCAGCACCTCGCCCACGGCATGACCCAAAGTCCGCGTGCCGCCCCCACGCACCAAAAGCGGACCCGACGCCCCCGCGACCGCTTCCGCCAGTTCCGCCTCAGTTGCAGGCCGCATCGAACCCCTCCTCGCGGGTTTCGAATTCTCGTCGAAAATTCGCAGGGTTGCTCATGCCAAGCGTCGGGTTGCAGTGGTGGCGAGGGGGAACACCTTCGCCGGATTGAGCAGCCACCTGGGGTCGAACACGTCCTTGACCCGCATCTGCGCCTCCATGTCGGCGGGCGAAAACTGCACCGTCATCAGGTCGCGCTTTTCGATCCCAACGCCGTGTTCGCCCGTCAGGCAGCCGCCGACCTCGACGCAGAGCTTCAGGATTTCCGCCCCGAAGGCCTCACACTTTTCCAGATCGCCGGGGGTGTTGGCGTTGAAGAGGATCAGCGGGTGCATGTTGCCGTCGCCGGCATGAAAGACGTTGCCGACGTCCAACCCGAATTCGACGCTCATCTCGCCGATGCGTTTCAGGACATGGGGCAGCGACGAGACGGGGATGGTGCCGTCCAGACACATGTAATCGTTGATCTGCCCCATCGCGCCGAAGGCCGACTTGCGACCAAGCCAGATCCGCTTGGCCTGATCCTCGTCCTCGGCCTCACGGAACTCCACCGGGTCATGCGCCAGCGCGATCTGGCGGATGCGGCCCAGCTGTTCGCTGATCTCGGCCTCGGACCCTTCGACCTCAATGATCAGAAGCGCCTCGCAGTCGGGGTAGCCCGCCTTGGCAAACGCCTCGCAGGCACGGATGCAGGGGCGGTCCATGAACTCGATGGCCACCGGCAGGATACCCGCGCGGATGATGTCGGCGACACAGGCGCCGGCCACTTCGTTGGAGTTGAAGCCCACCAGCACCGGTCGCGCGCCTTCGGGCTTGGGCAGGATGCGGAGCCAGGCCTCGGTCACCACGCCAAGCTGGCCTTCCGACCCGCAGACGACCCCCAACAGGTCAAGGCCCGCGGGATCGCCCCAGGGACCGCCCAGCGTGACCACGGTGCCGTCCATCTTCACAAGCGTCACGCCGAGCAGGTTGTTCGTCGTCACCCCGTACTTCAGGCAATGCGCCCCGCCGGAGTTCATCGCAATGTTCCCCGCAATCGCGCAGGCCAGTTGGCTGGAGGGGTCGGGGGCGTAGAAGAACCCCTCCGCCTCGACCGCGCCCGAGACCGACAGATTGGTGCGCCCCGCCTCAACCCGGATGAACCGGTTCTCGTAGTCGGTTTCCAGGACGGCATTCATCCGCGCCACGCCCAGGATCACCGAATCCGCCGTCGGCATCGCGCCCCCGGCAAGGCTGGTCCCCGACCCGCGCGGCACGACGGGCACGCCGTCCTCCCAGCAGATCCGCAGGACGGCACTGACCTCCCGTGTCGTGCGGGGCAGGACTGCGGCCAGCGGCGGACAGCGATAGGCGGTCAGTGCGTCGCATTCGTAGACCCGCAGCTCCTCGGGCGCGTCGATCACGCTGTCCGGGCCAAGAACCTCGCGCAGCCGCGCCACGATCCGGGCTTTCCGGGCGATCACGCCAAGGTCAGGAGCAGGCATGTCCATGGCGGTCCTCCCGGTTACTGGTAAAGAAATATAACCAATTTTGGCTGCTGACAAGGGAAAACCCGGTGCCTGACGTCTGACCGACGCTGATGGGCGCGCCGCACGGCCTCCGGGTCCCTTGTGGTCGCCGGTCTTGCGACAAAACCGGATTCCCCTTTTGTCCGACAGGCTTTAGTCTGCCGGAATGACAATGAACCTCTCGGCCCTCCCGACCATCGACCTGACAGCACTTGGCGTCCTGATCCTGGCCTGGCTGATCGCGGGCTGGGTCAGCGAGCATCCGCCTGACGCGCGCCCCTCGGTCTCGTCCCTGATGGAAGACTATCGCCGCGACTGGATGAAGACCTTCGTCACCCGCCAGCCGCGCATCTTCGACGCGACCCTGATCGACAGCCTGCGGCAGGGCACGGCATTCTTCGCCAGTGCCTGCATGATCGCCATCGGCGGCGGGATCGCGGTGATCGGAAATGCGGCGGCGGTGCAGCGGCTGACCGACGAGCTGCCGCTGTCGGGCACCGGGCCGGAGGTCGCGCTGAAAATGCTGCCGGTGATCGGGTTTCTGGCCAATGCGCTTCTGAAATTCGTCTGGGCGCATCGCCTGTTCGGCTATTGCTCGATCCTGATGGCCGCCGTCCCGAACGACCCCGAGGACCCCCTCGCCTTCCACCGCGCGGGGCAAGCGGCCGAGATCAACATCACGGCGGCGAAAAGCTTCAACCGGGGCCTGCGGTCGATCTACTACGCGCTGGCGGCCCTTGGCTGGCTGCTGGGCCCCTGGGGGCTTCTGGCGGGCACGACGCTCGCCACCGGCATCCTTCTGCGGCGCGAGTTCGCCTCGCTGTCACGCAAGGTCATCCTGCAGCGCGAGCCCTGACGCGCACCTTGCCCTTTTCGGCAAATACTCCCCGCGCGGAGCGCCTGTCCGAGCCGGTTGGCGGGACCCGCCAGAGGCGAGACAAAAGGGATGTGCCGGAGGCACGCGATTTCGCAGGCGCGGGTCACGGGCGCGGGTCACGGGCGCGGGTCACGGGCGCGGGTCACGGGCGCGGCTGTCAGGCGGCCTTCGCGCCCTTGCGGCCCTCGATCAGCCAGGCGACCACGGCCAGCCCTGCAGCGATCACAAGCCAGGCCCAGGCGGGCAGGAACGGCACGACGTTGACCTCGGTCGTCAGATACGCCGCGCGCGGGGTGATGCCGATCCAGCCGCGACCCACTGCAACCCGGCCTTCGGCGACCGTGCGGATGTCGGGATTGCCCGGTTCCAGCCGGGTGACGCCGCCCCGCGTGGCTTCCGCCGAAGGAAGCAGCGCCTCGCCCGAGGCGATGGTTTCCGCAAACTCGCGCGGGGTGGCGGGACCGACGGCGATGACCCGGGTCAGATCGCCCTGTTCCAGCCGGTATAGCCCCAGCGCGGGGGCCTGCCAGACCGTCTCGTAGCGCCCGGGGGCGGCAAGCGGCATGGCCAGTTCGACCTTGGTCCCGTCCGGAGCCGTCACGGTCACCGGTCCGGGCGCCGCGTCCGCCAGCGACCGGCGGGTGATGGTCATCATCTCGCCCTTGACGTCGGCGGTAAGGGTCTCTTCCTCCAGCTCGGGCTCTTTCAGCATCCAGTGCGCAAGGCGGCGCAAAAGCTCCAGTTGCGGTCCGCCGCCCTCATAGCCCCGCCCCCAAAGCCAGGCCTGGTCCGAGGCCAGCACGGCCACCCGGCCCGCATCGACGCGGTTCAGGACCAGAAGCGGCAAGTCGCGCGGACCCGACATCAGCACCTGGCCCGCGGTCTGCTGCACCTCGATCAGGCGGAACCAGCGGCCCCAGCCGCCTTCGGGGGCTCCGGCCTCCAGCCCTTCGGTCACCGGATGGCGGCGGCCGAGGTCGGTGATCTTGGGACGGAATCCCTCCTCGATCACCTGGGCCGTGGGCGCGACCGGCAGGATTTCCGCCAGGGGCGAGCGGTAAAGGCTGTCCACCGCGCCGAATTCCGGCCCGGCCGCGACCAGGACCGTGCCGCCCCCGCGCACATAGTTCACCACGTTCTCGATATAGGACATCGGCAGGATGCCCCGCATCCGGTAGCGGTCGAAGATGATCAGATCGAATTCCTTGATCTTCTCGACGAACAGCTCGCGCGTCGGAAAGGCGATCAGCGACAGCTCGTCCACCGGCACGCCATCCTGCTTTTCCGGCGGGCGCAGGATGGTGAAATGGACAAGATCCACCGCCGCGTCGGACTTCAGCAGGTTGCGCCAGACCCGTTCGCCCGCATGCGGCTCGCCCGAGATCAAGAGCACCCGCAGCCGGTCGCGCACCCCGTTGATCTGCACCGCCGAGGCGTTGTTGCGGTCGGTGATCTCGCCATCCACCGGGGCGACCGAGAACTGGATCACATTCGCCCCGCCATGCGGCAGGGTCACCGGCAATTCCAGGTCTTCGTTCAAGGGAACGGTGTAGGTCTCGGGCTTTTCGGTGTCGATCGAGATGGTCAGGTCGACCTCGCGCGCCCCGGCCGGGGGGGCGCCCACATCCTCGATCCGAAGGTCCAGCTTGAACTCTTCGCCGATGATGGCAAAGGCGGGGGCGTTCTTGATCACGATCCTGCGGTCCCAGTCGGCCGCCCGTCCGGTCAGGAGCACCTGCAGCGGCGCGGGCAGGTTCGGCACCACGCCTGCGTCATGCACCCGGCCATCGGTGATCAGGATCGCCCCGGCGACCCGGGCGCGCGGCTCTTCGGCCAGCGCTTCGGACAGGGCGGTCATCACCAGCGACCCTGAATCCTCGGCGCCGTCGCCGACGCGGCGGATGCGCAGCTCGGTGTTCGGCATCTGCGCCACTTCGGCCTGCACCGAGGCCACCGCCGCCTCGGTCTGGGCGCGGCGGTCGGACAGGCCTTGGCTCGCGCTGTCGTCGACGACCAGGATCACGATGTCCGACAGGGTCTGCCGCTCTTCCTCTTGCAAGGCCGGATTGGCCAGCGCCAGCACAAGCGCGCCCAGCGCCAGTGCCCGGAGCCACCAGCCGGACAGCCCGCGCCAAAGTGCCAGAGCGACAAGCAGCGCCGCAGCCACGGCCACGCCCACCAGAAGCGGCCAGGCGATCAGCGGCGCGAAGACGACAGAGGGGGTCATTGTCCCAGCCTTTCCAGCAGGGCCGGCACATGGACCTGATCCGATTTGTAGTTGCCGGTCAGCACATGCATGATCAGGTTGATCCCGAACCGGTAGGCGATTTCGCGCTGCTGTTCCCCGGCATAGCCGCGTCCGACCTGCACCAGCGGCGCACCCGCATCGTCCGTGGCCCAGGCCGAAGCCCAGTCCGCCCCGCCGATCACCACCGGCGTCACCCCGTCGTTGAGGTTGCGGAACGGCATCCCCTCTGCCGCCTGGGCCGTCGCATCGGGCGACGCCTCGACCCAGACCTGGCCCCCCTGATAGCGGCCGGGAAACTCTTGCAGCAGGTAGAAGGTCCGGGTCAGCACATGGTCACCCGGCATCGGTTCCAGGGGCGGGATGTCCAGCCCCTCGGCGATCAGCTGCAGCGCCTGACCCTCGGGCGTGGTCCCGCCGCCAAAACCGGTCAGATCGGCGTCGCGGGTGTCGAAGAGGATCATCCCGCCGGTCCGAAGATACTGGTTCAGCTTGGCATAGGCCGCGTCGGACGGCTTTGCCGCCCCGGCGACCACAGGCCAGTAAAGAAAGGGGAAGAAGGCAAGTTCGTCCTTCTCGATATCCACCCCCATCGGCATCATCGGCTCGATCGAGGTGCGCTGCCACAGCTTGTCCGAAAGCCCCAGAAGCCCCGCCCGCGCCATGTCGTCCACCGAAGGATCGCCGGTCAGCACATGGGCCAGCACGACCGCGCTGGTCGCCTGGATCGCGAAGGCATCGTCGGGGGCGGCGTCTTGTGCCCAGGCTCCGCGCGGCACCGCGGCCAGCAGCGCCAGTACCAGCACCGCCGAGGCCCCCCGGGTCAGCCCGCGCAGCCGTCCGGCAAGCCAGAGCGCGGCCAGCACATCGATCATGAGAAGGATCAGCCCGAAGGACAGAAATTCGCCCTTCAGCGCCCTGACGGCTCGGGCGTCCAGACTGTCGACCGGGACACCGGCGGGCCAGACCGCAGGCTCCAGCACGGTTTCCGCCCCGATGACGTTCAGCGCCACGCGCCGGTCTGCCCCGGCGTAAAGCCCCGGCGGGTTCGCGGAACTGGGCCCTTCGGCGATGGCCTTGGCCAGCACCTCACCTTCGACCCCGGGCAATTCGCCCGCGTCCGCAGTCTGGCCAAAGGCGTCCAGCACGACTTCGGGCACCCAGACCTGCCCGGCCAGGTCCGCCGCCTCGGGTGTTGCGGGTTTGGTGGATACCGCAAGCCGTTCCAGCATCTGCACGAACAACCCCGACAGCGGCAAGGAGGACCATTCGGCGTTGGCGGTGACATGGACCAGCACGACCTGGCCCGCGCCCACCACCTTGCGGGTCATCAGGGGTGTGCCGTCCTCGAGTGCCGCGATGGTGCGTTCGGCCAGGTTGGGGTCGGGCTGCGCCAGCACCTGTTCGCGCACCACCACATCCGGCGGCGCGGTCAGGCCGAAGAAGGGCGAGCCTTCGGGGAAGGGAGCAAGGGCCTTGGGTTCCCCCCAGCTCATCGCGCCGCCGACCGTCCGGCCACCTTCGCGCAGGCGAACCGGCAGAAGCGGGTCTTCGTCCACCCGTGCCACATCGCTGGCCGCAAGGACCGGCCCGGCAAAGCGCAGAAGAAGGCCGCCCTTGTCCAGCCATTCCATCAGCGCCGCGCGTTCGCTGTCGGTGACATCGGCGACATCGGCAAGGATCACCACGTCGGGGCTGGCCAGAAGCGTGTCGGTCAGGTTGCCTTCGATCAGGTCCGCCGTGGGGGCCAGCGCCTGCCGCAGGTAATGCAGCGGCGACAGCAGCTGCAACGATTCCTGATCCGCCCCCATGCGGATCAGCGCGATCTTGCGGCGTTTCAGGCTGTCGTCGGCCAGACTGACCGCCCCCGCCGTGCGGCCCCCCTCCAGCACGAAACGGGTGATCCGGTTGCGCAGCTCGGGTGGCAGATCGATCGCGGATTCGGCCTTTGGGGCACCGGCGTCGAAGGTCAGGGTCACCCGGCCAAGATCGCGTTCGACCCCGGCAGGATCGGGGCCTTGCGCCACGACATCGACCGACACCGCTGCGCCCGCAGGCACCCGACTGGCCGAAACCTTGACCTGCCCTTCGGCATAGCCAGCGGGATGCAGTCCCAGGATCGGACGCGGGTTTTCGACCACCTGCACGTCACCCCGCGCCCGAAGGGCTGCCAAAAGCGCGTCGCGCCCGGGATGGGCAAGTCCGTCCGACAGCCAGACCGTGTCGAACCCGCCCTCGGGCAGGGCCTTGGCCCAGTCGCCGAAGGCAGCGGGGGCCCAGGCCTGGGGCTGCAGACCCGCCGCCCGGCCTGCCCAGGCCTCGGCGGTCTGGAACTCGACCTGGTCGGGCGCGTCGGTCAGCCGGATCAGCGCCACGGTGCGGCCACGGGCCCCGGCCTCGCCGATCAGCGCCTCGATCTTTTCCACCCGCTGCGACCAGTCGCGGGCATCGGCCCAGCCGCCGTCGACGGCGATCAGCATCGGCCCGGTCCCGACCACCCGGTCATCGGGGTTCAGGACCGGCCCGGCAAAGCCAAGGATCAGCGCGCCCACCGCCAGCGTGCGCAACAGAAGGAGCCACCAGGGCGTCTTGTCGGTCTCGGCCTCGTCGTCCTTCAGGCCCAAGAGCAGCGCCACGCCGGGAAAGCGCCGCCGGATCGGGGCGGGCGGCACGGCGCGGAGGAGAAGCCACAGGATCGGCAGCGCGACAAGCGCCACCAGCAGCCAGGGCGCCGCGAAACCAAGGGGGCCAAGTGTGAACATCAGTGCCCGCCCTCAAGGGCTGCATAGGCCCACAGCAGCGCGGATTGCGCGGGCGCGCCAGTGTGATGCGTCGAGAAATGCCAGCCGACAGCGCGGGCCAGCCGGGCCAGCCGGTCTTTCCGTTCCGCCAGCCGCGCCAGATAGCGGGCGCGCAAGTCACCCGCCTGCTGGGTTTCATGCCGCATCGTGCCGCCCATAGATTCGAAGATCGTGCGGCCGTCGAAGGGAAACTCTTCCTCCGCCGGATCAAGGACCTGGATCAGCACGCCCTTCACCCCGCGGTCGGCGGCCCGCGCAAGGCCCGCCTCGATGCCCTTGAGATCACCGAGGAAATCCGACAGGAACACGCCCCGGCCATGGCTGACCATGCCTTCGGTTTCCGGCGCGCCATAGTCCTCGGCCCCGTCCCGGTCCGACAGCCGCGCCGCCAGCCGCAAAAGCTGCGCCCGCCCCGAGCGTGGCGAGGCAAGGCCCGCAAGCCCGACCCGTTCGCCCCCGCGCAACAAAAGGACGGCCAGCGCCAGGCCCAGAAGCCGCGCCCGGTCCGATTTCGGCGCGCGGGATTTGTCTCCCGAAAAGGCCATCGACTTCGCCGGATCGACCCAGATCGTCACCGATTGCGCCGCCTGCCATTCGCGTTCACGCACGAAATGGGCATCGGACCGGGCCGACCGCCGCCAGTCGATCATCCGCGCCGAATCCCCGGCATGGGCCGGGCGATACTGCCAGAACTCATCCCCCAGCCCCGCGCGCCTGCGGCCATGTTCGCCCATCATCACGGTTGAGGCCAGCATTTCAGCCTCGGCCAGCAGGGGCGGCAGCGTCTGCCCCAGCGCCTCGGCGCGGGTCCGCAGGTCGGGAGTGCGAGGGTCGGGGGCTGCGTTCACGCCGCCGCCTCAAGCCGCAGGGTCTTGGTCGTAACGCGAGAGATGATCCCGGCCAGCGTCTCGCCCCGGGCACGGGCGGCGAAGGACAGCGCCATCCGATGCACCAGCACGGCCTGGGCAAGGTCGGCCACGTCGCTGATCGACGGCGCAAGCCGCCCTTCCAGCAGCGCCTTGGCCCGGACCGTCAGCATCAGCGCCTGTGCTGCGCGGGGACCGGGGCCCCAGGACAGGCTGTCCGCCAGATCGCGCCCCTCGGCTTCGCCCGGGCGGCAGGCGCGGACGAGGTCCAGGATCGCCTCGACCACCTGTTCGCCGACCGGCATCCGCCGGATCACGCCCTGGGCCCGGATCAGATCCTCGGCGGTGAAGACCTGATGCGCCTCGGCCTCCTCGGCCCCGGTGGTGGCGATCAGGATGTCGCGTTCGGTCGCCCGGGTCGGGTATTCGACATCGACCTGCACCAGAAACCGGTCCAGCTGGGCTTCGGGCAGGGGATAGGTGCCCTCCTGCTCGATCGGGTTCTGGGTCGCAAGGACGTGGAAGGGCCGCCCAAGGGGCCGGTGCTGGCCCGCGATGGTCACTTCCTTTTCCTGCATCGCCTGCAACAGTGCGGATTGGGTCCGGGGCGAGGCGCGGTTGATCTCGTCCGCCATCAGAAGCTGGCAGAAGATCGGGCCTTCGACAAAGCGGAAGGCCCGGCCGCCATCGCTGCCGGTCTCCAGCACTTCGGACCCCAGGATGTCGGCGGGCATCAGGTCCGGGGTGAACTGGATGCGGTTGGCCTTGAGGCCCATCACGGTGCCCAGCGTGTCCACAAGCCGCGTCTTGCCGAGGCCCGGCAGGCCGACCAAAAGCGCGTGTCCCCCGCACAGCATCGACGCCAGGACCAGGTCCACGACCTTTTCCTGCCCGATGAAACGGCGGTTGATCGAGGCCTTCGCCTGCCCCAGTGTCGCGCCG
>Ga0208492_1001394_pt1 | contig 15185 bp, 15 predicted proteins | sample Subbioar_CSW14AB_FD_184820 | JGI IMG/M metagenome (GOLD analysis project Ga0208492, IMG submission 184820) | Serpentinite rock and fluid subsurface biosphere microbial communities from McLaughlin Reserve, California, USA - CR12Mar_CSW14AB (SPAdes) | ecosystem: Environmental > Terrestrial > Deep... | reverse complement strand
CACGGCGCCCCGCCCCGCAAAACCTCAGGCCGGCACCAGGCGTAACGCCGTGCGCCCACTCAAGTTCACCACCAGCGTTGCACGCCCTTTCGCCGCGGCCGTGATACCGGCACCGTCCATGCCTCTCGCCCAAGGGGGCGAGCGTCTAAGAGCGGCGCTGCGTATCGTCTTACACCCTCGCCCCCTTTGGGGGAGAGGGCAGGGGTGAGGGGGCACGGCGCCCCGCCCCGCAATAACCTCAGGCCGGCACCAGGCGTAACGCCGTGCGCCCACTCAAGTTCACGACCAGCGTCGCACACCCTTCCGCATCGGCCGTGATATTGCCGCCGTCCACGCCTTCGACGACATAACGCTGGCCTGCGCGCAGTCGTTCGAAGCCGAGCGTCTGCGCGCCGTCCTTGACGCCCGGGTACAGCACCAGCTCGAGATCCTCGCCGTGGCTGAAGGCCTTGGCGACCAGCACCTCGGGGTAGTTGGCCGCGGCGAGCAGCGGGCCCTTGAACACGCTGTCCGGCGGGCCACTCACGAAGCTGTTGTGATAGTCACCGGTGCGCATGATGCGTGCTTCCAGGGCCCACAGGGTCGCGAGTCCCGAGCCCTTCTGGTAATACAGGCTGCCATTGTCCAGGGCCGGGCCGCAGTCAAGTTCCATCGAGCGGATCGCCGCTTCCGCCATTTCGTTGTCGCCGAATTCGCGGCTCGCCATGCCGATGGCGGCGTATACGAACAACATGCCGCGGCGATAGTTGCCGACGTCGATGGTGTCGACGAAGCCCAGTGCTTCGCGTGGAATGCTGAGGCGCTGACCACCCTCGCCATCGGGCGCGAGACAGAAGGACAATTCCTTGCGCCCCACCGCCCACAGTCGCCGCCCGAGCGCGGGCGAGAAGATATTGGCGAAATGCGCGACGCCGGCTTCGCCCGCGAACAGTGGCAGTTCGTGGCCGGTCAGGTAGGAACGCAGGCCGATGATGGTGCCCTTGGCATCGGTGAATTCGTTGCGCAGCGCGTCCATCCAGCGTGGCAGGATGTTGGCACAGTAGCCGGTGCCGAACAGGCGGTCGTGACTGGCCAGCGCCGACATGCCGTACATGTTGCATACCGGGTAGACCCAGTTCGGTTCGCAGGGGAACAGGCAGAAGTCCGAACGCGCGTGATTGTCGCGTATCGAGTCGACGATGGTGTGGGCGTCGTGCGGATAGGCGGTCTGCTCACTCAAGCGGAAAGTCAGGCTGCCGGGTTCGGCATAGCGGCGGTCGCCACTGGCGAGCATGTACTGATTGACCTGCATGCCGTAGTAGCCGGTCAACATGATGTTGTCCTTGGCGGCCGGGTCGAAGTTGCTGAAGTTGAAATGGCCCCACATCGATTCCAGCACCCAGTAATCCCACACGCGCTTGACGCGATAGGTTTCGATGAGATTGCGCTGGGCTTCGCAGAGGTAACCGTGAAAGTTCGGGGTGTAATGGCATTGCACCATGCCGAGCGCGTAGCCGAGGTGATTGATCTGGTAACGCAGCGCGGCAGGCTGGAACTGATCGATGATCGTATAGCCCTTGAATTCGCCGACCGGCTGCAGGGCGCGATCAAAGGCGTAACGCACTGCCTGCAGATCCCGCTCGCTGAGTTCGCGCGTGCCGGCAAGGGGTTCGTGCGCCGCGCTGACGGTGACTTCCGCCAGCGACGCGCCGAAGAATTCCTGGCGCGCCTTGAGGCGCGCTTCATCGGCGACACGTTGGCGGGTGAGGGTGCGTTGGCGAAAGTAATAAAGTGCGCCAATGGTGGCGATGGTCGCGGGCAGACCGAGCATCGAAGTCGATTCGCCCGCCAGCGCGCCAGCCATCAACGCCGAGCCCAGCCACACCGCCACCGGCGCCACTATCATGCCGTTCCAGAACCAGGTCACGAAGGACAGGTACAACAGGCCCAGGGTCAACGCGAGTGCCAGCACGCCGCCCAGGCCGAGGGCGGCGACGAAACCTCCGCCGGGCACCAGCAGGCCGAGACCAAAGGCACGCCAGGTCGCGTCGGCGCCGAGCAGGGTCGGCAGCAAGCCCACCGCGCAGACGATGAGGTAGAGCCGCAGGTTGCGACGATGGCGGGCGGCGGTCACCGGCCCCTGCTGGGTGGGGCGGAACAAATTCGCTTCGCCGAGAACTTCACGATCGAGCGTCGACATGGGCCATGCTCCCTTTGGATGTTTGAACGTCGGCCTCCGTCTCCGGCGAGGGGTGGCGCGGGGAGTCTAGACGATGGCGATGGTCATGGTCATCCGCTGTCGTGCCGCGGGAGATGGGCCGGCACCGTCGCGACGCTCGCCACTCAGCGCAAGCTGCGATAGAAGGCGCGGATGTCCTCGATGAGTGCCGCCGGCTCTTCCATGGGCGCGAAATGGCCGCCCGATTTCATCTCGGTCCAGTGCTTGAGATTGTAGTAACGCGCCGCCCAACTGCGCGGCAACATCACCCCTTCGTGCGGGAACACGCCGATGCCGGTCGGTGCTTCGACCACCGGCTGGCGAACGCGGCCCGGTCGCCAGGGATTGTTGACGCACTCGTATTGCGCAGGCGCCTGCGCAAATCGTCGAGCTCCGCATCGGAAACGCTTACGGTGAAGGGCGCAATCGTGGCCATGGGGATCTCCTCTGCCGCGTGTGCTCAGTCCGCCATGTAAGCGAGGAATGACGCCGACACCACATCGCCGCCGCCGCCGAGATGAGTGTGACGCGCGGGCCGCGACTCGGGGTCGGGGAATTTCTCGACCCAGAAGGCATCGCAGGCCGCGCGGGCGTCGGCCGAGGCCGCCCAGAACTCGATCTTGGCGACGTCACCCCAATCGCCGCCGGCGGCCGTCAGCATTGCGCCGATATGGCGAAAGAGATTGGTGTACTGCGCCGCGTAGCCCGCGGGCACGTCCCGCGTGCCGGGATTGAAGGGCATGATCACGCTCGATACCAGCAAAGGCCCGATGCGTGATGCGACCGGGATGGCGGTCAAGTGGCTGAGGCCTTCGATGTGGATGCTGCGCCGGTGGGCCATGTCACTGCTCCCCGCGTTGTGCTTTCTGCCATTGTTCGAATTCGCCCTGGCGTTCCTTGCTCAGCGGAAACAGGCCGATGGTGGGTTCGCCGGCGGTCACGCGTTCGAGCGCGAAGCGTTCGCGTTCTTCCTGCGCCAGGGCATCCCGCAGCACGTCGTCGACCAGCGCCTGCGGGATCACCACCACGCCTTCGCCATCGCCGACGATCACATCGCCCGGCACCACGAATACGCCGGCGCAGGTGATGGCTTCATCGACGGAGAAGGGCATGTGCTGGCGGCCGTAGGTCGCGCCGTGGGAAGCGAAGTGGTAGACCGGCATGTGCATGTCGGCGATCGCGGGTGTGTCGCGCAGCGCACCGTCGGTGACGATGCCGGTGGCGCCGAGCTTGAACGCGCGCGTCGCGTAGATATCACCGATGGTCGCGGCGTCGGGCACGCCACGCGCTTCTATCACCAGCACGTCGCCGGGACGCATGCTTTCCACTACGCGACGCTGCGCATTGAGGCCGCTCGCGTACTGGCTCTGCACATCCTCACGCAATGCGACATAGCGCAGCGTGCGGGCGCGACCGACCATGCGCAGTTGCGGATGCAGGGGTTTCAAGCCCGACAGGAAGGTGCTGCGTATGCCGCGTTGCTGCAACTGGTGGGTGAGCGTCGAAGTGGCGACGGCATTCAAGCCCGCCACCTGCGCGGCGCTCAAGGCGTGCGGTGAATTTTCCTGGGTCATGCAGTTTCCTCAAGTTCGAGTCTCAGTTCGGCGTCGGCGACAAGGCCACGAATCGTATCGCGGAACAGGGGCTCCAGCGGTGCCCGTCCCGCGCGGGCATGACATCGACCGCTGCAAGCACAGCCGGGCCAGGCATGCATGGTGGCTTATCTGTCCAGGCTCATGCCGGCGCCCGGCTTGTCGCTGAAGACATGGCTGCAGGTGTCCCGCACGTGGTATTCCGCCCGCCCGACGGATGTATTACGCCCGCCATTCGAGGGCAGGCATCACGGCGCGATGGCGAGCAGCTCGGCCAGGGTGCTGTCGATGAAGTGCTAGTCTTCCGCCGCGAGTCCCAGCATGCCGAAGTGGCCCCACACCGTTGGAATCGGGCGCAATGTGCTGCGCGGGGTCAGTTCGTGCTCAGCGCGACATTCATCCACTGTGAACATCATGTCCTGCGCAAAAGGCATGTTGAAGACCACGGCGGAGATGCGCCCGAGCGCGGCCTTCAAGTCACCGCCTGTGTGGCGTGCGACGTCCGCCAGCTGCCATTTGCGCAACAGGCTCAGCAATGCATTCGGATCCATGGGCGCGAACCACGCTTCCCAGAAGCCGGCGAGGAATTCATCCTGGCTGTTGAAGCCGATCTCGCGCCATTGCTCGCGTGCGTAGAATTCCTTGGTCAGCCCGGACTGCGCAAAGAAGTGACCGAGCAGTCGCAGCCCGGCGCTGACCGCATGGGGTTCGCGGTAAGCGCCACCCGCCCAGGCCGGATCGGATTTGATCATCGCCATCGCATTGGCGACGAACAGGTGATTGTGCGCGGTGCCGCGGGCGGTGCCGCCGATCGGCGCCGCGCGCCTGACCATGGCGGGATAACGCACCGCCCATTCGAAGGTCTGCTGTGCACCCATGGACCAGCCCAACACCAGTTCGAGTTTCTCGATGCCGAAGCGCTCGGTCAGAAGACGATACTGGGCGCGCACGTCATCGCCGATGATGACCTCGGGAAAATCGCCCATCGCCACCGGCGCGGGCGAATTGTGCGGCGAACTCGACAAGCCATTGCCAAGCATGTTCGGCAGCACGACGAAATAGCGCGCCGGATCGATGGCGAGACCCGCGCCGACATACATCTGCATATGCTTGCTCGTGCCCGAGAACATGTGCGGAAAAAGGATCGCGTTGTCCTTGCGGGCATTGAGCGTGCCGAGCGTTGTGTAGGCGAGACGACAGGCGGGAATCCTGCCGCCGCGCTCGAGCGCAAAATCCCCCAGTTCGAAATATTCGAACGGACCATGGTTCTGCTGCGAATAGAACTCGTTGGCAATGGTCATGCGGGCTGATCTCGACAGGTTGGGCGGGTTGTTCCAGGTTTCGCCGCGTCGCCGATGCGACGCGTGCGAGCCGCCATCGTGCACGCTCTCCGGCCATCTGAAAAGACCGCAAGCGCAGGTCGGGCCGGCGGCGGATTTTCTGCATCAAGGAGTATCCAGATACGGGAACGCTCGCACAGTTGCTCCCTGCCGACCACGAGCGCAGGAGCGAGCTCGGCGCGCGGCCTTGGCCCCTCGACAAACGGCGACGCCAGGCTCGCGCGACGGGCGGCACGGCGGCCGGGATCGCACTTGGATCCCTCGCGCATGCCATGCCATGCTGTGCTGGACGCAAGTCGGCCAGCCCCGCGAACCACCATTACCTGCCTGTCACGGAGTCGCGCCATGCCCCACTACCGCAATGCCCTGCCGCAACTCGGCGGCAAACTCTTTCTCACCGACGGCGGCATCGAGACCACACTGATCTTCCACGAAGGCCTCGAACTGCCGGACTTCGCGGCTTTTGATCTGCTGAAGGACGAGCACGGTCGCGCGGCGCTGCACAAATATTTCCGCACCTACGCCGAACTGGCGCGCCGATACGGGGTAGGGCTGATTCTCGAGAGTGCCACCTGGCGGGCCAATGCCGACTGGGGCACGAAACTTGGATATTCAGCCGCCGAGCTGGCGCGCTTCAACCAGGCCGCGATCGCGCTGCTGCTGGAAGTGCGCGATGAATACGCGACGGCGCAATTGCCCATTGCCCTGAGTGGATGTGTCGGGCCACGCGGCGATGGCTACAGCCCGGCCTCTCTCATGTCGGCGGATGAAGCGCATCACTACCACCGCGCGCAGATGGATACGTTCAAGGACAGTGCGGCCGATTTCGTTACCGCCGTCACCATGAATTATCCGGCCGAGGCCATCGGCGTCGCGCGCGCCGCGGCGCAGGCCGGACTGCCGGTCGTGATTTCGTTTACCGTCGAGACCGATGGTCGTCTGCCGAGCGGCGAAAGCCTGCGTGAGGCCATCGAACAGGTGGACGCCGCCGCCAGCCCTGCGCCGGCCTATTACATGATCAACTGCGCGCATCCGCGTCACTTCGAACAGGTGCTCGCCACGGACGCGCCGTGGACGCAGCGCATTCGAGGCCTGCGCGCCAATGCCTCGACCAAAAGTCATGCCGAATTGAACGACAGCGCGGAACTCGATATCGGCGATCCCGCGGCCTTGGGCGAGGACCATGGTGCGCTGGTGCGTCAGTTGCGGCACATCAATGTGCTGGGCGGTTGTTGCGGCACAGATCATCGCCACGTGGAAGCGATCTGCCGGGCGGTGCTGCCGTATTTCTAGCCTGCCGGACCGAAGCAAGCCGCGCATGCAGCGCCGCAGATCCGACAGCACGGTCTATTTGCCGGCGATCACCACCTCGATGAGCCGCGGTGCGCCACTGGCGATGGCATTGCGCACCGCCGCTGCGAGCTCCGCAGGATCATCGATACGTTCGGCGCCGACGCCCATGCCCTGCGCCAGCGCCATGAAATCGAGCGTGGGCGACAAGTCCATGTGCGGATAGGGTTGATTCGCGCCCGTCGCGAAGCGCTGGCGGTAGATATCGATGTTGTGTTTCAGGACCCGATACTCACGGTTCGCCAGAATCACGAACACGATGCCGAGCTGCAAATGCGCGGCCGTCCACAGCGACTGTATCGTGTACATCGCCGAACCGTCGCCGCTGATGGCAAGCACCGGGCGCTGCGGCATGGCTATCGCCACGCCGAGCGCGCCGGCGATGCCCTGGCCTATGCCACCCCCGCGTTGCCCGAAATAATCACCGGGCGATTTGAAATCGAAGGCCTTGGCCACATCGCCGGCGGCGGTAATCGATTCATCCACCACCACGCCATTGGGTGGTAGACCCTTGGCGATTTCGACCATGGCGCGCAGCGTGGTCATCGGGCGCTGCGCATGTGACTTACGCAGTGCCGCATCGACGGCGAGACGCTCCTCGGCGCGGCGTGATTCAAGTCCTGCCAGACGCGCATGCGAGTGCGCCGCGGCGACCTGGCCGCTGAGCGCACTGGTCAGCGCTTCGAGGCTGGCCTTGAGATCGCCCAGCACGCCGAGACTGATCGCAAAATTTCTCGCCAGCACGCCACCGCAGTGGCCGAGTTGCACGACGGGCACGCCGGGCGCGATGGCCGGTGTCGGGTCGTACCAGAGTTCCTCGAAGAATGGTCCACCCGCCAGCAGTACGGCATCGGGCGCATCGAGCGCCGCGCGAATGCCACTGGTCTCCAGCGGCAGAAAGCCGCCGTAAGCGCCGTGCGCGGTCGGAAACACGACGTGCTGATGCAAGCGCTCCTGAAACACCCGCGCGCCCCAGCATTCGGCGAGTGCGATGAGGGCGGGCACCGCGCCGCCGCGCGCGACATCGTCAGCCGCGATGATCACCGGCCGCTGCGCCGCGGCGAGCAACTGCGCCGCGGCGGCGATGCCGTGCTGATCGGGCGATGGCGCCGTGTAGATCGGCCCGGCAGACCACGCGCCGTTGACAGTCTCCTGTTCCATGACGTTGAGCGGCAGCGCCACGAACACCGGGCCCTTGGGTGCTTCATTGGCGATAGTGAACGCCCTTTGCATGACGGCCGCCATGTCATCGGCGCTGTTGACCTGGGTGGACCACTTCACCAGCGGCGCGGCCATCGCCACCAGATCATGACCCAGCACCGGGCCACGAATGAGCAGTCGCGTGTCCTGCTGGCCGGCGGTCAGAATCAAGGGTGTCGAAGACTTCAAGGCGCCGTAGAGCGAGCCCAGCGCGTTGCCGAGCCCCGGCGCCACATGCACGTTCGCCACCACGCTTTCGCCCGTCGCCTGGGCGTAGAGCACCGCGGCGCTGACCGCGATACCTTCGTGCAAGGTGGTGATGTAGCGGATATCAGGATAATCCGCCAAGGCGTCGAGCAGCGGACTCTCGGTGGTGCCCGGGTTGCCAAATATCGCATGCACGCCGTGGGCGCGCAGGCTGTCCATGAAAACGCTTCGACCACGCATCGCGTTCCCCATTACTACTACTGCTCGAGGATCAGAGTGTAGTCGCGGGGCCGGCGCCGGGGAACGTGATGGGCGAGGCTACGCAAAGCCGGTGACACCGACATGCAGCAGCATGTGCGCTGACGGCGCCGCCACCCGCAGCGCCGTCGCCGCCACGAGGCGCGCGCCGGGCGTGGCCTTTGCGCGCCGCCATCACCGATGGCAACGGCGCGGTCAGTACAAGGCGTAGACGTTCTGACCGAGGGCGAACTCGTGGTTGGCCCAGGCGGTGTAGATGACGTCCGTGACGTTGCATACGTGCGAGCCGGCGGTGCGCAAATCGCGCCAGTAGCGCTCGAGTGGCGCGGTCGACCATACGGCGGCAGAGCCGGCTCGCGCCAGCACGCCGTCGACCGAATGCAGCACGCGTTGCACGGCGCGCACCTGGTTGCGACGAAACTCGAAGCGCATGGCGCTGGTGATGGGATTGCCGCGCGCGGCTTGCGCAACCAGCTCGGCTGTCATGACGTCGAGATGGACGATGCCGGCGGCGAGGTCGGCTTCGGCTTCCGCGAGCGCCGCCTGCTGGAAGGGGTCGCCGCGACCGCTGACACCGGAGATCGACACGCGCGAAGGCAATTGCGCGCGATAGGCATCGAGGGTGCCGCGCGCGATGCCGAAGGTGCCGGAGGTAATGGCGGCCGAGAAGACGCAACCCAGGGGCAGGTGGTACATCGGCACCTCGGGCTGACGATCCTTGTGCACGCCATCGAGCATCGCGATGTGTTCGACGGTGTGATGGGCGGGCACGAACACGTCGTCCACGCGCACGTTCTTGCTGCCGGTGCCGGACAGTCCCATCACATGCCAGGAATCCTCGACGATGGTGTAGTCGCTGCGCGGCAAAAAGAAATGGCGGATGTCGGGCGGTGTCGATACGTCACCGTTCGCATCGGTCACCATGCCGCCGAGCACCACCCACGCGCAATGGTCGGTGCCGGTGGAGTAGGGCCACTCGCCGCGCAGCAGAAAGCCGCCATCGACAAGCCTTGCACGACCGAAAGGCGCGTAGGGTGAAGCGACCCAGCAGTCATCGTTCGTGCCGTAGATCTGCTGCTGCAGCCGTGGGTCGCACAGTGCTATCTCCCAGGGATGCACGCCGACCACGCCCGCCACCCAGCCGGCCGACGGGTTGTATTGCGCGGTGGCGCGCACCCAGGCATAGAAATCCTGGAGGTCGGCCTCAAAACCCCCATGGCGCCTGGACTGCAACAGGCGCATGCCGCGTGAGGCGCGCAGCAGGTCGACCGTGCCCGCGGTCAGGGCACCGGCGGCATCGCAGAGGGCATGTTCGGCGCGCAGGGCGTCGGCGCAGGCGTGAATCTTCTTGACGGCGTCGTGCATGGCATCAGCCTCGATTGTGGGTGACGAAGTCGATGACCAGGCGGTTGAATTCGGCCGCGTGCTCGATCATCGCCCAGTGACCGCAGCGATTGAGCAGCATCAAGCGCGAGTCCGGAATATGGGTGACCAGATGCAGGCTGTGCTCCCAATGCACCACGCGATCGTCACGGCCATGGATGAGCAGCGTCGGCGCCGCGATGCCCGCAAGTTCATCGAGGCTCGCCATCCGCGGCACCGGCCAACCCCTGGGCAGGCCGGCGAGGAAGTTGGCGAGATGTTCCGGGCGCGCGCTCGCGGCCTGTGCGCGCAGGCTGCACAACTCTTCGGAGGCAAAGCGCTTGTCGAAGCACATGATCTCGACGAGACGCATCATGGTGGCGGTGGTCGGGTTGCGATAGGCCTCGATGAGGATCTTGAGGCCCTCGCTCGGCCCGTCGGCGGGGCCGAACAGGCGCGGGCCGCGATTGACCGGGGCGCCCATGGTGATGAGATGTGAGACCCGCGCCGGATATTCGGCGGCGAGACGCAGGGCGGTCGCGCCGCCCATGGAATTGCCGATTACGGCGGCACGCTCCACATCGAGCGCATCCATGAATTGCAGCGTCGCGCTCACGTGTTCAAGTCTGTCCACCGGGCACGCATCCGACGCACCCCAGCCCGGCATGTCCACCGCCAGCACGCGAAAATGCTCGGCCAAGCCCGGCAGATTGCCGGAAAAATTACTCCAGCCCGTGGCGCCGGGCCCGGAGCCATGCAGCAGGATCAGGGGATGTCCCCTGCCGGCTTCGTGGTAGTGGATGTTCCAGTCCGCCGTGCGGACGGTGCGACTGCTGGCTTCGTTGCTCGAGGTCATGGCGTGGACTCCGGCTGGGTTGGCGCGAGTGCTGGCGGTCATCGTTTCAGGACAGTGCCGCCGCGACTTGAGCGGGCGGCTTGTGTCCCCACAGACTCAGGCGGTCGTAGGTCGTGACCTGCCAGGGCGCGTCGCTCGGAATCACGCGTCCGCCGGCGCCGAACTCGAGGGCAAAGCCCGATGGCGTGACGGCATAGAACGAGAACATGAGGTCGTTCGGATGCATGCCGAGCGTCATCGCCAGCGGTGCCTTCGCGGCGAGCAGGCGGTCGTGGGCACAGCCGACATCGATGCGGTCGTTGACCTCGAGCATCACGTGCTGGAGCTTTTTCGGAAACGGAAACACCGCGAATGCGAGGCTATGGTGGCGGCCGTTGCAATGCATGAACGCCGCATCGACCACCACGCCCGGCGCGACCTCCTGGCGAATGTAATCGCTGAGGCGAAAGCCGAGCAGGGTGTAGAAATCCATCATCGCCTGGCGATCCTGGGCGGGCAGGAAGAGATGTCCCAGCCCACCGTTGGCGGTGACGAACCCGGAGGGCACGTGTTGCGAGGCAAAGGGCTGCGCGGCGCGCGCGAGGTCGATATACAGTTCGACGCGGTTGCCGGCCGGGTCGCGGGTGGCGAGCAGTCGCCTGACGCCGCGGGCGCGGGCCGTCTCGTCGCTCGCCGCTTCGACCGCCAGACCGGCGTCGCGCAAGCGTGCGGTCAGCGTTTCGAGATTGGCTTCGCTGCCGCAGTCATAACCGGCGAACACCATGTCGTCGGCCGGCCCTGGCGTAATGAGCAGACGGTGGGCGCGGTCGTCGAGGCGCAGGGCGAGCGTACCGTCGGTACGCTCCGCGGCCGCCTGCAGGCCCAGAAGATCGACCGCGAAGCGCCGCCACGCGGCCACATCCGCCGCTTCGATACCGAGATAGCCGAGTTCCACCACAGTGGCCATGCGAGTTCCCCCTTGAGTTGCGATGCAAGGCCTGCGCGGCGGCACGCTGCGAAGAGGCGGCGGGGAAAACGATATTGTGCGGTCAGATGGCCGACTCGAGGCGCTGGCTCGGCCTCGAGCACGCTTCGCGTTCTCCCCAGGACGCACTCGTTCGCGTCGCGCCTGCACGGCGGCCAACGGCAATGAGCGCTGGCAAGCTAGGGCTCGGCTGGTTATAAATCAAATTAACATTTCAAATATTCAGTATGAGCTGGATTAATCAACCACCGTGGCAACGCTCCTCCGCAATCTCGATCTCAATCTGCTCGTGGTGTTCGATGTGCTGTGGTCGGAACGCAGTGTGAGCCGCGCCGCACGGCGCCTGCATCGCACCCAGTCGGCGGTCAGCCTCGCGCTCGAACGCCTGCGCGGCGCCTTTGGCGACCCGCTGTTCAACTGGAACGGGCGGGAGATGCAACCGACCGCGCGCGCCGAGGCCTTGGCACCGCGCATCCGCGCCATCGTCAATCAGGTCAACGAAGCCCTCGAACTGCAACTCGACGACCCGCGCATGGCGCGGCGCGAGTTCGCGATTGCGACGGCCGACTACATCGACTGGCTGTTGGGTGGCGGCTTGATGGCGCGCCTGGAAGCGGAGGCTCCCAATCTGACGCTGCACTTCCTCGACGTCAAACCGGTGATGAGCGAGGGCCGTCGTGCCACCGAGACGGATTTGTTCATCGTGCCCAAGGGGGCGGTCAACACCGCGCAGTTGAGTCACGCCGCGCTGTTTCGCGATCGCTATGTGTGTGTCGCGGCGCGCGACAATGCCGAAGTCTACGAAGGCATGTCGGTGGAGGAATTCGTGGCGCTGCCGCAGGCGACTTATACCGCCATGCGTGGCGGCGTCTACAGCCATGAGACCCAGCATCTGGCCGAACTCGGCGTGCGCTACAGGAACCGTGTCCTGACGCCGCACTACATGGCATTACCGATGATAGTGTCGGCCTCAGGTGGCGTCGCTGTCATGCAGGAACGACTGGCGCGCTTCATGAGTGCATTGGTGCCACTGAAGCTGGTCACACCGCCGGTCTCCTACCCCGAACTCGAAATCAATCTGTACTGGCATCCTGATTTCGACGACGACGCGACCCACCGCTGGTTGCGCGAACAGATCGTCGCGGTGAGTGCGGGCCTGCCGGCGCTGCCGTAATGGCCCACTGGATTGCGCCGCTGGGCCTCAGTCCGCGGGCGCGTCCCTTCCTCGCGATGCCCCTCCCCACCTAATGTGCCCCAGGTCAGTAATGGGACCGAAGCTCCGCCGCAGAACATCGAGCCCCGCCGGGCGAGGGGCATAATTCCCCCATTCATCAAGCCAGGAAGGGGGGAACGAGAATGAACCATGCAACTTCAGCAAGCATTGCCGCACTCGTGGTCGCGATCACGAGCGGCGCGGCCACCGCGGCCACCGTCAGCAGCGATTTCACGCTCGGCCGGGAGGGCTGGTCGGTGACTACCTTCACCGACAACGGCGAGCCGAATTTCCTGGTGCCGCAAAGCACGGGTTTCCTGCCGACCTTCGTCGCCCTCGGCGGCGACCCCGGTGGCTTCATGCAGATCTCCGACCCGGACGACGGCTGGACCTATTTCATCTCGCCGGACACTTATCACGGCAATCAGAGCGACAAGCTCGGCGGCACATTGGGTTTTTCCCTGCAGCACAGCGGCGGTACCCTGATCGGCAATCCGCCCCATGCGGTCCTCAAGGGCGGTGGCCGCGTCCTGGTTGCGGATGCGGGAGAACCGCCGGCGCTGATGCCGAACTGGACGCGCTACAACATCAGCATGACCGCCGGCAATTGGCGCGTGGGAACGCTGACGGGCGCACTCGCGACCGAGGCGGAACTGGCGCTGACTCTGGGCGCTCTCGATGGCCTGTTCCTGGTTGCGGAATTCGTCACGCCTGTCATCGAAACCAATGGATTGGACAGTGTGAGCCTCACCGCCGTGCCACTGCCCGCCGGTATCTGGGGCATGCTGGGCGCGCTGAGCCTGCTCGGCATGCGTGGCACGCGGCGACCCAATCGCAATTAGCGAGCCGCGAGGCGTGCTCGACATCGGCGCAGGTCTCGCGGCCCGCCGATGGAGCACGTCGCGCTGCACCAGCGATCCACGCCCGCGCAGGCGATCGCGGCGCCCTTCCTGACAGCACGCATCGCACGCCGCATGTTTGTCCGCTTAGAATCCGCTTTGCGATTCCGCGAACAAGAACTGACTCCTCTATGGCTCCGCCAGTGTCCGACGAACCGCACGATCCGCTGCGTGACCTTGCACTGAGCTTGCGCGCCGGCGCGCCGCGCGGCGCCAAGCCCGGCAAGGAGCACAAGCAGTTCAACAAGCTCGTCAAGGATATCGATGCATTGCGCGCCGAGATTGCCCAATGGCAGGCATTCGAGCCGCTGTTTCGCCAGCGCGTGGCGACCGAGATCGAACCAGTCATTGCACGCTATCGCGAAAGCCGGGTGCAACTGGCGATGCTCTTGAAGGCGGCTATCGACGGTCAGGAACTCGGCAAGCGCCAGAAGGCCAAGGCCAGCGAGATCCTGTGCTGGCATCTGTCCGAGATCCTGGACATGGGACCGGACGAGCAGTTGGCCGCCATCCATGATCAGTACGCCGACCTGAGTTTGGCCGAACAACGGGCGCGGGAAGTCGCACGGTTGCGCGGCATGATGGAGGAGGTATTCGACGACCAGCCTGACGAGGACGATGCGCCGTCGGCATTGAGCGAGGACGACATCGCGCGTTTCATCGATACGCGCTTGGCCGACGAAGACGCGTGGCACGCGCGGCACAGCGACGCGGGCCGCAAGCGGCACGCCAAAGCGCAGGCAAACTCTTCCCGTCACGCACAACTCGTCCAGGATGCCAATGACGCCGTCCGTCAGATTTATCGCAGACTCGCCAGCGAATTGCATCCCGACCGCGAACCGGATGCCGAGCGGCGCATACGCAAGACCGCGCTCATGCAACAGGCCAATCAGGCCTATGCCGCCAGCGATCTATTGACCCTGCTTGGCCTGCAGTTGCAGGTGGAACAACTGGACTCCGCCACCTTGAGCGGCTTGGCGCGCGAACGACTGCAGCAATACAACCATCTCCTTGACGAACAGCGCCAGCGACTGCAACTGGAACTGGCCGCGCTCACCGCGGAATTCTCCATGCATGTGGCGAACGACAGGCGGCGACTGACACCGGAGGCAGTGGAGCGCGGGCTTGATCGTGAAGCGCGCGACTACAAACGCGCGGCCAGACAGTGCGAGGCCGACGTCGCGCATTTTCGCCACATGCGCAATATCAAGGACGCATTGGACGGCTATCAACTGGGCGATCTGGCGCAGAACTAGCGCGCAACGTTCAAGGGGTTTCACTTGACCGACTGTTGAAGGCGCTCGGCACGGGGCGGCGATGCAGGCGGTATCGTAGCCCCGCGTAACGTGCGTCGATGCGGGTTATTGCTGAGCGAAATCGCGATTGCCAGTGGCTCAGGCAGAAGCCCGAGCCACTGGCATATGCACTTGCAGGCCCACGCCGGCCCTCACGACAGATCAACGCCCTCGTAGCCTTGCGCCGCACAGTCCCTCAGCGTACGCGAGTATTTCGGGCCGCCGCCGGCATAGATGTTGTAGCGCGTCTTGCCGTATTCGTGGCCTTCGATATTGGCGTTGTAGCCGGTGATCCAGCTCTTGGCCTTGCCCATGAGGAGGCCCTGATACATGTCTTTGACGTGCTGCACCCATTTCGCTTCGGCCTCTTCGCGTGCGTCGAAACGCGTGTAGCCGTGTTGCCACATGTATTCGAGGAAGGGCGTCACCCAATCGACGGCGAGTTCCGCGCC
>Ga0208492_1001393_pt1 | contig 15197 bp, 7 predicted proteins | sample Subbioar_CSW14AB_FD_184820 | JGI IMG/M metagenome (GOLD analysis project Ga0208492, IMG submission 184820) | Serpentinite rock and fluid subsurface biosphere microbial communities from McLaughlin Reserve, California, USA - CR12Mar_CSW14AB (SPAdes) | ecosystem: Environmental > Terrestrial > Deep... | reverse complement strand
CATCCACAACACGTCCGGTATTGGAATCATATTGCTTTAGTAATTCACCGGAGTAAAATGATATATTCTGAGTTTCTCCCCCAGTTATTTTAAATTTAACAACCTCTCCAGCCTTAACCGTAGTTTTTTCAGCCGTCACATCAAAAGCCGGGGTCTCTGCATCGAATGTTGGTTTTTCGCAGGATGCCATAATAAGCACCGCTGCGATCATACTATATATTTTAAGTTTCATAATTTCTAAATTAAATTAATGTTATTCCCAACCAGGATTCTGAGTCATTTTTAAGTTTGAAGACATTTCGTTAATAGGAATCGGCATTAACAGATCTCGTGAACTTACATTTGAATAGTATTTAACAAAGAATTGTCCGGGACTTTGCTGCTGCAACTTATTCCCCATATCCTGATGAACTTTAAGGAATGTTCCCCAACGCAACAAGTCACCCTTTCTGAGATTCTCAAAATTGAATTCTCTCATTCGCTCATCCTGAATAGCTGCAAGAAACTCTTCTTTAGATGCCGGAGCAATATTACCCTCAGTATCCTTGCTGATAGTTGCGGTTGCCGTTGCACCTGCACCACCACCACCGGAAATAGTGATTGTAGGAACAGCAGAATATTTACCTTCATTAAAGAAAGTTACAGCCATAGGATCACGGTCAAGAGTAATAGCAGTTACTTTACCGCCGGAAACAGTTGCTGTAGCTGTGGCTCCTCCGTTACCGCTGATTGTTACGGTTGGGGCTGAAGTATATCCTGCACCACCATTGGTCACAGTAATTGTTTTAATTCCTGTCGACCATGCTCTTCTTCTTACTTTATTAAATGCTTCAACAGCATCAGCAGTTGGGCCCTTTAACTCGTTCTCGGCTTCTGCATACATCAGTAAAACATCGGAATATCTTAAAAGAACCATATTAATCGGAGTTGTAGTAGGACTTTTTGGTAATAAAGTCTCATACTCTCTTCTCCATTTTGCAGGCTTCAAATTATTTTTTGCATTCTCATCAACCGGTAATGAACTCATTGTTTTTGCACCGGTAGCAGTATAGGTAAAGTGAGCGATACTAAACCATTTACGGTTATCTCCAGGTTCAAATTTATTGTAAAGTTCTGAAGTGATATTCATGTAAGCATCAGCCCTTCCTGTTGAAGAGGCAACACCCGCTGCAGGACCATTAATCCAGCCAATATTTCCGGTTTCCACATACTGGTCGGTACGGTTACCATAAAACTCAACTTCCCAGATACTTTCTTTGATATCATACTTATCACCTGCAAGCTTCATAAAAATGTCAGGATAGCTCGGATTCAAAGCATGACCAGCTTCGGCATCATCAATTACCATTTTCGCCCATTTACTAGCTTCTGCGTATCTTGTTTTATCCTTTACAGGTTCACCTGCCATGTGCAGATTAACACGGGCAAGCATACCACGAACTGCAGATTTACTGATTGCTCCGCCAAATCCTAAAGTTTTAATTCCGGGAACCAGCTTTTCAGCAGCTTCCATATCTTTAATGATCTGAGTATATACATCTTTTGCAGATGCCCTTGCAATATCCACATCGATTACTGAAGTGGTAGGTTCAAGTTTCAATGGCACACCACCAAAATATTGTACCAGTGTAAAATAATAGTATCCTCTCAAAAATAAAGCCTCACCTCTGATTGGGTCACGCTTAGACTGTGGAATTGCAGTATTTTTGTCTACATTTTTGATCAATACGTTAGCTTTATTGATACCTGCCCATAGGTTATTCCATAAACCAGCATTATACTGATCAGCAGATGAATAGAAATAGTTCCATGGTCCGGTTGTGAGGGTAGCCCTGTTCATATATCCTTCATCGGCCGTCCATGCTAACAGATAGCTGGCATAAGTTCCGTGAAGACCGCCTGCACCCAGATGATGATAAACACCTGCGCGTGCAAATTGTAACTGGGCTTCTGTTTGATAATAATTATCCGGATTAAGGAAATCTGTAGGTTCCGTCTCCAGGTATTTCTTACATGAGCCTAAACTCATTAAGAAAAATGCTGCTAGTATATAATATTTAATTTTCATTTTCTTTCAATTTTAATCGTTAAAATCCTGCTTTAATACCAAATGCAATTGTCGGTGATCGTGGATAGGATGAGAAGTCAAAGCCCGGAGTAAGGGTATTGTTACGGGTTGACACTTCAGGATCCATTCCTGAATAGTTTGTCCATGTAACCAGATTCTGTGCAGAAACGTTTACACTCAAACTACTCAAATAAGCAGATTTAATCAGCTTTTCAGGTAAATTATAATTTAAAGAAACTGTTTTAAGACGAATGAAAGAACCATCTTCTACCACTCTTGAAGAATGGAAACCAATTGGTCCCTGTCCGCGGGTACGATAATTAGCATTTGTTGGGTTAGTTGGAGACCAACGGTTAGAATAACTGGCGAACTGATTAATATTGGCCCAGCCATTACTATTACCCTCTAATATCAAACGATTAGCATTGTAAATATCATTACCATATGACCACTGCATGAAAACATTCAGACTGAATGCTTTATAAGTGAAATTATTGGAAAAACCACCTGTATGAATCGGCTGACCTCTTCCAATGAAGGTAAGGTCGGCATCATTCATAATTCCGTCGCCATTGATGTCTCTGTATTTAATATCACCCGGCTGTATCGTATTTCTAACCGCACCGTTTGTAGGAACGTTTGGTTTGAGAATATAAACACCCGGAGAAGGATTATCAAAATCCTCATATTGGTAGTTTCCTTCCCAGATATATCCGATCATCATCCCTGCAGGTTTTCCGATTTCGGCAACATATAAAGGCTTGTTGAACTGAGAAACGTATTCAGAATTACTTGGTAATGAACGCTGACCACGGGTGAGCTCCATAACCTTGTTTCTGTTAAAGCTGATGTTAAAATTACTTTCCCACATGAAGTTTTTAGACTGCACGTTCACTGTATTTAAAGTAAATTCAAGACCATCATTTCTCAGTTTTCCAATATTTTTAACAGCTGAGGTAAATCCTGTTGATGGAGGCAAAATCGCATTCAGCAGGAGATCTTCTGTTGTTTTTCTGTATAAATCAACTTCAAAAGTAATCCTGTCTTTTAATATCCCGATTTCATAACCTAAATCTATTGTGTTAACCTTCTCCCATGCAAGAGCAGGGTTGCCCACCGCATTGATATAGTTGGAAGCAATTGGTGTTGAGTTATTAAAAGAATAACCATCTATATTTTGTAATAAACGAGCATAAGTATCAAAATCACCTACCCTGTTATTACCATTACTACCATAACTGGTTCTAAGTTTGGAAGTTGAAATTCCGGGAAAAAGTTTTGTAAAAAATCCTTCCTTGTGCATATTCCATGCTAAAGCAGCTCCTGGAAAATAGCCCCAGTGATTTCTGAACTTAGAGGAACCATCAGCACGGAATGTACCGGTTATAATATACTTAGATTTATAATTATAATCTAAACGACCGGCGTAAGATGCCATGGTGTTACGACTCGAATAGGAGGTTTGGTTATATGCAAGACCTTCATCCAGTCCATCCATACCCAAATTTTCGTTAGGCAATAATCGACCACCATATCCTTTACCACTTGTATTGCTGCTGTTAATAGCAAATAATGCAAGACCTGTAATATTATGATCCTTTTTAATGGTCTTCTTATAATTCAAAGTAGTTTCATTTGAGAAACTGTTTGAGAAAATATTGTTGATAGAGCCGTTTACTCCATTCACGTTATTCGGACTTGGTCCACCCTGTGCAGTTTTTGAATTATAAAAACGTTCCAGAGTCAGTTTATTATGACGTATACCAGCGGTAGATTTCAATGTGAAATCCTTATTGATATCATAGCTTACATATCCGTTTCCTTCAACAAGATTTGTAATATTATAAGAATGCTGGTTTTGAAGATCGATAAATGGATTCACCCTAAAGTCAGAAGCATTCATTGCTTCATCATCTACTGCATCGGCCAAAAGATCATCTGTTGGATTTGGTGTGATCGGACGATACAACCATGCTCTGGATAAAGCAAATGCCGTAGGGTTACCATTAGTCAACGCACCCTGATTAATGATTTGTCCATTTTGCTTTATTCCACTATAGTTTGCAGTGATACCCGCCTTGATTTTATTACTGATGGTTTGATCAACAGTAACACGACCTGAATAACGGTTAAAACCTGTATTGATAATCGATCCAACCTGATCAAATAATGAGCCCGAAATAGAGTATTTTGTCTGTTCTGTACCTCCTCTAAGAGCAAGATTATAATTCTGTACAGTACCCTGCTGTAATACATAATCCTGGAAATTAACTCCCTCAGCATTTCTGTAATCTTCAAGTGTCTTACCACCGGCAAAAAAGGCCGTGGTAGTTGCAGATAAAGGATTAAGCTCAGACTGGTATTTAATAAATTCATAAGGACTCATCAATTCCATTGGTTTCGGAACCGCCTGCATACCATATGAACTGGAGAAATTAATTACTGGTTTTCCTACCTTACCACGTTTTGTCTGAATCAAAATTACCCCGTTTGCAGCTCTTGATCCATAGATTGCAGTTGAGGAAGCATCTTTAAGGATAGTCATTGATTCAATCTCTTCAGGGTTGATAGATGCAGGGTCAGGATCTTCCACTGGGAAGCCATCGATTACATAAAGAGGAGAAGTACTTTGTGTAAGGGAACCCGCACCACGGATTACGATATTGATACCCCCACCCGGCTGACCATCAGCAGCGTTTACTTTCACACCCGCAACACGCCCGGCCAAAGCTTCAGCAAAGGTTCCTACAGGTGCTTTTAACATTTCATCCATCGGTACCACACCCACAGAGCCTGTAAGATCGGGTTTCGCAACAGTACCATAACCAATTACAACAACTTCACTTAGCGAGGCACTTGAGGCCTGAAGAGTAATATTAATAGTAGTACGGTTACCAACAACCGTTTCCTGAGTTACCATTCCCAGAAAGGCAAAAACAAGCGTTTCATTACTTGCTGCCTGAATACTGTATTTTCCATTAGCCAGAGTTGTAGTACCTCTGCTGCTTCCTTTAACCCTCACGGTTACACCGGGTAAAGGTTGTCCTGCTTCAAGAACAGTACCGGTAATGTTTTTTAATTGCTGAGAAACCGCCTGTTCAGCGACACTGAACAGAAGCATTACCAGCATTACTATCCCTACTCCGGAGGGAAAGTACCTGTGTTTTTTAAAAGCCATCATGTAAATTTTTAGCATAGTTTATAATTAAAAGTGAATAAATAGGCTTTTTTTACGGGTGCGTACCCGTTGTTTGTGTTTCAAAAAATATTATTCAAATTAAAACCCAAACTCTCAACTGTATTTGTGCGTCGAATAGGCTGCAACCTAACGGACTAAAAAGTGCTTTAAATACTAAAGTATTTTCAAAAAAAAACTAACCCTTCTAGAAACTAAAGATCGAATAAGACTGGGTAAATATTAATTATAGAATTAACGTTTACGTACACTAATATAAATAATTATTTAACAATTAAAAATATGTGTTAAAAAAAACAGAGGGTATAAGCTGTTCCCTCTGTTAAAAATATTATTGATTTAAATTGAATGGATTGGGTATTTTGATCAAATCCGTTCGTGTATGATCATTTTCGGTAACCCTTGCCAAGGCGTAAACTTCACCTCCTTTTCCGATAGCAATAGAGTTGACATATAACGGACGGTCACCATCTTCATAAAAAATCGGTCCATGATCCTGATACTTATTCTCCGGAATATTATAGGTTATTAAATGAAGATTTTCAAGCCCTTTAGCGGCACCTTTTGCAATCTCTGATTCCCCAGCCACTCTCCTACCGTTAATGTAAATTGGCCCTCCGGTCAGATAATAAATAGTTTTACCATCCGGACCTAACTGAAATCCGAGATAGCCATAACTGAACTGATCGAACATTCCACTTTTTTGTGAAGGTTCAGAGGTAATCCTTTGTACAATCTCGATATTAGGGTTCTCTGGGTGAAATTTGAAAAGGTATCCTGAATTACCGTGAACTCCATAAGCTATACTCCCAGGTTTATACCAGAAGATTTTGCGCCAGTTATAGCCCATGCTACCCGGGCGTGTTGGATCGTATTTTCCAAAATAATCAAGCCTGAGGTGAGCATTATGTAACTTCTCAATTTGTCCTTCCTCAGGATTATAACCAAAAATATCTCCTTCTGAGTTTGAAAAATATACAGTACCCGTTGCCGGATTTGTAACAAGTGAACGGCATAATGAACGGAAATCATTCCCAGGTTCTCCATCCTCGCCGTTCTGGAAAATTTGTCCCAGATTTTTCAATATACCGGTATTTATATCGTAATGAACGAACCTGCCCTTTGGCCAGGTAATACCATAAATTTGCCCGCGTTCAACATCCATGGTCATAGAGACCATACCCTCACCATGAGGCAAAACAGCCAGATCCTCAAACTCCCCACTTGCTAAATCATAAGAAAGGATATGACCACCAGGATACAGTTTATATCCTGCAGGTGGATTTACCGGTAGACGATCCATTCCTTTAATCAGTTCATAAAAACCAACATGGGTTGAGAAATAAAGCTTGCCGTCCTTTTCATAAAAACGTGTATGACTCTTCCCCTGAGGAATGCAACCCTGATCTTTCTCTCCACAAACTTCGGTAAGGTCGGCTATAAATTTGGTCTGGTCGGTTGAAGGATCATACACATACATTTTACCTCCAACGTCTACCCGATCAGAAGATAATACATAATAAATTTTCCCGTCACTTGCAGCTGACAAGGCATTATAGGTATCATGAGCTTGTGGAAAGCCCGAATTATAAGTTTTTGCAGTCAGAGAACTGCCCAGATCTGAAGTTAAGGGCATATCAATCCCATCCTCAATTCCTTCAATTTTATTCATGATTTTGATTTGTATTCTTTAATTCTGCTTCCCGAGCTTTAAAAGTGGGGTTACTTTTCAAGTGTCTTTTTAACTTCCGCTGCATTGGCATGAATCTTCGTTATCGCCGAAGCTATTGAATCCATGTCTTCTTTACTTCCCAAAAGCAGATTCTGTGTAAACCATACTGCTTCAGTACATAATAAATCGTTTTCAGGACACTGATTTTGAGCCATATACTTGTTATAGTCAAGCATATCTTTGTGGTACATCCGCTTATAATTTTTTGATGCAAAAGCTTCTTTAAGGAATTCCTGTTTGTTTAACGGAGTATATCCGCCTGAACAAGGTACACCCTCTGCTCTTAATGCCTGCATAAACGCATTTCTGGATAATCCCTGAAAGAACTCTTTCTTATATCTGAAGGAAAACAGATGGAATGAAATTCTGGTAGCCGAATCGTATGTTTTATAAGGAATAATTCCCGGTATATTCTCAATTTTTGATTTCAGATAGGCTGCATTATTCTCCCTAATGGTGGTCTGTTCATCAAGTCTCTGTAGCTGAGCCAAACCTATAGCGGCCTGATACTCTGTTAAACGAACCTTGGTTCCGATTCTTACACTTCCTGCATTAAATGTACCTACTGCAGTTCCATAAGGTAATCCGAGGTTCTGAAATGAAAAACAACGATCAATAAACGCTTCATCATTACTGACTACGGCACCACCCTCGCCAATCGGAATATTTTTAGAATTCTGAAAACTGAAACAGCCGGCATGCCCGATGGTTCCTACCTTTTGATTATTGATTTCTGTTAGCGGAGCCTGACAAGCATCTTCTACCACTAAAAGGTTATGCCTTTTAGCAATTTCCATTATTCTTGGCATATCTGCCGGCATTCCTAATATATGTACCGGCAAAATCGCTTTGGTTCTCGGAGTTATTTTAGCCTCAATCTTTGCCGGATCAATTTGATACGTATCAGGGTCAATATCTACAAATATTGGCATTGCACCATTCATCAAAATGGCCTGAACAGTAGAAATAAAAGTGTAGGGAGGAACAAGAACTTCATCACCGGCTTTTATATCAAGCTGATTTAATGTCACAATTAATGCATTCGTTCCATTACTAACAAGTAAAGTTCTCTTTGCTCCCAGGGTTTCTGACCAGACTTTTTCAAACTCTGAAACAACAGATGCCCTCGACCAAACCCCGCTTCTCAACACTTCAAGAACACGTTTTTCATCTGTTTCTGGAATCCAGATTGGCCATTTAACCCATCTTGCCTTATTCCAGGCAGAAGGCCCGCCAAGAATTGCAGGCCGTGAGGTATTGTCAAGCCCTTTTGCAATTAAAGACGGACTGATACCCATTGATAACACAGCTCCCGCTCCCGCAACAGAGGTTTGCTTTAAAAACTTACGTCTTGAAGCATCGGTATTTTTATTTTTCATGATAATAATTTTGGCAATAAATATTCAGAGAATCACCTTTAAAACTTATCGAGATTTACGTAAAAATCATTTAAGATAAATCTGCGCTGATTTTCAATTTTTTACGATTTACGTTTACGTACCCGAAAATATAAATTTTTTTCATTTAAACAATAGAAAAGCAACAATAATTTAATCAGACCGAATAAAGTCCTCCTAAAATCATTTACTTTCTGCAGACACCGCAATCATATCAATTGTAAGTCCGGCCCCCTTCAGTCCTACATCTTTAACCATCGCTTTAGATGCAGCAGGCGGTCTTTTGGGGTCATAAAACTTAGGACGGAATTCATTCAGGCCTGAACTATGTGCATCTTTACTGACATAGTATGTCGCTTTAACCAAATGTTTAAAATCGCTGCCTGATTTATTGAGAATGGTACCCATAGAATTGAAAATATCCATTATCTCAGATTTCGCTTCTCCGGGATCATTGCCATAAAGTCCGGAAATGTAAATCTTCTTACCAAAATTAATTCTCGTCACTTTACTATAAACAGGTGAAGCTGTCATTCCCGGTGGCGTAAGAAAATCCAATTGTTCTTTAGAATCAGATGGAATACGTGCGGAAGATGCAATTAATTCAATTTCTACCAGAGGATCCTTGCTTAACCATTCCACAAATACTAAAGGAGGAATATGCTCGCCTTTAAAAAATTCCGTTATTTCCTTTTCAACCACAGCTATATCCGTTATAGGATTAACGAACGACTTAATCTGTACCACATCCTTTTTCTGAAGTCCCAAATATGCAAGAGTTGCTCCAAGCTGATTTAAAGTACCTCTGCTTGCAACTGATAGCTCACCTTTATCAGCCTGTCCGGAAACATAAACAGATGCTCCTGCGGGCAAAACAGCAACTTCTGCAGTCCTTATTACAGAACCTGAGCCAGTATATTTTACTTCCTTTCCTTTGTACCCAGATGCAATGGCTACTACATCAATCGATATTGATGCATCCGGATGAGCAAGATTACCGGCAACAAAACTGATCGCCGGTACCTTTCCTGATTTAAATTGCATTTTAATCAGAGAAGCAGCCTCTTCTTTCAATTCATAGCTACTTATATAAACATTAAGCTTAATGATATCGTCAATTCCTGAACCGGACTGTTTAAGGGCTTTCGATATATTTTGAAATACCTGACTTGTTTGTTCCTTTAAGCCGACACCTGCAACTTTACCGTTTCTATCGAAAGGTAAAAACTGAACAGTATGTACCAGAGGAAGATCATCAACAATGACAGCATCAGAATAACTCTCTGATAAGGACGAAGAAATATACTGAGCTTTTTCCTGAGCTACTCCCGCAATCCCACAAAACAATAGCGATACAAAAATCAACCTTTTCATTTAAACTTAATAAGGATATTACTGCTAATTATTTATCGGAGCCCAGTAAGCACAATATCCTTCGGCACGAACAGGTCCCTTGAACAACATGCATCCGCCACAAGGCTTATCCTTGCCCGGCGGAATATACAAGGTGCAATTGCTGCAATGACTATCGGCAATCGGAGTTTTATTTACATAAGCCAGTTTTTTACGCTTTTCAAGTTCTTCGGCACTCACTCCTGCCATGTTATCACATGGATTTTTCTGAGCAGGCTGAGGTGTTTTAGGTTGTTGATCTTGTGCCTGATCAGATCCTTTTGCTAATGCCTTTAATGAACTTCCGGTAAGGATAAAACCCGCACCTAAAGTCACTGAACCTGCGAATAAATATTTACCTAAGAATTTCCTTCTTGAATATTTCTTTTCCATTTCTATTTAATTTAATCGGCTTTCTTTCTTATTCAGCAACTCTTAATTCTTTTTCAATAAAGAAAAACCAGCCTTAACATCTTCTGCAGAACCGGTATTTAACTGAGCAGCAAGTTCTTTAGTAGCCTCATTTTTATTCAATCCTGCTTTCAGTCCTTTTAACGCTGAAGTCTGGATATTAGTACCTGAAAGTGAGCTATCTGAAAGTAGTTCCAAATAGGATGAGAACTGCGACTGATCGTGTCTTGCAGCAATCACATTGGAAAGATCCTGAACAAAGCTCAATTTCCATGCCTCTTCATTCGCGAAGAATGAATTATCTCTGATAAGCTCTTTTAATATTTCAGCGGATGAACCCGAATTTGAGCTTAATACTGCACTTCTGAACCATTCATTCTGACCATGCTTTTTAACAACCTCAGCCAGTGCAGGAATGACTGATTTTCCTTTAAATTCACCCAGACTAAGTGCAGCCTGTAAAACCACCCTCTTTGAAGGGTCATTAACCAGTTTTACCACAAAAGGTAAAGTTTTAGAAAATCGTTCAGCAAGAATAGTAGCATTCTCTCTGACACCCGGTTCTGCATCCTGAAGTGCCTGTTTAACCACAGCCGCATCAAGTGCATCCATACCTTCCAGGATATACAATGCGTGAAGCCTTGCTCTTGGATCCTGTGCTTTAGAAACCATTGATTTCACAGCAGGAATAATCGACTTATCCTGACGCTCTAAAAGCATTCTTTGAGCATTAGAACGATACCATCCGTTATTGTGTGATAAATAATTAAGCAATTCAGAGCTTGAAGTATTTCTTAAATTCACACTTACACCTTTGTAAGTGGAATTGCTCGGAAGTACTCTGTAAATTCTTCCCATATCACTTCCGGCCATAAAATCCATTTCAGCTTTCAGATCATCAGGAATTGAAACAGGAGTTTCTATATGCTGTCTATAATAATCCAGAATATATAAATATCCATCCGGGCCTACCGAAAATGTAACCGGGCGAAACCAGGTATCTGTTGAGTAAATAAATTCCCGGTTCTTTTCAGAATCTGCACGTTTTGCAACTAACATCGGAGCAGTTTCTGACGGAGTTAAAATATCTCTGTGAATCAAGCTTCCTGATACATCCGTTGTAAAAACATTTCCATAAAGTTCTTTTGGCAGCGCATCACCATTATAAATCGTACCACCAGAGGCACCTGTAAAACGATCTTCAGCGTATTCTATCCGGTTCAGATTAGCCTCCTTGTACATCCTGTTTCTGCGTGCACTTCTTTCTGCTCTCCAGTATGCGGGCGGGATTTCCTGAAACATAATTTCTTCATGATCAGTGATAGAAACGTTGAATTTACTGCTTGGCATAAATGCATGTCTGTGAGTATATCTCCATGGTATAATTGCCTGCTGTAAGTGGATTGAGTTTTCAGTAAAGAAGCGATGTCCCCAATCGTCTATAGTCTGACCAAATTGTCCGGGTCCTGTTTCCAGTTCAAACACATTACGATCCAGTCTGAAGCGAAAATCAGCTCCTCTTACTTCAAGCGGAGCAGCACCTGGAGTTTTGCTGTAAACAACTTTTCCACTCTGTCCACGGTTATTGGCATAGATCCAGTTATCTACTCCAAGTTTCAGGCTGGTAATCTGGGCCTCTGAATTATTTTGAAAAAAGCCGGAGAACAAAACATCTGAGGTATCTGACTTCCCGTCGCCATTGGTATCCTTAAGATAAAGAATATTAGGTGCAGCCGTAACGATCAAACCGCCTTTCCAAGGTAAAATACTTGTAGCTTCTGTAACATTTTCGGCAAAAATGATGGATTTGTCGATTTTTCCGTCGCCATCAGTATCTTTTAAAATACGGATACGTCCATGACCTTTACCAGGCTCAACTTCATAAGGATAATCAGGCATTTCAACAACATAAGCATTGCCCTGTTCATCAAACTCCATGGCAACCGGATCAAAAACATGTGGTTCAGAAGCAAATAGCTGTACCGAAAAACCTTCGGCAACACTCATTTTCTTCATTGATTCTTCCGGACTTAATGCCGATGGATAACGCTGCGCAAAGCTGTCGCCAGCCAGTAAAATTAAAGCTGCCAGTAAAGCTGATCTGCCATTGAAATTAGTATTCATTCTTGCTTATTTTTCTTAAGATCATGTATGTAAAATCATCTTTTTCAAACTCCGGGATGATTTTACAAGTCTAAATTATTTAATAAATCCTCAATAATTCCTTTTTACATGTAAATCACATAGATATTACAACATCTTATATCAGAAAGACATATTTTCTCCCCCATTCAGCTAACCGAAAAATGCTCTTTTAAGGATATTCAGGCACATTACGGTTACGTACCCGAAATTAGAATATATAAACGGGATATTAAAATTTATTTTGAGCATAAATTAACATTCAGCTCAACATTTAATCCCGGACCTTTTATCAAATATCATTTTGCTGACCGAAACATTGTAAAATTGAGTTTGCCTGAATATTCAGTATGAGGAAAGGTTATAAATCTCATTTTTTCTTCATTTTCCATTCTCAATCCGGGATCTTCTTCAAGCTCAATCCTATCTCCATTAACTTTCGCAACACGACAATAAACGACATCTCCGTTTGAAAAATCAAGCCGTATAAATGAAACATCCGGAACGGATCTGTCTGCTTTAAGAACCCATTTATCATTCATCTGTACCAGCTCCTTCACACTACCTTTAAATTCTTCTCCGGATCTATACTTCCATCCTGCTCCTGATACTACCTCTACCTGATCTCCATTAACACTAATCCGGTCTATGATGGTATTACTATTCAGTTCATAACTAACGGTAAAAGTATTTCCTTTTGCTTTAACCGATCTGATCCATGGTTCTGTTTTAAAAGGTTCATGAACTGCAATAAAGGAAGACTTTCCACCTTCATGTCTTTGCATATATCCTAAGCGCATAAAATCATCCAGCTTATTATCATTTTCATTAGCAAGCCTGATAGAAGGTGCTTTAAAAGTATAAACCTTTGAACCAGCCGGAGAAATATTATGGGTTCTTAAACCAGAATCCCTGTATCGCCAGGTTACAGTCCAGTACTGATCAGCTTCAGCAGTTTTAATATCCTTCATATAGCTGTACGCGTGAATTCGCCTCCCTTCATTATCCGCCTCATACTGATTCTTAGGTTTTGCTGTACCACCCCAGGATGGAACCAAAGTAGAAACAGGAGTATTGATTGTGATACTGCTTTCTAATTTTCCTTCTTCTTCACACATACCATGCAGAAACCAATCGTGTGTTGCGCCTCCTTCCACATCAAAAAGATCGATTACGTAATCCTTTCCTTCAGCAGCATGAATATGAATCAGTTTTCTACGGTAGAGATTTGCTGACTGATATGCTGGTGAAGCATCAATATCCATTATCTTCACATGCGGATCCTGGTCATCATAAAATTTCAGTCTGCCTGTAGCCGGTTTTTCCTTTGTACCGGTATCCTGTACTTTCTGATCAATAACCACGGTATTGTGAGAGGCTGTATGAAGAGTCCACCCTCTGTATTTAGAGTGAGTATAACCAATATCTGATAAAAGTTCTTCCCCTGATGCGTATAATATCACTGAAGCATTATCAAGATGATGATGACCATAATTGCCGCTCCAGTTCATATTTAACATAAACTGATTATCACCACTTCCAGCTCCTAATGCCGCATTACCATAGGATGCCCATAATTTTGAAACGGATGTTCCGGAAGTCTTTATTCTGGTACTACGATCTGCCCAGGTATCATTCAAGGGAATTTTTCGTCCGTTAGGCAGAACAGCCTCCTGCGTTACGGCCAATGCTCCTTTAAAAAACGGCATTGACCTGGTAAGGTCGAGATTGTCAAAGCGCTCAGTTTTCAAATCTGACGGATCTGTATAGCCCTGTGCAGCCTGCGCTACACTTCTTAAACCACCGATTGTTTGATCATGATAGGAAGGAGTTCCTTCTTTCCACCATCCATCTGCATAAAATCCAAGTTTTAAAAACTCAGTAAATCTGCTTACACCATCGTGAACCATATCGGGCCTGTTTATAATTCGTCCCAAACGAACCATATCACGATACATTCCCGGTGACATATTTGTATAAATCTCAGGGTTTGCAGCAGTAAAATCATATCCCATTACCAAAAGATCTTTAACTATCTTTTTATCGGTATCTCTGGCAATCACATGATCTATTCTGGTCCAGTCATAACCTCCCTTCAGTATTTCATATACATTTGCCATCTGGGAAGGAATATCTCCATAGGCCCACCAATTCCATTTGGCACCACGATAAGGAACCAGTCCTTCATAAGGCCATTTCTGGTCGGCCGGAAAAAATTTCTTCGCAGCACTCGGATAATCATATCTTATAGCATAATCAGGAAATACCTGTGCAAATCTGCCGGCAATCACTGCTGCCCTGTCACCATAAGCATTGTTTTTTGTAACTGCCCAAATCTGAGCTAGCTGCTGTCCCTGTTGCTGAATCCATTTCCAGCGTTCAAACCAGGCATGTGCCTGATAAAAATATTGAGTTCCTTCACGGCTTTCATGATAACGGTAAATCTGTTTAACACCACTTGGTGCTATAATCACTTTCTCTTTATTGGCAGGATACTTATCATTCGGAAAAGTCATACTGCAAAAATTGCACTTCACGCTTTCGCCAAGTTCAGGTGTCCAGCCCAATACATTCATTTCCTGTGCCCCTCCATTGCAATTCGGACATCCTATAAAATAGATACCGGAAGCCTCGGGCACCTGCGATTTCAACTCCTCAAGACTCATTTTAACCAATGATTCAACATTACGTTTCAATTCTTCAATACGCTGCTGATCAGCCTGGGCATAAATAGAAGAACTGTAAATCATGCTGCTTCCCAGAATAAGAAGCCGGCAAAAAAGCAATCTGAACTTCATCATATTATTTTTTCTCAATTTAATCGTGTACGTACCCGAATCTATTGTTATTTTTCGGCAT
>Ga0208492_1001392_pt1 | contig 15198 bp, 9 predicted proteins | sample Subbioar_CSW14AB_FD_184820 | JGI IMG/M metagenome (GOLD analysis project Ga0208492, IMG submission 184820) | Serpentinite rock and fluid subsurface biosphere microbial communities from McLaughlin Reserve, California, USA - CR12Mar_CSW14AB (SPAdes) | ecosystem: Environmental > Terrestrial > Deep... | reverse complement strand
GCAAGCCGACGAGCACGCTTTCGGCGCGGTGCAACGGCGAGGTCAGCGCATCGACCGGGATGGTCGTTGCACTCGAGAGCGTGTGCAACCAGCGGGTGTGGTGCGCTTCCTGGCGGGCTTCGAGCAGCCGCGTGTCGAAGGCGTGGGCGCTTTGCTGCAGCCGGTTCCAGCCCACGTGCGACCAGGCGATCAGCCCCATGCTGATGGCCGCGATGGCAGCCACCGAGAAGGCAAGCGGCCCGAAGCGGCCCAGGGCAGGCGTCGGCGGCAGGCCGGGGGCACCGGAGGTCGACTCGGCGGGTTGGATCACGGCGCTCAAGGCAGGTGAAGCGGGTGGCGACACGGGGTGTGGCGGGGACCGACCGGGTCAGTCGGAAAGACCCGACAGCTTAGGTGAAAAAGCCCCCGGATCGGCGATGATGCGTGGCGAGCTTCGGTGGTGACGTGCACGTCAACCACCGGGTTTCCCCGATGCGTTTTCACATCCGGCAACCGCCTCCCACCCGCCGCCAACCCCATGACCGCTGCTGTCCCCTACGCCCCTGTCCACCCCGCGCGTTCCGAGTTTCGTCAGGTGCGCGGGCTGCGCCTGCACCTGTCGGTCTGGGGCGAGCTCTCCAAGGCCACGCCCGAGCAGCCCCTGCTGGTGCTCATGCACGGCTGGATGGACTGCGGCCCCTCCTTCCAGTTCATGGTGGACGCCCTGCGCCGCCAGCCCGGCTGGGCCGAGCGGCCCATCGTGGCGGTGGACTGGCGCGGCTTCGGCCAGAGCGAGGCCGGTGGGTCCGACTGCTATTTCTTTGCCGACTACCTGGGCGACCTGGACGAGTTGCTGCACCAGCTTTCGCCGGATCACCCGGTCGACCTGCTGGGCCACAGCATGGGCGGCAACGTGGTGACCCTGTACGCGGGTGTGCGCTCCGAGCGCATCCGCCGCCTGGTCAACCTCGAAGGCTTCGGCATGCCGGCCACCACGCCGGCCGAGGCCCCGCAACGCTACATCAAGTGGCTCGACGAGATCCGCGAGCCGGTGCAGCTCAAGGACTACGACAGCCTCGAGGCCGTCGCCAAGCGCCTGCAGGCCAACAACCCGCTGTTGCGCCCCGAGTTCGCGTTGTGGCTGGCCCGCTACTGGGCGCGGGCCGAAAACGGCCGCTGGGTCATCAACGCCGACGCCGCCCACAAGCGGCCGCAGCCCTTCCTGTACCGGGTGGAGGAGGTGCTGGCCTTCATGGCCAACATCCGCTGCCCGATGCTGTTCGTCGAAGGTGCACAGACGCTGTACTTCATGTTCTTCAAGGGCGACTACAAGCGCGAGGACTTCCTCGAGCGCCTGAAGGTCGTGCCTGATTGCCGCATGGAAACCCTGGACCAGGCCGGCCACATGTTGCACCATGACCAGCCTGAAGAGTTGGCCTTGCACCTCGCCGGCTTCCTGGGGACCGTCGGTGCTGCCGCAGCATGAGAAAATGACGGATTGCCCGTCGCGCCCTTTGCCGCGTCTTTCGGCCTGAAGGGCCCCATTTTTGCTTCGGATGCGCCTGGTGCGCGTCCCAACGCCTGCAGGATTCACATGGACATCGAACACATCAACGCCCTGGGCGCCCAGATCGCCGACCTGACTCAGCGCACCGCTGAGCTTCGGAGGTATCTTTGACTGGGACGAAAAGTCCCGCCGCCTCGCCGAAGTCAACGCCGAACTCGAAGACCCCGCTGTCTGGAACGACCCCAAGCGCGCCCAGGCCCTGGGCAAGGAAAAGAAGTCGCTGGAAGACGTCGTCGTCGTCATCGACAAGCTGACGACCAACCTGTCTGACAACGCCGAACTCTTCGAAATGTCGAAGGAAGAGGGCGACCAGGACGGCCTGCAGGCCATCCACGACGACGTCCAGACGCTGCTGCAGGACATCGAAGGCCTCGAGTTCCGCCGCATGTTCAGCAACCCGGCCGACCCGAGCAACTGCTTCATCGACATCCAGGCCGGCGCCGGCGGCACCGAGGCCTGCGACTGGGCTTCGATGCTGCTGCGCCAGTACCTGCGCTACTGCGAACGCAAGGGTTTTTCGACAGAAGTCGAAGAAGAAACCCCGGGTGACACCGCCGGCATCAAGAGCGCGACCATCAAGGTCGAGGGCGACTACGCCTTCGGCTACCTGCGCACCGAAACCGGCGTGCACCGCCTGGTGCGCAAGTCGCCGTTCGACTCGTCCGGTGGCCGCCACACCTCGTTCGCCTCGATCTTCGTCTACCCGGAAATCGACGACTCCATCGAGATCGACATCAACCCGGCCGACGTGCGCACCGACACCTTCCGCGCCTCGGGCGCCGGCGGCCAGCACATCAACAAGACCGACTCGGCCGTGCGCCTGACGCACATCCCGACCGGCATCGTGGTGCAATGCCAGGACGGCCGTTCGCAGCACAGCAACCGCGACGTGGCCTGGAAGCGCCTGCGCTCGCGCCTGTACGACTTCGAGATGCGCAAGCGCCAGGAAGCGCAGCAAAAGCTGGAAGACACCAAGACCGACGTGGGCTGGGGCCACCAGATCCGCTCGTACGTGCTGGACAACAGCCGCATCAAGGACCTGCGCACCAACGTCGAAATCTCCGCCACCCAGAAGGTGCTCGATGGCGACCTCGATGCATTCATCGAAGCCAGCCTCAAGCAAGGCATCTGACCTGAACCGACTCCCACACGAGAGGCCCACCCCATGCGTGAAGGCAGCGCTCAGCTGATCCGCCGCGAAGACTACGCGGCACCGGCGTTCTGGATCAAGACGGTCGACCTGACCTTTGACCTGGACCCGGCCAAGACCCTGGTCATCAACAAGATGACCGTCGAGCCCAACCCGGCGCAACCTGGCGCGCCCTTGCGCCTGGACGGCGAAGACATCAACCTGACCCGCGTGCTGGTGGACGGCGAGCCCGTGTCCTTCCGCACCGAAGGCGGCCAGCTGGTGCTGGAGAACCTGCCCCAGCAGCCGTTTCACCTCGAGATCCGCTCCACCTGCGCACCCGAGAAAAACACGCAGCTGTCGGGCCTGTACACCAGCAGTGGCGGCTTCTTCACGCAGTGCGAGGCCCTGGGCTTCCGTCGCATCACCTACTTCCTCGACCGCCCCGACGTCATGGCCACCTACAAGGTGACCCTGAAGGCCGACAAGCTCAAGTACCCGGTGCTGCTGTCCAACGGCAACCTGGTCGAAGAAGGTGCGCTCGAAGGCGGCAAGCACTTCGCCGTGTGGGTCGACCCGCACCCCAAGCCCTGCTACCTGTTTGCCCTGGTGGCCGCCGATCTGGTGCGCCGCGAGCAACGCATCCGCACCCGCGCCGGCCGCGATCACCTGCTGCAGATCTACGTGCGCGCCGGTGACCTCGACAAGACCGAGCACGCGATGAACTCGCTGATCGCCTCCATCGCCTGGGACGAAGCCCGCTTCGGCCTGAGCCTGGACCTCGAGCGCTTCATGATCGTGGCGGTCAGCGACTTCAACATGGGCGCCATGGAGAACAAGGGGTTGAACATCTTCAACACCAAGTTCGTGCTGGCCAACCCCGCCACCGCCACCGACGTCGACTTCGGCAACGTCGAAAGCGTCGTCGCCCACGAGTACTTCCACAACTGGACCGGCAACCGCGTGACCTGCCGCGACTGGTTCCAGCTGTCGTTGAAAGAGGGCCTGACCGTCTTCCGCGACCAGCAGTTCAGCCAGGACATGGCCGGCAGCCCCAGCGCCCGGGCCGTCAAGCGCATCGAAGACGTGCGCACCCTGCGCCAGCTGCAGTTCCCCGAAGACGCGGGCCCCATGGCCCACCCGGTACGCCCCGACAGCTACCTGGCCATCGACAACTTCTACACGGCCACCGTCTACGAAAAGGGCTCCGAGGTGGTGCGCATGATGCACACCCTGGTGGGCCAGCAAGGCTTTGCCAAGGGCATGGCCCTTTACTTCGAGCGCCACGACGGTCAGGCCGTGACCTGCGACGACTTCGCCCAGGCCATCGCCGACGCCAACCCCGGCAGCGAACTGGCCACGCGCCTGGACCAGTTCAAGCGCTGGTACGCCCAGGCAGGCACCCCGCGCGTGCAGGCCCATGGTGTCTACGATGCCGAGAACCGCATCTACACGCTCACCCTCAGCCAGACCTGCGCCGCCACCCCGGGCCAGCCCGAAAAGCTTCCCTGCGTCATCCCCGTGGCCATGGGCCTGACGGGCGTTGACGGCCGCCACATCAACCTGCACCTCGAAGGCCACCTCGACCCGATCGGCCACGACACGGTGCTGGTGCTGTCCGAGCCCACGCAGACCTTCACCTTCGTGCACGTGCCGGTGGAGCCAGTGCCCTCGCTGCTGCGAGGCTTCTCGGCCCCCGTGGTGCTGGAAACCGAGCTGGGTGACGATGCGCTGTTCACCCTGTTGAGCCACGACCTCGACCCCTTCAACCGCTGGGAAGCCGCCCAGAAGCTGGCCTTGCGCCGCATCCTGAACGCGGTCAAGGGCCACGGGCACGGTCACGTCGAGCTGGACGCCCGCTTCATCGAAGCCATGCGCGGGGTGCTGCGCCACCCCACGCTCGACGCTGCCTTCAAGGAGCTGGTGCTGACCCTGCCGAGCGAGGCCTACGTGGCCGAGCAGCTCGACGTGGTCGACCCGCAGCGCATCCACACCGTGCGCGAGAGCTTGAAAGTGCAACTGGCCCACGCCCTGCACGAAGACTGGGCCTGGGCCTACGAGGCCAACGCCGAACTGGGCGGCTACTCGCCCGACTCGGTCAGCGCCGGCCGCCGCGCGCTGGCCAACCTGGCGCTGAGCATGCTGACGCTCGAAGGCGTCAACCGCCACAACCCGATCTGGGTCGGCAAGGCCTATCAGCGCTTCAAGGACGCCACCAACATGACCGACCGCCTGGGTGCGCTGTCCGCCCTGGTGGCCGCCCACGCCGATCGCGCGGAAGACGCGCTCAAGCGCTTCCACGCCATGTTCAAGGACGAGGCCCTGGTCATCGACAAGTGGTTCTCGCTGCAGGCCATGGCACCCGAGAAGGACGGCCAGGTCTTTGCCCGGGTCAAGCAACTCATGCTGCACCCCGACTTCACGCTGCGCACGCCCAACCGCGCCCGCAGCCTGCTGATGGCGCTGTGCCAGAACAACCCCGCTGCTTTCCACCGTTCTGACGCGGCCGGCTACGTGTTCTGGGCCGACCGCGTCATCGAGATCGACGCCATCAACCCGCAACTGGCCGCCCGCCTGGCACGCGCCCTGGACCACTGGCGCCGCCTGGCCGAGCCCTACCGCACGGCCGCCCAGGAAGCCCTCAAGCGGGTGGCCGCCCGCGGTGAGTTGTCCGACGATGTGCGCGAGATCATCACGCGCGCGCTGCAGGACTGAGCGCGCAACCCCTTTCCCATTTCATCCGAGACACCACCATGTCCACCAAACGCATCAGCCTCACGCAGTACCTGATCGAACAGCAGCGCGGCGAAGCACAGATCCCGGCGCAGTTGCGTCTGCTCATCGAAGTCGTCGCCCGCGCCTGCAAGCGCATCGCCATCAACGTCAACAAGGGCGCCCTGGGTGACGTGCTGGGCACCGCCGGCAGCGAAAACGTGCAGGGCGAAGTCCAGAAGAAACTCGACGTGATCGCCAACGAGGTGCTCATCGAGGCCAACGAGTGGGGCGGCCACCTCGCCGGCATGGCATCCGAAGAGATGGACGACATGCTCGCCGTGCCCAACCGCTACCCGCAGGGCGAGTACCTGCTGCTGTTCGACCCCCTCGACGGCTCGAGCAACATCGACATCAACGTCAGCATCGGCACCATCTTCTCGGTGCTCAAGCACAAGGGCGGCCCCGTCACCAACGAGAGCTTCCTGCAGCCCGGCACGGCGCAGGTGTGCGCCGGCTATTGCGTTTACGGCCCGCAGACCACGCTGGTGCTGACCGTCGGCAAGGGCGTGGTCATGTTCACGCTGGACCGCGAGCAGGGCTCGTGGGTGATGACGGAAGACAACATCCGCATCCCCGAGGACACCAAGGAGTTCGCCATCAACATGTCGAACATGCGCCACTGGGCCTCGCCTGTGAAGCGCTACATCGACGAGTGCCTGGCTGGCAAGGATGGCCCGCGCGGCAAGGACTTCAACATGCGCTGGGTGGCCGCCATGGTGGCCGACGTGCACCGGATCATGACCCGCGGCGGCATCTTCATGTACCCCTGGGACAAGCGCGAGCCGAACAAGCCCGGCAAGCTGCGCCTGATGTACGAGGCCAACCCGATGAGCTTCCTGGTCGAGCAGGCCGGTGGCGTGGCCACCAACGGCCTGCAGCGCATCATGGAGATCCAGCCCACGCAGCTGCATGAGCGCGTGAGCGTGATGCTTGGCTCGCGCAACGAGGTCGACATCGTCACGGGCTATCACCAAGAGGTGAAATGATCCGGCCTGGCGCCTGAGCGCAGGGGCCAATGAAAAAGCCCGCCAGGTGATGGCGGGCTTTTTTCATGGCGCGGGCGAGGCGCCGAAGGCTCAGGGCTTGGCCGGCAGGTAGAACTCGCTGGCCAGCAGCTTGTTGCCGTAGACGGTGCCTTGCAGGCCGCCTGCGGGGAAGGGCACCACGGCACCCGCCGCCAGGATGGGGCCTTGCTCCAGCTCAGCCCAGGCGGCCTTGACGGCCTCTTCAGGCGCGCGTGCGGGGCTGAAGTCAGGCATGTCGATGGTGCGCTCGGTGGCTGGGCGGTTCAGCGTGGTCAGGCTGAAGGAAGGGCAGGGGGCCTGGATGCAGACGATGCCGTTGTTCTTGAGGCTGTAGAAGGTGCCCAGTGGGCGCTTGTTGGTGCCCTGGCCCTGCCAGGCCTCGGTCACGCGCAACACCTCGCCGGTGTAGAGGCCGCGCGGCTGCGGCTCCAGCGCGCCCTTGACCAGCGCCTTGCCCACGCCGAAGGAGGCCTCGAACTTGGCGCGCTGCTCGTCGCTCCAGCCCAGCGAGCGGGTGTCGAGCTCGACCGCATGGCATTGCTTGGCCAGCTTGCCGTCGGCGCAGCGGGTGAGGGGGCTGTTGACGGCCTTGACGAAGTAGCCGCCACACATTGGGTAGGCGCACTTGCGGGTGTCGATGTGGGTGACGATGAAGTAGGGCTCGGACTTGGCGTCGATGGCGGTGGGCGGGGCGCTTGGGTCGGTGCCCGGGGTGGGGGCGCTTTGGGCGTGTGACGATGCGCTCAGGGCGAGGGCGGCCGCGGCCACCAGGGTGCGGATGTGGGACATGGGTTCTTCCTCCAGCGTGGGTTGTTGGCGTTGCGAGGTTATGCCTGGATGCCCCTGCGTGGTGCGCTCCAGGCGTCTCTGGCGGGTGAGAGGCGTCTCCGGGTGTAAACAAGCCAGAGACGCGGGTGTGGTGTTTTGGGCGCGAAAACGGTTATGATTGCGGGCTGTGCAGCAAGCCGAAAGGCTTGTGTCACGTGTGCCGGTGTAGCTCAGTCGGTAGAGCAGCTCATTCGTAATGAGAAGGTCGAGGGTTCGATTCCTTTCTCCGGCACCAATAGAATCAAAGACTTAGCCTCGGATGCCCTCCGGGGCTTTGTTGTTTCTGGACTTCATGTAGCCACCATGTAGCCAGCAGTGCGTGGTTTTGTACCGTGTAGCCAGCATGTAGCCACCCCAGAAAAGACGAAGCCCCAGCGGTAGGGCGGGGGCTTGGATGGCAGTCGCGTCATTTGCTCCCGCCCACGCGGTTCATGCCGGTAAACGATGCTGCTGTAAACGATGCGCTAAACCATCCCGCCGTGCGCGCGTGCATGTCGGCTGCGCTTCGCAAGTAGCTGGCTCCCAAGCGCAAATGTTGGGGTTTGTTAAGGTTGCCAGCATGCTAACGAATGCTCGCATCCGCGCGCCTCGTTACGCTAGCCTTGCCAAGCCGTGGCACCAAGGTGCGTACCTCGCCTGCGTACTGCCACTTTGCGTACCGTTCAAAACGGTGGAAACCAGGCTGTTAACCTCTGGCTGGAAACTTGGTCGACCATTGCCAACTGCGCTCGATGAACCCCATTCGGTTCGGGCATCAACATGGCGCACTCCAATGCCCGGCCTACTTGTTATCGGCCCAGCGCTTGAGCATGGCGTCCTTCTGCTCGGGCGTCAGCTTGGCGATTCTGTCCTTGGTCTTTTGCAAAGATGCCTTGTGCGCCGCTTCCTGCTCGGGCGTCATGGCAGGTGGCTTCGCGGATTGCTTCTTGGCTGGCTGCATGGCTTCCCCTCTGTTCGCGCGCTTATCAATGATGCGGCGGCATGCCCTCGTTTGGCAACAAAGCCTACCTGACGAAACTCGGTGCCGCTGGTCAGCACGGCAATGGTCAGCCATCAAATCAGCGCCTGGCCGCGTTGACGGGGGGGATGGCTGCTCAGTTCGCGACTCACACGAAGAATGGGTGGGCAGGGAACGGAAGGCCATCCGTTTCGCTCTCTAGAATCGGCGGCTTATGGCAAATCAACTTTCCCTCGACACCCTGGAATCCTGGCTCTGGGAGTCCGCCAACATCCTGCGCGGCTCCATCGACTCGTCGGACTTCAAGAACTACATCTTCGGCCTGCTGTTCCTCAAGCGTTTCAACGACGTGTTCGAGGAGCGCGTTGCCCAGTTGATGCAGTTCGAGGGCCTGAGCGCGGCTGAAGCCGAGGAAGAGGTTGAAGACAAGTGGGGGCACTTTCCTGTCGCGGCCCGCTGGCCTGAGCTCATTGCCAGGGCTGAGAACATTGGCGAAGCGCTGGACAAGGCGTTCGCCACCATCGAAGCGAACAACCCCGAGTTGCAGTACGTGTTGACCGCCACCCAGTACGGCGACAAGCGCGTGCTGTCCGATGCCACCCTGCAGCGTTTGCTGCGCCACTTCAACCAGTACAAGCTGGGCAATGCCGACCTCTACAAGGCGGACATGCTGGGTGACGCCTACGAGTACCTGATCAAGCAGTTCGCCGACGACGCCGGCAAGAAGGGCGGCGAGTTCTACACGCCCAAGGCCGTGGTGCAACTGGTGGTGGAACTCATCGACCCGCAACCCGGCCACAGCGTGTACGACCCGACTTGCGGCAGCGGCGGCATGCTGGTGGAAAGCGCCCATCACATCGCCAAGCTGCCGGGTGGCCTGCTTTTGGGCGACAAACCCAATGTGTTGCTCTTCGGGCAAGAAAAGAACCTCGGCACATGGGCCATCGCCAAGCTCAACCTCTACCTGCACAACATGCGGGCCGAGATTGAGCGCGGCGACACCTTGGTCGAACCCAAGCACCTCGATGGCGACTACCTGAGAACCTTTGACCGGGTGATTGCCAACCCACCGTTCTCGGCGAAGCAATGGTGGTCACCGCTGGAACTGGCCAACGAGGCGGAGCAAGAAGGCGACAAGAAGCCCAAGGCACCGAACTACAAGCAGGTGAATGACCCCTACGGCCGCTTCGTCTACGGCATTCCGCCGCGTGGCTATGCCGACCTCGCCTTCGCCCAGCACATGTTGGCCAGCTTGAAGGCTGATGGCCGCATGGGCATCATCCTGCCGCACGGGGTGCTGTTCCGCCGCGGCGAGGAGGGCAAGATACGCGAGGGCCTGCTGTTCGGCACCGATGCGGCCAGCGGCAATCAACCCGGCGACCTCATCGAGGCGGTCATCGGTTTGCCTTCCGCCCTGTTCTACAACACCGGCATTCCGGCCTGTGTGCTGGTGCTGAACAAGCACAAGCCGGCTGCACTCAAGGGCAAGGTCATCATCATCGACGCCAGCCGCGACTACCTTGAAGGTAAGGCCCAGAACAGCCTGCGCCCCGAGGACATCGCCCGCGTCGCCAGCACGCACAAAGCCGCTTTCGAGCACCAGACCGAGGTGGCGAACTACTGCCGTGTGGTGACGCTGGATGAAATCCGCAGCAACGACGGCAACCTCAACATTGCACGCTACATCGACAGCGGCGAGACCGAAGAATCCGTCGATGTGGCAGCCACCTTGTCGCAACTGGCGGCGCTGACCGAGGAAGAAGCGCAGATAGATGCGCGTTTGAATGGCTATCTGGCTGAGTTGGGGCTGCTTGAGGTTGACTCGGAATGAATCAACTGACGGAACAAGAACCCGCGCTCGTCGTAGAGGCGCCATCCCCCAGCGATTGGCAATCAGGCGAACTGCTTGACTTCTTGGAGCTTCAGCGGGGTGTAGACCTTCCGGTGCAAGACCGGAGGGGCGGGAGCGTGCCGATTTTTGGCTCCAACGGTCTGCTTGGATTTCACGACGTTAGCGTTTCTGAAGGCCCCGGCGTCATTACTGGTCGGTCTGGGACGATTGGGAAAGTCTTCTATTCGCAAGGCGAGTATTGGCCTCTCAACACATCGCTGTATGTCAAAGACTTCAAGGGCAACTTGCCCAAGTTTATCTACTACATGCTGGGGGCTATCGGCCTTGAGCGATTCTCTACCGGCACAGGCGTGCCGACCCTGAACAGAAACGTTGCGCACAAAGAGAAGGTCGCCTTTCCTCCTCTAGACGAACAAAAAAAAATCGCCGCCATCCTGACGGCCGTGGACGACAAGCTGGACGTGATTGCACGCCAGATTGAAGCCACCCAGACCCTCAAGCAGGGCCTGATGCAGACCCTGTTCAGCCGGGGTGTCGGCACCCAAGATGCCGATGGCTGCTGGGTGCCGCACGCCGAGTTCAAGGACAGTGAGCTGGGGGAGATTCCAGCGGCGTGGACTGTGCGCACCCTTGGAAGCGTTACGGAAGAAGTCAGGGAGCGGAACTCGGGGAAGCTTGACGATGCTTTGCTCTGTGGGGTCTTAAAGGACCAAGGTCTCGTGCCAATGCGCGAAAGAGTCAAAGGAGCGACGACCGAGCGATGCCGGGTCGTTTCGCCGGGTGCTTTCGCCTACAACCCGATGCGTATCAACATTGGCTCCATCGCCAGAAATCTTCGTGACCATTCAGTAATGGTGAGCCCAGACTACGTGGTCTTTGCTACAAGGCCCGGCGAGCTGCTTCCGGGCTTTCTCGACCACTTCCGGCGTTCAGATGAGTGGCAACGATTTGTTGGGCGTTCTGGAGACGGAGGAGTCCGTATCCGCATCTATTACGACGACTTGGCTCAATTGCGACTCAAGGTCCCACCGCTAGCCGAGCAAATGAAGGTGGTCGAAGTGCTTGACTGTCTGACAACCAAGTTGAATCAACTCGTCGTCAAACGCGATGAGATACAGACTCTAAAACGCGGCCTGATGCAAAAACTCCTCACAGGCGAATGGCGGGTCAACGTGGACCCCAGCGCGACCGGAACGTAAGAGGCAGGCATGGCGTCGCAGGCATCGCTCACCCCAAGCCCACCGGTTGAACTGCAGCGTGATGTGCAGCGCAAGCTGGGGCGGTGCCTGCTTCGCTTGCAGCAGTACGAAATCCTGCTCAAGGCATTGGTGGCCCACGGAGACGTCGCCGGCCCGCCGGCTGAGTTGGTGGCTGTGCGAGACGCGCAGGTGGCCAGCGCCCAGAAAAAGACCTTGGGCACCTTGGTCGGCATGCTGACCGAGCGCCATCTGACGTCGGCCGAGGAAGATGACAGCACCGACGAGCCGCAGGGCGATGGTGGCCCCTGGTTCTGCTTCCGCTTTCAGCTGAGGCTGGATGCCAGTCAGCATCAAGCCACCACGGCGGCATTGAAGGAGTTGGTGGACCTGCGCAATGAGTTGGTTCACCACTTCTTGCAGCGCTTCAACATCTTTGAGTCTCAAGGTTGCATGGCCGCCGATGCCTATCTGGACGCCAGCTACGAGACCATCGACGGCCATTACCTGACCTTGCGCGGGTGGGCACAGGTCATGCACGAGGCCCACGAGGCAATGGCCTCGTTCATGAGCACGGCGACGTTTGAAGACCTGCTGGTCAATGGCATTGCACCAGACGGCACGGTGGACTGGCCTGCCAGCGGGGCGGTACGCTGCTTGCGCGAAGCCGAGACCCGTTTCGCGACGGAGGGCTGGACTCTGCTCAACACCGCGACCACCTGGATTCGCGCACAACACCCTGACCAGCATCCCCAACGCTACGGCTGTGGGAGTTGGCGTCACGTCATCCACGAGTCTCGGCAATTCGAGGTTCGCAGGACGGTGAACACAGAACAAGGCTGCGGCGAGGTTTGGTATCGCAGCCGTCAGGAGGAAGCCAGCATGCAAGGGAAGAAAAGCCCATGAGCCAGTCACCTGAAAAGACTGGCGTCGAAACGCCTGCCATCGAGTCACTGCTCAAGCTGGGCTACACCCATCTGCCGGGCCATGCGGTGCAGGTGGAGCACCGCCACCTCGCCCCGGTGCTGGAGGGCGTGCTGCGGCCCCGGTTGCTGGCCCTGAACCCGTGGCTGGCCACGGCCCCCGGCGGGGCGGATGCGGCCTTGATTGAACTGCGCAAGCGCGTCAACGACGACTTGTTGCCCGCCAACAAGGCCTTTTGGGAGCAGGTGGTGCACCGCTCGGACATCCAGGTGAAGGATGCCGAGGGCAAGCCGCGCAGCGTGCGCTTCTTCGACGCGGGCACGGTCGCCCACAACGATTTCCATGTGGTCGACCAGTACGTCGGCAGGAACGCCGATGGTGACCTGTTCCGCCCGGACCTGCTGTTGTTCGTCAACGGCCTGCCGCTGGCGACCATCGAATGCAAGGCCAGCCACCACCGGCTGGATGAAGCGCTGGCGCAACTGGATGGCTACCAGGCCAGCTTTCCGGCCCAGTTCGTGTTCAACCAGGTCTGCGTGGGCCTCAACCGCAGGCAGGGTTTGTATGGCGCCATCCTGACCAAGCCCGCTTTCTACGCGCGCTACCGGCTGCAGGACGCCGAACTGGCGGCGGTGACGGCCGTGCTGGGCGATGACCCCAGTGAGCAGGACCAACTGCTGTGGGCTTTGTTCGAGCCGGGCCGGTTTCTGGAACTCATCACCCACTTCGTGTTGTTCGAGACCCGGGATGGCAAGACGGTCAAGAAGCTGCCGCGCTATCAACAGTGGCGGGCCGTGCGCAAAACCATCGCCCGGCTGACGGCAGCCCAACCCCTTGGCGGGGTCGTTTGGCACACGCAGGGCAGCGGCAAGTCGCTGACCATGGCGCTGCTGGCCCGGATGCTGCGCGCTGACAGCACGGGCTTGAACAACCCGACCGTGTTGGTGCTGACCGACCGCAAAGACCTGGACAAGCAAATCTTCGACACCTTCCACGCGGTGGGCATCAAGGCCATTCAGGCGGTGTCGGTGGATGGATTGGTGAAGCTGCTTGGCAATGACTACGGCAGCGTGTTCACCAGCACGGTGCAGAAGTTTCAGGAGAACGAACAGGCCCTTGAGGCCAGCGACAGCGCAACCGATGACGAGGATGACCTGCTGCAAGCCACCCGACACAGGCGGGTGCGCGAAGGCAAGGACTTCTTCATGCTGGAGGAGCGCAACGCCAACCATGGCCGGCACGATGAGGACGGCGTGCTGCTGGATGCCCAGTGGGAAGAAGTCAGCCGCGAGAAGGTCAACTTCCGGGTGCTGAGCGCCAAGCCGAACTTCTATGTGCTGGTGGACGAGGCGCACCGCAGCCAGTACGACTTCCTGGCAGCCTTCATGCGGGCCAGTCTGCCCAATGCCAAGTTCATCGCCTTCACCGGCACCCCGCTGCTGAACGACGACAAGCACACCCTGGCTGAGTTCGGGGGCGACACCTACATTGACGAGTACCGCCTGCACGAGGCGGTGGCCGACGGCGCCACGCTGCCCATCAAGTACCAAGACGCATGGGTGAAGCTCGCGCCCAACAGCCAGCTTGACCAAGCCTTCAAAGACCAGTTCGCGCAGGAAGACGAGGCCCGACAGCAGGCCCTGAAGAAGGAACTGCTGGCCCGCTGGCGCCAGGCCGGGGACCGCATGGAGCAGGTGGCGGCGCACTTGGTTGAGCACTTCTGCGCCAACGTGCTGGCCAAGGGCATGAAAGCCATGCTGGTGTGCGACGGCCGCGACATGGCGGTCAAGTACAAAGACCTGCTGGATGAACTGATGCAGGACCGGCAGGCCAAGGGCTTGCCGACCTTCGAGAGCCGCGTGGTCATCTCCTTGGCCAGTGCCACGGCCTCACGCTCGGGCGCCAGCGAGCATGAACAGGCTGCAGAACGTGGGGCAGACAAAGACGCCATTCAGACCATCGAAGAGCGCGTCAAGGCTGACATCAAGGCGGGCAAACCGCCCGTCGCGCTGCCTGCTGAACAGGTTGCCAACTTCGTGTCCAAGCTGTTCCCGCTGCCCTATGGCGACGAGTCCAAGGGCAGGGATGGGCAACCACACGCCAACAACGTGGGCCTCATCATCGTGTCCGACATGTTGCTCACGGGATGGGATGCGCCCATCGTGGGCACCATGTACCTCGACAAGCCGCTGAAGGAGCACACGCTGCTGCAGGCCATCGCACGGGTGAACCGGACGATGGCGGGCAAGAACGCTGGCTACATCGTGGACTACCACGGCGTGGTGGAGCACCTTGACCACGCCCTGAAGATTTACGGCGGCGAGGTTCAACCGGCTCAAGTGTGGGAGGGGGTGGAAAGCGAGCTGCCCAAGCTGCAGGCCACCCTGGACCGCCTCTTGAACCTGCTGCCCAGGAAGCACAACCCGCTCTACCAGCGGGAGGACTACAAGGACGACGCCGAACGTTTCCTCGACCCTGCCGCGCGGCTGGATGCGGTGGAAGACTTCCTGGACTTGGCGAAGCGCTTCAACCGCAGCATCGACATCATCCTGCCAGATGTGCGGGGGGTGCCATTCAAGCCCTACTTCACGCTGTTCGCTGAAATCAGGCTGATGCTGCGCGACAAGCTGCCCGGCACCACCCACCGCGAGCGCATCACGCGACTGGAATCGGCCTTGCTGCAGCAGTTGCTGGATGAGTACATCGACGCCAGCCCCGCCAAGAGCTTGCTGGCCAAGGAGGTGTCGATTCTGGACGCCAGCGACATGGCGCGCCTGAAGAAGCTGGCGAACCCCGGTAGCCAGGCGCTGGTCATGAAGAACCAGTTGAAGCACACGATTGTGACCGGACGAGACAAGGACCCGGCTTTCTTCGACAAGCTGGCTGAGGAGCTGGAGAAGCTGTTGGCCGAGGAAGCTGCCGGGCGCGTCAGTCAGGCCCAGTTCCTGGAGCAACTCGACCTGTT
>Ga0208492_1001391_pt1 | contig 15205 bp, 9 predicted proteins | sample Subbioar_CSW14AB_FD_184820 | JGI IMG/M metagenome (GOLD analysis project Ga0208492, IMG submission 184820) | Serpentinite rock and fluid subsurface biosphere microbial communities from McLaughlin Reserve, California, USA - CR12Mar_CSW14AB (SPAdes) | ecosystem: Environmental > Terrestrial > Deep... | reverse complement strand
GCGCCAGGGAAGTTCTAACCGGCCGACCGGATAGTTATTAAAAGGACAAAAAATCTCATAATTTAGCGTTAATCAATGGAAGTGGCAGCGCTACGCGTTAGAGTTCACTACCTGTCAGGGAATCTTGCTCTGTCCGCTGAATTTAAAGTTAATTGGTGATGCTTTTTCAATTTAAAAAGTATTCCCGCTCAGGATGATATATAAATTTAAAAAAGCGGATGGCCATTGATATTTATTAACTTAAAAAGAAAGGCATGAAAAAAAGTTTAGAAATCATTCATCCACAGGCCGCCGGTATAGATATTGGTAGCCGGAGTTTTTATGTAGATGCGGGAGAAGAAGAAGTAAAGATTTTCCCTACCTATACGGAAGGCTGCCACCAGCTTAGAGATTATTTAAAAGAAAGAAGTATCACTACAGTGGCAATGGAATCAACGGGAGTTTACTGGGTAATTCTTTACGGAATACTGGAAGATGCAGGTATCGAAGTATATTTAGTTAATGGTCGGGATGTAAAAAATGTTCCGGGAAGAAAAAGCGATATAAAGGATTGCCAGTGGATCAGACAACTGCATTGCTATGGGCTATTGAAAAAAAGCTTTATACCACAGGATCATATCCGCCAACTTAGAATTTACCTGCGTTTACGTCAGGATCATATCCGGGCGCAAGCTACCCAGGCACATCTGATGCAGAAAGCACTCACTTTAATGAATATCCGGTTAACAGAAGTTATTAGTGATATAATGGGAGCAAGCGGAAGCAGGATCATCGCTGCTATCCTGGAAGGAGAGAGAGATACCGGTATTTTGGTTGGATATTGTCATGAATCTATTTTAAAAACAAAAAAAGAACTTGTTATAAAAGCTCTTGAAGGTGAATATCGTGATGAACACTTATTTGCCCTAGGGCACGCAAATCAAACCTGGCATTACTACCAAACCTTGATCTTTGAATGCGATAAACAAGTTGAAAAGCTGCTTGGAGAAATAACAAAAGACAAAGAAGATGTCTCGGGTAATAAAAAACGTAAGCCCATCCGCTATAATAAGCCCGCAGTTAAAGATCTTCATCAATCTTTATTAAAGATGACTGAAGGCAAAGATCCTACCGGAATAGCTGGCATTACGGATTATAGCTTTTTACAAATCGTTGGAGAGGTCGGCACGGATATGAACCCATGGAAAAGCGAAAAACATTTTGTGAGCTGGTTGAAGCTAGCTCCAATGCGTAGCAGTTCGGGAAATGTAAGCAGGCGATTATCGGTAAAGAGAACCAACAAAGCCAGTTATCTGTTCCGAAGTATTGCTCAGGGAATACTTACTAGCAAACACTTGGCATTAGGCTCTTTTGGCCGGAGAATAAGAGCACGGCGAGGAAGCGGAGTAGCAATTAAAGCGATTGCTAGAAAAATAGCGTGTTATTATTACAGAGTAATGACAAAAGGCGAAGAATTTTTAGATAAAGGTATAGCCATGTACGAACAACAGCAGAAAGAACAAAAAGTGAAAGCATTACAAAAAGCAGCTATCAAACTGAATATGAACCTCATTCCACTAACCTAAAAAACTATGTCCTCAGGATGCGAAAGGTTTAGCTCTGCAGCGAAGCACGGCAAAAGTCTTGGAGACTTTTGAGCGGGCCAGTGTGCGCGCCAAAGCAGCCCGCCTGGGCGCCCAAAAATTAAAACAGTGAAACTACTTCAATGCACTTTATAGCGACACTAGATTACACCCAAACATAAAAGTATTCCAAATAGAATTAAAGCGCAGGCAACAAAGTACTGAAGTGTTTTAATGGTTATTTTTTTTATGAGTTTGTTGCCGAAGTACGCTCCTGTAAAAGCGCATAAGGTAGCCGCGAGAATAAGTCCGTAATTGTTTTGCGCCTCTTTATGGAAGACCCTGCCTGAATAAATGATCAGGCGCGAGACATCCACCATGCAGGCAATTACCACGCCGCTTGCAATAAAGACTTCTTTGGATAACCCTGCACGGATCAAAAAGGCGCTCCTCAAAGCACCCTGGTTGCCGGACAGTCCGCCAAAAAAGCCACTTAAAATTCCGCCGGTTACCAGGTGTTTTTTATCAAACTGTAAAGAAGCCAGTTTTGGAATGATGTCGAATAAAGAAAAAAAGATCAGCAGGATGCCAATGGTGAGTTTAACGGGGGTAACATAAAATACGCTGTCTCCCTGGGAATATTCATAAAGAGGTTGCGCTTTGCTTATAACGGTTAGCAGCCATGCGCCGGCAAATGAAGCAAATAAGGAAGGAACCCCGAAACGCAGCACGGTTTTTTTATCGGCGTTTTTTCCAACCAGGCCCAGCTTAAAAAGAGAGTTTAAAAAATGAACAATGGCGGTAAGCGCGATGGCGAGCTCAATAGGGAAAAACAAGGCAAACACCGGCACCAGGATCGTACCAAGTCCAAATCCTGAAAAAAAGGTAAGGCCCGATCCCAGGAAAGCTGCCAGACAAATAATAAGATAGTCCATTTTCGCTGCAATAAAAGTAAGGTTAATTTTATAAAATAACCGCGGCTGTTTTGTAATAATTCATATAAATGATTATATTTAATATCGCTACACCTGCACGGTGCAAAATTTAATTCCTAGCCCATGAAAAGAAACCTATTGCTTTATGCGTTGATCTTTGGAACATACCTTTCAAGATCAGGTAATGGACCATCCCTTCCAAAAATGTTAAACGAGAAGGACGTATTTGGAACCCGTGTTTTTATTGAGAACAGGGGACAATATGACAAACAGATCCCAGGTCATGATAAGATCCATTATGTTCTGGACAATGGCCTTGAAAAGATCTATTTTACAGAAAGGGGTGTGGTGTACCAACTCGCCAAAGTTCTTCCTCTTACGGAAAGGCAACGGGAGCATATCGAAAAGGGGCATGGAGACAGGATCAAACAACCGGAACTGTTTTATATTAATATGAGCTGGGTAAATGCAAACCCGGTAATCAGTGTTGAGAGCGCGGAAAAACAACAGCATTATTTTACCTATGGATCCGCGGAGTTTAACTCATCCTGTTTTAAGAAAATTACCTATAAGAATGTATATGATAAAATTGACATTGAGTATACCATTCCGAAGGATAAGGACCATGGGGTCAAGTATAATGTCATCATTCATCCAGGCGCCGATCCTGCCCAGGTGAAGCTGGCCTATACGGGAGATGTTTCAAAAATAAAAACGGATGAAGAAGGTAATATCATCATTAAGACCCCTCTCTGGGATATTACGGAACATTTCCCACAAAGTTTTTACCAGGACAAAGAACCGGTTGCTTCTGCATTTAATTTAAATGAAAATGTAATTGGCTTTAGTTTCCCGAATAATTTTTCTCATGACAGAACCCTGGTAATAGATCCCTGGGTAACAACGATCACCTCTTTGAGCAGTAATAACTATGCTTATGATGTGGATTATGATTTTAGCGGGAATACTTATGTGTATGGTGGCTACAGTCCTTTTAAGGTATCGCGCTACAGTTCAGGGGGAGTATTGCAGTGGACGTTTGCGGGAACAGTTACAACGCCGGCCTGGACAAGCGCACCAATTACATCACAGGCAAGTAATTTTGCCGTTAATAAATTTAATTCTAAAACATATATTGGCCAGGGCTATGTGACGAATGGCAACAAGGTGATCCGGCTGGACGCGCTCGGTAACTATGATAATTTTGTGAACGCTGCCAATGGGCAATTCCAGGAGGTGTGGGATATGGGTTTTCATTGTACTACGGGAGAGGTCTTTGTGTTGGGAGGTGGTGTTTCGTCGAATATTTCGGCGGTAACCATCAATCCCACCACAGCGGTAATAAATCTTACTACTTTTCAGCCAACCAATACAAATATTGCCCAGGATGTGGTTTCACATGCTATTGACGACGCCGGTAATATTTTTGTGAATTATGCTGGAGGAAGTCTTACAAATATGATCTGCCGGGTCAATTCAACGTTTAACGGAAACCTCTGGACGCTGCTGAGCGGGTTCACTGTTTTTACCGAGCAGGGGAATAAAACGCAGTACCAGGGTTCTCCATCATTGAGCTCGAATGGATTCAACTGCCTTGCTGTGAATGCTAATTTTTTGTTTTATTTTGATGGATTTAATCTTGCGGCTTATGATAAAACAGCGGGTGCGCAGGTTGCTTCGACTTCTATTTCCTCTCTTACGTTAAAACAACAGGGTGGTATAGCCGTGGATGATTGTAATAATCTTTACCTGGGAGGGAATGGGTCTATTCTCACCTATAATTTCAATGGTACCAGTTTTACAGCCTTAACGCCAATGGCCCTGAATGTCACGACAACCAATCAATACGTATATGATATCAAACTCGATAAACAAAGTAAGATCCTATATGTGGCCGGCAGCGGTTTCGTTGGGGTTTATTCACCGGTAAATACGCTTACATGCCCTACCGCTACCAGTGCCTGTTTTTTCAGTGTGCCACAGGATTTTATAATTTGCGCGGGACAAAGCGTAACACTTACTGCATCAAATACGACCAGTCTTGGCGGGGCGACCTTCTCCATACAACCAGGGGGGACCACAAACACGAGCGGCAACTTTACGGTTTCTCCTTTGTCCACAACCGTATATACAGTATTCATAACCGGTACCAACCAGGCGAATGTCGTGGTTACCAATAGTGCGGTTTCAACAGTATCTGTATTCCCGCAACCCTCGGTTGCACCCACCTTTACGCAGTCGAGCTGTACTAGTTCATTAAACGCGTTTAATCTCAACCTCACGTTTAATCCTCCAAGCCCTGTTCCCGGTTATACCATAAGCTGGGTACCTTTACCTAACGGGATCACTACCAATTCACAAACGTCGGCCAGCGGAGGAATAGCTCCAGGCACCTATAGCGCGAATATAACCACTGCGTGGGGCTGCTCGGCGAGCGCTGTGTTTAATATGGATCCTATCCCGTTACCTCCTGTTTTTAATATTACGCCTCCGGGGGGAAATTATCTCATTACCTGCCTTCAGCCAAGTATTGAGATCACATTAAATCCTCCCACAAATAATTATACCTGTACAAACGGGGTTTCAGCTCAGATTATTGGCAGCAGCGCCGTGTTTACGCCAACCAATGCTTTTGGAAACTGGACGGTGATCGCGCAGCATCCAACTTCGGGGTGTATCAGTACGCAGACATTCGCCATCAATGTGAATACGGTGGTACCAGGTTCAACAGTTACTCCTTTATTTCAGAATATAACCTGCACCTTAACATCCGTTAGTTTAGTCACTGCTTTTTCCAATCCAACTATAAACATTACACATTCCTGGATCGCGCCTCAGGGAGCTACTCTGACAGCCAATACAGCCAGCGCAGGATTTTTGCCCGGCGGACCAGGGATCTATACACATTGTATTACCAACGATGCAAATGGCTGTAGTACCTGCAAAACGTTTACCGTTACCTCCAGTTCGGGATTCCCGACGTACAGTGTAAGTAGTCCTCAGAATTTCACGCTGGGCTGCAACAGCAAAAGTATGGCGGTAATTAGTATTGACGGCGCGGATACATCACCCATCGGAGGAGGGCCGGTATCGTATACGATCATTGGCCCGCCTACGTCCACCTTTGTTCCTACTGGCACCCTGAGCACCCAAAGTGTTTATTCGGTAACTGCACCGGGTACATGGACTATCATTACAAAAGACAATACAAATTTCTGTGAAACACGTGTGCAGCAATCTGTACTCCAGAATACGTTCAGTCCGCAGATCTCCGCCATTGTACCGCAACACATCCTTACCTGCTATACGCCAAGCATTATCCTGGAAGGTCAGAGCACCACACCTAACGTGAGTTATAACTGGTCTTTCCCGGGCAACCCTGGTAATGTTAACGGCAATACGGTGAGCGTTGTATCGAATTCCGCGGCTTCAACCAATACGGCGCTTGCAAATTATACATTGACAATAGTAGACAATAACAATACCTGTGTCAGTTCAACTGTTGTGCCTATGCTTCAGAATCTTTTTAAACCGAATGCCGTCATAGTAGGAGGCAATCAAATTACCTGTAATACCGCAACGGTAGTACTCACTAATTTCAGTAATTCGAATATTCCTCCTGTTTTCGGACCACTAGCCGCGCCCGTTATTGCCCTTTTATGGGAAGGGCCAACGCCACAGGTGCCCTTACAGGTGACTACTACCTATGTAGGTTCCATGCCGGGTACCTATACAATGACAGCAAAAGACCTGAATAACGGCTGTATTGCAATTGCAACCAAAACGGTTGACGACTTCCGTGATTACCCGAATGTGAACAGACCTGAAGCGCCTGAAGCTTTTGTTCTGGATTGTGGTGTTCCGTCACGCACTATATCCCCGGTGCTTTCCAACGCGTCTACTACCGGCTTCACTTATTCCTGGACAACTGTGCCAGGCGCCAGCGTAAGTGGTGTTAATACGCCGGTCCTTACAACCAACCTGATCGGTCGTTACCAGATCGATGTTATTAATAATCTGAACGGCTGCGCAAGTGTTGGTTTCGTGGATGTAATAGACGGAAAACTAAATGGAGAGTTTCTTGCCGACCCGGTGATCGGGTTTGCACCGCTTACGGTCACCTTCACGAATAATTCTTCTTCAACAACCGGCAACGCTAATATCACGTCGTACTGGAGTTTTGGAAATGGATCCAGCCAGGTTACACCATCTACTGGGGTTTCTCCGGTAACGGTTTACAGTGTGCCGGGTAAATACACTGTAAAAATGTTCATTAACAAAGGAAGCTGCCTGGATACCGTTATGAAGGAAATTACGGTCGACATTCCATCACAGCTAGTAATTCCAAATATTTTTTCGCCGAATGGCGACCATGTCAATGATCTCTTTTTTGTGAAGGCTTCCAACCTTGAAACAATTGCTATTACGATCTACGATCGCTGGGGCCACAAGGTGTATGCTCTGAACAGCACAACCGGCAATATTGAATGGGATGGCAGGAACCAGTACGGTAAGGATTCTGCCGAAGGAGTGTACCAGTACATGCTCACGGCAATGGGCAAAGACGGGAAGGAATTTAAACACAGTGGCAATATTACCCTGGTGCGTTAATTGTCAATTTTCTTAAACGAGGTTTTATAGCCTGGATCAACTGAGTTTTTTTCGGTCATTTTTTGAACCGGTCACCGGATATTGCGTCATTTGGTAATAATAAAAAGCAATTTTTATTAGCTACGGCAATGGTACCGGGATCATAAACAATCTCTTAGCTAATTTTAAGACTTTTTCTTTTTATTATCTGGCTTTAAACTCTAATTTTACTTCGTGTCCAGCAAGTTTAACGTCAGGGTTTATGGTATTTTAATCAACGATGATGCCATTTTAGTGTCTGATGAATACATTAAAAAAAACAAGATAACCAAGTTGCCGGGTGGTGGCCTTGAATTCGGAGAGGGTATAAAAGACTGCCTGATCCGTGAATTTAAAGAGGAACTAAATCTTGACGTAGAGGTCAGCGATCATTTTTACACCACTGATTTTTTTGTTACCTCTTCATTCGATACAAAAAGCCAGGTCATCAGCATTTATTATGTTGTGAAAGCGCTTGGAGATCTTGATTTTCAGGTAAGCACCCTGGCGCACAACTACGAAAAAAAAGAAGGTGCACAATCTCTGCGCTGGATAAAGCTGAAGGAATTAAAAGACACGGATTTTACGCTCATTATAGACAGAAAAGTAGGAGAGATGCTCATGAAAAAATTCTCTCAATCCAGATAACATGTTTAAATGGATCGCCATATTAGTAGTTAAATTTTACCAGGCCGCTATCCGGCCTTTGTTGCCGAACGCATGCCGGTATACGCCATCGTGCAGCCAGTATTCGATAGAGGCGATCAATAAGTACGGGGCTTTTAAGGGAAGCTGGCTTGGATTAAAGCGCATCCTGCGTTGTCACCCCTGGGGAGGACATGGCTACGATCCCGTTCCTTAGTTGGTATTTTAAAACACAGGGGCGGGATAGCTTAAACACCTGTCCAAAGATCTCCTGTTAGAAATTTCGTAAATTTGTGTATGGCCAGATCTGTGTACTTTATAACTGCAATGTTAGCTGGGTTGTTCAGTTCCTGCTTAAAAGACAGCAAGATAGAACCGCTGCCTCCGGCTACGGGGGAGCTTGAGTTCAATTTTCAGGCAAAAGTAAAAAATGAAGATTTGGTACCGGGAACAAAAATGTTTACCAATGCCGCCGGAGATAGTTTTACCGTTACAAAATTCAATTATTATATCTCGAACATACAACTTACCCGTGATGATGGAAGCGTGTATGCGGAACCTGAAAGTTATCACCTGATGGAACACGTGAATGGAAAGACCTCATTCAACATAACAAACATTCCTGCCGGAACCTATACCAAAATAGAGTTCTTGATCGGGGTGGACAGCCTGGGGAATGCCAGTGGTGCAAGAGAGGGCGATCTGGATCCGGGAAGAGGAATGTTCTGGAACTGGGATCAGGGATACATTTTCTTTAAGCTGGAAGGCGCTTTCAATACAATAAACAAACCTGTGACCGATGACTATGCGATGCATGTGGGTGGCTTCTCGGGACCTTATTCCTGCCTTCAAAAATGCGTCTTTAGTCTTATTAATCCCTTACAAGTAAAAAGCGAAAAACGTACTTCGGTCTTTTACAATGTTCAGGCAGACGAGATCTTTGTAAGGCCCATGCTTATTGGTTTTGACTATTATTATGCCAATACCGGCACGGAAAAGGTTTTCAGGGATCTTTCTGTTAATTATAAAGACATGTTTGTAATTGATAGAATTGTGAATTAATGTATCTTTCCGCTAATCATTTATTATAACTGCGTATCAGGATCACCGCCACATACTTTTTATTGTGTTTTCTTCTTTTTACGGAAGCCTTCTCTCAGAATATCCTGATCAAAGGCAGGGCACATCCTTCGTATGCAGGGAAAGTAATACAACTCTATTCCGGTACAGATTTCATCACGTTGAACAGGCAAAAGGAAAGCCAGGACACGATCGAAGCCGATGGTTATTTTGAACTGAACTTCCAGTCGCTTCACACGCAACCGGTTTATTTTAAGATCGATCATGTAGTAGCTCAGTTATACGTGCAGCCGGATTATGCCTATGGTATTACCATTCCTGAAGTGGATAATAATTTAGATCGTAATAACGATGCGGAACTTACTGTAAATATCGGCGTGATTGGCACAGATAGTACTGAGTTAAACGCGCTCATCTTTGATTACCAGGAACAATACAACAAACTTTTTCTCACGGAAGACAACAGATTCTTAAGCCGTCCGGTCATGTTCCGCCGCGCGGACTCCCTTCAAAAATTATGTTATGGCCGTTACGCGAAGATCACAAATGAATATTTCAGGAGTTATGTGATCTATTCGATCGCGACGATCAATGCCAGTGTTTCACGCGGAGAAAACTACCTGATCAATTCTTATATTTCAAACAGACCCATTCAATACGACCATTACGAATACATGCAGTTTTTTAACGCCTGTTTTAAAGGTTACCTGAATACCATTGCGGCGGGTCGCAAGGGGCAAACCCTTTACAACATCATTAATACAAAAGCCGATTATCCCGCGCTCCTTAATTTTGTAAGGCAGGATAAACTCCTTAAGAATGATAGCCTGCGTGAGCTTGTGATCCTTAAGAACCTCTGGGACTTTTATTTCAGCATGGATTTCGTTCCGGACGCGGTAGAGAACATTGTGTCACAAATAAATGTTTCCACCAAAAACAGGGAGCACAAAAAAATTGCTTCTACCATGCTGGCGTATTTTAATAAGATGCAGGTAGGTTCCGCCGCACCCAGTTTTTCGGCGCGCAACAGGGAGGGAACTATTTCAAGTATGAGCGCTTATAAAGGCAGATGGATCTATCTTAATTTTTTCTCCACGAAAAATATTGAAAGTTTAAAGGAGATGCCAAAAATAGCTGCCATGAGAAAAGCTTTTGGTGACAAAATAGTTTTTTTAAGCATTTGTCTGGATGACAGTCTTAAGACATATACGAATTACCTGAGATCAAATCCGAAATTCGACTGGCCGATCTGGTTTAACAATGAAAAGTCATTGACAAAAACCGCAAAAGAAAATTATTTTGTAACGGGAACCGAAGCTTATTTCCTGATCAATAATTTCGGTTATCTGGCTCAATCTCCAGCCTTATCTCCATCGCAGGGGATAGAATATAAACTGAACGTGATTTTTAAAGTGAGAAAAAAAATTACTAAAACGGGGATCCGGTAGATCATGAGCGGAAGAATTAATAAGGACTCTATCTGGAAGGAGCAAGTTGTTTATGAAGACAATCACATCCTGGTTGTAAATAAATTGCCTTCAGAGATTGTGCAAGGAGATAAGACAGGAGATATGCCCCTGAGTGAAAAAGTAAAAAACTTTATAAAAATAAGAGATAATAAACCTGGGAATGTGTTTTGTGGTGTCATTCACCGCCTGGACAGGCCGGTAAGCGGACTCGTGATTTTTGCCAAAACAAGCAAGGCCCTGTCACGTTTTAATGAGTTGTTCCGCGAAAAGACGATCCATAAAACATACCTGGCAGTAGTGAAGAACAGACCACCAAAAGATTCTGACAGGCTTGTACATTATTTAATGAAGAACGAGAAGACCAATATGTCCAAGGCTTTCTCAAAACCAACAGGTGATGCTTTAAAAGCAGAATTGGAATATGAGCTCCTGGCATCGTCTGATAACTACCATCTCTTGAAAATAAAATTGTTTACCGGTCGTCACCACCAGATCCGTTGCCAGTTGTCCGCCATGGGTTGTCCCATAAAAGGAGACGTAAAGTATGGATTTAACCGGACCAACGATGGAGGATTTATTCATTTGCACAGCTACCAGCTTAATTTTATCCATCCTGTAAAACAGGAAGAGATCAGCCTGCAGGCATTTCCAATGAGTGACGATGCGGTGTGGAAGTATTTTGTGAGTTCCCTGCAACAGTAAAAAGAATAATTTTCCGGGCCCACCCACAACGATGAAATTCTTAAAAGTTACACGCTGTTCAAAAAAATAAAGTGTGTATCGTTTGTATTTCTTTGTGTTTATAGCTAAAAACTATAACCCATGGCAAGCACAAAAGAAACCCCCAGGCAAAAAATGATCAGTTTAATGTATCTCGTTCTTACATGCTTACTGGCTCTCAACGTAAGCAAGGAAGTGTTACAGGGATTTGTTCATATCAACGAAAGTATAGAAACTACCAATCTCAATTTTACGAATAATACACAGAAGATCATGGAGGCCTTCCGGGATGCGATTAGCCAGGGAAGGCACGAGTTTGTCCCATATTATGCAAAAGCGCAGCAATCCAATAAGCTGACGCAAAAAACTTATGAGTACCTCGATAGCCTGAAAAAAGAAGTTATTAAATACACGGAGGATGAACAGGGCGCAGACACGCTGACTCTCGCAGAAGTGGAGCGCCTGGACGATTACGACAAGCCTACTTTTTTTCTAATGGGATCTGACGAGTTGAACCCTAAAAAAGGAAAATTCTCTGCAACGGAATTAAAACAAACCCTCCTGACATTGTACGATTCTTTAGAAAACATAATAGATAAAATGAAAGACAGGCCGGGCCTGAACCTGCCTGAAGATGATTACCGGCTTCTGAAAGAAAGAATAAAGTTGCTGAGGCCCCTGGATAGTTATAAGGACGTGGAAGGTAAAAATGTGAAATGGGAATACAAGAATTTTTTCAATCAACCTCTTGCAGCTGTTGTTACAAACCTTTCAAAAATGCAAAGCGATGTAAGGAACATGGAAGGAGAGATGGTGAATGTGTTTGCTTCAGCTTCAGGCAAACTGTCGGTTAAATTTAACCAGATGCAGGCAAGGATAGTGCCGGTAAGCAGGTACGTACAATCGGGTTCGCCATTTATGGCTGACGTATTTTTAAGCGCCGCCTCAACCGATTTCAAGGAAGACAATCTTCAGTTTATCATGGGTGATATGGATACTGCCACGGGGATAGTAGCAAAGGATGCGGTGATCCTGCCAATCGATAACGGTACCGGCAAAATTAATTTTCCGACTGGAAGTGTAGGGCATAAGGAAATAAAAGGATGGATTAAGTTCCGCGATGGAACGGGTAAATACAAATATTTTGATTACAAAAACGAATACGTGGTGGCAAACGCCGCAGTAGCTGTGAGTCCTGATAAAATGAACGTGTTTTACGCGGGAGTGGAGAATCCTGTGACCGTTTCAGCTGCCGGTGTAGCTCCCACCGACCTTGTTGTGGATATAAAAGGGTGTAACGGAACTTTACGGCCTGAGAATAATGGTAAGTATATCGCGAACGTAAGCGGCAAAGGAACCTGTACGATAACAGTCTTTCAGAAAGTGGAGGGAAGACTGGTCCAGCAGGGTTCAGCTCTTGAGTTTAGGGTTAAAAAATTACCAAACCCTCCTTTAAAAATTAACGGGCAAACGGTTACAGGCAGTGTGGACATGCGCAGCCCCGAAGCAAAAAATATCAGTTCGCTCGGCCTGGATATTACAAATTTTGATTTTAAAGCTACGTTCAAAGTCACAGACTTCGCGGTCACTATTTTTATTCCGGGCATGGGGGTGCAGTATTTTAAGTGTCCGGGTAACCAGCTTTCAGATCCGGCGCGGGTCGCATTGTCGAGGGTGAGAGCAGGTTCAAAGATTTATATTGAAGACATTAAGGTGCAATCTCCAGATGAACCACGTGAGTTGCCAGGTGTGAAAATAAATGTAAGGTAGACCTTGATATTTCCCGTTTAGGGCTCCACATATTTTCTGTAATTTCGCGGCATCATGATAAAAAATGTAAAGCCGTTTACTAAAGAAGATCTTTCTAGAATAACGCGTAAGCGAAGCTACGAAGAGAAGATCGGCGAAGCTATACAGGTTCCGCTGGCAAACTGGAAAAGCGATCTTAAAAATTCCACTGCAGGATTTGTTATTGTCGGAATTCCGGAAGATATTGGTGTGCGGGCAAATTATGGTAGGGCAGGGGCCGCCACAGCGTTTAAACCCGCACTTGACAGTTTTCTGAACCAGCAAAACAATGGTTTTTTAAATTCGGATTCTGTTTTTGTTTTGGGAGAGGTATTTGTAGATGACCTAATGGGAAAGGCGGATGGGCTTGATATGAAAAATAAGACCGACATGCAAAAACTCAGGGAACTGGTTTCTGAATTAGATATGCGGGTAAGCGAACTGGTTATGTTCATCATCGGCCTTAATAAAATTCCAATAATCATAGGTGGGGGCCACAACAATTCATTCGGAAATATTAAAGGCGCCGCATTATCCAGGGGTGAAAAAATAAATGTCATTAATTGTGATCCGCACCTTGATTTTCGTCCCCTCGAAGGTCGCCACAGCGGCAATGGCTTTAGTTATGCCTATGAAGAGAAATTTTTAAATAAGTACGCGGTGCTTGCGATGCACGAACAATACAATAACAAGTCCTCCATTCAGCAGTTTAAAGAACATCCTTCTCACCTGTTTTATAATACTTACGAGTCTGTTTTTGTGAGGGAAGAGCTTGATTACAGATCCGCGTTAAAACAATGCATCGGGTTTGTGAAAGGGGAACCCTGCGGCCTTGAGATTGACCTGGATGCCATTACAAATGTTCCTTCAAGCGCAAAAACCAGCAGTGGTATCTCTCCCATGCAGGCGCGGCAGTTCATTCACCAGTCCGCGTCTGATTTAAATATTCTTTATTTTCATATCGCTGAAGGTGCGCCGGTACTCTCCCATATAAAAGCAGATAATAAAACCGGAAAGCTGATCGCCTATTTAATAAGCGATTTTATTAAAGCGTGCTGTCATTAAGGACATCCAACTCTATTTTCCATGTAATCTTGTAGGTTTAGAGCTATGCACGTTAGAACTTTGAATTAAAAAGCCGCCCTGGATCAGAGCGGCCTTTTGTCTTTTATTGGGTAGCTTCTTTATCTTATTAAGAGCACGTTTCCAATCTTTTCAAACAGGTTTCCTTCAGCATCTTTATATTTTATTTTATAGATGTAAGTATCTTCTTTTAAAGTTTCTCCTTTATTCTGCATGGTTCCATCCCAGCCTTTGTTTATGTCTTTTGTACGGAACACAGAATGCCCCCACCGGTCAAAGATCTCCATTTCAAAGTACTTTGTATCCATTCCTTCTTTTGTGAAAACGGGAAGGAAGGTATCATTCAGGTCATCATTGTTAGGGCTGAAGGAGTTTGGCACAAAAATATTAAAGTTGTTTTTTACTTCTATTGTTTTGGTGATCTCATCCTTGCAACCAAAAGGTGATGAAGCTGTAAGCCTTACCTGGTATTTACCGATCTTTGGAAAAACAACGAAAGGTACAAGATCATTGCTTTGTAAAAGATTTGGGATGTACCATTCGTAATTATTATTTTCAAGCGGCGAGCTGAGGTTTGTCAACTGTATTTTTGGCTCGGAAATATAGATTTCATCAGGGAAAGAAAAATCGGCTTTCGGCGCGCCTTTAACCGTGATCTCGTTTGTTTTTACCGGCTGGGCTTTACAGCCAATGCCATCCGTATAATTAAACTGGATATTGAATACCCCTGTGGCAGTAAAAATATGAGTTCCGCTTAAGCCATGAACAGGTTCGGAGCCATCGTTGATGGACCATATTCCCATGCCCGAGTTTACACTTTCTGTATGGAATGATACCTCGAGAGGTGCGCAACCCGCTGTTGTATTTGTAAGAGCGGTAACTACCGGGTTATTTCTTACCTCAATAGCTACCGTTTTGGAATCAGGGCATAAACCTTTGGTAATTGAGTTTGTAAAATACGTTACGGTGTTTACCGCAAGTGTTTTAGCAATGGCCGGTGAAAACATAAATGGTCCCGCCATGCCGTCGCCAAAAAAGTCCCCTCCTGGATTCTGAACAAAACTCATCATGTTCACCGGTTCATCCGTTTTGCAATAAGGTCCTGGTTTTTTTGCAAAATCGGCCGGTACAAATTTTTCAACTTTAATAAGTGTTTGTGCCTGTGCTTTGCACGGACCTGAGGTGATGCTGTATGTAATAAGATTGTCTCCCACTATCGCCAATGCCGGATTAAACATACCACCCAAACTGACGGCTCCAACATTTGATCCGCCAAATAACCCCCCTACCGGAC
>Ga0208492_1001390_pt1 | contig 15211 bp, 10 predicted proteins | sample Subbioar_CSW14AB_FD_184820 | JGI IMG/M metagenome (GOLD analysis project Ga0208492, IMG submission 184820) | Serpentinite rock and fluid subsurface biosphere microbial communities from McLaughlin Reserve, California, USA - CR12Mar_CSW14AB (SPAdes) | ecosystem: Environmental > Terrestrial > Deep... | reverse complement strand
TCGCCGTTTCTCATTAATGAGGAGAATGGATAACCTTCTCCGATATCTTGTTCCGTCTCGGCGGTCACTGAAAAATCAACGGGCATACCGATTTCGAATCCGATTCTTCAACTCCTCTATGGTCAACGGCTCAAGAACCTGCCCCTGGAGGGTGGCTTTCCGCCGTTCTAGCTCTTCCCTCTGCCAATCAGGAAAAGGGACATCCGAGGGAGTGGAGGCCAAGTCGTCCCACAAATCCTCGATCAACGGGAGCTTCTCAGCAGGACTCAAGTCAAACAATGGCCGGAGATTCATGGACCCACCCCATCGATTCTTTTCCTTGTTGGCAACTTTGTGCTCTTCATTCGATCAAGAATCCCGGCCTTACCTCATCAGCTCTCCCGTTTGGAATCCAGGCTCGCCAATGCCTTTGGCCTTCATTCCGTAGGAAATCGTAATTCCCCTATCGCAGAATTCTGGCGATTTCTGCGGTTCATTTTCCTGGTTCTTTGGTTTTCATCACGGGATGGTCTCATGCCTTTTCCCTTTGGCCTGACCTGGCGCAAAATTCGCCGCGTTTGGGTCGGCGCCGGCATCGTGTTCATGATTGTGTTTTTCGGCTGGCTCTATTTTGGCAACCGCGCCACCAGCCGCGCCCATGAAGCCCTCAAAAGCGACGATGCGGTCGCCATTACGGTCGGCGATCAGGGAATGACCTTTCATCCGTTGAACTCGACCCAGCCGGTGGGCCTGATCTTTTTCCCCGGAGGGCTCGTGGAACCCGCCGCCTATGCGCCGCTTGCACGCGCGGTTGCCGAAAACGGATACGAAGCCCGCATCGTCTACCTGCCGCTTCGAGGCGCCTTCGGTGGGGCTGACGGCGACGAGATGGTCCAGTTGACGAACAGCGCCATGGACACGGACGCTCCCCGCGATGGCTGGGTGCTGGCCGGACATTCCAAGGGGGCCACGATCGCCGCGAAAATGGCCCACCTCATGCCTCAATCGATTGCCGGCCTCATCCTGATCGGGACGACCCATCCCCGCGATTTCAGCTTGGCTCAGGCAACCTATCCCATCACGAAGATCTTCGGCACGCGCGACGGCATCGCCACCTTTGAAGCGATGGAGAAAAATCGGCATTTGCTTCCGACATCCACGCGCTGGGTGGCCATCGAAGGGGGCAACCACTCGCAATTTGGCCGCTACGGCTTCAACATGGGCGATCGCTTCGCCTCGATCGATGCCGAAGAGCAGCAACAAGAGACGATCGACGCCATTCTCGAGTCCTTGAGGAAGATCCCGGAAAAGAAGAAGACCCCTTAGAACCCGCGCGCGAACGGACTGACGCAAGCCAAAAAAATGGGGAGGTGAGCCCTCCCCAAATGCAACAAAGAACCGATTTCCGATCTTATTTTCGCTTATTTTCGCTTTATTTCTTCTTGTTCGCTTCGAGGTAGGCCTTCTCCCACTTCAGCTTTTCGGCGGGAATTTCCATCGGCACGACATCGGTGTGTTCGACTTTCTCATCCGCGGGGATTTCGCGGATGCGCAGATTGCGGTACCACACCGGGTCGCCATGATCTTGCAGATAAAGGTTCGCGCCGCGATCGCTCAGCTTGGCGCCGCGCACGCGCAAGAGCTCCACTTCCGCCGCCCATTTTGGATCCTTGTAGTCGAAATCGATCACTTTTTCGCCGTTAAGGAAGTGCTGAATGACGGAACCCTTGCAAACGATGCGGCCTTCGTTCCATTCGCCCACCGGTTTCGTGGCATCCTTGCTAGGAGCCATGCAAAAGTACACCGAGGCGGCGCTGGTGCGCGGGTTTTTGCCGTCTGGGTGCACCTTGTTGTCCAAAATCTGATATTCGTACTGCCCGGGGCGATAGTAAATCCCCGAGTTGCTGCCCTTGCCCACTTTCCATTCGAAGCGCAGTTCGAAATCGTCGGGCACCTTGGCGTTGGTGTAGGTGATGTTGCCGCCGGCCCCCTGGCGCGTCAGCACGCCGTCTTCAATTTTCCAGTTGCCCCCGTGCTTCCAGCCATCGAGGCTCTTGCCGTCGAAGAGCACCGTGAAACCGCTCTCCTGTGCGGAAAGCGAGCCCGCGAAAGCGATGCAGGCGCTCAAAACCAAGATTCCACTGCGCATCATGGCACCAATTCTCCGTAAAGTTCTTTGCAATTTTCTTTGCAAATTCGGGGTGCCCGGGAGAGGGACCCACTGGTTCAATAAAGGGAATTCATCGAAGATACAGAATATCTTGGGAAACAAACGGCGGCCTTCCATGACCAACATCCTGTCGAGTTTCACCTGGATGATCTTTGGCGCCCTGTTTGGCGCCGCCCTTGGCTCGGCATTTGGAGCGGGCCTTGGCTACCTCACTCCCGACCTGGTGACCGATCTCTTTCAACTCAAGGGGCCCGACCCCATTCGCTACGCGGCCGGTGTCGGCGCCATTGTCGGTCTGTTTCTTGGCTTTGGAGGAATGATCCTGGCCCTGGGAATCCAAGCCTTGGGAAGCCAGGCGCTGGGGCCCCAAGGTCCGGCCCGCACCATGAAGGATGCGTGAGGGCCAGGAATTCCCCCTGTCAATTTCGGACGCGCGCGTCCAAAATGGGAAAGAACCCAAGTCTTCGAGGAAGTTGCTCCATGTCTTGTCGCTTGCCCATGACCTTGCTCGTTCTTTGCCTGGGAGGCCTGGCAATCGCCGCCGACTCCCCTTCGACCCAACCTCCCTTGGGAACATCACTCCTGGATCTCAAGCTGTTCGCACCGGCCAAGGACGCCAACAAGCCCGCCGATGAGTTTTCAGCTGCCCATGCCCTGCGCGAAAAGAAAGCCCTCGTTCTCATCTTCATCGAACCACATTGCCCAGTTTGCGTAAACTACCAAGCTGCCGTCGAAAAAATGATGGTTCAATTCAAGGACGACCAGGTGGCCTGGGCGGTGGTCGATGCCTCCTTCGAGGCCACCGCCGAAGAGATCGCCTCGCATCAGGCCGACACCTCCTGGAAGATTCCCTACCTGCACGACCCCCAGGGGAAATGGGCCGAGCGGCTCAAGGTGGATCGCGTTCCTTGCGCCGTCGTCGCCGACTCGGGCGGCAAGGTGAGGTACCGCGGCCGCATCGACGATCAGTTTGCGCCCGGCATCGCCCGCAGCAAAGCCAACACCAGCGAATTGGCCAGCGCCCTGCGCGCGGTCATCGACGGCAAAGATGTCGCTCAAGCCTGGACCGAAACCGCCGGCTGCCTCAGAACCGTTGCCCGCCCCAAGAAACTGGTGGCCACGGCCGAAATGACCTGGGGTGGCGGTGTTGCCGCGATCATTCAGAACAAGTGCCAGGGCTGCCACCGCCCCGGCGAAGCGGCCCCCTTTGGCCTGATGAACTACAAAGACGCGGTCGCCTGGGCCGACATGATCAAGGAAGTCGTGCAAAACAATGTCATGCCTCCCTGGCATGCCGAAAGCAAACCGGGCCATTTTTCCAATGACCGCCGCCTGAACGAAGCAGAGAAGAAAAACCTGCTTGCCTGGATCAACGCCGGTTGTCCCCAAGGCGACATGGCGAAGGCCCCCGCCAACCCCAACCATGAGACCGGTTGGCGTGCTGGCAAGCCGGATCAAGTGTTCACCATGGGCCGCGAGGTCAAGGTTCCCGCCAGCTACTTGTTTGGCGCGATGGGAATGCCCTACCAGTACATCCTGGGCGCCGAAACGATCAAGGAAGACTGCTGGGTCAAAACGATCGAAGTCCGCCCCGATCAACGAGGCCAAATCCACCACATCATCGTCTTCATCATCCCCGATGGGGCCAAGTTCCCCGATGTGTTGCGTAGCGGCCCCGATAGCTTCGGCGGCGCCATGCTCGGCGCCTATGTTCCCGGAGACTTCCCCATCGTCTATGGCGAGGGCTTTGCCAAAAAGCTGCCCAAGGGAGCCAAGCTTCTTTTTGAAATGCACTACACCCCCAACGGCAAGGCCGTGGTCGATCGTTCCTCCGTCGGCGTCACTTACGCCAAGGAAGCCCCCAAGCACGAAGTTCGCACCCGGTCCATCGCCAACAACCGCTTCCGCATCCCGCCGGGAGACGCCAACCATGAGGTGAAGTCGGCCACCAAGTTCCATAAACCCGCAGTGATCATGTCTTATTCCCCGCACATGCATCTGCGCGGCAAGGATTTCGCCATGGATCTGATCGACACCGACAAGACCCGCACCGGACTGCTGCGCGTGCCCAACTACGATTTCAACTGGCAGGAGAGCTATCACCTGGCCAAGTTCCTGCGCGTGCAACCCGGTCAGGTGATCGAGTGCACCGCGCATTTCGATAACTCGGCCAACAACCCCGCCAATCCCGACCCGAAAAAGGAAGTGCGCTGGGGGGATATGACCTGGGAAGAAATGATGATTGGCTTTGTCGATTATTACTACGAATAGTTGACGCCCATCAACTCAAGCAACAAAAGAGTCCCGCCGGCCCTCCGGCGGGACTCTTTTTTTGATAGTTAACACCTCTAACGGATCTTAAAGGGCGGTTTCTTTTTCGTCGGCGATTTTCGTCCACGCCCATTCATTAAAGGACGCTTTCCTTTTCGTTCGCGATTTTCGCCCACGCCCACTGCAGGCGCTCTTCATAGCGCTTCAAGGCGGCAAGCGACTCCTGAGGATCGGTCCACTTCACCAGCACCGGCGGGCTCGATTCGCGGCCCCATTCCCCCATGGCGGCAACCTGCATCAGTAACAGCTCGCGCGCTCGGCAAGCGAGCGATTCCTCATCGGGGATCCTCCAGCCAGGCCCCCGGTCCAGCCGATCACTCCCTTCAAACGATTCCAGGGAATGACTGACCGGCGCGATCGGTAGCGCCATCAGCCCGATCCCCGCCTCGCGAATCGTTCGGCAAAAGGCCTCCGCCTCGGCCAATTCCCAGGGATCGAGCGGAAACACCAGCTCCACCCCACGGTCTTTCGCTGGTCCTGACCGTTCGATCTGCCACTCTGCCAGATAGACGGGCAACAAGGCACCGTGCCAGACGATCTGCCCCAACAACAACGAATGGATACGCGCGATTTCTGCCGGTTCTTGCAAGTCCGCATTACGCTTCAGCGCTGCAGCAACATCCGAGGGATCACCAAGCCCCTCGGGCGCCGAGGCGCCGATCCAGTGCTTGGCCAGGGGACAGAAAAGGAAATTCATGCTCCCGCCTCGGGGCGGTATTTACGGTAGCTTTGCGGAATCAGCTCCAGGCTCGCCAGACGGTAATGGACCGCCTCCGCGCTCACCAAGAATCGCTGAGCCACGATGCTTTCAAAACGGTAAAGCCTGACCAGATCGGCCTTCGTGGACTGAGAAGCAAGCGGTGCAGGAAACGCACTGGCAAAGAGTGCACTCACCTGGGCTTTCGGCAAAAGCAATTCGGCCGCGAACCGGTTGGCCTGACGCTCGCGTGTCTCCCATTCGCGATCCCCGGTTTGCAGGACATGCCCGCCATCCATCGCAAGCATGCGCCCTTGCGCCTGTTCACGCCGGATTTCCTCTGCGTGAAGCAAAAAATGGCCAATTTCATGAGCGATCGAAAATCGCTGCCGCGTGAGTGGATCGTCGGCATTGCAAAACAAAAAGCCGCCGGGGCCATGAGAAAGCACGAGCAGGCCCGCCAAGCGATGAGGCGATCCCTCACTTCCCTCAAGGTCAAGCGGCCAGTCGTAGGTATCCGCCAGCCAGCGGACCGATTTGCCCAGGGTCAAACCGGGAATCGCCACGAAGAACAAGGGCAAGGAATCAAGAACCGCGGCGAGTGGGATGGGACCCACTTCCTGGAGGGACTCCCAGGCGCCGTTGCGCCGATCCGTTTCAGGAGCCGTGGCGGGAAACGACGCCTCTCCTTCCAGAATCGGGCGTAGCCGGGCCAGCGCCAATTCGACCATCCGCCCCTCGTCGTCGAGGATTTGGCGGGTGATTTTGGATGATGCGGAAGGAGGCATGTCCATGCGCCCTTGCGTCATGGCGCCTTTGGAGAGTTGGGCCCGTCGGCCGTTGAAATCGTTCGCTTTGGTTTCGCGTCCATCACGTGTTGGTTAGCGATCCGTTAGCCAAGTCTTCGCACGACTTGCTTTGGCTTTTTTGTCTTTTTGTCTTTTTGACCGACAACAACGATTAAGAGGGAGGATTTTCAGGAGGAGGGTTGGGAGCTTTTTTTTTCGTCTGAGCAGAGCGGGCGGCCATCGCGAGAGAAGAGGCTTCGGTTGCGGTCATTCGGTTCGCCAGGAGCAGAGAGGCGCGATAAAGTTGTTTCAAGGATTTCGCGGAGAGTCTGAGGTTTTGTTGTCTGGCCCAGCAATCGAAGTCTTGGTTGCCTAGCACACTCGGTATTTCAAGATCCTGATGATTGCGAAGGGTTTCGATTTCGAGGTCGGTAAAACTAATCCGGTTGCGAATGGCAGCCTGGTTCAGGAAGTCGATCAGATGTTTGAGCGTGGGATGCTGAGAAGGAGACGATGCGGAAGGATCTTGCGCGACTTGATCTTTTGATTTTTGATTTATTTTTTGATACGCTTCCGGCTTGCCTGGCTTTTTCGATTCGGTCGTCTTTTTTACTTCGGCTTCGACTGTTTTTACTTTCGCTACGACCGTTTCTACTGCTTTTTCCGTGCGGAATTTTTTGGCAAACTTGCGGACATCGCCGCCCTGGCGGCTTGCCTCGACCAGGCCCTTGAGAAAGTCGCGACCGCGACTGAGGACACCTGCGGGTACGGCATCCGCGGCTTCGGCGGGTACAGCATCCGCGGCTTCCAGATGGGCACAGCCCTGATCGGCGTACGCCTCGGCAGGGGCCTCGACGACCTGGGCCAAAAGTTGAGAAAGACGGTGATCCGGATGGACCACCGCCTTTTTCCCGATCTTCTGCAATAGCTGTAAATCGCCCGTTTGCCACGCCAGCGAATATTCCTGAACCAGGGAGAAGTCGAATTCCTTTTGAAAATCGGCGGCAAGCGGCGAGCGTATCGCCTCTTGCCAGCGACGAGCGGCGCCCGCCAAATCGGCACGGCTCACCGCTTCGCGATACTCAGGAATTCCGGAAACTCCGGCCAAGAAAGACTCAGGACGCGGCATGTGCGGCGACATTAGCGGATTCCTCCGTTAATGTGGTTGATTTCGTTACCGGTTTCCTCGGAAACCGCCAGGGCGGCACTCACCAGAGAATCGTTGGTACCTGGCGCCTTGGGGGCAAGTGACTGGGCCACGCGGGCCCGGATTCTGCAACATTGCACCGCAATACTCCTTGAATTCTTGCCGTATCGGCGGGCTAGCTCTTCGTTGTCCTCGAAATGGAGGAACTTGTCGTAAAAGAGCTGAACCTCTTCGTCGTTCAGAATTTGGGGCAGCCGCTCGCCCACCAGCGCCAGCAATTCGGAAATTTCCATCTGGCGCAAGGCGGTTGCCGCGGGGTTGCCGTGACGATGGTCCACGACCTCGTACTCACGCCCCTCGGTGAACGCTTCCCTTTTGTGCCTTTTCGAGCGACCCTGAGTCCTCTGGACCTCGTGGATCAGCTCCTTGGTGGCCCAGTACAAGAACCAGACCTCGAAAGGCTGGTTCGCATCGTACTGATCCGCCTTCTGGATCACCTTGACGCAGGTCTCCTGGAAGACCGACTCGGTCAGGTGATCCACCTGGTTGCGCAGGCTGGACGGAAGTCTGGGACGGCTTTTCTGCACCAAACCGCGAACGCGTGCCAGAAGCTTGTCTCCATGACAAAGGAGAAGCTCATGCACCTGTTCCAGTTGGTCACAAGAAAACCCGGCGTTCCCGTTCATCCGGCCATGCCCTCCCTCCAGAGAACGCGGCGAAAAGCCCAAAATGAACTTTTCCCCGCCTACCTACTTTTCCCTCAATCGATTCGGGGATTTCCCATTCTTGGCAAAAACCTCGAAAAGAAATTGTAAAAAGGGCGTAACTGTTTTGCAAGATGGAGGTTAGGCGTCACGGAATTCTGATGCAATGATGAGGTTCTTGGGCTGGTTCCACCCGTTCACTCGCTTCTTTCAACAAACGCGGAAAACCGCCGTGGTGGCTCGTAAGGTTCTGGCCAGTATTCCGTAATGCGGTGAATCAACCCATCAGCAAACTCAAAAAAGGAGATCCCGGTGGCCTTCTCCGACTCGCTGGCAAAGGCAATGACCGTTACCCCCTGGCGACCATCGGCAATCAGCGTTTCGACCTGTGCCTCCCAGTCGCCTGGCCAGGTTTGAAAAAAGTCGACAAAACCGTCTCGCCCGCGCACTCTCTCCCGCGTTTGCGGCACGACATAAAACAGTTCCGGATGCAACAAGGCCGCAAACGCACCCCAGTCGCGCGCATTGGCTGTTTGCCAAAACCGCCCAAGGATGGCCCGGTGAGCCTCACGCTCTTCGCCTGCAAACTCAGGAACATCCATAGGCAATTTCAGCGCACCGGGTGAAGAATCATTCCCTGATGACATGATCTTTTTACACGCAGAATGCGTTGACCAAGTCACGGACGCGCCCATCCAATCACGGGCGAATGAGAAAAAAGGGGCGCCGCCCTGACGACAGCGCCCCTTGGGGAAACAGTAAAGACTCCCTGGTTCCCCAGGGAACTCCGTCTTACCGCTTCTTGATCGTGCCGGTGCCCTTCGTCACCGACCCAAGCACCCCTTCCACGGGACTGCTCAATTGCAACGAGAAGACCAGATCGGTCGTCATCGTCGAATCAGGAAGAACCGTCACCGGAATCGATTTTTGTGTCTCTCCCGGAGCGAAGGTTAGCGTCCCGCTCGTCGCGGTGTAGTTTTTGCCCGCCTTGGCGGTGCCGTCGGCCGTGGTGTAGTTCACCGTCACGGTCTTGTTGCTTGCCTGGGAGAGGCTCACCAGGAAAGAGGTGACCACTTTCCCATCGCTGTTGGCGCCGAAGGAGAATTCCATCGGCTTGATGATGTCCAATTTCGCCTGGTTGATCGTCTTCCAGTCGTCATTGAGGATGCCGCCGGTGTCTCCCGAGTTGGGATTCCACGACCAGTAGGTCCAGCTCGGCCCCTGAGTTCCACTTTGCAAGGTGCCGCCGGTGATGCCGCCTTGCATGTACTTGACCAGGGCGTTGAGCCAGGTCTGATCCGAGGCGGTCGACAGCTTGGTGCCAAACTCGCCCAGGAGCACCGGAGCGATATTGTTCTTGTAAAGATAACCCCAGTTCTTCTCCCAGATGGCGGGCATGTTGTTGGGATAGTTGGCATCGCTGAACCACGTCTGCGGGTAGACCGAAGCCGGGTAGTCGTGCGGGGAATAGACCAGGCGGTTGGCGACATTCAGTTGGACCGGGAAATCCCCGGCTTTGGACAGGTTGCCGCCCCACCAGTAGCTGCCCGAGGTTCCCGATTCGATCCCCTCGACAATGATCAGCCAGTTGGGATTGGCCGCCAGGATGGCGTTGCCCGCCTTTTGCGCGGCCAGACGCCAGTCGGTCGCCGGGTCGCCGCTACCCCAGGTTGCCTGACCGTGCGGTTCGTTATGCAGGTCGGCACCGATCACGGCCGGGTTGTTCGCATAGCGAGTCGCGAGCATGACCCAGTCGGAAATGAACCGGCTTTCGGGATAGGCCGAGGTGTACCAGAGCCCCGATCCCTCGGTGCCCGCTCCGGCGCTGGAACGATGGTGATCGAGGAAGATGCGCAGGCCAATCTGGCCCGCGTACGCCACGATCTTGTCCAGAACCTGCACGCCATTCAGGCCTTGCAAGTCGGCATTCTTGCTGAAGTCGATGCCGTTGGGTTTGCTATTCGCATCGAAGAGCTGGTTGGAGATGGGCAACCGGATCGTGTTGAAACCCGCCTGCTTCATCTGGTCCATCATCTCCTTGTAACCGCGCGTCCACAGGCCGTGGGGCGCGAAGTTGCTCGACTCCATGCCGAACCAGTTCACCCCGGCAATGCGGATGATCTGGCCGTTGGCATCGACGATCTGATTGCCCGCGGTCTTGAAATACCCGGGTGCAATGCCGGAAGTCGGCACGCCCACCTGCACGCTCGCATCGCCAATGGCGATGGTCGGTGGCGAGGTCGGATTGGTGGGCGCCGAGGAGACGCCGTTGAACGATCCGGAGATCGAGACGCCATTGAGCGTCCAGTTGGTGGGGCCGGCCTTCACATTGCCCGGGCTGCCGTTGAACCCGAAGGTCACGGTCGCTCCGGGAGCAATGTTCGCGTTGTAGCCGGCGTCCTTGATGGTGAATCGATTTCCCGACTGGCTCGCCACGCTGGCATTCCAGATGTTCGTGATCGAATAGGGGAAATCAAAACCGACCTGCCAGCCGTTGATTGAGGTTGTGCCGGTGTTGGTCACCACCACGGCGGCGGTGAAACCACTGCCCCAGTCGGTGGATATGGTCAGGTCGGCCTTGGCGCTAAGCGGTGCGGGTTGGACCGGTCCCACATCGTCGTTTTGAATGGTCACAACCGCCGAGGCTCGCGACAACGTCGCTCCACTGGGCGCGCTGAGCGCCAGCGAGAAGATTTCGTCGAGTTCGACACTCTGGTCGCCATTGATCGGCACGGTGATCGTCTTGCTCGTCTGACCGGCCGTGAAAGTAAGCGTGCCGCTGGTGGCGGCATAGTCGCTGCCCGCCGTGGCAGTGCCGTCGGCGGTGGCATAGGCGACCGTGACCGAGCCGGTGGATGCGGCCGATAGGATCACGGTCAGGGTCGCATTCTTCGTGCCCGAATTGCCTTCGGAAATGGTGACATCGGCCACCGATAAGGTCGGCAAACCAGGCGCGGTATCGTCGTTGGTGATCTTTCCGATCGCGGTGGCACGACTGAGCGTCGCCCCCACGGGGGAACTCAACACCAGGTTGAAGGTTTCGTCGCTTTCGACGGTGGTATCGCCAATGATCGGCACATTGACCGTCTTGGAGGTTTCACCGGGCGCAAAGGTCAGCGTTCCGCTGGCCGCGGTGTAATCGCTACCCGAAGTCGCGGTGCCATTGCTCGTGGCATAGCCGACCGTCACCGCCGTGGTTGAAGACGCAGACAGCAATACGGTGAAGACCGCGTTCTTGCTGCCGGAGTTGCCTTCGACAATCGTGACATCGGCCACAGACAAGGTCGGCAACACCGGTGCGGCATCGTCATTGGTGATCTTGCCCACCGCCGTGGCACGACTGATCGTCGCCCCCACCGGGGAACTCAACACCAGGTTGAAAGTCTCATCCGATTCGACCGTGGTGTCACCCAGGATCGCGACGTTGATCGTCTTGCTCGTCTCGCCGGGTGCGAAGGTGATCGACCCGCTCGCCGCCGTGTAGTCGCTGCCTGCCGTGGCGGTGCCGTTGCTCGTCGCGTAGTTGACCGTCACTGCCGTGGTCGATGCCGCGGAAAGCGACACGGTGAACACGGCGTTCTTGCTGCCGGAGTTGCCTTCGGCGATCGAGACATCGGCCACCGAGGCGCTGGGAGTGGTCGGCGCCTGCGTGCCCGGGGTTTTCCCATAAAGCAACTGGCTGCCGAATTCATACACGGGAATGTTCGCCGAAGCGATTGGCTTGTCGCGGCTGGTGCCCAGCCCCTGATACGACCAGTCGTTGGTCGGGTCCCAGGCCGAGGCTGGCAGGCCACTACGAAGTCCGACGCGAACTTGCGCTTCTTTCCAGTAGGTCGATCCCGATCCGGGGGAGATCTTCGTCCCGGTGAAATCGACATTGACGTAGTAGATTTTCGCGGCGGCGTCCCAGGGGATCAGCCCGCTGACCTTGGCGCCGTTGGAGTAATTGGAAACGACCTGCACATCGTTGGTGGTATAACCGGCGTTATACACCTCGCTCAGGTTGACGAAATAGCGGAACGACAGATCAGAACTTGGCCGCGCCGGCCACGCCGATCGGTTATTGATCAAGGCCCGCACTTCGGTGAAGGTCGTTCCCGCCTGGTTGATCGCCCCCTGCACGAAGAACTCGTCGGTGGGCGTCTCGGCCACGGGGAAGTCGGCCAGCGGCGTGCCGCCATATTCCGAGTAGAGCCGAGCAATCGCCCCCTGGAAGGCGGCGTTGTAATCGAGCGCAACCTCGTTGGCGACATAGTTACTGCGCACATCCTCGTAGCTGTTGTCGTCGGCCGATTGCGGCCCGCCGACCAAAGCGCCATAAAGGATATGGCGGTTGTCGTAGGGAGCGGCGACATTGCCGTCGTACACGCCGCTCGCGCCACGATGGTGAGGATTTTCCGGCGAATTGTTGCCAAAGCCGACCACGTAACTGCGCTGGTTCGGGTTGTCCCCCAGCATGTAGTTCATCTGCTTCACGGCAAAGTCGTGGTAGCGGCCGTTGTAATCCTTGACCGTGTCGCTGTAGATCAACGCCAGGAAGGAGGTGTTGGCCGCATAGCGTAGCGATCCCCACGAATCGAGGAAGGCCAGTCCGCCGGCGGTGGTTTTGATCTTGCCGCCCGAGGAGCCCACGGTCCAGTAGTCGAGCCAGTTCTCGACCTGGGCCTTGTAGGGGGCCTTGCCGGTGATTTGCGCCAGGAGCACGCCGGCGCCATAGGTCTTGTCGTCCCACGATTGGGTCCAGGTCAACGTCTTATTCAACAGGTTCTGGGTGTAAATCGTCTCGGCTTTATCGAGGTAGGCTTTTTCACCCGTCGCCTTGTAAAGCCAGACAGCGCCCCAGGCCAGTTCGTCGTTGTAGCCGCTATAGGAATTGTAAAAACCGGCGGCGTCCGGGATGCTATCGGAGTATTTGCCCCGATAAGTATCCGCAAAGTTGTACAATTCCCGGGCATGCTTCAAGAGCAAGTCGGCGTAAGCCGGATCGGTCGCGCGAAAGACGATCGACGCCGAAGCCAGGGCGGCGGCCGCTTCGCCGGCAACATCGGAACCGGGGTGCTGCGCATCGATTTTGTAAGCGGGCCGGTTCATCGACATCAGTTCGGGCGCGCCCCAGAACGAATGATCGTCGCTGCCCTTGCCCACCTGCGCGTAAAACACATTGGGTTCCGGATGCGCCTTGATGATCCAGTCGGTTCCCCACTTGATCGCATCGAGCATCGAGGTCAACTGCCCGCTCTTGGCGTAGGCGTCGCGGTATTGCACCACCCCCCAGCTCAAAAGCGTCATCGACGAGGTCATCGGCAGGCCGAATTTGACATGGTCGCCGGCGTCGTAATAGCCGCCGGTCAAATCGATGCCGACATCGGCGCCGTCGTTCATCGCCGAATCGCCGCGCCAGGTCACGGGATAATCGTCGGGCAAATCGCCTGAACGCTGCGCCTCATAAAAGAAGAGCGATTTTTGCAGCACTTCGGCGTAGTTGTATTTGCCAGGCAGGGTTCCATCGTCGTTGGTGATCGTGACCGTGCCGGTACCCTTGAGCAACGTGGCGCCCGTCGCGGCGCTCAAGATCAACGAGAAGGTTTCGTTCGCCTCCGAGGTGGCGTCGCCATTGACCAGAACATTGACGGTCTTGGTCGTTTCCCCCGGCGCAAAAGTCAGGGTGCCGCCCACCGTGGAGTAATCGCTGCCGGCCGTGGCGGTGCCGTTGGTCGTCGCGTAGGTCACGGTCACGGTGGAAGTGGCGGCCGTGGACAACGTGACCTTGATGGCGGCATTGGTCGTGCCGCTATTGCCCTCGACCACGCTCAGATCGGCGACCGACAAGGTCGGGAGTGCCGGCCCGGTGTCGTCATTGAGGATCTTGCCGGCAGCGGTGGCGCGTGACAGCGTGGCGTTGGCGGGAGAACTGAGCGTCAACGAGAAGGTTTCATCGCCTTCGACCACCGTATCGCCCAGGATGGCGATGTTGATCGTCTTGCTCGTTTCACCCGGAGCAAAGGTCAAGGTACCGCTGGCCGCGGTGTAGTCGCTTCCCGCCGTGGCGGTGCCGTTGGAAGTCGCGTAGGCGACCGTCACCGACTTGGTCGAAGCCGCCGAAAGGCTGACGACAAACGAGGCGTTTTTCGATCCGGAGTTGCCCTCTGTCACGCTGACATCGCCCACCGAAAGACCCGGCGTGACCGGTGTCGTGGTCGATCCATCCCAGGTGATGACAGTATTGGTGGGCTTGTCGGTCGAGGTGCCGCCGTTGCCCAGAAAACCGATGTTCTCCGCGGCGCCGACCTTGATGGTGGAGTTATACGCCTCGGGCACAATCACATAGTGGTTGCCCACATGGGAAGCGACTTTGCCGTTCCAAATCTGGGTGATTTCGCGGTTGTAATCGAATTCGATTTTCCAGTTGGTCATCTGCACCGACTGGTCGTTGGTTAAGAGGCCGTGGGCCTGGTAGCCGCTACCCCAGTCGTTGTCGAGACCGTAGGTGAACGATGGATTCAGCCGGGTTTCAAGTGATTCAAGAGATAACCTCGTTTTGTTTTTTGGGGATCGGCGGGAGGACTTGGTTTTTCGGCTTGAGGACCTTTCCTGGGGGAACGGCCAGTTGGTTGGGAAAAAACTCCACATGATATGCACCTCAACAAGCGAAAGAGATTGGTTCTGGGACTTTCGCCGCGCGGGGGACGGCTAGACTGGCCCCCCTCGCGACTCGATTGTAGACCTGAAAAAAAAGTAAAAAAAGCCCCCGGCCCACATTTGCGCCGAATGAGAATCCCAAGGATTTTTTTCGCCGTTTTTCTTTTTTTCCACCAAACCTTTTCGCCTCGAGCTTCGTCCTAATGGGGTGGCAACCATGCGAAATCCCCGTGATTTTGCATGGTTGCGCCCTATTGACGCCCCGGGCGCATCTCCTGTGCCCGATTCATTTTGCTATTTGTAAAAACTTCTCTATTTTCCATATTTTGCAAATCACGCCTCTTGCCGTTGAGCAAAAGACGCTGATTTTGCGTTTTTGGCTTTTTCGCTGCTGGATTCTCCAGCTGAATTCGGCGATGCCGAATTGCCGCTCGCAGACGGTTTCTTTCAGTTCGCGATCCAAAAACAAAATGTCCGATCAAGGGGAAATCGAGGGGACGAAAAAAGGCCCATGGCAGCAGCTGCCACGGGCCTGAATGAGTAACCATCATTTCACGCAAACAGGAGGTGCAAAAGCACCCTGTCGGGGGTCGGGGTCCATAGCCCCCTCTCCGCTTCCTCTTTCTCCGCGCCTCCGCGTGAGAATGTCTTTGTTTCCTTTTACGCGGCGATGTCCGCGACCCGCTCCTTACGCGGCGATATCCGCGACCCGCTCCTTACGCGGCGATGTCCGCGACCCGCTCCTTACGCGGCGAT
>Ga0208492_1001389_pt1 | contig 15235 bp, 14 predicted proteins | sample Subbioar_CSW14AB_FD_184820 | JGI IMG/M metagenome (GOLD analysis project Ga0208492, IMG submission 184820) | Serpentinite rock and fluid subsurface biosphere microbial communities from McLaughlin Reserve, California, USA - CR12Mar_CSW14AB (SPAdes) | ecosystem: Environmental > Terrestrial > Deep... | reverse complement strand
ACTTGGCATTGGCGCGGCGGGCAGCAAACGAGGCGTAAACCGTAGTCGCCGTGCTGCCGGTCAGGGGCGACTTGTGGCCGATTGACTGCGAACCGCTATTGGCTGCCAGCGTAGCCGAAAGCGCAGAAGCCGCGCCGCCGATGGGGTCAATGTCATAGAGCGTTACAGAACCGCCCGCGTCCCGCAAAATACCGCGATAGCTGAGTGATGCATCAAGGTATATCGCCGGGAAGCGCCCGTCCGCGTTGGCGGTCACAACCGGACCGAGCGAGTTGGACAAGGCTTCATCCGCAAATACGCTCTGCGGGGTGGTCGATCCACTGACGTAAAAATACCACTTGGCACCGGGGTAAGGTGTGGCGTTACCAGCAAGCGCCGGGGCCGGGGTCGTGAACAGTTCTGCGGTCATTTCATCGTTTCCCAACGAAGAAGGGCCGGGGTTTTGCCCCGGCCCGTGAAGTGTGGTATTGGTGGGCTGTGCACACGATCAAGCGGCCCAGCTTTTGGGCATGGTTCTTGCTGCTCTGGTGGTTCTTTCCGTCAGTCGTTTTCCTGCTGGGCGGCAGCCCTTCGGGGTGACTGTGCGAACGCGTCCAGAACCGCGCCCGTGAACGCCTCAACGTCATTGGCGAACACCTGCGACTTGACCGCCGAGGTTTTCAGCTTCCCAAAATAGGCATTGATCGCCTTCGGATTGGTCGCCTGCGGCATGGCGCGCAGCCATTGCGTGAAATCGGGGTTAAGCATCAGGCGCGCGGCGCGTTCTTCGCCAATCTTGGACAGCAGGTTGCCCGCAGCCGGAAGCATTACGCCGCCCGCCAGACCGCCACCAGACAGGCCCAGTGTGCCAAGGATCAGGCTGCGCAAACCACCGCTTGCCCGGTTGACCATCACGCCCGTCTGTGACGAATTGAGCGCGCCTGCAGTGTCGGTCTTGGCCTGTGCAATCAGGCGTAGGTCGTTAAGTGCCTTTGCGCCATCTTCCCCGAACACAAGCCGCGCCGTGCGAGGGTTCACGCCTTTGACCGGATCAAGGCTGCGGATCAGCGTCGCGGGACTGAAATCGCCATTGGCCTTGCGCCCCAGCGAAGCAGCGATGGTAGCAGCAACGTCCGCGCGTTCGGCGTCGTCCAGTTCCTTCCACATATTGCCGAAGCGCTCGAAATTGCCCTTACCCTGCGCCATCGACACAAGGCGCTGCGCTGCCGTTTCGGCGGGCAGGGGTTTGCCACGGTCGCCCATGAATTGCTTGAGCGTCCCGTTGATGAACTCCTGCCGCTGGCGGTAGAACGCATCAGCGGCGCGCAGGGCTTGCGAGGCCTCGGCAGGCAGTTGCTCGGCCAGATCGGTATTCATGGCGTCGATAACCTGCGCCACACGGCGGTCAGTATCGGTGCCGGTCAGGCCACGTTCGGACAGTTGCCCGCGCATATTGCTGCGCAGGTTCTGCACCGCGTCAACGGTCAGCCCGCGGTCAATATCACCGCGCAGCCCTTCAAGGTAGTTGATCGCTGCGGCGTTGCTGTTTTCGCCTGCCGCGCGCAGTTCCTTGATGTTGGCATCAAGTGCAGCGTCGGCATTGCGGGCTGTGACGGTTGCGCCGCCAGACGTTTCGCGCACCCGGTCATAAAGCCGGTTAGCCTGCGCCTTGGTCTTGGCGATGTAACGCTGTCCTGCCGCCTGTACCCGCGTTCCAAGTGCATAAGGATCGGAGGGATTGCCGCCGCCACCGATTTCATCAACGCGCTGCTCAATCATGGCGTTATCCGCCTGCCGCGCCTGATTGATAGACGGGCCAGCATATTGCCCGGTTTGCAGATTGGCGAACTCGCCGCGCATTTCAGAGCGCGCGTCAGGCTGCCGGATCGGCACACCCTGCCGCTGCCCAGCCTCCACTACAGCCATATCCGGCGCAGGACCACGCGGCGGGGTTCGACCAGTGACCGAACGCACAGCATTGCGCCCAGCCATCACACCGGCAGGCGTAAAGCCCCCTGCCAGCGTTGCCAGCGCCTGCCCGCCCGGTCCAGCACCTGCCTGCCGCGCGCCCTCACCAGACGCCGCCGCAGTTGCACCAGTGGCCGCGTCAAGCATCGGATTGTTGCCGAACGTTCGCAGGCCTTGCCCCGTAGCACCGCCAACCACCTGCCCAGCCTTGCGCGCAAGGCCACCAGCGCCCAAGCCGCCTGCCGCCGCCTGATTGATCGCCGAAACCGTCTGGTTGCCTTCCGGCAGGTCCAGTGCATCGCGGATCGTCTGGCCAATGTCGCTGGTGTAGCCGTCATAGCCCATTGCGCGGCCCACAACGGTGTTTACCGGGTTCACAATCAGGCCGACCGTGTTGTTCACACCGCCTTCCACCAGATCGCCAACGCCCGCGCCGATGCTAGACCAGAAGCCGCCGCCATTGCCGCCAGACGGGGGCACGTTGTTGCCGGGCTTGTTCGGCCAAGGGGTGTCGTCAGTGACTTTCACCGAAAGGCCGGGGCTATCATCGGTCACGGAACCGGAGAGGCCCTGTTCCGCATCACCAGTGGCAACCAATGCAGGCATTTCAACGCCGCTAATCTGAGCAAGCCGCTGCTTCACCTGATCCCACGCGGCTAGGCGTTCATCCACGGTTTTGTTCGGGTTGGAAATATCGCCCATGCGCTCGGAAAGGAACTCACGGTCGGTGTTTGAGATTTGCGCCCCAAGCGAACCGCCCGACATTTGCAGCGTCATATCGCGGCTTACAGTGTTCAGCCGGGCGATAGCCTCCATCCCACTGGTGGCATTACCAGTAACCCACCCGTAGGCATCAGCCGCAGATTTTTGCAGGCCGCCACTGGTGGAACGCAGGATCAAATCAGAGATAGGATCGTCGCCGGTTTCCAGATTGACGCCCGTGTTTTTTAGGATGCCCGTGGCGATGTTGCGCTGCCCAGCAATCGTCTTGGGGTCAAGGCTGTTCGGATCGCCGCCAGCATCCCCCGGCAACGCCTCAACCTTGCCTTCCGAACTGATCTGAACGGGCTTGCCGTTAACCACCCCCGGTCGCCAAGTCGTCTTCGGATCGTTCGGCTTGTCAGGCTTCGGCGGCGCACCATAGACCGGGCCGCTATTCTGCGTCGGCGCGGACGGCGTAGGGTCAAACTGGTCGAACGGGTTAGCTTGTGCCATCAGCGCGGCTCCATGTGGACGTGATCGCCCTCGTTAATTACTTGCATATTAGGGTTCAGGCGGGCCAATTCAGCCGCGTATGCCGCCATGCTCATTCCAGCGGGCGGCACACTGTCACGGGCCATTCCAGACAGGTGATAGCTGCGGGGATTGCCGCCAACCGCGCGATTGCGATCTGCGCTGCGCAGCGTTGAAGTCACTCGCTCACCCGGCAAGCCTACTGGCCGAAAGGGCCAGCGCCAGCGGGCTGCCCTCCAAGAATGCGGTCAGCAGCACCCGCGCCATACTTCGCGTCAAACTGCGCTTTCAAGCCGGGGTTCTGGCGCAGATAATCCACCGCAGCGGGGGGCGGGCTGTTGGTTGGCGCGTTCGTCACAGGCGTCCCTGCTGCTACCCCACCGGGGTTCGGCGCAACAATGGTGTTGGTCTGGCCGGTCATGGGGTTATAACCCGCCACCCCGCCACCCTGAACGTAGGGGATGGTCTTGACTGCTTCCGCCTGAATGCGCTGGCGCACAAAAGCTGCGTGTTCAGGCGTCCCCGCTTGGAACCCAGCGTCCACAGCCTCTTTGCCAATGGTCGAAAGCGCTTCCGGCTTGTCAGCGGCAAGGCGCATGATAAGCGCATTTTCCTGCACCCATGCCGGATCATAGTTGGCCGGAACACCACTGGTGTCGATACCCATACGCTGGGCGATGCCGATGCGCTGCTGATAGGTCTGCTCATCATTGATGCCGTCGAACAGGCGCGCGATTTCCTTCACCCGTCCGCGCTGCGCTTCCTGTCGCTTGGCAGCGATATCGACGTTTTGCTTTTGGAACTGCATCCCGATCTTGGGGTCCAGTTTCATAACATTAGCCAGCGCGTTCGGATCGTTCGGGTTCGTGGCATATGCGCCCACCGCCTCTTTCAGCGCGCGTTCTTCCTGCGAGGCCCGCGCCTGCTGGCCAAGGTTCGCGCCAAACTGAAACATCGCCAGCGCATTGTTGCCGCCCATCAGGCCCCAATTCGGATTGGTCACTGCCTTACCTCCCGTATCCGAACAGCCCGCCGCCGATCATGCCCAGCACGTTGCCAACGGAGTTGTTACCCTTGACCAGCGCCGCGTTCGCCGCAGCGGTTCCGGCTGCGTTGTTGTTGCCCGAAACCGTGTTGACGTAGTTCTGCCCAACCCCGGCCTGTGCCGACGCCGCGCCAAGGCCAACGCCCTGCTGATTGCCGAGGTAGTTCATGTAGTTGCCGAATTCGTTCGATGCGAAATCCTGGCCGAAGCGCTCGAACGCCTTGCCCGCCGCGCCAGACTTGACCGCACCGCTTCCCGCCCAAAGCGAGTTGACCGCGTTTGCGCCTTCCTTGAGCCGCGACTGATAACCCGTGCTGCTCTTGAAGATGTTGAATGCGTCTTCGGCGGCGGATTGCGCGCTTTGGCCTGCGGGCATGGTTTGGCCGGTGCCAGCGAATGGGGTCGGGCCGAAGTTGGTCAGCCCGCCGCGCGCATCCATCCCGCCAAAGTTGGCGAACGCATCCGGCGTCACCCCACCCCAGCCATATGCGCCGATCTGGCTGTAATCGTTGAAGCCGTCGCGCTGGAAAGGTGCACCATTGTTCGCGTTCCAGTCGGCCACGCCGTAACCCTGTCCGGTCGGCAGGCCCTGCATCCCCGGAATGGCCTGTGTCGCCGCGCTGTTGGTGCCGCCCAGCCCCAGAAGCGCGTTCATCGCCCCGCCCGCCGCGTTGCCGCGCTGGACGAACGGCGACAGCGTGGCCGCGTTCTGGTTGTAGATGTTCTGCGCCAGTGCGTTGTTGCTGGCAGCGGTGTCCGCAGTCGTCTGCGAAGCCTTATTCGCCGCACTCTTTTGCGCTGACGCACTGATAGCCGTGCCAGCCCCCGCCAGACCGATGCCAATTGCGGCAAGCGTTCCAATCGCCATGTCAAAACACCTTTATGAAACCGCGCTCAAGGGGAACAAACCCCCGGCGCCCGTAAATCCGTGCCGTGCGGTCAGGTTCGACCGCCTCAAGCGTAATCATGCGGATCGAGTGGCAGCGTTCGCGCGCCCAATCCTCGAAGGCAGCCAGAAGCCGGAGCCCTTCCCGGCCTTCGCTCCACCAGAACAATTCCTGCGCGATGATATGCGAATGATTGAACGGGTGCGGGCCAGCCATCGCCCCCAGCGCGCCCGCCTCACCCAAGAAAATTACGTGGCCTTCAATCAGCAGCCGGAACGTCTCGGCCATGTCTGCCGGTTCGTAACCGACATGATCCACAAGGCCCGCCCGATCGGCAAAGCGCTGGCCCATTGCCAGCAACTGCGGAATGTCCCCCAGCGTTGCAGCCCGGATCAAGGCAGGTTCCCGACGCCCGGAGGCTCGACGCCGACACCAGATGTAGGACCACCTCCTCCCGCTGGCGTCGTGACCGAGCCGACAAGGTGGCGGTTGCCGGTTTGGGCAGCCGTGGTCGCGCTGGTCGTGGACGCATAAGTGACAGCGCCGCCCGTGCGGGCCACGTCGTCATAGTAAACGTAGTAGAGCGTTGAATAAGACAGGCCGGTCAGCGCCCCGGAATTGACCGAAACGCTTGAGCCATCGGCATAAACCCGCGTGTGCGCGCTGATCGAAATCGACGCATTCGCTCCTGCATCGCTGGAACTGAGCGTAAGCCCGCTCGGATAGCTGTTGACCAAGTTCGTTTGCGCCGCCGCTGCATCCGCTGCGTCTTGCGCGCCTGTTGCCGCCCTTTGTGCCGCGGCTGCCGCAGCATCAGCAGCAGCCGCAGCCGCGTTTGCCGCATCAGCCGCCGCCTGCGCCGCCGCAATCGCTGCTACCGCCGCTTCAAGCTGGTTGAATGCGTCCTCAATGTTCTTGGCGAACAGCGCCCACCACTGGTGAAACTCAAGCGCGGGCTTCCCGTCCTTGCCCGCAATCGAAATGGTCCGCTGCAAGCGCGGTAGCTTGAGTGCCATGCTACACCCCGCCAACGGCTTCATTGACGAGCACGTCAGAGACGCGCCACGAAACCGGATCGGTCACGCGAAATTCCAGCAGAATGCCCGGTTGCGAGGCCATCCCGCAGGCCTTCCACTGCACCCGCTTGCGGTAGTTCCCCTGTTCGCCCAGCGCGGCAGGTCGCCAAGCCCCCCAAGTGCGCCCAGCGTCACGCGATGACCGCATTTCGACAATCGGGTTCAGGTAGTCCCCGGTCAGAAAATCAGTCGTCCCCACGTTGTTGCGCAGTTGCACCGAGGCCAGCACCACCCCGCCCGCATTGAGCGGCGCACCAGCACGAAACCGGCGCTCTAGGATGCCGCCAAGGTCCGACCATGCATCAGACCAAGCCAGCGTCCGGCCATCCAGCGACGAACCGAACACGCCGCCAGCCCAGCACTGCGGCACGAAATTAGCCTGCCCGTAGGATGCGAACTCAGACCACAGCCGCGAACGGTAGGAATAAGCCCAAGTGCGCCCGTCAATGGTCAGGGCCAGAAATTCGGTGCCCTCAAGGTAGAAGGTCCACAGCCGCACACTGGCCGACGCCTCAATCAGCGCTTCAAGCCCCGGCTTCGACACGATGTTGTCAGGGTCCGAAATGCATACCTGGTTGTTATCCGTCACCCATGCGAAAGAAGGGCCAAACTTGGTCGCGCAGCCAGTTGCCTTGATCCCGCGCTCGAAAACCCGCCCTTCAAGCGGCTGAAACGGCAAAACCGCGTCATTGGTATTCGGCCAGAACTCGACCGTTTCCGATCCGAACAGCAACAGCACATCGTCAACGAACAGCAGGTCTTTCAGCCGGTCAGGCTGATTTTCCGCCGAGGCAAAGGACAGCGCGCCGATGTTGGTCGAAAGAACGTCCGACCAGTAGAATTTCTCGGTATCGGCGCGAATGGCAATCAGGCGCGAGGCCCCGACCACCACCTTGTTGACGCCCGCACCATCAGGGAACGTGACTTGGCTTAGCGTGGTGCCGTCATAGCCCCACAGATCAGCCCCGCCCGCCGCAAACAGCGTGTCCTCATAGCCCGCCATGGAAAACGGGCCAGAACCATTGACTGCGCCCTTGGCGGTCGTCCCGGCATATAACTGCCCGCCAGACACGCCAAACAGCCCGCCGCCAAGCACACCGTCAGCCTTGAACAGCGCCGCAACCGGGCCAGCGCCCATGTTAGCGCCGCGATCTGCCAGACCGGGCCGCGATTGCAGGACAACGCCGCTTTCTTCCGTAGGCGCTTCTTCCGCGAACATATTGACTACCGGCAGCGCGGGAAGATCACCGCGCGCGCGTTCAAACGCAGAGAGGCCGAATTGCAGGCGCATCAGTAATACGCCGCCCCGGTGCGCTGGTCAGGCAGGTTGGCCGACTTGACCAGTTGCAGCCCGCGCACCGCGTTGATTTGCACGATCTGACCAATCGGCAGGTCGTAAAGGTCCGCAATCTGGACGATCAGGTTGTTCTTGATCGCTGCCTCGAATTCCGGCTTGCAGTAGATCACCGTGCCGGCCTCAAGCGGAAACGTCGCCCCAACATCAGCCCCGGTTGCCGCCCAGCTACGCAGCATATCGTTGAGCCGCTCCATCGCATCCGCCAGTGCAGAGGCTTCCGGCGTTTCGTCCTTGCCGTAGACCTTGCGCAGCGCAAATTCGCACACATCGCGCGCCGTCATGCCCGTTGCAGCATCCGCCACGATCGGCACGTAAAGCGTTTCGGTCAGCGTATCGCCAAGGTCAGTAGTGATGGTCAGCGCGACCGATCCAGTGGCCCCCGCCATGCCGCCCGACAGGGTCAGCGCCACTTCGCCGCCGTCCAGTTCCGCGCTATCGACCGTCACCCCCGCCGCCGAATGCGCCACGCTTGCGGCGGTATCATCGGCAGCAAGGGGCACGGTCCAGCGATAGGTGACGACTTCGGTCGCAGCCTTGGCGGGGATATGCTGGGCCATCAGAGAGCCTTTCGGGGACGCCCGCGCTTGGGCTTAGCGGGAGCCTCAACAGGCTCGACCGCTTCAAATTCGGGATGGTTGGCCAGGCGACGCAGCGCCTCGCCCTCGACCTCGCTCGGTTCCCGCTCGTTGAACGTCACGCCGCACAAGGTGATGGAATTACGGCCCCCGGTGTAAGTGCCGGTAAAGCGATAAAGGGGCATATCGCCTCCCTCAAAAGAAAGGGGAGAGGCCCGAAAGCCCCTCCCCCGTCACGATCAGTTTTCGGCAGCCGTGGCAGCGGCAATGGTCGCCGTGCCGGTGGTGGCGAAGAAGCCAGTGACCACGCCGTGGTCGACCAGATCGTCGGTATCGCCAGCGCCCTTGCCAAAAATGATCTTGCGGACGCCGTAGATACCTTCAACCGCGACACCATACTTGTCGCCATAGTCGAATTCTTCGGTCACAGTCCGCCAGCGCTTGGCATAGGCAATCGCCAGAGCCTGCGCGCCGCAGAGGTAAACCGGGGTCACCTGACCCTGCGGAAGCGCACCAGTGCCGTCAGGATCGGTGCCCAGCCCGCCGTAAATCGGGATGTTGTCCGTTTCCTTGACGATGCAGCCGTTCCACATGATGTCGCCACCTTCGAACAGCTTCGAAGCCTCGGCCTGAACGCTGGTCGCGGCCAGAACTTCGGTGTCGATGCTGTCGCGCAGGTTCTTGAACGCATGCGGGTTGGCGAAGACCACATAATAACGCTTGCCGTTGCCGGGGTCGCGCATCGGGCGGATCTTCGGGGCGCAGGTCTTGGCCTTCAGCACCATCGCGTCCAGCGCCGTGGCGTTGAACAGGTCAGCGCTGGTGTCGAGCAGCGCAAGGTCTGCCGACAGGTCGGTGAAGCCAGCAGCAGCCGCGCCGAACACCACACGGTCGGCGTTGTCCACCAGCCACGCGTCGCCAATGGCGGCAGTGCGGTCGATGAACTTCGTGCCGTTGAGCGAACCCAGCGCTTCAATGACCAGATCGCGGGTGTCTTCCATCGACCAGTCCAGCAGCGTGGCACGAGCGGCCTGACGCAGCGAGATTGCCGACTTCTGTTCCGACATTTCCGCGATGCGGACGGCGTTGCGGCGCTTGTCGACATAGATGCGCATCGAGCGCGAGGCCATGTCTTCTTCGTTGCCTTCCAGCGTCGAAACGCCGGTAACAGCCGCGTTGTTCAGGCGGTTGACCAGCGCAATCGTGATGCTGTCGCCCGCCTTCTTGGTCAGGTCTTCCTTGACCTGAATAACGCTATTTTCGTTGGTTCCCATCAGCGGCTTGAAGCCGCCGTCATGGAGGTATTCAGAGAAGAACTTGTCTTCCCACTGCTGCACGACAAGGCCAGTGGCCGGAGTGGTATCGGTCATGGTAAAGTGTCCATCTTGCCCCTTGCGGGGACTGGGAAACCGGCGTCATCACGACGCGGGACCCTTGGGGTTTGGTTCAGCCCAGCAAGTCTTCCAGCGAACGCGGGCCAGCCCAAGCGGGGCCAGTGCGCGCGCCAACATTGCGGGCAGTGGTCAGTGTCGGCGGGATCGTGGCGGCTGCGACAGGCACCTGCGCCTGCGCTTCTGCCAGCACTTCTTCCCGCAGTTTGGCTTTCAGCGCCTCAAGATCGGTGGCCCCCAGTTCCTCCATCGTCGCCGCGTTCTTGGCGATCTGGTAGGCTTTCCCCCACGGATCGGGGTCGGATAGGGCCTGCTGCGCAAGCGCCGGGTTGATTTCGGCCAGTTGAAGGAACTTCGCCTTCATGGGTTCAAAATCCGGCTTTTCGCGGCGGGTCAGCATCTCCGACAGGTTCAGCGTGGCGTTCAAATTGGCCTGCTGCGTCACCTGCGCGGCGAAGTGCTGCTGCCAACCCTGCTCATCCTCCCACAGAGAAGGCGGCGGGGCGGGCGGCTCTTGGGGCTGCTGAACGGCCTGAATTTGCTGCTTGAGCGCTTCCAGTTCCCGTTCCAGTTGTTGGCGCTTCTCCCGCTCCTCTTTGACAGCCTTGAACGTATCGGGCGGCAGTCGATCGGTGGTCGGCGGCACCTGTTCCGGCAGCGGGGCCGTTTCCGGCTCTGCTGCGGGTTCAACGCCCGTTTCCTTAGCTGCAAATCGCCCGCTATCATCGCGGGGCCGGTCAGGAGTTGCCGATTGTTCCGGCGCTTCCTGAATGGCGGGTTCGTCGTCCTTAAAGAACTCCTCTAGCGGCGTCTGTTCCATCGCTCATACTCTCTAACGCCCCTTAGAGTGGGCGGCACTCATCAAACGCCCAATTCGGTGGCGGCCCTATTGTAACCTCATGCTACAAATTCTTGTCACCGCCGACCTTTTGATGCAAAAGCAGGCATGGCAAAAATAACAACAATCCCAGGATACCGCTCTTGGTCTAGCATGATTGAACGATGCCGGAGCAATAATCGACACAACTCACATCGCTACAAAGAGCGAGGAATTACGGTCTGCGATAGGTGGCTGGAATCTTTCTTAAACTTTTACGAAGATATGGGCGAAAGGCCCGAAGGAACTTCGCTTGATCGTATCGACAACTTAAAAGGCTACTCGCCCGAAAACTGTCGGTGGGCAACGCCTCTTGAACAAAGCAGAAACCGAGAAAAGTTCACCAGAAAGCCAGCCTACAAAGAAAGGGCTGGTCAAACGATCAACTCCCTGACGTTCCTAAATTTCACTCGCGCCACTGATGACACAGCCTATTGGATTGCTCGCTGTGTTTGTGGGACCGAAATTGAGGTTAGTGCTAGAAATGTTGTTCGGGGTTATCGTAAAAGCTGCGGTTGCCAGAATCACTAGCGGCGGCTTCCACGCCTTCACGACGTTGAACTGTCAGGCCCCGGAACTGCTCCGGTGCAGAAACCCAAATGCCTCTCACAGGCAGATCATCGCGGGCCGTTCCCAGCAGGAACGCGCGGTATCCGGTCAGCTTCACAGCGCCACCTGCATCCCGGCCTGCATGGCAGACAGCGCGGTCTGCGCCTGCGTCGCCTCTGCGTCGGCCATGTTCTTCGCGGCCTTGCTCTGCGTTTCCGCAATCTTGGCTTGCCCTGCTTCCATTGCCATCTGCCCCTGCATGTCCTGCATCGGGTTGGGCTGGCGCATCATTTCCAGCAGCTTTTCCTTGTTACGCAGGCTGCTGGCTTCAATCAGCACATCAGGCGGGATCGGCAGGCCAGCGCCCGCCATTTTCAGCATCTGGTCAAACTGCTCGGCGGCAACAGTCGGCGTGTCCATGCCTTCATCAACCACGATATCGACGTCCAGTTCGGTCACGGCATTTTCATAGCCAACCACCTGCTGTGCGCGCGGGTCCATCGCCAGCATCTGCAACTGCTGCTGCACTTCCGGCGGGGCTTCGCGCACGTTGTCGCGGGTCACGCCCATCTGCTGCGCGGCCATCTGGATCAGCGTCACAGGCCGGTTCAGGCCCACGAACCGCGTGTTCATGTCGTTGTCGGTTACGCGAACCCAGCGCTCCTCTTTCCAGAACTGCCGGATGCGGCACCAGACCGAACGATAGACCGCCATCGACAGCACCCGCAGGCGATCCAGATAGGTCGCACTTTCGGTCATTCCGCCTTGCTGCTGGGCCATGATCGCACGGCCTGACATTTGCGCTTCGTTCTTGCCAGCCAGCGCCGCATTCGGCCCCAGCAGGTCAATTTCCGCCTTGGCTTCTTGCAGCAGTTGCAGGTTCGCCGCAGCCATGTCGTTGGTCGGCAGGATTTCAACGTCGCCCGCTTCGCCCACGAACACACCATCAGGGCGCGCCAGTTCCTTGCGAACCTCATTCGGATCGTTGGCAACCGCAGGCGATACACGCACCTGCCGCTGGTTAATTAGATGCAATGCCTTGGACCGGCGCTTGTTGATTTCGTCCTGCGGGCCGATCATCGTCCGCACTTCACCATAGCGGTTGTTGTCGCGGTCCACGTAAAGGCTGACGGCCTTGATCGGGCATTCGGGCTGGTCGTCTTCACCCAGATACGGCGATGCCTGCGGAGCAACCACAAACCCGCCCTTGGTGAAAATGCAGAACTTCCAACCTTCGCCGTCGCGGTAGTAGTGTTCACACACACGCACCCGGCGGCGTTTGTAGTCAGCCCACAAGTTATGCTTGGGCCGGTCGTCATAGGTGTTGTCGGCCTGCGCCTGCTTCCACGTTCCAGACAGCGCATCAGCGGCATCAGGATAGAGCGTCAACGCGTCGTCCAGGTCCATCCAGACCACCACGCCCATGAACTTCGCGTCGGCAAAGTCGAACTCGGACGAATGCGGGTCGTAATAGAACCGGTCCCAAGCAATCCGGCGAATGTCAGGGTCGAACCCGTTGCGGGTCTGCTTGACGCCCACCATAACCGCGCACGATCCCGGCACGGCCAGATCAAGCGCAGCCTCGGAACGCTTATCGTCCCAGCGGCTTTCATCACAGACATACCGCAGCGCATCAGTTGCAGCGCGGGCCGCGTCTTCATCAGCCGGATTGCGGGGGAATGCCTTGGGGTCTTTGCGGGTCTGCTTTTCGATGCCCAGCAGGGAATTCACCTTGCGCTTGACGCGGTTATAGGTGACAGCCGGTTGCCCGCGCCGTTCCAGCGCAGAGCGCTCCTCTGCGGTCCACTGCTTTTCGTGGAAGTAGTCAATATCACGTTCGGCCAGCTTGCGCGCTTCGGCGGTGGCATCCTCTGCCGCCTCGAAATCGCGCACGAACTGCTCCGGGGTCATGCCGTCTTCCATGAAGCACTCGCCCCCTTATCTTGAAACGCCTTCGCCCAGCGGTCGCCAGGGCCCTGCTTCTGCGCACCGCGAACAATCGCCGGATGCGCTTGGTCAATTACCCGACCAATCAAGCTGGCCGTGTCCACTTCGTCGTCGTTCTTGCCGGCAGGGAAGACCAGGAACTCCGAAAGGTCGGCCCCGCGCTCAAAATGCACACGCCCCGAAGCAGCCATGGCCTGAAAAGACCGCGCCCGCGTCGGCTTGTCGTGAACACTCGAAATCCATTCCAACCGGCAATGCACCGAACGTTCACGCATCCGGCGCTTGAGCATCGGCTCAACTGCCTTCTGGATAACCCCACCTTCACCAAACCAGCACAACGGCTTCCACTTGGCGATCAGGTCTAGCTTTGCTTCGATCCACTTGTCCGAAGTGGCTTGTTCTCGATAACCGGCCACCCGATAGATGTCGCCAGCGGCACTAACGCCCCACACACGATGAACGGTGTAGTCCCCGCCGCCGTCCGTGACTGCGTAGTCAGACGTCCCATAGTAGCGCAAAGGTGGGAGCGGGTTAGACCACGTTCCAAACCACTCCCTGCGAAAGAACGTCCCCTCATCCGGTTGCGGCCTTTGCTGATACAGGGCCGACCATTCGCGCGGGCCAACCGTCGCCTTGATCCGTTCCAAAACGGGAACCGGATACCACTCAGGCCAAAGCGCCGCGCCCTGCTCATCAATCGCTGGCAGTTCCAGAACGTGCCATTGCCCGCCTTCTTCAACCCGCCCGTCCTGTTCCAGCAACCGGCCAGCGAGGTCATCCTCATGCCAGCGCGTCTGGATCAGCACGATTGCGCCACCGGGCATCAACCGCGTGTAGAACGTCGAGCGATACCAATCCCACACCAGTTCGCGGCGGCGCTCACTGTCCGCTTCCTGCCGATCCTTGAACGGGTCATCGATCAGCGCGATGTTGGCACCGCGCCCCGTTACAGCCGTGCCGACGCCCGCCGCGACATATGCCCCGCCGTGGTTCGTGTTCATGCGCCCAGCGGCCTTGCTATCGGCTGCCAGCGACACATCAGGGAACACTTGCCCAAACTCAGGCTCTGCCACGATGTTGCGCACGTTGCGCCCGAAGTCATCCGCCAGGTCACTGTTGTAGCTGGCCGCGATAATCTGCCGCGTCGGTTGTCGCCCCAAGCACCATGCCGGGAAACGCTTTGACGCCAGTTCCGATTTGCCGTGGCGCGGCGGCATAAAGATCATGAGGCGATCAATGTCACCCCGCTCGACCGCTTCCAGCTTCTCCGCGATCTGTGCGTGGTGGCCAGCGCTGATATAGGCCGGGTTGGTGTATTCAGTGAAGCTTAGAAGGGATTTCCGCGCCTTCCTCGCCGCCAACACCTTCGTAAGCGTCTCCAATTCCGCCAGAGAGGAAAGGAGCAAGTTGCGAGGCAAGGTTGCGGACGCGCTCTGCAAGCTCGTCATCGCTCAATTCTTCCATGTTGCCAACGTTCAGGTTGACGTCCTTCGGAACCAGCGAGGCGATAACCTTCAAATACTGGTCCGGCTTTTCGGCGCGAACCGTTGCGATTGCGGCCACGCCATGCTCCATAAAGTCGTCGTGCAGTGCTTGCGTGAACGATTCCGCCAGTTTGTTGCGCGATCCCTTGGGGCGACCGGGTCCGGGTTTTCCGCCGGTTACAAAACGCGGCAAGTCAGTGTCCGGCATACGCCTCATCCCGATCCGGAATCAAAGCCCATTCGCCAAATATGCTAGGCACTTTCGCCGCTAGAAGACGCATCTTCTGACGGGTTGAATTCATCACAACCCCATCTTTCAAAGCGCGCCCCAACTGTAGCTTGATTTGCCAAAGCCTTTTGCGCGACGGGTTGGACTGAATAGCCTTTGCAGTTGCAGCACCATTTTTAGCGCGGACGCTAATTGGACAATGTGGCTCATCACCCCCATCAGCAACGTTAAGCAGTTTTTCCCCACATTCGCGCGCCTTTGCGATCAACCTGCGCTCAGCTTCGCGCCAGTCCCGGCATTCAGCCTCAAGAATACGCATTGTTGGTTGGCCATTCTTGCGAAGCCAGCGATAAAGCGGGGTATCTCTGCGATGCATATCGCGCATATGGCCCTTTAACCGATCGCTGGGGTTATTAGCCTTTCCGATATATCGGATCTTTCCACGCGAATCGTAAAGCCCATAAATGGACGGCAGCGATTTACCTTCTGCCAGTTCGTTGCAAATGTCGGTCAGTGCGGCCTTGTCCATGCCTCACCTCGAATTAGCCCCGCGCTACTGCCAGAGCCATGCGCTACCGTGCCGCGTGTGGGCCGACTGAGTGCTTGCGATGGATGGAGAGCGCGGGTCGGGCGCGAGG
>Ga0208492_1001388_pt1 | contig 15237 bp, 17 predicted proteins | sample Subbioar_CSW14AB_FD_184820 | JGI IMG/M metagenome (GOLD analysis project Ga0208492, IMG submission 184820) | Serpentinite rock and fluid subsurface biosphere microbial communities from McLaughlin Reserve, California, USA - CR12Mar_CSW14AB (SPAdes) | ecosystem: Environmental > Terrestrial > Deep... | reverse complement strand
TTCTCCGGGTGATAGCCCCATCGGCAGCAGAAGGCTCTGCAACACCGCTGGGATGGTTATGGAACAGCACGATGGCTCCCGCGTTTACCATCAGTGCGCGTTGCACGATTATTCGCGGGTGTACCGTCGCTGAGTCCAAACCCCCATAGAAAAGTTCTTGAGTCTCAATGAGACGATGACGGGTATCGAGGAACATAACCCCGAACACTTCCCGCTCCAAGAATCCCACACGAGCCGCCAAGTATTCTGATACCGCACTGGGATTCTCCAGGGGTTGAGATTTGTTGAGGCGTTTTTCGAGGATTCGACGCGCCGTTCTCAAAATCCGTTCTTGGTACTTGGTCATACGACCCCCTTCGAGACCATTGCAGTCTCCAAGAACAGGTATCCAAGGATCTCGCCGGTATCGGTACGCATGGGTACCTTTGCAGGTTTCTTCCATGTCACTTTGACCGATTCTTCCATGTCCTTCTGTTTCGCAAACGCTATTCCTGTTTGCTTGCAGAATGGTGCAGGCAGACCACCCTGGTCTTCCGCCTTCTGTGTTGCTTCTGGTACGTCGCTTTGCAGGAAGATTCCGGCTTCCTTAATGGAACACCCGCGTATGTGAGCGACGAAGCTCAGCACGTCTCCTCCCTTCGTTCCCGCAAAACAATAAAATAGTCCTTTCTCAGGAGTGATAACGATTGCTCGTTCTCCTCCACTCTTGCAGGCGGGGCATGGCGACCGTAGTTGCGCACCATGTTCTATCGTGTGCAGTCCAAGCAGGTGACATACCTGTTGGATGGATACCTTCGATTTCAATTCAGCATAGTCAATCATCACGGCTGTTCTCCTTACCGAGTACTAGTCCGGGATTAATCAAACCATGTATCTAAATTGGCGCAATCTCGCTATGCACAGGATCTTGTTGTGGGGTGATGAAGCGGAACGCGTCCACGTTATAGCGCTCCCATATTGCACTAAGGATAGGTACTACTTTAGGCGGTCTAAACACATAGCCAAATGCGTCCGTGGCGTGGACGAAGATGAAACTACACTTCTTTGGATAGAACCGGGCCACCTCTTTGAGAATGCGATCTTTCATGAGGTGTGAGACGGTGAGTGCGTGCACTTGCGCGCGACATTCCTCCGGAACTTCGATGTATTTGCGATAGGTGCCGTCGTCAATGAGCCACTGATACCGGCGAACCTTTCGCGTCCAGCTCGCTACCTCGTCATTTTCGCTGTACCCCGCCTCGGTATCCCGGTCAGCTTCAAAGAACACGAGGCGTGGTTTCCCGTCTTCGAGGTATATGAGCATCATCGCGTCGGGCTTGATGTACACGCCCTTTTCGCCTGGTCGTATGATCTTCTGAAACTGGAGTAGGTGCTGAGGGACAAACTGGAGTCCAGCGTCTAATGCATCGAGCCAGTAGGACGCGTACGCGCATGACACCATAAGCTGGTGCTTGTAGAAGCCTTTCGGGCTTGGTGCGTTCTTGAACCACAGTCCCCGCTCTTTCAGGAGGGTTACCGCCTTCGGAGTGATCTGATGGACAAGGGGGTTTTCCCACGGACGGTTCGTTAGGAACTGCTCCGGAGGCCAGTCGATCAGCAGAAGTTCTTGGCGGAGCTCTTTAAGTCGCTTCTGAAGGGATTTGATGTTTTTGTAGAGCCGTTCTCGCTTGAGAAACCGGAAGAGGATTGGGGTCGTGAGACGGCCACCGCAAAGGTGAAGCACCTGAAGCACACGGTAGTCACGCTCACTGAGCGTGTAGCCACCAGGCTTTGGCTTGTCGGACTTTTGAGGGGGAGCGTCTGAGCGTCGGCGTCCCTGCTTGTCTCGGAGTGGGTCTTTCATGAAATGCGATATACGCACTTCATTTTAGCATTGCTAGTTAGCGGTATGAGTGGCGTTGGTGTGTATAGGACCGCGTTGAACCGGAATGGGTAGCTAGATTTTATTCAGTTTCTCTAATTCATCATCGTCAGTTTCCGCGACCTTGAGCAGTGGTGCGGGTTCGTGTTTCGGATAGGGAAGGTCGATCGCTTCGGCCTCTGCGTCGGGTGACGCTTCTTCACGTTCTTGGTGTCCATACGTGTCTCGATTCATTGCGTAGAGCGCTTCCATTGCTTCGTCAGTACGCTTGTCCATACCTTCTAAATGCCCCGGACTCACCGTGATGGAAATAGGTTGCTCTGTCACGCCACGCACTGAGAGACTGAAGTGGAGAGGCTTGCTGGTTGCCATGAATTTGGTCGAGGTGTTTTCGATCACCGAGGCTTTCAGTTGTGAGGACACCCGACTCAATTGCTCAACCTGTTGGTGCGCTAGGGTAAGGGATACGCGGGCTTCTCTGGCGCGTTCCAGGATCGCTTCAATGCGTTCGTCGAGGTACGTGGATGCTTCGTCTATGTAGAAGTACACGGGGCGAAGGTGTGCATCAAGGTCACGCTGTTGGCTTGCGAGCGCGACGAGAGCAATAAAGAACCGTCCCAGGAACGCACTACCCATTTCTGAATAGGCTTTAATACTGGTATCAATCAGTATTATCTTCCCTTGTTCAATTTCTCGAAAGAGATTAAAGCGGGTTTCTGGCTGTGAGAATAATCGGGCAACGTTGGGATTTTCTAATAAAAGGTCAATGCGCCACATGAGCTGTGACTTTGTTTCTTTGTACCCGTCCTTGTCGGTGCGGGGAAATTCATCATAGAAAAAATCGCGCGAGGTGGAGCTGAGTTTGTCCACAAAAGGCTTGTACTCGTCTGGTAACGCTGTGGCTTTAAGCAATTCACGCATGTCGAGTAGCGTGCTGTTTGGCCGTACAAGCAACAACCGAATAAGACGATTAAGCAGGTTCGTTTGGCGTGGCGTTGGCGCGGCTTCGAGTATGGAAGTGAATACATAGTTGATAAGACTGACCGTATTTTCAACATCTCCCTGTATGCCTATGTTGAATATATTGAGAGCTATATCAGTGTCGGGCTGTACCAGGATCAGACGCTCAGGCTCGATTGATGCAAGGCGCGAGATGGTGGGTATCATCTTCCCCTTCGGTGCCATTACAATAATCGTTGCATTCGTTTGGAGCTGTTGCGCAACGAGCGTTTGAATTAATTGGGTCTTACCCGTACCAGTAGAACCAACAATGTGTACGTGCTCGAAAAGTTTATGGGGTGGTACGGTGAACGGGATCGTAATAGAGAACAACGAGGTCAAAGCAGTATTTTCGATGTATCCCAATATGGGTTTGCTCCCGTGATATTGGCCGGGCTTCACAACAGGTTTGCTAGAAGTTTCCGACACGATGCCGGACATGTCTTCGAGATTTTGATTGAGTTGTTTTCGAGTCACAGGGCACTGCACACCGTCTCGAAAAAATGGGAATATGATGCCTTCGAGAATTTCCCCTGTAACATTGTCACTCACGTCCATATCAAAAGTGATGCCATTCTTCCGCTCTGGTAACGATTCCCCAAAGCGAGAAAATGCGTCAGAAAGACAGTTTACTGTTTTGGTAAGGTCAGTAAGCATAGAGAGAGTATCCCTATACCGTGCGCCCTCTATGGAATCCGCTACAGCGGGCGGTAGCGGTACTCCATATGATTCAATCCTCCATAGTTTTTCGACGACACGAATACAAGCCTTTCGATATTCGGAGTCGTACTCAGATACCACGCCACAAATTTCGGCCTTTAATTCGCCCAGATCGTAACGGTAGCGTTTCCGTGCTTCCTCATAAAGCGATTGATTAAGTGCCTGCGCTTCTGCTTCCTGCCGTGCGGGTGAAAATTGTATCGCCCGAATGAGCGATACAATTGAGGTCACTACAGCCCATAAAATCGTGAACGGTAGAAGCAGTACAGCGACTATGGTGAACTCGTCGGAGTCCCTTTTCACAACTCGAAAGATTCGCTTTTCGAGGTATTGCCATCCGATGCAAGGTACTCTTTCATAGTTTTGAGTGCACCGGGCAATTCAGTGTAGTAGGAGTTGGCTTCGTCTAACCGCTCAAACTCCCATTCATCCTTGCCTTTCAAAAGTTGGCGGACGCGCAAGTGGAAATGATTTGGATCGGAATTGCTTCCAATGAGCGGGGGACGCTCTATGACGATATGATTCGTAACATCCATTTTTTTAATAAGTGCTTTCTCTTCCTCGGAGAACTGAACAGTTACGCTCACTATGTAGCGAGGCTTCTTGAATATAAGCCCCACCGTCTTTTCACTGCGCTGAATATCGACTTTCATGTGAAGAATCTCCCCAACCGTTTTTCAATTTCTTCTTTCGGTGCCGTACACATAAACGCGCACCGCCTTAATACTTCGGCTTCGTGTCCGGTGTCCTGGTACTCAGGGAATTGCATTGTGAGTTTCTGTGCACGGTCACCGACCGCAATAAGCTCCCCAAGCTCTTCACGGTAGGCGGTAGAGATGTACGCTTGCTCTTCACCAAGCTTGTTCGGCTCGATGTCCCCTGGAGCAAGGTGCATCTCTGGTGAGAGAGTTTTAGCATCTTTCGCGGTCGTTCGGAAAGCGAGGACCGAGTCGAAGACAGGATTTTGCAATTGGGAGAGCGATTGGAGCGTGTAGAGGGTCGCGATCGACGGGCATCCAGTGAGGACCGGCGCCAGTGAATCGGTGGCCTGGTCCACGTAGAGCATGGTCTTGAGGCCCTGCACTCCCTCGGCGTAGACCATGGAGAGGATGAGGGACCGAAGGATCGCGACGTTGTCCCTGCCGAGCTCAGCCTCCTTCAAGGACACTAGGACAATCTTGTCCTTGAGGACGAGCCGGTTATATGTCTGAAAGACGCAGTTCCGGACCAGTGGCTCCAGCATGATGTCGTAGAGTAACGAGAGCGTGCTTTCAATGTTTACTCTCTGCTCCTTGTCTTCCAAAAGGTCAAAGTCATTCCAGAAGTCCTTAAGGACAGGATCGGTAAGCTGTCCGACAATCTCTGTCCGATAAGTACTGTCCGTAAGGAGTTTCTTCAAGGACAGGATGGTTGTTCCTTTGACCGAGAGTAGTGTCTGAATACCGTACCGGAAGTACGTGCGGAACGTGTACTCGCGGAAGGGAGTGATACCACGCTTTACTAGTGAATCGGTGAGCGTACTGGCAACAAGTGGCTGTACCGGTGGTGGTACCTTGGCGAGAATATTGAGCGCGAATGGAATGAGAGCGGGACTGAAAAATAGTACGTGTTTCTGCCGTGGTTTAGGGATCTTCTTCAGAATCGTTTCAGCGTTTCCAATAAAAATTATGGATTCGTTTTTGTATATCGATTCGAGCGCGAACGCTTCGAGCGCGGAAAAAGTAGCCGTTTTAGATTTTCCGATCAGCAATACATTTTGCTTCGGAATGGTGAACGGTTGTTTTTTAGTAAGGTTGTTGTAGCGTCCTACTTCCATAAAGGAGGAGCCGTACCAACTGTACCCTGGTTCGTGCCGGTAGGTGCAGAGAATAGTACTCCTCCGTTGTGGAACTAGTATCCAGTACAAGTATACCAGCGAGTATTGTACTGTCCCCCCAGACTGTGTCCGCCAGGGGCGTGACCTTTGCTCTCCATGTCCGTTAGGACTGAGGAATGTCTGATAAGCATTCCGAGAGAGGAAAGGTCACGCGCTAGCGTGGACCAGTCTGGGGGGAATATGTGGCGCTATGTCGCGATATGTGTACCGGGCGTGTGTATACACAGTAACAGCTATTTCAGCGTGTACAGGCCATCGGTCAGGGCAACCTTGCCAGCCTTCTTCAGATTGACCAGAGCGGTGGATAAACTGTTTTGCTTCCCCTTGTCGTCCTTGTACCCGAGTCCTTCAATGATCTCGGCACGCTTGAGGCTTCGGCCTTCGAGCAGGGTGAGTATTTGTTGCTTGAGGCTACCGCCTGTCCCCTTCCCTTTCGTGGGTGCTATCTTCTTGCCCGTCTTTGCGGATTCGTAGAGGTCGAGAGCGCGTAATTCGGTGCGTGCCTGTGAGATTTTTGCATCCAGCTCTGCTTTCTTTTCTTCGATTGCTTTAATCAGCGCGGTGAGCTTCGTACGCTCTTCCGCCATAGCGGTAACAAGGTCCATAAGTATCTCCCGTGGTAGTGCGAGTACTATAAATAAAAAAGGAGAGTAGTGTTACTACTCTCCTTTGAATCGACTCCTACTTACTGGAGTCAGCGTCTAGCGAGCTGGTTATCAATCCATTGGTCTATTTCGGCTTCGTCCCAAAAGGCTCGTCCCTGAGGTCCGTTCGGCTTTGCCCGCAATGGGAAACGTCCCGCACTCTCCAAACGATCCCGATGGGAGTCGGAATAGCCAACTTTCTCTTTAACTTGCTTTCGCGTTAACAGGCGCTTCTTTACCATGACACATGCTCCAAAAATGTGGAGTCATGCGCATGACACTCAGGCGATTACCCAAGCCCCACTATCTTCTTCACATGCGCCTCGTACTGCAATAGCGCATCTTCCATTTCCTTGAGATAGCTGTACCTGTTATAAACTTTAACGATTCCAGAGACCGTTCCAGTGCGGTGATTGAGAATCTTTTCCGTAACGTGGATGGGTACGCCCTCTTTGGCACAAATAGTGCTGAAACTTCTCCGTAGGTCATGAATTTTCCAGTTCTTCACACCGCACTTGGTATCGAGTGCGCTCTTTGACTTACTCCACGCATTAAACCGAAACGGCGGTTTTAAATACTCTTTGAGTAGTGGTGTAAGCGGGATAGTGTGAGGTGCCCGATTTTTTGTATTCGGGAGACTAAATACGTCGGTAACTTGCTCGGCCTGTGCGTTACCGATCTCAAGCCTACGCTGGCCGGAGAGCATGAGGCATCGAATGATGTGCCCAAACGGGAAGTAGTCGGTATGGTCCCAGATCGCTTTTAGTTCTTCGTCAGTCAGCACCCTATCCCGGCTCTTGAGCTGGTTCGGCTTGGGAATACGTTGGAGCGGGTGACCGTTGATCGCTCCTTCACGTAGGCAGTAGTTCAGGAACGCGCGTACAGACGCGAAGGCGTAGTTTTGAGCGGTGGGGTGACCGTCGTACCGTTTCAGGTACGCACGCACCTCAGAGAGCGTCAGGACGCCCAGTGGATAGTCAAAATCGTCGAGGTAGTGTTTGTACTCCTTGACGGTCCGAGCGCTCAGCCGTTTGTCGATTTCCTCGTAATACGCCGTCTTTAAGGTGCCTACAGGCATCTTAGACGGGGTTTCGCTCATGAGGACGGCTTTCGCCTTGCTCCGGGCTTCCTTGAGCGTCACAGAGGCACATTTGCCAATAGTGACTAGTCTCCTTTCCCGGCCTTTCATCACGACGTAGGAAGTTGACCGAGGAGAGACGCGCACGCCGAAGCCTTTGAGCGACTTATCCCAGTGCGTTACCTGCTTCCCTTGGTACTTGAGCCTCTGAATAGAGATCTCAGTGAGCGTCAAAATAGTCACGAATAGTCTCCCGAATCACGGGAATAACAGTAAAACGGAATGAGGGGGTATGGAAGAGGGAAGAAAATCGAAGCGGTCGCTTTTGAGGCTAACCGCTTGATTTAAAAGAGCGAAAAGAGAAGGTATGAGAAGGTATGATTGGTGGGCCGTGTAGGACTTGAACCTACAACCTACTAATTAAGAGTCAGCTGCTCTACCAATTGAGCTAACGGCCCGGCTAAAACGCTAAAATGGGGTGGACGATGGGGATCGAACCCACGACCACAGAAGCCACAATCCTGTGCTCTACCAACTGAGCTACGTCCACCATTGAAGCACTAAGCAGAAAAGACGCTGTTCACACTGCTTGAGTGTTGACTCGGCTTCAGCCGGCCACTGCGCCTTTTCGGCTTGCCACTTCTTGATGGCGCGCCTGGCAGGATTCGAACCTGCTACCCTCGGCTTAGAAGGCCGATGCTCTATCCGAATGAGCTACAGGCGCATGTCGAGCCCTGAGCACAATCATCCAGTCCGACCTGGTTCCCGTAACGTCGCGCGTCGATGTGCGATGTTCGGTCGACATGGTCGGGGCAGAGGGATTTGAACCCCCGACCCCCTGCTCCCAAAGCAGGTGCGCTACCAGACTGCGCTATGCCCCGGCGTCGTAAAGCCATGCCTGCCCGACGGGAGGGGCGATGATACGCACGCCTCCCCACCGGGTCAATGCGCGTGCGCGCAATCAGGCATGGTTGCGGCTGCCGGAATCAGGCTTTTTACCCCGGCGTCGTGAATCCTGGGCGCGCTTGCGTGGGGGCGGTGCTCCCGGCACCATGGTCGCCCTGCGCGCCGGCACCAGCAGACGCGCGTGACGCCATCGCCCTCGCGGCGCGGCACTTACCTTCGATATCCATGACCGCGCCCAGCGCCGGAGACCCGCATGCCAGTTGTCAAACTCACCACCAGCCTGGGCGACATCACGCTCGAACTCGATGCCGTCGCGGCGCCGGAAACCACCAAGAACTTCATTTCCTATGTTGAAAGCGGCCATTACGCCGGCACGATTTTTCACCGCGTCATCAGCGGCTTCATGATTCAGGGCGGTGGCATGGACAGCAACATGCAGCAGAAGGCCACCCAGGCGCCAATCAAGAACGAAGCCAATAATGGCTTGAAGAACGACAATGGCACCATCGCCATGGCGCGCACCAACGACCCGCATTCGGCGTCCTCGCAGTTCTTCATCAACGTCAAGGACAACGATTTTCTGAACCACTCCAGCCCGACCCCGAGCGGCTGGGGCTATTGCGTGTTCGGCCGCGTGACCGACGGCATGGATACGGTCGATGCCATCAAGGGCGTCAAGACCAAGTCCCATGGCCCACACCAGGACGTGCCGGCCGAACCGGTGGAAATCCTGAGCGCGGAAGTCGTCAGCGCCTGACCACTGCCCTGCGCCGGGCGCAATGACGACCCTGTTCGTTTCGGATCTGCATCTCGCCAACGCACGTCCGGCGCAACTCTCGCTGTTCATCCAGTTCATCGCCCGTGTCGCACAACAGCGCGCACGGGCTTTGTACATCCTCGGCGATTTGTTCGAAGTGTGGCTCGGCGATGATGATGACACTCCGCCCAATTCGCAGGTCGTCACCGCGCTCGCGGCACTCACCGCGGCCGGTATCGAACTACACATCGGTTACGGCAATCGTGATTTTCTCTATGGCCCGCGCTTCCTGCGTGCCACCGGCGCACGCCTGCTCAGCGATTACGCGGTCATCGATCTGTATGGCACGCCCACGCTGGTCACCCATGGCGATCTGCTGTGCACGCGCGATATCAAGTACCAGCGCTTTCGTCGCGTGGTGCGTCATCCCCTCACGCGTCGCATCTTTCTCGCCACGCCGCTCGTCTGGCGCCGGCGCATCGCACATCGCACACGCAGCGGCACGGTTGCGTCGATGCGCACCAAGGACGATGCCATCATGGATGTCGACGAATCGACTGTCGCCGAGGTCATGACCCGCTTCGGCGTGCGGCTGCTGATACATGGCCATACCCATCGGCCCGCGTTCCACAGCTACGAGCAAGGCGCACGCCACCGCATCGTGCTCGGCGACTGGTATGAACAGGATTCGGTACTGATATGCGATGCCGAAGGCCAACGTGCCATTCGGGTCGACGAATACCTCGAAACGGCTGCAGCGTCTCCGTGACGACCTGCGGGCACGCGACTCAGATCACCGCCAGTATTGCCAGCAACGCCATCCAGACGTTGAGCGCGCGCCGCACCAGAGCGCGCATCTGGTTGAGTCGGTACAGATGGGGATCATCTCCGCTGCCATCGTGCACACGCCCGTAGTCCGTGGCCGCCAGCGCGGATCGCGCGACCAACGCGGCGCTCGCACCCCACCGAAACGCGCCGGCGGCACGCGCGCCTTCCAGCACGGGCACCAGGGTGCCTGCGATGCCGAGACTGATGGCCGTGATGCGCGCCGGGATGAAAGCCAAGGCCTCATGCACCTGCCTCAATGCGGCCGCGATGCTGCCTTCGACCTGCGGCGCACGCTCGAGGCTGGTCACCAGGCGATATGCCACCACGCCGGCCGGACCGCCCACGAAAAACCAGAACAGCGGCGCGAACCAGGCCCGCTCGGCCGCCAGCGCCAAGGCCGCGAGTTCCCCGCGACAGGCGTCGAATTGCTCATCGCCCGAAGGCGGCCCGAAGTCGATACCCGCGGTGGTCGTGGTGAAAGCCGGCGTGGCAGCGGCCCGTTCGTCGCCCGTCAGTGACAGGGCGAGCCGATATTCCTCAATCTCGCGATTGAGATCCGTCGGCCCCAGCATCCACACCAGCACCACCAGACTGACCAGATAGTAGAGCGGATGGGACCACGCCATGAGCCAGTCCGCGCCGAGCTTGACCGCCAGTACCGGCAGTCCGACCAGCAGCAATGCGCCTATCCAGCCGCGGTAGTAAGGCAGGCCCGCGCATGACGAAGCCAGACGCGCAGCCCACGCCCCGCTCCAATGGGGCGAACGCAGGCTCACCACGCCGCTCAGCGTGAATTCGATGATGATGGCCGACAGCGCCAGCAGGAAGTTCATCGTGGCAAAGCCGCACGCACGCGCGGCCAATCGAAATGTGGCCCGGGATCGCTCTTGCGGTTCGGCGCGATATCGCTATGCCCGACCATATGCGCGGCGTTGAGCGCGGGGAACCTGCGGAATAATTCCTCCGTGAGCGTCACCAGCCGCGCGTACTGCCGTTCGTCGAAGGGCAGTTCGTCGCAACCTTCAAGCTCCACGCCTATCGAAAAATCATTGCAGCGTTCACGCCCTTGCCAGCTCGATACGCCCGCGTGCCAGGCCCGCGCGTGGATATCGACGAACTGCGTCAGATGGCCGTCCCGGGTGATGAGGAAATGGGCGGACACACGCAGCGTAAGGATATCCGCGAACGAGGGATGGGCCTCGGCCACGAGCCGATTGGTAAAAAGCTGTTCGATATAGGGGCCGCCGAACTGGCCGGGCGGCAGGCTGATGGCGTGTATCACCAGCAGGTCGATGGTCACACCCGGCGGTCGGGCATCGAAATTCGGTGAGGGCAGCGCCTGTGCATCGCTCAACCAACCGGCGGGCGCGTCATTCACGAGGGCGGCGCGCGGTTTCACACCGGTCGCGCCAGCACCAGCGAGAAGGCTGGCGCGCGCGATTCGTAGTGCCGCTCGATTTCGAAACCTGCGCCGCACACCATCGCTTCCAGGGAGGCGCGGGTGAACTTGCGGCTGATTTCGGTCTGGATGGTGTCACCTTCCTCCAGTTCCAGCACCGCATCGGTCGCCGCGAAACGCACGCGCTGGCTCGACAATGCCAACAGGTGCATTTCGATTTGCGACTCGACGGGGTTGAACAACGCGTAGTGTGCGTAAGCGTCGGGATCGAAATCGGCGCCGAGCTCGCGATTGATGACGCGCAACACGTTGCGATTGAACTCCGCCGTCACGCCGGCGAAATCGTTGTACGCAGCGTGCAGCACTTCCGGTCGTTTGACGCGGTCGGCGCCCAGCAGCAGGCGATCGGCCGGCCCCATGAACGCGCGTATCTCGGCCAGGAAGTCATGACTCTCGCTCGGCGTGAAATTACCGATGGTGCCGCCGAGAAAAGCGATCAGATTGCGATCCGTGCGGCGCGGCAGATTGGCCAGGCCCGCGCCGTAGTCGCCGAGCAGCGGTTGCACCGCCAACCACGGAAACTGCTGCTTGAGTCGCGCGCCGCTGACCAGCAGCACGTCGTCGCACACATCGAAGGGCACGTAGCTCGCATAACAGTCACTGTTGGCGCAGGCCTCGAGCAGATGATGCGTCTTGCGCGACATGCCACTGCCAAGCTCGATGATGCTGGCCGGCCGGACACGCGCAATGATGTCGCTGGACACTTCGGCGAGCAGCGCGTTCTCGGTGCGGGTCGGGTAGTACTCGGGGACGTTGCAGATCTGATCGAACAACTGCGAGCCGCGCTCGTCGTAGAAGTATTTCGCAGGCAGACGGCGCGGCGCGCTGAACAAGCCGCGCGCCACGTCGTCCCACAGGCTGGGAATGGCACGCGTGGCGGCCACGGCTTCGCATACGATGGGCAGTCGAATTGCGGTGTTCACGGTGGATCCTTGTAAGATACCCGCCAGTCGACGCGCCGGCGATGGCCTGCCGCCCCAGGCGGCGGATGAGCCTAGGTTAGCACCCGACGTCACAATATTCACCGCTGATCACGCGCGAGCCGCACCGCGTTCCGGCCGCACGCCCGCCGCGCGATCGCCTGCCATTGGATCACCGAGAACATGTCCAGCGCCCTTCCCGTCATCGAAACGCCCGCCGATATCGACGCCACGGTGCGCATCGCGCTCGAAGAAGATGTGCGTGGCGGCGACGTCACCGCCACACTCATTCCGGCCGCGCGCGTGTGTAACGCGCGCGTGGTATGTCGCGAAAACGCAGTGCTGGCCGGTGCGCCATGGTTCGATAGCGTGTTTCGTCACATCGACCCCGCCGTCGTCGTGAGTTGGGAGTTCGAAGAGGGTGCGCGCCTCGCGCCGAACGACATCGTCTGCCGCCTGCGCGGCCCCGCGCGCGCCATCGTCACCGGCGAGCGCACTGCGCTCAACTTCCTGCAGACCTTGTCGGCCACCGCGACGATCACACGTCAGTATGTGACTGCCCTCGGTCAGACCACGACCCGCATTCTCGATACGCGCAAGACCGTGCCTGGTCTGCGCAGCGCGCAGAAGTACGCCGTGCGTGCCGGCGGCGGCGTCAACCATCGCATGGGTCTGTTCGACGCCATTCTGATCAAGGAAAACCACATCGCCGCCGCGGGTTCCATTACCGCGGCCGTGAGTGCCCTGCGCGCTTCCCATCCCAATCTCCGTATCGAGGTGGAGGTCGAGAACATGCAGGAACTCGATGAGGCGCTCGCGACCGGTGCCGAGATGATCATGCTCGACAACTTCTCGCTCGAGGCCATGCGCGCGGCCACCGCCCACGTCGCCGGACGCGCCCTGGTGGAAATCTCGGGCGGAGTGGAACTCGATGCGCTCGCCAATCTCGGCAGCGTCGGCGCCGACTTCGTCTCGGTCGGCGCGCTGACCAAGCACGTGCGCGCGATCGACTTTTCGATGCGCATCGAGAACTGAGCCTCATCCGCGCGCGCGTCCGTGGCGGCATCCGCCGGCGTATGGCAATACCTCGCGCACCTGGTCGACTTGCCGCCGACCTGGGCGCGCGTTACGGTGCCATGGGCAATCGCCCAACGGGGAGCGTCGTATGAAAAAAATCCTGTTTCAACTCGATACCGATCCGATACCCAACACCTTTGATACGGTGGCCGCCTATGACGGCGGCGCCGATCATGTCTCGTGCCGCGGCAACATCAAACCGAGCACGGTCGGCACCATGGTCGATGGCGCGGTGTTCACCCGTCCGCCCAAGCACAAGAAGAACACCGCGCTGTTCGTCACCGGCAGCAACATGGGCGAAGGCGAAGCCGTACTGGCCTCGATACGCAATCATTTCTTCGGCGACTTCCGCGTCTCGGTGATGCTGGACAGCAATGGCAGCAACAGCACCGCGGCGGCCGCCGTCGCCTACATCGGGCAACATATGCCCATGACGGGCAAACGCGCGGTGGTGCTGGCCGGCACCGGCCCGGTCGGTCAACGCGCGGCGGTGATGCTGGCGCGCGAAGGCGCCGAAGTGATCATCACATCGCGACGCGTCGATCGTGCAGCGACTGCCTGTGAAGCCATGCGACGTCGCTTTGGCGTGGACCTGAAACCCGCCGCGGCCGGCGATCCGGACTCCCTGGGGCGCGCTCTGCAGGGCGCGCATATCCTGCTGGCAACCGGCGCTGCGGGCGTGCAATTGCTGCCGGAAGCGATGTGGAAGGATTTGCCTGATCTCGAAATCCTGATCGACGCCAATGCCACGCCGCCGCTGGGCATTCAGGGCATTTCACTCATGGACCGCGCCACGCTCCAGCATGGCAAGCTGTGTTACGGCGCGATCGGCTTTGGCGGCTTCAAACTCGAAGTGCATCGCGCCTGCATCGCGAAGTTGTTCGAGAGCAATGATCAGGTGCTGGACGCGCCGGAGATCTACGCGCTGGCCAAAACCATGATGGCGTCACGCTGAGTCCAGACAATGTGCGGTCGTTACATGCTGGCGCGCGATGCGCAGAGTCTCGCCGACGAGTTCGGTATCACGGCGCCCGAGCGCCTCGCGCCCCGCTATAACATCGCGCCGACGCAGCCGGCCCTGATCGTGCGTGAAGTGGACAGGCGCAGGGTCGCGACGCTGGTGCGTTGGGGCCTGGTGCCGTTCTGGGCTGACGACATCGCCATCGGCAACCGCATGATCAACGCACGCGCCGAAACGGTGGCGGAGAAGCCGGCCTTTCGTGCCGCCTTTCGCCGTCGGCGTTGTCTGGTGCCGGCCGACGGCTATTACGAGTGGCAGACGCGCGACGGTCGCAAGCAACCCTATCTGATCGCGCCCGCTGACGGCGGCTGTTTCGCGCTGGCCGGTCTATGGGAGCTCTGGCAGCGCGACGGTAACGAACTCGAAACCATGAGTCTTCTGACCTGCGGCGCGAATCAGACCTTGAGCGCGATTCACGACCGCATGCCGGTCGTCATCGCCCGCGCCGACTACGCGACATGGCTCGCGGTCGATACCCCGGCCAAGCAATTGCAGGCCCTGCTTCAACCCGCCGCCGACGACGCCTTCGTGCCACGCGCGGTCAGCACGCGGGTCAATTCACCGCGCCATGACGACGCCGAGTGCATCGCCCCCCTGATGCCGACAGCCTGATATGCCGACGTCGAAATTCATTCCGGCCATGCTGCTGCTTGTCGCCCCGTTGTACGCCCACGCTCAACTGCCAGCGCGGGTCAGCGACGCGCTCACGGCGGCGGTCGCGCAAGGCGACAAGGCCGCGACGCTCGCACGCGCCGAGTTGGTCGTGGCGGGCGAGTTGCCGGGTGATGACGACGCGGCCCGTGCGACCCTCAACGAGGCGGCGCAAAGCGGCAGCGCCGAGGCTGCGTATGTGCTCGGCGTGCTGGCCTACCGGGCGCGGGATATGCGCGCCGCGCAGACCTTTTGGCAGCAGGCCGCCGCGGCGGGCAAGCTCGATGCGCATTACAACCTCGGTCTGTTGCTGGCGCGCGATCCTGCTCAGCAGGCGCGCGCCGATGCGGAGTTCGAAGCCGCCGCGCGCGCGCGGCATGTGCTGGCCTGCTTTGCGCTCGGCACGCGGCTCGCAAAAATCGAAGCGGATGTCGCGAAGC
>Ga0208492_1001387_pt1 | contig 15238 bp, 4 predicted proteins | sample Subbioar_CSW14AB_FD_184820 | JGI IMG/M metagenome (GOLD analysis project Ga0208492, IMG submission 184820) | Serpentinite rock and fluid subsurface biosphere microbial communities from McLaughlin Reserve, California, USA - CR12Mar_CSW14AB (SPAdes) | ecosystem: Environmental > Terrestrial > Deep... | reverse complement strand
TGACGAAGTCACCGCGTTCGACCTGGATGGATTCGATCACCCCGACCGATGCGCTGCCCACGTCGGCGACGCGATCGGGCTCGATCAGGCAGCCCAGCGGATTGGCTTGGGTGGGCAGGCTCAAGCAGGCCAGGCAGACCTTCAAGGCCCACACAGACAAGCGGCACTTTCTGGTGTTCATGGCAGTTCCCAGGCGCAGGCGATCCTGCACCACGCTCCCATGTTCCTCCCGCATGGTGACAGGCCATGCCTCGAAAAGCCCCGAGGAGATGGCGGAATTCACCGCGCCGCACCCTCGCCCGCACCAAGGGCGATGTCGCTGCCCAGGGGCGTTGCGGCCTGGCGGTCGAAGACGTGGTCGATGTCGCCTTCGGCATCGGGTGCCGCTGCGTCGGGCAGCTCGTCGTCGCGGGGCTTGCCCCCGCCGAGCACCGGCAAGGGGTCGATGCCGCGCCAGACCGGCGCTGAAATCGCCATGCTGGCCAGCAGGCCGCTGGTGCGAGCCGCCCACCAGACCGCGCCCGCCGACAGGGCCGCGCCACCCGCCTGGGCGATCTTCACATCGACACTGACCTCGTCGTCGCCAGCATCGGGAGGCCAGCCCATGAAGCCACCGAGGTCGATGGCGGGCACGGCGAGGTCGACACTGCCGGACGCAACGTCCGCGGCAGCCTGCGTGGCCTGCAGCAGCCGCGAGAAGGCCACCAGGGGGGAATCCACCGGCACCAGGATCGGCACCACCCCGGCTTCGATGCGCAGGCTCACGCCAGAGGCCACGTTGTCGGCAGGCGAGGCCGTCGTGGTGTTGAGCGCGCCGGCCTCGCCTGCCGCGGGGGCGGCGCGCTCCAGCCAGGCACTTGGATCGGCCGGGCCCAACAGGCCCAGGCCATCGACGATGGGCGTCGACGCCTCGGCTCGGTTCGGTGCGGAATCGACCGGTGTCGGTGCCGCAGGAGCCTGGTCGGGCTCAGGCGCAGGGGGGGGCGCGCTCGGCTGGACGGGCACCGGGGCCGGCGCGGGATCGGGGTTGCGCACCACGGCGTCGGGCAACGACGCCGGCGCCTCCACCCGCACCTCGATGACCCGACTCAGGCCTTGCAGGCTGCCGTCGCTGAGCGTCACCGTGAAGCGGTCCACGCCTGCGAAACCCGCATCCGGCTGGTACAGGAAGCTGCCGTCGGCCGACAGGTTCAGGCTGCCTCGCGAGGGGCCTGACAACAGCACCAGCTGCACCGGGTTGCCATCGGGGTCCTGGGCGTTGTTCATCAGGCCGCCACCGGTGCCCACCACCAGTTGCGTGCCGGACGGCGTGGTATAGCTCGGGGCCGCCCCCGACCACTGCGGGTTCTCGTTGACGTTGTCGACCACGATGCTCAAGGCCTGGGTGTCGGTCTGCGTGCCGTCGTCGACCTCGACCGTGACCTCGTAAGTGCCATCGGCGCCGGCGTCCACCGGGGCCTCGTGGTCGGGCGCGGCGGCGAAGCTCAGGGCACCGGTGGCGGCGTCGATCTGAAAGCGCGCGGCGTCGGCGCCACCGCTGATGCGCCAGACCAAGGTGCTGGAGGCATCGGCGTCGGTGGCCGCCATCGTGGCGAAGGCCTGGGTGTTCTCGGCATGGTGCACCGTGGCAGAGGCCGCACCAGCGTGGCTGGTGATCACCGGCGCGTTGTCGTTGAGGTCGCGCACGGTGACAAGCAGGTCCTGCCAGCTCGTCTGCACGCCGTCGCTGACCTGGATGCGCACGGTGTAGACGTTGTCGCCGCCCACATCGAGCGGGGCCTCGTGATCGGTGGTCTGCGCGAAGCTGAGCACGCCGGTGGTGGCATCGATGGTGAAGCGACCGGCATCGGCCCCACCCACGATGGCCCAGCTCAAGGAGCCGGTGGTGTCGACATCGCTGGCGGTGGCGGTGGTCACGGTGGTGCCGCCTTCGTCCACCTCGATGAGGGCGGTGGCGCCACCGCCATCGCTGGTGATGTCGGGCGCGTTGTCGTTCGCATCGGTGACGTTGACCGTCAGCGCCTGCTGTGTGGTCTGCACGCCGTCGTCGGCCTCGACGACGACCTCGTAGGCGTTGTCGGCACCCGCGTCGCTGGGCGCCTCGAAGTCGGGCGTGCTGGCAAAGCTCAGGGCGCCCGTGGCGGCGTTGATCGTGAAGCGTGCTGCGTCGGCGCCACCGGCGATGCGGTAGGTGATGCTGCCGGTGGTGTCGGCGTCCGTGGCCACCACCGTGGTCACGGCTGTGCCGCCTTCGGCCACGTTGATCAAAGCCGATGCGCCACCGCCGTTGCTGGTGATGTCGGGCGCCGTGTCGTTGAGGTCCGTCACATTGATGGTCAGCGCCTGCTGCGTGGCCTGCACGCCATCGTCGGCCTCGACGATGACCTCGTAGGCGTTGTTGGCACCCGCGTCGGTGGGTGCTTCGAAGTCGGGCGTGCTGGCAAAGCTCAGGGCGCCCGTGGCCGCGTTGATCGTGAAGCGACCAGCATCCGCCCCCCCCGCAATGCGGTAGGTCAAGCTGCCCACCGTGTCGGCATCGGTGGCCACCACCGTGGTCACCGCGGTGCTGCCCTCGGCCACGTTGATGGAAGCCGAGGCGCCGCCACCATCGCTGGTGATGTCGGGCGCCGTGTCGTTGAGGTCACCCACCGTGACGCTGATGGTCTGGGCGTCCACGCTGATGCCGTCGGACACCTCCACGACCACGTCGTAGACGTTGTTGCCTCCGGCATCGGTCGGCGCATCGAAGTCGGGGGCGCTCACGAAGCTCAGCACCCCGGTGCCGCTGTCGATCTGGAAGCGCGCCGCATCGGCTCCACCTGCGATGCGGTAGCTCAGCGCGTCGCCATCCACATCGGTGGCGGTCACGATGGTCACCGCGCTGGTGTTTTCGTTGACGTTCAGGTTGGCGCTGGCACCGCCGCCATCGCTGGTGATGACCGGTGCATTGCCCACTTCGAACGCGTCGCCCACCGTCACGGCAATGGCCTGTGTGTCCACGTTCGTGCCGTCGCTGACCTCGATGACCACGTCGTAGACGTTGTCGCCCCCAACATCCGTGGGCGCCTCGAAGTCCGGTGCGCTCACGAAGCTCAAGGCACCCGTGCCGGCATCGATCTGAAAGCGCGCCGCATCGGCGCCGCCGGCGATGCGCCAGCTCAGCGTGCCCACGCTGTCACCATCGGTGGCGGTGGCCGTGGTCACGGCAGTGGTGTTTTCGTTGACGTTCAGGTTGGCGCTGGTCCCACCGCCATCGCTGGTGATGGTCGGGGCGTTGTCGTTCGCGTCGGTGATGTTGACCGTCAGCGTCTGCTGCGTGGCCTGCACGCCGTCGTCGGCTTCGACGATGACCTCGTAGGCGTTGTCGGCGCCCGCGTCGGTGGGCGCTTCGAAGTCCGGCGTGCTGGCGAAGCTCAAGGCGCCCGTGGCGGCGTTGATGGTGAAGCGTGCTGCGTCGGCGCCACCAGCGATGCGGTAGGTGATGCTGCCCACCGTGTCGGCGTCAGTGGCCACCACCGTGGTCACGGCCGTGTTGCCTTCAACCACGTTGATGGAAGCCGAGGCGCCGCCGCCATCGCTGGTGATGTCGGGTGCCGTGTCGTTGGTGTCCGTCACGTTGACCGTCAGCGTTTGCTGGGTGGCCTGCACGCCGTCGTCGGCTTCGACGACGACCTCGTAGGCGTTGTTGGCGCCCGCGTCGGTGGGTGCTTCAAAGTCGGACGTGCTGGCAAAGCTCAAGGCGCCCGTGGCGGCGTTGATGGTGAAGCGGCCAGCATCGGCGCCACCGGCAATTCGGTAGGTGATGCTGCCCACCGTGTCGGCATCGGTGGCCGTCACCGTGGTCACCGCGGTGCCGCCCTCGGCCACGTTGATGGAAGCCGAGGCGCCGCCACCATCGCTGGTGATGTCCGGGGCATTGTCGTTCGCATCGGTGATGGTCACCGCGATGGCCTGGGTGTCGGTGTGCACGCCGTCTCGCACCTCCACGACCACGTCATAGACGTTGTTGGCTCCGGCATCGGTCGGGGCTTCGAAATCCGGCGGACTCACGAAGGTCAGCGCGCCGGTGGCGCTGTTGATCTGGAACCGCGAAGCGTCGGCGCCACCGACGATGTGGTAACTCAGCGAGTCGCCATCGGCGTCGGTGGCGGTCACGGTGGTGACGGTGCTGCCGCCCTCGACCTGGCTGACCGAAGCGCTGGCGCCACCGCCGTTGCTGGTGATCACCGGTGCGTTGTCATTGAGGTTGAGCACGGTGACGCTGATCGCCTGGGTGTCGTTCACCGTGCCGTCGCTCACGCGCACGCTGACCTCGTAGACGTTGTCGCCATTGGCATCCAGCGGCACCTCGCGATCGGGCAAGCTCGCAAAGCTCAGTGCACCGGTGCTGGCGTTGATGGTGAAGCTCCCCGCATCGGCGCCGCCCACGATGCTGTAGCTCAGGGTGTCACCATCGGGGTCCGTCGCGGTCACGGTGGTCACCGCGCTCGATCCTTCGTTGACCGACACCGAGGCGCTGGCGCCACCGCCGTTGCTCGTGATGACGGGTGCATCGTTGACAGCGTTGACGGTGATGGTCACGGTGTCCATGTCGGTGGCCACACCGCCGCTGCCCGCGTTGCCGAGGTCGCTGGTGGTCATCGTCAGTGTGTCGCCACCGCTGTATTGCGCGGTCGGTGTGTAGACCACGCTCGCCAGCCAGGACTGCAACTGAGCGACGGTGCCCGTGAGCGTGAGGCTGGAGGCAGTGGTGGCCGACCAGCCCGGCACGTTGAGCACGCCATGGTCCACCGACAGCTGCACCTCGATGTTGCCGCTGGCGGCATCGGCGTCGCTCACGTTGAGCCGGTTGCCGTTGGCGCTCGAGAAGGTCAGGCTGCCGTCTTCGTTGACCGCCTGCGCCCCCGGCACGGTGTTGACGGGCGCGTCGTTGACCGCCTGAACCTGCACCGTCACCTCGCTGTAGGCGCTGCTGTGCCCCTGGGCCGACTGCACCACGAAGCGCACCACGCGGTTGGTGGTGTCGGGCGTGCTGGTGTTGGTGTTGGCGTAGGTGATGTTGCGCAGCACCGCCGTCGCCGCGGCGTCGCTTGCGTTGACGTTGAAGGTGATGCTCAAGGGCGTTCCGCCCGAGCCCCCGCTGAGCGTGCCGATGACGACCCCACCGTAGCTGACGTTGGCGCCACTCACCCCCACCTGCCCCGCCCCGCTGCCTTGGTGGCGCACACCCAGCACGTCTTCGCCCGAGGTGCTGCCCGATGCGAAAGACACCGTCAGCACAGCACCGTCGTAGTAGGCGTCACCGCCCATGGTCAGGGTGGCCGACGTGCCCTGGTCGAGCACGACGGCCCCGGCGTCTTCCTGGTAGCTCAGGTTGTCGCCGTCGAGGTGGGAGATGAGCGCGGAATCGCGGTACCAGACGAAGGTGAAGTTCTCGCGGTAGGTGAAGCCGGTGGCAGCGTCCAGCGTGTTCACGCTGCCCCAGCCCGATCCGTCCCAGGCCACCATGTTGAGGTCCGACGCGTTGTCCTGAACACCCAGCATGATGGTGTTGCTGTACGGGTCGGCGTAAAGCTTGACGACATAGGGCACGTCGGTGCCACCCATGCTGGGGCCGGTGCTCTGTGCCGACCAGCCGCCGCCCGACGTCCAGGTTCGGTAGTAGACGGAAGGCCCGGTGTTGGTGCCATAGGCCGCCAGCAGGTCCCCCGACTGGCTCTCGAAAGCCAGGGCCATGGTGGCGTGGTGGTCGGTCAGCGTCACGCCCGACGAGGTGGCCAGCAGGCCGCCGTCCCAGCTGCTGCCGTCCCACACCTGCAGCCAGACCTGGTTGGCGGCGTTCTTGCCAGCCAGCGCCAGCCGGTCGCTCTTGGGGTCGCTCACCAGCACGACGGTGTGCAGCTCCGAGGTGGAGGTGACGCCCGCTGGCGAGGACAAGGTCTGCTCGCTGCTCCAGCTGCTGCCGCTCCAGGTTCGGTACTGGATGGCCGAGCTGTCCGAGGCCGAGGCGTCGTAGACGACCATGGCCTGGCCGCTCTGCTTTTCGTAGGCCACGTTGAGCTCGAAGAACTGCCGGCTGGTGTTGGTGCCCAGCAACTGGCTGTTGCCCCAGCTGCTGCCGTTCCACACCACCGCGTATTCGTTGTTGCTGGCCGCGTTGGTGTGCGCCACCAGGATCATCTCGTGGCTGGACGGGTGAGCGGCCAGCTGCATGTGCACTGGCTCACCGCTGACGGGGGCCGTGATGGTCTGGATCGAGGACCAGCTCGTGCCGTTCCAGGTGGCGTACGACAGGCCCGCCGTGCCGGTGGTGCCATTGGTCCACACCAGCATCGCGTCGCCACTGACCTCGTCGTAGGCCACGGCAAACCCGTTGTACTGAGACGAGAAGTCAACCGGGTCGGCGATGGGAATGGTCAGCACCGACGACCAGTTCTGGCCGTCCCACACGCCTGCGAGGATCTTGCCCGACACGTCGGCCGAGCCGATGAAGATGATTTCTTCGCGCACCGGTGATTCGGCCGCGGCGAGCATCGAAATGTCGTCGCCATAGCTCAGGCCGTTGACGCCCGTGCCGCCGAAGCCGGTGCTGCCACCGAACCAGTCGGCGTAGTACTGGTAGAACTGATCGTTGTTGTTCCAGATGAGCTTGCCACGCGGACCGTTGGTGGGGGCCACGGCTTGCGCGGCCAGCGCGAACTCGGACGCCCCAGGGTAGGTCGCTTCGGCGTTGGCCACCGCTGTCACCCACTGCCCGACGCTGACGCCGCTGACATCGATGGAAAAGCTCGCGTTGCCACTGGCGTCACTGGTGACCTGCACCGCGCCAAGGTAGGTCTTGCCTTCGCCATGCCCCGAGGCGTCGGCCGCGTCGTTGGCGAAGAACTCGATGTAGATCGTCGTGCCACCGTTGTACCAGTCGATCGAGCCGTTGATGCGGGTGGTGCCGCCACTGGTCACCACCGAGGTGAGCACGGGGAAGTTGGTGCGGTAGTTGGCCCCACCGTCGCCATCGTTGGCGTCGTTGAGCGTGACGCCATCGTCTTCGAGGTCGATGCCCAGGCCGCCATTGCCGAAGATGCTGTTGCGATAGAACAGGTTGCCATTGCCAGTCGTGACCGCGATGCCGTCGCCCGTGTTGCCCGCGATGACGTTCCCCTCGCCCGCGTTCTTGCCGCCGATGATGGCGTCGCTGGCGGCGATGCGCACGCCGGCACCGCCATTGCCCAGCAGCGTCACGCCGTCCGATCCCACGCCGATGTGGTTGCCCTGCACGCGGTGGCCGCCCGTGGGGCTGCTGCTGACCTCGATGCCGTGCGAACTGTTGCCCGAGATCACGTTGCGTGCCGCGGCCGTGCTGCCACCCACCGTGGTGGCCTTGCTGCTGGTCAGGAAGATGCCCACGCCGGTGTTGCCCAACGCCGCCGTGCCGCTGGCGTTCAGGCCCACGATGTTGCCTTGCACGGTGGCGGTCACGCTGCCACCGACGTAGATGCCACCGCCATCGTTGCCCGACACCAGGTTGCCGGCGCCGGCCGCCGTGCCGCCGATGGTGACGGTGCCGCCGTCGTCCACGTACAGGCCGTAGCCGGTGTTGCCCAGGTCAACGGTGCCCGTGACGTCGGTGCCGATCTTGTTGCCCTGTACCGTCACCGTTCCCGTGGTGGTGACCCACACGCCCCGGTTGCTGAAGCCCGAGATCACGTTGCCCGCGCCGGCCGCCGTGCCACCGATGGTGACGTTGCTCGCCGAGGTCTCCAGCATGATCCCGTAACTGCTGTTGGTGCTGGTGAAGGCGCTGGTGCCGGTGGCGTCGGTGCCGATGTAGTTGCCCTGGATGATGGTGCCATTGGCCCCGGTGGCCAGATAGATGTTGTACGCCGAAGTGTTGCCCGAGATCACGTTGCGGTCGGCCGCCGTCGTGCCGCCGATCACCACGTTCGCACCATTGGAGTCGATGCCCTCGGCGCCGTTACGCTCGCCCGTGCCCGCGTTGCTGCCGTCCGCGTTGAAGCTGCCGATGAAGTTGCCGACGATGGTGTGGCCGTCCGACCCCGAATCGATGTGGATGCCGTCGGCCGCGAAATCACGGATGACAAAGCCCCGGATGGTGCTGCCGTCCGCCGAAGAGTTCAGGGTGAAACCGTTGCCACTGCCGCCGTTGCCATCGAGCACGATGATCGGCTGGTTGGTGTAGCCGCTCTGCGAAGCGCCGTTGAGGTAGATCGCATCGGAGATGGTGGGCAGTGTCGTGCTCAGGGTGATGGTGTATTCGCCGTAAGTGCCCGTCGCACCGGTGAGGCTGAACGTGACCGTGTCCAGCCCTGCCGTGTTGTTCGCCGCGATGATGGCTTCGCGCAGCGACACCTTGCCATCGGCGCCTTTGTTGGCGTTGAGTTGCGTGATGTTGAAGCCCGTGCCCAGGCCGGTGTCGTTGTTGTCCGCGGTGGTGTCGACGACCAGCGTGGCCAGCACACCCTGCCATTGCGACTGCAGGCTCGCACCCAAGGCCACGGCGGACTCGACATGCCCGACCTCCTGCTCCAGCACCCAGTCGCCACCCAGGGCCTCGGCGCCCGTGAGGTCTTCGCTCGCCGCCACGTCGGCGCCTGTGAGCAAGGACAGGTCGGAAAGGAGTTGGCGGCCGGCGTCGTCGGCGGCCAGGTCGCAGCCGTACAGCAGCAGGTCTCCATCGCTCGTGAAAGCCTGCGACCACCCCACGATGTCGCCAGCGCGCTCGGACAGGCTGTCGGCGTCCAGCACCGTGGCGCCCAGTTGCAAGGCCCCCGCGTGGCCGTGGCTGAAGACGTGCACGGCGTCGAGATTGTTGTGCACCCCCAGCCAGTCACTGACCTGCGAGATGCCATCCGCATTGGGGTCGAGCCGCACGATGTCGAGCACGCGACCATCGGCATCGGCCTGTTGCCGCAGCAAGGCGATCAGGCCCTCGGCGTCGTCGATGCCGGCATCCACGAAGGCCACTTCGTGGCGGGTGCCGCTGGCCTGCGCGCCGGATGTCGTGGTGGCGGTGGTGGCCTGATCAGCGTCCGACACCAGCAGCATGGTGGCAGCCTGGGGCGCCGGCGATTCGCCTTGCCAGACCACCCCGGGCAGCACCGCCTCGGCATCCGCCGAGAAAAGCACGCGCGGCTCCAGCTCCTCCACGAGGAGGCGCTTTGACGGCAAAGAGCGCGCAGGGGCGGGACGGCGGCGGAACATGGGCAAGTCGGGACAGACCTGTTTCGGTTTGTGTCACAGGGAGCAGAAACGCAGAAGGGGCTTCACCCTCTGGGCACCACCTTCTCATCGTGTTCCCGTGCGATGCGTCACAAAATCCGGAAAACAGGTCAGGTTGGCTGGCTGATCGAAACGGTCCACCATCAGCTTTGACAAAGCACGTCAGGTCGGCAGCGCCGAGGCTCGCCCAAGCCTCAAACCTGATCCCAGGGGTGGCGCGTTCGCCAGCTCAGTTGCTGCGCCAGTTGCTCTTCCTGCTGCAGCAAGGCCCACCTGCCTTGTGACGCGGCGGCCTCGTGTCGGCCTTGCACCCAGCGCACGGCCAGGCGAGCCCAAGGTGCCGACATGCGCGGCCAGCTCGACAGGCACGCCCCCAGCGCGCGCCGCATCCAGGCCGGCGACCAAGGCAACCAGCCCTCGTCTTCGAGGTGGACGAGGCGTTCGTGCGTGCCGGGCTGACCACGGCGGGCACAGCGGCCCGCCAACTGACGGTCGATGCGCCGCGCGGGGTGCAGTCCCGCGACGATGACGTGCAAACCGCCCAAAGCCTCGGCCGCATCGCCCACGTGAACGTCGGTGCCGCGCCCGGCCATCTGCGTGGCCACGGTCACCGCGCCCGGCTCACCCGCCCGGGCCACCACTTCGGACTCGGCCTGATCCTGGCTGGCGTTGAGAACGCGGTGCGGACAACCTCGCGCCTGTAGCAGCGCCGACAGCCGCATCGAGTCGGCCACCGATCGCGTGCCCACCAGCACAGGCTGGCCCTGGCCCTTCGCGTGGCGGGCCATCACGCGGTCGGCCACGGCCTGCCAGTGTTCATCGGCCTGTGCATGCACGCACAGGCCCAGGTCGCGCCGCTGGCTGGGCCGATGCGGGGCCACGGGCCTGACCGGCAGGCCATAGGTTGCCAGCAGCTCGGCTCGTGCTTCGCTGAGCGTGCCGCTCTGGCCGCACAGGCGCAGGTACCGCGGGAAGAACTGCTGGCTGGTCATCTGCAGCAGGGTCTGCGTGGCCGGTGCGGGCTGCAGGCCTTCTTTCAACCCGATGAGCTGGTGCAGGCCGCGCGACCAGCTGCGCCCTTGCGCACGCCTGCCGCTGTGCACGTCGACGATCTGGATCTCGTCATCGTGGACCACGTAGTCAACGTCACGCTGGAAAGCGTGCAGGGCCGTGAGGGCCTGCGTCACCCATTCCTCGCGCAAGCGCCTGAGCTGCCATTCGGTGCCCAGGGTGCGGGCGCGCTGGACCAGCCACTCGCGCCCCGCTTCGGTGAGCTGCCAGCGGCCGGGCGCGGTCTCCACCACCTACTCGCCGGGCTTCATCTGCCTGGCCAGGAACAGCGCCAGACGCCAGCGTGGCAGCTCGTCGTCGCGCACCTGCTGAGACAGGATCAACGGCGTCGAGGCTTCGTCGATCAGCAAGCTGTCGGCCTCGTCAAGCACGGCCATGCACAGGCCGCGCAGCACGGGTCGGTCGTGGGCCGCGGGGCTGTCACGGCCCTCGTCGCAGGCACCCAGCCGATCGCGCAGGTGATCGAACACCACCTCGCGGGCGCTGGCGTAGGTCAGGTCGCAGGCGTAGGCCATGCGGCGGGTGTCGGCCGCGTCGTCATGCTGGATGCAGCCCACGCTCAGGCCCAGTCGCGCGCACAGGGCCCGGGCCTCATCGGCGTCGCGTTGCGCCAGGTAGTCGTTCGAGGTCAGCACGTGCACCGGCACGCCGGCCAGCGCGGCCGTGGCCCCCACCAGCTGGGCCACCAGGGTCTTGCCCTCACCGGTGCCCACCTCGACCAGGTGGTTGTGCAGCATCCAGGCCGCGGCTTCGATCTGGGTGCTGCGCGGCCACCAGCCGCGCTCGCGGTGAACGGCCTGCGAGACCACCGCCAGGGCCAGCGACAGCGCATGGCCTTTGAGGCCATCTCGCAACAGGCCGGCGCGGGCCTGCAAAGCCATCAGCTTCAAGGCGTCGTCGGACATGGCCTGCAAAGCCGGTTGATGAACGCGCACGCCGGCGCACAACTCGCGCACCGATCTCGCGTGAGCTCGACCCCATTGACCCCACCAGGCCTGCAAGGCCGCCAGGCTCGCCCGCGTGGGCCAGCGCGGCACAGGCCGCATCGGGTACGCGCCCCAGACCGGCCCTGGCCGGGGCGTCAGGCCTGCGGGTCGCTCGCTGCCGGCTGGCCCGGGCAAGCGATGCGCCGCGGCGCCACTCACCCCAATGCCCCCACGTGGCTGAGCAGCAGCTGGCGCATGCGGAAGAAAACGCGGTCCACCAGGGTCTGCGGGGCCAGCGTCAGGCGCACCTGCGCACGCGAGCCGACGCGCTCGGCCAGGGCCTGCGGCACCGCCAGCTCGAACGTGAAGACGGGGTGCAGCGGACGCGTGCCATCCGGGTCGGCCGGGTCCACTTCGATGGGGCCGCCCGCCGCGCTGCCCAGCGCTGGCGCGGGCAGGCGATCGAGCGCCGCGGGCACCTGCCGCACGAGCCTGGCCGGCAGCACCGTGCCACGCGCGTCGGCCAGCATCACATGCAGGTCGTCGTCACCCTCGTGGCGACGACGCAAGGCCTCGCGCCACAGCCCCACATCGGCCTCGGGCACCACCACGAGCACGCGGGCACCACCCGGAGGCAACACCTGTGCGAGCACCTCGCCCTCGGCCACATCGCGACCGGCCATGTCGGCAGCGTGCGGCCACACGAGCCGCCCCGCCACGCCCGCGCGAACGGTCAGGCCCGCCAGCCGCCGCTCGACCTCGGCGAGCGCCGCGCGGTCGCGCGCCACCGCCTCTTCGGCTTGCGACACGCCCACCGGGTCCGTCGCCCAGGCGGCGCTGCGCTGTGCCTCGGACGCGGCGATGCGCGCCTGCAGAACGGCCTGCTCGGCCAGCAACTCATCGGCCACCAGCTTCATCAAAGGCTGACCAGGCATGACGAGGTCGCCATCGCGGGCCAGGGCTTCGCTCAACCGGCCTGGGCTGCCCGAGCGCACCTGCGCTTCTTGCGGCAACCACACCAGTCCATCCGCATGCAACGTGGCCGGCCAGGGCCAGGCCAGGGTGGCCAACAACAAGGCGCCCACCCCCACCAGCATGAGGGCACGCGCACGCGCCCGCACCGGTGCCAGCTCGGGCGCAGAGCTCACGTCCGTCACCCAGGCCGCGATCGGCGCGGCCAGCAGCCCCCAGGCCACCCACACCGCGCCGGCCACCGCCAACCAGGTCGACAGGCCCGCCAGCCAGGCCACGATCACGGTGCCCACGGTCAGGCGCCACACCCAGGCCGCCGGCGCGTGCAGCCACAGGGCCAGGCGCTCGACGTTGTCCTGCCGCAGGCTCACATCGTCCGAATCCCGCACGGGCGAGCCGAGCAGGCGGGCCGTCCAGTGGGTGAGTCGCTGACGCCAGCGGGCCTGGCTGCGCCCCGCCAGGTTGGGCAGGCCCAGTGCATCGCAGAGGACGTGGTAGCCGTCGTAGCGCATCAGCGGGTTGCCGTTGAAGACCAGGGTCGAGACGCCACCCAGCGTCAGCACGACCAGGGCCGCGTCGCGCAGCAGGCCCGGTTGCACGGCGCTCCACACCAGCACGGCCACCGCGGCGGCACCCAGCTCCACCATGATGCCGGCGGCGGCAATGGTGGCGCGGGCCCAGCGGTCGGGCAAGCGAAGCGAAGAGGTCGCGTCCACGTGCGGCAAGGGCATCAGCAAGAGGAAGGTCAGGCCCACCTCGTGCGTGGCGCAACCCCATCGGCGCAGCGCCAGCGCATGACCGAACTCGTGCAGGGCCTTGAGCAAGGGGTAGATCAGCCACATCATCAACAGCACGCGCGGCTGAGACAGGCTGCTGCGCGCATGCGCCATCAGCTCGGGGCCCTGCTGCGCGGCCACCCATGCGCCCGTGGCGATCAACGCGATCCACAACCACAGCGAAACGCGGTTGAACACCAGGCGCGACAGGCCGCCCAGCCTGTGCAGCCACGGCGACGGATCGAAAAGCTTGACCCTGAAAGAAAGCGGGTGCACGCGGCCCCGCGCCTGCGCCTGCTCTCGGGCCTGGCCGCGCTCGACCTGGCGGCGCAGGTCGGGCATGTGTTCGGCCTGCAGCAAGTCGGCTTCGGCCAGTTGTCCCAGCACGCGCAGCACGTCGTCCTGCGAGGGGGCGTCATCGCCCTGCTGCTTGATCAGCTCGCGCCACAGCCCATCGACGGTGAGCTCGCCATCGAGCCGGCCCACGACCTCGAAGGCGCGCTCGTTGACGCGGTGAAAGCGCCCGCTGGCCTCGTTGTGCAGCACGTACCACAGCTGCCCGCGGGCCTGCTGGCGCGCCACACTGACCTGCGGCCGCAGGTGCGGCTTGAGCGTGGCCACCCGGAACCACTGTGACGACAGCAAGGACGCTTCCACAGGCCTGCCTTTACGAGCTCAGAACCAGGACCAGCTGGCCCAGCGCCAGGCCTGCCAGGCTTCGCGCCCCCATCGCCAGCCAAGGGGCTCGGGGGGCAGCTCGATGCGGGCCACGCCTTGCAGACCGGGTCGCCATCCAGCGGGCGGCTGACCAACCGGGTCGGCGATGACTTCGTAGCGCTGCCGGCCATCGACCGTGCGCGCCACCGGCGTGATGCGTTGCACCTTCAACTCGACGGGCTGGCTGGGCAGCGCCGTCAGCAGCAGGCGCGCCGACTGCCCCGCCTGCACCCATGTGATCTGCCGCTCGTCGACCTCCAGCACCACGCGCCAGCCCGTCATGGGCGAGACGGTGAACAGCAGGTCGCTGCGTTTGAGCGGCGCACCCAGCCGCTGGCTCAGGTCCCCCGCGATCACCACGCCATCGAAAGGCGCCGTGATGCGCGTGCGCGCCAGCTGTTGTTCGATCAGGGCCAGCTGAGCGCGGGCCTCGGCGGCACGGGCCTGGGCCTGCGCCGCCTGGCTGCGCTCACCCTTGGTGAAGGCATCGACGAAGGCGTTGTCGTGCTGCGCGACCTCGGCCTCTCGGCTGCGCGCCTGCTGTCGCAGGTCCTCGTCGGACAGCTGCGCCAGCAGCTGGCCCTTCTTGATGAAGTCTCCAGGTCGCACGTGCAGCTGCCGCAAGTAGGCGTCCAACGGTGCGGTCAGGCCCCGCTGCTCGGCGCCCTCGACCCGCGCGCCGGCCTGCATGCTGTGCGGCAGCGGCAAGGCCAGCAAGGCCGCCAGCAACACCAGCGCAGCGGCCAGGCCGATTTGGCGCAAGCGCCGCGTCCTCGGGTCATCGGTCGCCACCCAGTCGCGCCAGCCACGCTGCCAGCGCTGGCGCCACGACAGCTCGCTCTCGTGCAGCAAGCGCAGCAAAGGCGCCACCGTGCGGGCCACGTCTTCCATGGCGATGATGTCGATGGGCGTGAAGCGGCCCTCGTCGCGCTCGCACAGCAAGGCGCCCAGCACCTCGCCGTCCTGCGCCAGCGGCACGGTCAGCACAGCCGCCACGCCCTCGCGCTTCATGAGCGCGCGCTGCGCCAGCGTGATGCGCACCGCGCCATCGGCCACGCGGGGCACGCACAGGGTCAGGCCCTGACCCATGGCCTCCTGCATGGCCTCGGCCACGCCGCCCAGCACCGGGTGCTCGGCCAGCTGCGCACCGTGCGACAGGCCCACCACGCGCACGCGCTCATCGACCCGCCAGCCCAGGGCCACGCGCCGGCACCCCAGCGCCAGCGTCAGCTCCGTGCACAGCGCCGCCGTGGCCGCGCGCCAGCCGCGCTCGCGCAGCAGGCCCTGCAGGGCCCGCTCGCTCAAGCGCAACACACCGCCGTCGCCAGCATGGTGTGCCGGAGACGGTGGCAGCGCAGAAGCCAGGGGTTCGCTCATGATCCGGATGCTAGGCCTGTCGCACCCCGTTCAACGCACCGAACAAGGGGGCACAAACGTGCCGTTTCTCACGCTCCCTGCAGACCTGTGCAGACCCTGGCATCATCCGCAGCGCAGTTTCCCCCCTGGTGCCGCGTGACCCAACCGACCCTCTCCTCCCTG
>Ga0208492_1001386_pt1 | contig 15239 bp, 9 predicted proteins | sample Subbioar_CSW14AB_FD_184820 | JGI IMG/M metagenome (GOLD analysis project Ga0208492, IMG submission 184820) | Serpentinite rock and fluid subsurface biosphere microbial communities from McLaughlin Reserve, California, USA - CR12Mar_CSW14AB (SPAdes) | ecosystem: Environmental > Terrestrial > Deep... | reverse complement strand
CCGGCCTTTCTGATCGGCGATCGTCTGCTGATCGGCTTTGACGGCGCTGCCACCACCGGCGTCGCGTTGCGCGAACTCTTGGCGACGGGCGCGGCGTCTGAGGCCTTGCATGTGCGCCTGTTCGGCGCGGTACTCGACCCGGATCGCATGGGGCTGGCCCTGTTCAGTCTCGCCCTGGGGGTGCTGGACGGTTTCAATCCCTGTTCAATGTGGGTGCTGGTATTCATGCTCGCCATGCTCGCGCCACTGCGCAATCGTCGTCGCATGCTGCTGGTGGCAGGCACGTTCGTCGCAATTGAAGGTATCGCCTACTTCGCTTTCATGGCGGCCTGGTTGAATACCTTTCGGGCGGTCGGCGTGTCGCGGGTAGCTACCTTGGTGGTCGGCCTCGCGGGATGCGTGATGGGACTCATACACCTCAAGGATTTCTTCGCGCTGGGGCGCGGCATTTCGTTGTCGATTCCCGCTGCCGCGCGACCCGGCATCTATGCCGGCATCAGACGTATCGTGGCCGCCGAACATACCCTGGCTGCGGTGCTCGCCACCGCCGTGCTTGCCCTGCTGGTGCAGGCTGTCGAGTTCTTGTGCACCGCCGGTATCCCGGCCTTGTTCACTCGCATTCTCACCCTGCACGAGCTCGAACCCTGGCGCCACTATGGTTACATGCTGCTCTACATCCTGATGTACATGCTCGATGACGTGGTGGTGCTCACTGTCGGTGTAGTCACTCTCAGTCAACGCCGCCTGCAGAAAGCCGAGGGGCGCTGGTTGAAGCTCTTGAGCGGCGTCGTTCTGCTGTCCTTGGGTATCTATCTGCTGCAGCGGACAGCGTGAGGCGCGTCAACGGCGATGGCTTGACGAGTTCCTGTCGAATCGCGAATCTAGTGCGGTGATAAGCATCAATGAAATCCGCGGCGCGCTGGTGAAGGTCGAGCATCGGCCGGAGCACTTCGATGCCCATCCCAGCCAGGCGGCGGTGGCGATGATCATGAACGAGGGCACGCAGGGACTCGAGGTGTGCTTCATCCGTCGCGCCGAGCGTGTGGGCGATCCGTGGTCTGGCCAGGTGGCGTTTCCCGGCGGCCGCGCCAGTGCCACCGACGCCGATGCGTTCGCGGTCGCGGAACGCGAGACCTGGGAGGAAATCGGCGTGGTGCTCAAGCCCGAGCATCGCGTCGGCGCGCTGCCGATGCGTAATGTCGAACACAACGTCAAACGCTCCGGGCTGACGCTATGGCCTTTCGTCTATCACGTCGGGGAGGTCGAGCGGGCAATGGCGACCGCACGTCTGCCCAAGGAAGTGGCCAGCGTGTTCTGGGTGCCGCTCGGGCATCTGTTCGATCACCAGCACGTCACGGAACTCGAATATCCGATGGGCGTCAGCGCCTCGACATTTCCCGGTATTCAATTCGGCGAGCATGTCATCTGGGGACTGACGCTGCGGGTGCTGGCGAGTTTCGCCGAAGTCATGCAACGTCAGTTACCGGCCCTGGCCTGAGCCGTAAAACCAAGGCATCCGTGCGCGGATGCGAGGATCGCAAGCGATGAAGTTCAAGACCATAGTGCTGCCGACGGATTTCTCCACCCACGCCGAGGCGGCCTGTGCCACGGGCCTGGACCTGGCAGCCCGTGACGGCGCCACGATCATCGGCCTGCATGTGTTGCCGCTGTCCGACCTCGTGATGGGGGAATACCCCATCGTGATGGTCGACCAGCTGCAGGCTGACCTGCAGGCGGACGCCGAGAAACGGATGCAGGTGTGGATAGCCAAACAGAGCGTGGCCATCGAATCGGTGGTGGTGTGGGGCAACCCCGCCATCGACATCTGCCGCATCGCCGAGGAGCGTCATGCCGATCTGATCGTGACCTCCACCCACGGTCGCACCGGACTCGCCCATCTGTTCATGGGCAGCGTCGCCGAGCGCGTGGTGCGTCACGCACCGTGTTCAGTGCTGGTGGTGCGGGCGCAGCACGCCTAGTCCATGACGGGCATCGCGCCCTATCTGCTGCTGGGCTTGCTGGCCGGGGTGTTCAGCGGCCTCATCGGGGCGGGCGGTGGCGTCATCATCGTACCGACCCTGGTCTATCTGTTCGGCATGAACATGCATCAGGCGCAGGGCACCACGCTTGCGATGCTGGTGCCGCCGGTCGGCCTGCTGGCGGCCTGGGCGTACTACCGCGAGGGTCATGTCGATGTCCACATCGCGGCATTGCTGTGCGTGGGCTTCATCGCCGGTGCCTGGGGCGGCGCGCGCATCGCGACGCAACTCTCGAACGTGATGCTGGAGCGCACCTTTGGCGTGGTGCTGGTCGCGGTCGGCATCAAGATGCTCCTCGGCGCGCGGGGCTGATGGGCGGCACCCGCGCCGCCCATTGATGCGGGACGAGACTCAGGCGGGCTTTTTCAGACCCAGACGCTCGTAGTACTTGGCCGGAATCTTGTCCGGGTCCTTGTAGATGATCATGGAGCAGTAATCGCGGCCCAGCTTCTCGGCCGGTTCCACCACCACGAACGGTTTGCCGTTGGCCTCGATGTCGATCTTCTCCATCGAGTATTCGTGGGCGCAGTAGACCGGATAGTCCGGCCGGCCATAGGTCAGGGGCTGGGCTTTGGCGATGGTGTGAAAGGCGTTCGGCCCTTCGTACTTGCCTTCCTGCACCAGACGTCCGCCACTGCCGCAAGGCTTCATCTTGATCTCGACCTTGTCGTCGTCTTCCTTGATCTCGAGCGGTTGCAGATGGCCTTGCAGGCCGGCGGCAAACATCTTGATCTTGCCCTTGAGCTGATCCTGCCCCTTGGGCATGGCGTTCAGCGCCGGCATCCACCACGCGCGCACGCCTTCGTTCATGATCTCTTCGAGTTCCTCATCGCCATGACGGCGCGCGATCTCCGACAGGGTGGAGGTCACCCAGTTGCGATACAGATCGTGCATGGCGAGGAATTCGTTGTACATGCGCTTGGCGATCTTCTTGGCCTTCTCGGCGTCGCCCGCGTCGATGGCGTCGGTGAGGCGGTCGAGCGTGAGCTTCTCCATCTCGCGCAGTTCGGCATCGGAAAAAAATCTTTCGGCCATGGTGGTGCTCCCCTTGCTTGTTGAGTCCTGATGTGCCGGCTTCAGGCCGGTACTTCGCCTGCAAGCGTCACGCGGTGCATTTCGCGCCGGTAACCGTGATAGTCATTCAGTGCGTTGTGCTGCGCGCAGCGGTTGTCCCAGAACGCCACCATGCCGCGTTGCCAATGAATACGGCAACCGAATTCTTCGCGCTGCTGCACGCTGTAGAGATACTGCAGCAGCGGACGGCTTTCCTCGACGCTCATGCCGTCGATATGCATGGTGTGGGCGGCGGCGCAGTACAGCGCCTTGCGGCCGGTTTCCGGATGGGTGCGCACGATGGGGTGCGAGGCGGTGGTGACTATCGCGCGCGCGTCTTTCGGCGCCTCGGCCATGCGATGGGTGCGGGTCACGGCGGCGTCGGGCTTCTCGGCGCTGTTGATGCCGCGCAGGCCTTCGAGCATTTTCTGCATGGTCGGCGAGAGCGCGTCATAGGCCATGTACATGTTGTTCCATAGCGTGTCGCCGCCGAACTTCGGCACTTCGACCGCATACAGCACCGAACCCATGGGCGGACGTTCCAGATAACTGGTGTCGGTGTGCCACAGACCGCCGAAGTTGATCTTCTCGTCTTCCTTCTTGACCACCGCCACTACTTCCGGCTGCTCGGCCATGCCGGCGACGAAGGGGTAGTAGCCAATCTCGCCAAAGCGTTTGGAGAACGCCACCAGCTGCGCCGGCGTCAGGGTTTGCTCGTGAAAGAACACCACCAGGTGTTCGAGATAGGCGGCGCGGATCTCGGCCACCACATCGGCTGACAGTTCTTTGGAAATATCGACGCCGTGGATATCGGCGCCGATGGCGGGGGTGAGGGGTTCGACGGTGATGTGCTTGTAATTCATGGTTCGGATTCTAGTGGTGGTGGATGGCGGCGGCTACACGACGCTTGGGTATGTGAGCGCGAAATTGCCAATGGGACGGGGGCGGATCTCGGCCTTGTGCCGTGCGGCGGGTGATTTGGATCTTTGTTGTGATGAGAGTGAAACCCTGGCGCTGCGCAGTTGCTCACCCCCTCACCCCCGCCCTCTCCCCCAAGGGGGCGAGGGAGTTGGAAGGGACGCCGCGCCCCTCTTACACCCTCGCCCCCTTGGGGGAGAGGGCAGGGGTGAGGGGGAGAATGGCCCCCTTACCCCTAATTCACCTGCCGCCCACGCCCCGCCCAGAACGGTTTGCGCAACTCGGTCTTCAAGACCTTGCCGGCGCCGGACAAGGGCAGGGGATCGTCCTGGAAGCTCACCGAGCGCGGGCATTTGTAGTCCGCAATGAGTTTGCGGCAATGGGCCATGAGCGCGGCCGGTTCGGGGTTCGTGCCGGGACGCGGCACGACGATGGCGTGTACGCGCTCGCCCCATTTGTCATCGGGCACGCCGATGACCGCGCATTGCGCGACATCGGGATGCTGGTACATGGCGTTCTCGACCTCGGTCGAATAGACGTTCTCGCCGCCGGAAATGATCATGTCCTTCAGGCGATCGCTGATGAAGATGAAGCCCTCATCGTCCATATAGGCGGCGTCGCCGGTATGCAACCAGCCATCGCGCAAAGTCTCGCGGGTGACGTCTTCACGACCCCAGTAACCGAGCATGACATTGGGACTGCGCACCACGATTTCGCCGACCTGACCGCGCGGCAGTTCCTTGCCGTTCTCATCGACGATGATGAGTTCGGTGGCGGGCAGGGCACGGCCGGCGGAGCGCAGTCGTCCGCCGTCGGCGGTGTGGTAGCGCGATATCAGCGCGGTCATGAGCGGCGCCGATTCGGTCTGACCGTAGAGCTGGCAGGCCGCCACCCACGGCAGCTTGGCGAGGAGATCGAGGGCGACCGCTTCCGGCATCGGCGAGGCGCCATAGAACATGCGTTGCAGACGACCGAGATCGAAATCCTTGAAGCCTGGCTGCTCGAGCAGCATCTGGATCATGGTCGGCACGAGGATGATGTCGGTGACGGCGTGATCCTGCAAAGCCCGCGCGCAGGCCGCCGGCTCGAAGCGCGGAATGAAGATATGCGTGCCGCCGATGTGGGTGATCGCATACACATACAACGCATCGGCGATGTGGAACATCGGCGCCGCGTGCAGGTAGATGGTGTCTTCGACCGCGCCACACATGGTCACATACTGCAAGGTGTTGGAGACATGATTGCCATGACTCAACATCACCCCCTTGGATCGGCCGGTGGTGCCGCCGGTGTAGAAGATGCCCGACAGGGTGTCGGCGGTGTTGGGGAACTCGTCGATCGCCGCGTGGCTTTCAATCAGCGCGTCGTGCACGGCGTCCGCGCCGTCCAGGGCGTCGTCGATGCAGATGATGGTGAGGGGATGCTCCACCAGTTCGCGCAGCGCCGGCACCAGGTGCCAGAAGGCATGATCGATGAACAGTACGCGGGTGCCGGAGTCGCAGAGGGAAAAGGCGATTTCCGGCGCTGACCAGCGATAGTTGACCGGCACGATCACGCCGCCGGCCCATGGCACCGCGAAGAAGATTTCGAGATGGCGATCGGAGTTGAGGCCAATGACGCCCACGCGGTCGCCGGCCTTGACGCCACGCGCTTGCAAGCCAGCGGCCAAGCGTGCGATGCGATCGACGAGCTCGCGCCAGGTGCGGCGGCGATCGCCGTCGACGGTCGCTATCTGTTCGGGGATTTGCTGGCGGTTGCGCAGCAGGGGCTGGGTGACTCGCATGTTGACGGTGCTTTCTGCTTCGGTTGAGTTCAGTTGACGGCGCGGCGCAGTTCGTTGAGCAGGCGCTCAACCAGTTCCGCGGCTGGCGCGATGTCCGTGATGCGTTCCACCGACTCGCCGGCGTAGAGCGCCATGGCCTCGAGGTCGCCGTCGAAACCGCTCAAGGGCGGAATGACGGTGTAGCGCTGCAACAGCACACGGCGATCGCCAAGCAGCAGTTCGCCGACATCCTGCTTCTCGCCGGGACGTTCGCCGCTGGCCGGCTTGCCGGCCGCCTCCCAGCGATCGTAGGTGGCGTTGCGGATCACGCGGTGGGCGGCGTCCGGCCAGCCGATGTCGAACAGGGTGGTCATGACGGTGTCGCTGGCGGCGGCCGTGACGATGCGTTGTTTGTAATCCTTGAAAGCGTCGGCTTCGACGCTCGCGACGAAGCGCGTGCCCAGCGAGGCAGCCCGTGCGCCGCCGGCCAGTGCGTCGGCGATGTCGGCGCCGGTGGCGATGCCGCCGGCCGCGATCACCGGCAGCGGCCCCAGCACTTTGACGGCCGCACGGAGTGTCGTGGCGAGAGGCGCGACGGCCTTGACGTGACCACCCGCTTCGACGCCCTGCACGATCACCGCATCGACGCCGGCATCGGCCGCCGCCACCGCGTCATCCGGTCCGCCACATTGCGCGACGACGAACATGCCGCGCTTATGGGCGTCTTTGACATAGGGTTGAACGTCGCCCCAGAACAAGACCAGCACGGGCACCCGCGCATCGAAGCAGGCTTCGATGTCGCTGCCATCGGACATCGGCAGAATGATGTTGGCGCCGAACGGGCGCGAGGTCAGCGCACGCGTCTGTTCTATCCAGGTGCTGACCAGGGCGCCGGGCGCGCTGCCCGCGCCGAGCACACCCAGACCGCCGGCCTCGCACACCGCCGCGACCAGTGCCGGGCCTGCCATGCCACCACCCATGCCGGCGCTCCAGATGGGCAGCTTGAGATTGAGATGATCGAGCAGTGTGCGCATGACAGTGTTCCTTGCGGCGGTCGAGCGGGGCGGCGCCGGTGAGCCGGCAATCTAGGTAATCGAGGCCCGCTTTGCAACGCTTGCGGGTGGGCTGCGCGGCGCTCGCGCGCACCTCGCCACCGCGCGTCCACGACACGCACCTTGGCGCGCCCGTCGTGATCGTTTACAGCGTTTCAATCGAACGCGTGAGTGCGCGGCAAGATTCTGATCTCAAGCACAATTCTTCACCTATACCCGCGCCGAAATGGCGGATAATGGCGTGAGTCCTACAATGAATGCCAATGTGACCGACACCCGTCTTCCCGCCGCGCTTTCCACCCTGCCCGATACGCTGGCTGTGCTGCTCGAGCAGCAAACCCCGCTGGTGCTGTTGCTCGACGAACACGCAGTAGTGGCTGCTGCGGACCGCGTCACCGCCAGCCTGTTGGGCGCGCCATTGTGTGAATTGTGGCCGGCCGATGACGCCGCGCGCCTGACGGCGTGGCTCGCGCACAGCGCGCGTCACAGCGAGTCCATCGATTTCATCTGTCATCACGCCCATGCCGCCGGCCTGCATCAGCATCGCGTGCAGGTGCAGGCATTGCGTGCAGCCAATGGCCACGCGAGCCTCGTCTTCACATTGCATGGGCCCGAGCCGGGCGCGCCGGCGCAGGTCGTCGGTGGCGTTGAACTGCGCCCCGATCCGACCATGCCCTCGGCCTTCATCGGTGATGGGCGGCAGGCCGCCGAGCGTCTGCACTTCGCCGAGTTCGGGGCGCGCTTTGCGAGCTGGGAATTCGACACCGAGCGCTGTGTGCTCAAGACCGGGCCGAATTACAACGAGCTGCACGGTCTGCCCGCCCACACTCGCGAACTGACGATGGATGACATCCTGAGCCTCATCCACGCCGATGATCACCGCGCCATCAAGTCCGCGATGGCCACACTGCTGCGCGACGCGACACCGCCGGTGGCGCTCAGTTTCGACGCCCGTATCAAACTGCCGGGGGATGAACTGCGCTGGATGGAGGCGCGTTTCGCCTCGGTGCCCGGCGACGCCGGCGCGCCGCCGCGCATCTTTGGCATTTCCCTCGACATCAGCGCGCGCAAGGCCATGGAAGCCAGTCTGCGCGACAGTCGCGCCTGGCTGGATCTGGCGATGTCATCGATCGGAATGGTGCTGTGGGACCGCGACCTGCATACCGATCATTTCCGCTCGTCGGGCAACTACGGGCGTTTCTATGGTCTGGAAGGTGACGGACGTGAATGGGAATATCACGAGTTCCTGAGTCGGGTCGTGCCGGAAGACCATGCGGTGATGCGCAGTGCCTTTGAGGCGACGCTCGAATACGGCCACGAGTACGCGCCGAAATTCCGTATCGCCTTGCCCGATGGCAGCGTGCGCTGGCTGGAGTCGCGGGGTCGCGTGCAGCGCGACGCGAGTGGTCGGCCGGAGCGGCTGGTGGGCGTCACCTGGGACATCAGCGCGCGCCAGCAGTCGGAGCAGCGTCTGCTCGGCATCGCCGAACTGGTGCCGGGCATGGTCTATCAATATCGCCGCGCGCCCGATGGCTCGTCCTGCCATCCGTATTGCAGCGAAGGCGTGCGCGGGATCTTCGGCTTTGCGCCGGAAGACATCAAAGAAGATGCCACGGTGCTGCTGGATCGCATCCACGAGGACGATCGCGCGCGTGTCCTGGAGTCCATCGAGACGTCCGCCGCACAGCTCACGCCGTGGCGCGAGGAGTACCGCATCCATGGCCTCGATGGCGGCGTGCGCTGGTTGCTCGGCCATGCCAATCCGATGCGCGAATCCGATGGCGGCGTGGTGTGGTATGGCCACATCATGGACATCACCGCGCGCAAGACCAGCGAGATGGCGTTGCGCGAAAGCGAGGCGCGCCTGACCCTGGCATTGTCGGCGGCGCGCATGATGTCGTGGTTCTGGGACGTGGCCAGCGATCGCATCACCACCAGTTCGCAGACCTTCGCGCCTGCGCTGGGCCTGCCCGACGGGCCCTTGACCATGGCCCAGGTGCTGGAAGTCACCCATCCCGACGAACGCGAATCGATCCGTGCCCAGGTGGCGGCGCTGATCGAAGCGCCGCCCGCCAACGCATTCCTGCTGGAAAGCCGCTTCGTGTTCGTGAGCGGCACAACGCGCTGGATCGAGACCCGCGCCCACAGCCATCACGACCCCGAAGGACGCTTCCTGGGCTTCCTGTGCGTGTCCATCGACGTCACCGCGCGCAAGGATGCCGACAACGAACGCGAGCGCATGCGGCTCAATCTGCAGCAGGCGCAGAAGATGGAGGCCATCGGTCTTCTGACCGGCGGCATCGCCCATGACTTCAACAACATTCTCGCCAGCATCCTCGGCTACTCCGGTCTCGCGCTGCAACGCTTCGCGCAAGTGATGCCGGACAAGCTGGTGGACTATGTGCGTGAAGTCCAGCATGCCGGCGAGCGCGGCCATGAGCTGGTCAGTCAGATGCTGGCCTTCAGTCGCGGCGAAGGCACCGAACTCGGTCGAGCGCCGCTCGCGCCGCTGGTGGATCAGGCCTTGAAGATGGTGCGGCCAACCTTGCCCAGCAGCCTCGATTTCAAGACCGAGTACGCGCTGGACCTGCCGGCGGTCATGACCAATGCGGTGCAGTTGCAGCAGATCATCGTCAACCTGTGCATCAACGCCCGCGACGCGCTGGACGGCACCGGCAGCATCGTCATTCGCCTCTACCGCGCGACGCGCGAGGGCGCGCACTGCGCGTCCTGCCATAACGGCTTCAGCGGCGACTACGCGGTGCTGTCACTGGCCGATAACGGTCCGGGCATTGCACCCGCAGTGCGCGAGCGCATATTCGAGCCGTTCTTCTCGACCAAGTCCGGCAGCGGCGGCAGCGGCATGGGACTCGCCATGGTGCACGGCATCGTGCATGGCCAGGGCGGGCACATCATTCTCGAGTCCAGCCCCACGCAGGGCACGCGTTTCGAAATCCATTTCCCGCTGAAAGGTCTCGACGCCGCCGCTGACGCGGTCGCGCACGCGCCACCGCCGCTCGACGCGCCGGCGCGCCAGGCCCGTGTGCTGGTGGTCGACGACGAACGCGCGGTCGGCAGTTTCATCGGCGAACTGCTGGAGATGTATGACTATGCGGTGGTGGTCGAGAGCGATGCGCTCCTGGCGCTGGCGCGACTGCGCGACGCGCCCCACGACTTCGACATGGTGATCACCGATCAGACCATGCCGCGCCTGACCGGCGCGCAACTCGCGGCCGAAGCCTTGGCGCTGCGCCCTGAGCTGCCCATCATCCTGATCTCGGGCTATAGCGCGATCGTCGATGCCGAGCAGGCGGCACGTATCGGCGTGCGCACCTTCCTGCACAAGCCGATCAAGGCCGACGACCTGCTGAAGGCGGTCTACGACGCGCTGGACGCCTCGCCCGCGGCGAGAGACTCGGCGCAGTAGCGCAGAAAGTCCGCTTCGGTGGACGGGCGCAGAAACAGATAGCCCTGGTAGCGATTGCAGCGCAGGCCCTGCAGGAAGGCGAGCTGGGCGGCGGTCTCGACGCCTTCGGCGACGGTCGCGAGGCCCAGATGCTGGCCCATCGCGACGATGGTCTGGCAGATGATTTCGTCGTTGCGGTCACTGCCGATGTCGGCGATGAAGGAGCGGTCTATCTTCAACTGATCGATGGGCAGACGCTTGAGATAGGACAGCGAGGAATAACCGACGCCGAAGTCGTCCAGCGCGAACAGCACGCCGAGCCGCCGCAGGCGTTCCATGATCGCGATGGTGGCGTTGACGTCCTCGATGACCGTGCTCTCGGTGATCTCGAACACGATGCGCTGCGGCGGAATGCGATAAGCGGCCAGCAACTTTTCGACATCCTCGAGGAAGGTATCCGAGCGGAACTGCCGCGAGCTCACATTGATCGCCAGTTCACCCACCTCGATGCGTCCTTCATCCAGCCAGCGCCGGTAGGTGGCGAAGGATGCTTCCAGCACCCAGCGGCCGATATCGATGATGAGACCGCGTTCCTCGGCGATGGGGATGAAGTCCGCCGGCGAGACCAGCCCACGGCTCGGATGATGCCAGCGCAGCAGCACCTCGGCGCCGCTGACGCGGCCGGCGCCATCGATCTGCGGTTGGAACACGATGGCCAGTTGCCCACGCTTGATGGCATTGCGCAGATCGCTTTCCAGCAGCAGACGTTCCTGCGCGTTCTGTTCCATCTCGGGCTGGAAGAAGCGCGTGACATTGCGGCCGGCGGCCTTGCCGCTGTACATCGCGGTGTCGGCCTCTTTCAGTACGTCCTCGACGCCCTTGCCGGCTTCCGGAAACAGGGTGATGCCGATGGTGGGCGTGACGTGGAACTGATGGTGATCGAATTGAAAGGGCTGACCGAGGGATTCGTGAATCTTGTCGGCCACCAGACGCGCCTGACGCGCGGCATGTTCCATGTCTTGCGCGAGCTCGGGCAACAGCACCACGAACTCGTCGCCGCCCAGACGCGCCACCATGTCGTCCTGACGGGTGACGTTCTGCAGGCGATTGGCGACCGCCTGGAGCAGCGCGTCGCCGACCGAGTGGCCAAGGGTGTCATTGATGCGCTTGAACTGATCCATGTCGATGAACAGCAGCGCACCGCAACTGCCGCGGCGCGCGGCCGCGGCGAGGCTGGCATCGAGGCGTTCGGCGAAGTAACGCCGATTGGGCAGGTTGGTCAGCGGGTCGTACAAGGACAGGCGCTGTGCGTGTTCCTCGGCGCGCTTGCGCACCGAGATGTCGTGGATCGCGCCCAGCACACCGATGATGGTGCCGGCGCCATCGCGGATCGGCACCTTGATCAAATCCACCCAGCGCGGCTCGCCATAAGGCGTCATGAGTTCGGCCTCATGGGCGACCAGTTCGACTTCGCCGTCGAGCAGCGGTTGGTCCTCGTCGATGAACTGCGCGGCCTGCGGTGCCCACCACAGATCGTTGTCGGTCTTGCCCAGCAGTTCGTCCGGGTCGGCGACGCCGGCGAGCTCGGCGAACTGGCGATTGCAGCCGAGATAGCGGAACGAGCGGTCCTGCCAGAAGATCGCCTGCGGCACGGTGTCGATGATGAGTTCGAGAAATTTCTGCGAGCGTTCGAGGGCGGCCTGGGAGTCCTTGAGCGCCGAGATGTCGGTGAAGGTGCCGAGCATGCGCTGCACGCGGCCATCGCCATCCCATTCCGTCGCGCGTCCACGCACCAGCGTCCACTGGTGGATGAGGTCGGTGCCGAGCAGGCGCACCTCGCAGGCATAGTGCGGCGACTCGCCGCGCAGGTAGTCGCGCAGGGCGGCGCGCATCGGCGCCTGGTCGTCGGGATGGACGCGTGACACCAGCGTGGTGCCGGTGCCGACCGGTGCCGCGCCGCGCACATCGACGCCGGCGTAGCGGCTGCCGAAGGTGGTCAGGGTGTCGCTGTCGAGCTCCCATTCCCACAGTCCCTGATGGGCGCCTTCCATGGCGGCGTTCAGGCGTTGTTCGCTGGCGCGCAGCTCGCCATGGTTGCGTTCGCGTTCGAGTTCGGTGACGGCGCGCGCGGCAAAGATGTCGATTACCGGTCGCACCCGTTCGCGATCGGTCACGGGACTGGTGAACATCATGGTGAACAAGCCAATCACTTCGCCATCGCTGGTGGCGAGCGGTTGCCCGTAATAGGCCTCGATACCGCGTTCCTCCAGCATCTGATCGCGCGGATAGCGCTGCGCCACGCCATGGCCGACGAAGCAACCGGAATTGGCCATGGCGGTTTCGCAGGGCGTGCCTTCGAGCGCGTAGGTCAGCCCTTTGAAGGTGTCCTGGTTGGGGTAGTAGGCCGAGACGGTTGCGGTGCCGTCGCCATTGATGCGCGCGACGAAAGCGTAATCGGCGCCGGCCAGTTCGGCGGCGGCGCGCGCCACGGCGTTCAACAGGCGCGATTGCCGGCCGCTGGTCAGGGCATTGGCCACCACCTGCAATTGCTGCTGACGGGCGCGACGCAGGGTGATGTCATCGTAGATGCCGAGCACCCCGATGATGGCGCCGGTGCTGTCGTGGATCGGCACCTTGTGGGTTTCCACCCAGATCTGTTCGCCGCTGGCGGGTGTCAGACGGCGCTCGATGGTGATACGCCGTTCGCTGCCCTGCAGGATGCGCTGATCGTCCTCGCGCAGTTGCGGCGCGGTCTCGCGCCATGGCAATTGCGTATCGAGCTTGCCGACGATGGCAGTGTTCGGCTCGAGGCCGACGTCCTCGGCGAAGCGCCGGTTGCAACCGAGATAACGACTCTCCTTGTCCTTCCAGAACACGCGCAGCGGCAGGGCGTCGAGCACGGTCTCCAGCAACTGACGCGATTCGCGCAGGCGCGCTTCGGTGAGCTTGAGCGCGGTGACATCGACATGGGTGCCAATCACGCGCTTGGCGCGGCCGTCGCTGTTGCGTTCTATCACGCGCCCGCGTGACAGCACGTGGAGGTAATGTCCGTCGCGATGGCGGAAACGATGTTCGACCTGGAAGTCGTCGCACTCGCCTTTCAACATCGGGATCAGCACCGCGCGCCCGGCGGCGCGGTCGTCCGGGTGGAGAATGCGTTCGACGTTGTCGGCATGGCTGTTGATGGATCCCTCGGGAAATCCGAGCATCGCATACCACTCGCGCGAGAATTCGATGTGGTCGGCATCCGGGTCCCAGTCGAACAGTCCCTGGTGGCCGTTCTCGAGGGCTATCTGCAGGACGCGTTCGTTGGCCTTGAGCGCGGTGATCTCGGTATAGGTGCCGAGCAGACGCTCGCAGCGCCCGTCCTGGTCGCGCTCCGGCGCGCGTCCGCGGATCAGGAAATAACCATAGGCGCCATCGCGGCGGCGCAGGCGCAGCTCGACTTCTATCGCATCGCACTGGCCGCGCAGGTGCAGGTGCAGTTGTTCATAGACCCGCGGCACGTCGTCGGGATGGGCGAAAGCCAGGAACTGCTCGCCCGTCAGCGGTGAATTGATGTTGTAGCGGTCACGCTGTGGCCGCCAGAAGCGATGCTCGACGATGACGTTGTCGGCGATGTTCCATTCCCAGATGCCTTGCTGACTGCTCTCCAGCGCGAAGCGCAGCAGTTGCTCCTGCTCGCGCAGCGCGGTGACGTCGGTATAGGTACCCATCAGATAGCGGGCGCGACCATCGGCGCCGCGATCGGAGAACTGGCCGCGCACCAGGAAGCGAACATGTCCGCCGTCCACCAGACGCACGCGGTGTTCGACTTCGTAGGTTTCGGTTTCGCCGCGCAGATGCGCGATCAGGGCCTGACGGATGCGTTCGACGTCGTCGGGATGCGTGCATTCGAGCAGGCGCCGGCCGGTGACTTCGCCCGGCGTCGCGGTATGCACGGTGCGGTTCACCCAGTAGCCCGATTCGCGCAGCACATCGCTGTCGACCTGCCATTCCCACAGACCGACCTGGCCGCCGGCGAGGGCGATGCGCAGGCGCTGCTCGGCGCCATCGAGCGCGTCCTTGAGAGCAACCACCGGGTCATAGGCGCGCAGGGTGATCAAGGCGCCCTGCGCCGTGCCGGCCGCCCCCTCGGCGACGGCCTCGATACGGGCGGCAACGGATTTCAGCAGGCCGTCGCGCCCGCGCACGGTCGCGCGTTCGGCCTCCATGCTGAGCGCCGCACAGTCCTGCCCGGCCTCGAGCGCGGGCGGGCCGCCTTCGAGGAACTGCACGATGTCGTACCACGGGCGCCCGACGGCCTCCTCGGCGCTGTAGCCGAGCAGGCTGCAGGCGGCGCGATTGAGGTGCTGCACGCGTTGTGCGCTGTCGACCACGACAAAGGCGTCGGCGGTGGCATTGAAGGCAGCCAGCAGCAGCGCATGCGGGCTGGCGACGGGCGGCAGGTACTCGAAGGGTGTGGCCATGGGGTCAGTGATGGATGTGCGGGTGGGCGTCAGGCACCGCGGACCTGCGCGCTGCGGGAAGGGAACGAGTACATGCGCGTGATCCTTGCGTCGAAGTGCGTTGATAGTGTCGACGGGCCGCGGCAATTCTGTAGCGGGACGTCAGGCCGGGGCGCGCATCGCGTGCCGCGCGGCTCGCGTCTTCGAGCGCGCGCCTGGCCTGGCCGCGAAGGTCGCGGTTTGCGTCAGCGGGGATGCGGGTGAAGGTCAAGGGCGTGGTCGGGCGGGCCGGGATCCTGACCCGCTCGAGGACGATGAAGTCGCGGTCGAACAACTTTGAAGTGCCTGTGCTTTGCTATGGTGATGCGATGGTCAGGGCGCAGCGCCCGCGACGGCGCCATTCTAACGCGGCCCGGCGGACCGGCAGGCATGCTGAGGCGTAGCGGTCGCAAAATCGCCGCGCCTGCGATGTTGTCGGGCGCGGTGCTCGAAATCCCGAGGTATTTCCAGATACGCTGCGGCTTCACCGCGCCGGCGACGCGCGAACCGGCGGCGCCCGCC
>Ga0208492_1001384_pt1 | contig 15247 bp, 9 predicted proteins | sample Subbioar_CSW14AB_FD_184820 | JGI IMG/M metagenome (GOLD analysis project Ga0208492, IMG submission 184820) | Serpentinite rock and fluid subsurface biosphere microbial communities from McLaughlin Reserve, California, USA - CR12Mar_CSW14AB (SPAdes) | ecosystem: Environmental > Terrestrial > Deep... | reverse complement strand
GGTGGGCGGCACGCTGACCTGGAGCATCGCCTCGCTCGATGAGCGGATCAAGGCGGCGGCGCCGATCTATGGCTGCGGCTGGGAATTCTACCCTTACCCCCCGGACCTCAAGGCGCCCGTGGGCGATGACTTGCGCTTATGGCGGAAGCTGATTGCTCCCGAAGCGCATGCCGCGCGCATCCGTTGCCCGCTGCATTTCCTGAGCGCAACCAACGATTTTCATGGCCGCATGGATCTGGCCTATCACACTCTGGCCCAGCTAGGTTCCTCGCAAAAGAGCCTGGTGTTCACGCGCAATTACAACCATCATGTCGAGCCTGACGAAGGCCATTCCCTGCCTGAGTTTTTCGCTACCCACTTTCAAGGGAACCGTCCCGCCTGGCCCATGACTCCAACGGTGCAAGTCAAGGAATCGCAGATGGGTATTCCCCTGGTGCGGGTGAAACCGAGCAATCTCGACCGCGTCGAACGGGTCGAGATCAACTACTGCCTGAACAACGCCTCGCCGACCGGACGATTCTGGCGCGGCGGGGAATCCCCGACGCCCGATGGCAATACCTTCGTGGCCTCGGCCCCCTATTTAAGCGAAAGCGATACGCTCTTCGTTTTCGCCAATGTCTATTACAAATCGGGCGCCAGCGTGAGCTCGGCCTTGATCAAGCAGGACGCCGCGAATATCCCCAATGCCCGGCCGACCCTGAAGCCCCAAAACCTGATTGACGCGATGGAGGATGCCACCAACTGGCATTGGGTGCCGGCCTATACCGACCCCTGCCGTTACGATCGCTTCTTTGTCGACTGGAGCGGTCCCAGTTTGGCGATCTGCTTTACCTTGGATCCGAAGACCTTTGGCCACGCCGGCGCGATGCACTACCACTTCGGTACACGCAAGATCGGCGATCCCCAATTCCAGGGCGTTGATCCGGTAAAGAAGACCGATGCCACCGGCAAGGAGGCGACGAAGCTCCTGCTCATCGATTTTGTGACCGAGAATCGTCCAGAACAGTTGACGGTCCGGCTGACTCGGCGGGAACCGGGACAGAACGAAGTGGAATTCACTGCCAAGATCTCATTTCCCCAGGCCAAGAAGGGAGACTGGCAAACGATTTCCATGAAACCGGAAGAGTTCCGCGACGCCCAGCAAAAAGTTCTGCCCAACTGGGACCATCTCGAGCTTTTCGCCCTCGACGGCGTTAATCCGGCCAAAAAACCGCCGATCTTTAAACGCCTGCGCTGGGAAACCTCACCCTAAAAACTTCCAATCGATTCGCTCGTTAAGAGATGCGGTAATCTCGACCTTTTTTACCTTATGCCAAGGCCGCGTCGAATTTCCATTTCCAGGTCAGCAAGCATCGGGCGGCTAAGCCCCTGTCCGGCCGGTGTCCGCCAGAGGATATTGCCGTTTTCATCCACCAGCACCAGCGTCGGAAAAGAAGTGACCTGGAACTGCGTCTGCACTGGGCATTCGCCATCGCCGATTTGCCCCAGAATGGTCGTGTAGTTGAGCCGGTAACGCCCACGCACCGAGCGGACCTTGGCCGCGCGTTCGGCCATCGTGCCGCGTTCGTACGCAATTCCCACCACCTCAAGCCCGTAGGATTTGTAGGTCCGTTGCAGCTCGACCAGATGCGGCATCGCTTGCAAGCACGGCCCGCAAGTGCTGAACCAGAAATCGAGCAGGACCAATCGCCCGGTTTTGTGTTTGCGAAACTCCCAGGGGTTGCCATCGAGATCGACGAGCGCGAAGTTCTCAAGCTTGCGCCCCACAAGCTGGCAAGATGGGATCGGCGTCTCGGCCGTACTCAGCGGGACAGACGGCGCCGAACTGGGCGCCTCGGTCGGCCTTGCGTAGGGAATGGCCAAGGTGGGAGCAGCCGGCATCATGCCCAAGTCGCGGGCAATTCTTTCTGGACGTACGGTACTCGTGGGCGTGCCTGAACCCGAGGGGAGGATCGCTCCAGGGTCCGTTGAACCGCCGCCTGGCGGCGCGGGCGCTTCGGAGGCTCCATTTCCCGCGGAAGGCTGAGTGGCGCCCACAAGCGGTGCTCCGAGTACCGGGACCACGCTTCCGCCCGAGTTATCCTGTTCCAAAAGCGTGATGACGACTTGGAGGTTGGGCGGAGACACGACCACCGTGCCGGTATAGTACTTCTCCTGATCGCGAACGCGCGCGGTTAACTGGTACGCTTTGCCACTTTTCAGACCGGGAATCTGAAAATTGCCCAAGGTGTCGGCGCTGACTTCAAAGCGCACCGGTTCCTGGTTCGATTGATTGACTTCTTGCAGATCGACGACCTGGACGATCGCGCTGGAGGGACGCCGTTGCAGACGATCCATGATCGAGCCGGCAAGCGTCGCCGCGCTCGATTGCGAAGTGGGAGTACCGGTGACGAGTGACTGCGAGGGAGCAAAGGGCTGCGCGGCAGCCGAGGATCCGCCGGCGGGTTGAATGGGGGGATTGCTGCCCGGTACGGGCGGCCACTGGGGCGGCTTGGGACCGGATGAAACCGGTGTCGCCGGAGCCGTACGCTGAGCGTCGGTTTGTTTTTGCTGACTGTTGCAGCCCAAACAAATCATCGCGCCCAACAGAATGACGGCGAAAATACGGCGCACGGAAATCCTCTAAGCCCCCATAACTCCTACTATCGACCAAAAATAGGTCAATATGGAGCGAGGGCCGTGCAACCATTGCCGCCGCCGCGGGTCAAGGCAAATGAGACTTGAGAATTATTTGTGGATTCCCACCCTCCACCGTGCCATTGGCCTCCCTAACCGGTTCAAACCGACCAGTGTGACGCGAGAGCCGTTTGGCAAAGTGCAGCAATCGGACGGGTTCGCTTAATGGCCGGCGGGATGGCCGGACCTTCGCGCTCGCCAGGAATGCGGGAAAAGCTGCACTTGCTCGACATTTCCCTCGCGGTCAAAAGGCAACTCGATCGGTTTCCCTTCGATTTTCACCTCGGGACGCCCCTTGATTTGCTCCAATAAGGCAGGCGTGACCCAAAGCCGTTCCAGTTCCAGCGAATTGGGGATCACGGCAAGGCGGATTTCGTCCCACTTGGGCCGCCAGCACGATTCCAGGCCAGCCAGAATGCATTCCTTGTCGGTCGGAAACGAAAGCGGCAGTTTCGAGCGCCACAGGAAGCGCGCCGTCAGGTTGTTCATGCGGAAGGGGACCGGGTCGATCGACGCGATCATCTTGTCGGTCGTCAAATCGGCGATGCCCACACCCGTGGCATTGCCATGGCTTTCAGGAGCCAGATCGAGCGCGCAAATCCTCGTAATGGAAGGTTTCGGATCTTCCGGCACCGTTTCCATGAGCAGGCGCCCCACGACATTCGGGTCGATCCCGGCACCCGAATAGTTCTTGCCCACCTCCCCGATGATGAGCAAATCGCATTGATCCAAGGGCAGGCGGGCCATCCAGTTACGCGCCAAATCGAGGAGCTCCGGCTCGCGAGCAAGTAGATCGGTCTTATCCACCACCTCGACCCGCGCGGTTTTCTCGCGGGCATTTTCAATGATCGCCAAACCGGCCTCGAAGGGGGATTTTTCCAGGATCACTTCCACCGTCTTGGGCATCATGTCCCTGAGGCCCGAGATGCCCCAGACATGATGCTGCGACGCCCCTTCCCTTTTGCCAAAGCCGATGACGAGCATCTTGACGATGCCGCTTTCGTATCGGCCCCGAAAGTCGGTGTGCGGTTTTACCCGCGAAAGACACAGCACCCGGTCGGCCTTGAGCGCGTTGCGGTCCCAAAACACCGGTTCGCCCCAGCTGTTGGTGCCGATGACATCAACATCCATGTCGGTCAACACGGGGATGCCAAGCGCCTGTTCGCTCACGCCGTATTCCGCAAGCAGCTCACGCTGCCCCTGGGCGTTCGCCCCGCCATGGCTGCCCATGGCCGCAACGATGAATGGGGTGGCTCCCTTCGATTGAACGAAGCGCGCCGTGGCCCGCGCCATGGCTTGAATCCCGGCAATTCCGCGGCTTCCGACCCCAATCGCCACCCGTTCTTGAGGCCGAATCCGGTTCGCGACTTTCGCCTGACTCCAGGCCTCAAGCACCGCCTCTTCGACGTTCGTCACCTCCGGCTGATTGTGAGACTGGGAGATTTGAACAATTTGCGGAATCTTCTTCATCGGATCTCTCGGGAGTGGTTCCTGATCATTTAATCCACTGGAGGCTTCGGCAACCATGGGTTCCGCGTTGACAGTTTTCCCGCTTCCTGGGTATCGGAGGCAATGAGTTTCACTTAAGGACCCGCCGTTCATGCCTCGCCAGCACAGCATGATGTTTCGCAAATGGATCATCCGCGGATGCTCCTTGGTGGGCATGATCGGCATCTTTGCCTTGCTTGGCGGCTTTCTCACCTGGACGAGTCCCGCGTTCATCCGCAATCTGCTTTTGGAACGGGTGCGCGACTCACTCGTTGACACGCGGGTCCATTTGGACTCGCTGCAAGTCAATCTCTGGGGCGGCATCACCGCGCAAGGCCTGCGCCTGGCGCGCAATGGTCCGTTCGACTCTCCGGATTTCCTTTACATTCCCAAGGCGCAAATCGTCCACGATAAGGAAGCGATCCTCGAAGGCCGGCTGGCGATCCGCGAGGTCAATCTGGTGCAGCCGCGACTGCGCATCATTCGCCAGCCCAACGGCGCCTTCAATATCGATGGGCTGTTCAAGAAGCCTTCGGCGGACGGCTACCAGCTTCCCGCCTGGTCGGTCAGCCAGGGTCAGGTGATCTTCGAGGACCGGCTCGCGGCGCTTGAAGGGACTCACTGGCCCAACCTCGAAATCAGGGAACTGCGCGGCAAGGGCCTGCAAGATGCATCGGAAAAGGTTTGGTTCGAAGCGCGCGGCCACGGCGACTGGCTTGGGCCGATTTTGATAGAGGGAAACAAGCCCGGCAAAAAAAGCCCATTGACGCTTGATTTACGCATGGAGGCCATCGCCCTCAAGGCAGGTCTATCGCAGGTCATTCAACACCTGGACCCCGCGGCGGCCAACTGGCTGCGCCATCTTTCCGGTACGGTGCAAGCGGAGATGCGCGCGGAAATCCCACCCGACCCCGTCAGCCCGATTCCACGCCCCAAATCGTTGCTCGTCAGCTTGCGCGATGGGTCCTGGCAATTGCCCGTGGGCGCGATCCGCGTCGATCACCTCGAAGGCGAGCTTGAAGGCAACGCTCAAGGAATTCAGCGGATGGAGGTACGCGGCGAGTGGAAGTCGGCGAAGATCAAAGCGAACCTTGGCGCCTGGGACCTTCCGCTCGATCAGGCCAATGGCAAGTGGACCAGTCCGGGAATGCCCGGCACGATCACCGCCGAAGCACGGGGCGTCGAGTTTTCGCGCGAACTCTTCAGTTCTTTCCCTCAGGGGGCCCAGGGAGTTCAGGATTTCTTTCAACCCAGGGGCAAGGCCGATGTCTTCATCCGAATGGTGAAGAAAGAAGGAGCGGCGACCGAATCGAGTTCGCAATCGACCGATTTCGACCTGGAGGTGCGGCCGCTGGGAATGTCGTTTCTGCCGAAATCGTTTCCTTATCCGATTCTCAACGCCACCGGGATCATCATTTGCCAGATTCGCGGCGGCGAATTGCGAGGAGTCGATTCGGAGGTCTTTGGTTTCACCCAGGGAGGCACGCCGCTTCACGTCAAGGCCAAGGGCCGCGGCCGCAACGGACACGAAGACCTCGAAGTGTTCGTCGATGCCCAAAATGCCCCGATCGACGATACCTTGCGAACCGCACTGGCCAAACCTCAACAGGAGCTATTCGATCAGTTTCGCCCCACCGGCTTCATCGATGTCAAAGCCCATGTCACCCGCCGCCCCGGCAACGAAAAACTCGAAAACGATATCGACATTCAGTTCCGGCAAGCGACGACGACTTACCGCGGCTTTCCTTACCTCATCGAGCACATTTCAGGCTTGCTCAAGATCGAGAAAGGCAACTGGTTTTGCTCGAAACTCGAGGGAGTTCACGGCACGGGGAAAGTGTTTGTGGATGGCCGCTCCTGGCAAGCCGGCGAAATCTCCAAGGACAGCTCGCCCACGATGCGCCTGCTCATTCGCGGCGAACAGTTGCCGGCCAACGGCGATTTGCGCGCGGCCCTTGACTTACCCCTGGCGGGGAAGAAAAAGTCGCTGGCTCACACCTGGGACGAACTGAATCCCTCCGAAACGATCACCTTTGAAACCGATCTGGTCCACAGGCAGGACAGCCCCGACGGCATGGAACTGTCGATGACGGTGCACGATGCCACGCTCACGCCGCGCTTGATTCCCTACCGCCTAAGCCAGGTCAAAGGCCTTTGTCACATGCAGGGAATGATCGCCAATCTGAGTCAGGTCAGCGCCCGCCACGACCGCTCGCGCATCGGCATGAAGGCCGCTCAGGTACGCGTCCAACCTAATGGCGAAGTCAAATTACGCTTCGAGGAACTCGCGGCCGATCCGCTGATGGTGGACACCGAAATGGTCAAGGCGCTACCCGCTCCGCTCAAACGCGGCTTAAGCGGAGTCAAGATCGATGGCGACATCGGGGTCAAATGCGACTTATCGCTCAGTTTTCCGGAGGATGAACGCAAAACCGTGCAATCGGAATGGAATGGCAGGGTCCAATTTCGCAACAACCGGATCGAATCGGGCCTGGTATTCGAACAGGTCAAGGGGGAAGGCTATGTCGCGGGAAAACACAACGGGCAAAACTGGGACGGCGTCAATGGAAACCTCCAGTTCGACCAGATGACATTGTTCGGGCAACATCTGAAAAACGCGCATGGGCGCTTTGAGGTCCAACCCGAAACTCCTTCGACCTTGCGGCTGCAGGATATCCATGCGCAAATGCACGGCGGCGAGATAGGCGGACATGCTCGTATCGATTTCGCCGCCACGACCCGTTACGATCTTCTCTTCGGAGCGACCCAGGTGCGCCTGGAAGAGTTTTCCAAAGCAAACTTCGGCGATTCGGCCCAGATGGAAGGCCAAGCGACGGCGATGCTCCACCTTCAGGGAATTGGCACCGATGTCAACGGCCTCTTCGGCGAAGGGAGCATCGATGTGCCCCAGGGCAAACTGTACAAGCTTCCCCCCCTGCTCGACTTGATCAAGACGCTCGGATTGCGCGTTCCCGACGGCACCGCCTTCGAGCAGGTTCATGCCCAATTTGGCGTCGATGGACCCATGCTGCGCTTTCGGCAGCTTGACCTATACGGCAATGCGATCACCCTTTGCGGCAAGGGAACGGTGCCACTTGATGGACGGGACATGGCGCTCGAATTTCGCACCGAATGGGCCCGAGTCAATCAGTTTCTCCCCCAGGTGATTGAAAAGGTGCCTAAAGCGATCAGTGAGCAACTGTTCCTGGTGCGCATCCACGGCAACCCGCGATCTCCCAAAATCGAACGCGACGTGTTGCCAGGGTTGACACAGCCCTTTCGTAACGCATTCAAACCCAATCTATCCGCCGTGACGGGCGGCAGAGCCGGAGGTCCATGATGGGCGGTATGGGCGGTATTTTGTTTCGCATGGTGTTGATGGAACTTTTCCGGGTCTTCATCATCGCGCTCGTGGCGATCACCGGAATCCTTCTCATGGCCGGGATCGTTTCGGAAGCCAGCCAGCATGGACTGTCTCCCAGTCAGATCCTGACCGCGATTCCCCTGCTCATCCCGAGCACCCTGCCCTACACCATTCCGGCCACGACGCTCTTTGCCGTGTGCGTGGTTTATGGGCGTTTGAGTCAGGACAACGAAATCCTGGCGATCCGCGCGGCGGGGATCAACGTGTTTGCCGTGGTCAGCCCGGGCCTGGTGCTCGGTATCGCGATGAGCACCGTGACGATGGTGCTTTACTTCCAGGTGATTCCGGTGACTCACTCGATGTTGCGAGCGATGGTCTTTCACGACGCCGAGGAACTGCTTTATTCCATGCTCTCCAAACAGGGCTCGCTGAGCCATTCCAACCTTCCTTATGCCATGTTCGTCAAGGGCGTCCAGGGCCGCAAGCTGGTGAACCCGACCTTCAAACGGCGCGACAACAAGGGGGATATCGACCTGGTCGCTCAGGCGCAGGAAGCCGACCTGCGGGTGAACCTGGCCAAGAGGATCATCCATATCCATATGCGCCACGGAACGGCCAATTTCGAGGGCAAGAAAGACAATTTCTACTTTGTGGACAAGGTCTGGGATGTGCCGCTCCCAAGCAATTTCACCAGCGAAGCGAATCGGCGCGCGCGCGATATGACCTGGCAGGAAATCGCCGAGAAGCGTGCCGAATGGACGACGACCTCGGAAAAAACGTCGCAGGAAATCGATGCGACGCAGGCTCGCATCCAGGAATCGCCCACGGCAGCCGCGGCCTCCGAGCCGCACTTGAAAAACTTGAAGGAAAAACTGCGTTACGAAAAGCAGCAGGTGCTCTTTCTCGATGTGGAACTACTCATGCGCCCGGCGCTGAGCCTGGGTTGCCTGGGCTTCATTCTGGTGGGGGCGCCGATCGGCGTCTGGTTCAGCAAAAGCGATTATCTGAGCGCCTTCATTAGTTGCTTTTTGCCGATCGTGATCATCTACTACCCGCTCATCCTTTGCGGAACGGGCATGGCCAAGGAAGGGAAGATCGATCCCTTCCTTTTGGTGTGGGCTGCCGACATTCTAATGGGGTTTGTTGGGGGGGTTTTCTTGTGGCGGCTTTGCCGGTCCTGATTTTCTCTTCTTCGAGTCGCCGCGTTGTTGGCCGGAAACGAAGCCGGGGAGTTGCCCCGGCATTCTGGGCCCTTGCTTTTCGCCAGGGGAGTGGAACGCCGAACCGGCGTCATGCTCATCCTGGATCTCGCCGACGATTTCCTCAAGCACATCTTCCAGCGTGAGCAAACCGACAACTTTGCCCTCTTCCGACTGAACGATCGCCATGTGCCGGCGAGTCTTGCGAAATAGCTTCATGGCATTCATGGCGGTTTCATTAGGCAGGATAAAAAGCGCTGGATAAAGCGCGTCTTCCAAAATGACCAGGCCATGCAGTGAAAACAAAAAGAGTAGGTCCTTCACATTAACGATGCCGACAATGTTATCGATCGAGCCGTCGTAAACGGGCAAGCGGGTGTGAGCGCGGTCGCGCAGCAAATCCAGGATCGAACCGGCGGGAAGACTCAATTCAAGGGCGTTGATTTCGGATTGAGGCACCATGATGTGGGCAACCGTCTTGCCGCTCAAACGGAAGACGTTTTCGAGCACATCGGCCTGATCGGCCTGAATGACCCCTGCCTCTTCGGTGTCTTCCACGATCATGAGCAGTTCTTCCACCGAGTGCGCATGAGCATGGGCGCCGGGGTTTTTGAAACCAATCACCTTGAGGACGAAATTGCCGGTGTGGTTCATCCAAAGAACGAAGGGGCGCGCAAAAAAGTAGAACCAGTCCATCGGGTGGGCCAGATAGAGCACCACCTGGTCCGGATTCTGAATGGCAATGGTTTTGGGAATGAGTTCTCCGAATATCAGATGCAAATAAGAAACGGCGGCCACGGCCAGGGTGCTGCAAATCGAGTGCACGGCGATCGCGCCGACGAGACCGTCGAAGGCCGGATCGGCCACGCGCTGAAGGATGGATGCCAGGGTCACCTCGCCGACCGATCCGAGCGAGATGCTTGCGAAGGTAATGCCAAGCTGAGTGGCCGCCACTGCCTGATCGAGATTGTTCTGCAGCTGATATACGATCTTTGCACGGATGTCACCGTGCTCGGCCAAACTTTCCATGCGCGTTTTACGCGCGGCCACCAGACCGAATTCCACGGCTACGAAAAAACCGTTGAGCCCAATGAGGCCAGGAATCAGGAAAAAAAGTGCGATCAACTCCCAAGCGGTCACAGAATTACCCAAGCCTTCCGGATGGCCAAACGCTTCATGGCAATCCGGAAAGGAAATTGTTCCCGAATTTGCTCCCAGTTTTCATTTTAAGGGTTGACAAGAGAACCCCCAAACAGCAAATTTTCTTTAAGGGCATCGGCGTTTCCCGGTCGATACCCCTATTCGAATCTATTCATTTCTCCTCCTCCCACCCAATCCACAACCTTTTGGGGCGAAATTATGAGTTTGTACAGAAAAAGATTAAAAACAGGGTTCACCCTCATTGAACTTTTAGTGGTCATTGCCATCATCGCGGTCTTGATTGGGCTGTTGGTCCCTGCTGTGCAAAAAGTACGCGAAGCCGCCAACCGGATGACCTGCACCAACAATCTGAAGCAAATTTCGCTGGCGATTGCCAACTGCACCGATCAAAACGACCAGAAAATGCCCCCAGGCATCGGCCTGTATCCCAGCCGAACCATGTCGGTTGGCCTGAGCCAAGGCGGCATTCTGTTCCATATCCTTCCGTATATCGAGCAGGATGCACTCTTTAAAAACTCATACATTGTTGACGACCGTAATAACAATTACCTCACTTATAGCCAGTGGGGCCTGCCGAATCCGACCAAGGTCAAAACTTACATTTGCCCATCCGATGCAACGAACCCCATCGATGGCCACGCCTTGTCGAGCTACGCCTACAACGGACAGACCTTTTTCATGAGCTACTCGGGCGGTTGGGGCTACGGCAACAAAAAGCTCTCGTTCGTCACCGACGGATCATCCAACACGATCTACTTCACCGAGAAGATGACCAAGGCCTACGGCGCAGACGGTTGGGCACCCGGTGGCGATCAAAATTACTGGCCCGACTGGGGTCCCGCCATCGCCGATACGGCCGACGGCGGTCAACCTTCCGGTCCCGCGGCGATGTTTCAGGTCCAACCCCAAATCGGCGCCAACACCAATGCGGCCGGCAACCGCGCTTCTTCGCCGCACTCGGGCGGTATCAACGCCGCTTTCGGCGATGGCAGCGTTCGCTTTGTCAGCCAGGGCGTGGCTCCAGCCACCTGGTGGACCATGCTTACCCCCAATGGGGGCGACATCACCACGAACAACCCGTAGTAACTCCAGATGGCTCGATCCAGAGCCCGTTGCCTTCCTGCAATCGTGAGACTTCGCGATCCTCGCGGGTTGTGATGAATGACTTGACCGAATATTGTGCGGAAGAAAGGAACCCTGAACTTACCCTCAGGGTTCCCTTTGAAGCGGCTCCAAAAGCCCATCCCATTTCGGTGCTCTTTCAGTTCATTTGAAAAAACAGAAAATCCACAGAGAAAACTCCATGGTCTTGCGCAACCTTTCGAGGCTCCCCTTGGCGGGGGCCTTTCTTTTCATTTTGGGATGCGGTGTCCCCACCGGGGAATTGAACGGTCGTGTGGTTTTCGGTAAGGATCCGCTTCAAGGCGGAACACTCGTATTCGAATATAGCGACGGTCAGTCGGCCACAGTCACCGTGAAAACGGATGGCTCATTTTCGGTTTCCAACCTACCGGTCGGTTCGGCCAACGTGGGCGTAAGCCCGCCTGCGGCTCCCAAAATGAATGCGGCGATCCAGGCGAAAATGAAGGCGCCCAAGGGAATGGAAGGCAAGGAAAACTATTACGGCATGAACAAGGCGGTCAAGATCAAGGAGAAGTACAAAACCGCTTCCTCTTCAGGGTTCAAAGTGGTCATCAAGGCCGGAAAAAACGACGATGTCACCTTCACCGTCGACTAAGAGGACTCCCACGCTGGACGAGGAAGGACGATGAGTCTGGCCAGGGGAGAACCCCATTCTCCTCCCGTGCCGCAAAAAGCGGCCTCCCGCTTGGGCGCGTTCGTGGCGTTTGTCGCCCTGGCTCTGTTAGTGGCGACGCTTCTCGCCATGGGCGCCGGTTGGTGGCCTGGTTGGTTCCGCGATTCCCGAGCCCGGGAACTGGACCGGTTGGTGGATATGGCCTCCTACCGGAAAGCAAAGATCTACGGCCAGACCCTTGACCCCACATTTTTAAACCAGCATGCCATCCTCTGGGCGCGCATCCTCAGACTCAATTCCGACCTCGTCCTGGCCGGCGAATTTCTAAAAAAAGCCACTCCGGCTGACCCCCTCTGGTCGCAAATCGAGATGGAGCGCGGCCTGTTGCGCCTGGAAAACGGCGAACTGGCCGACAACCTCGAACTGGCCATGCGCCTTGCCGAGGCCCGCCCGGAACTGCGTGATCGCATCTACGAGGGGGCCGTGCGCGCCTATCTGCGACAACTGCTTCCCGGCCCCGCCGGTGAATTGCTTAAACGCTGGCAGCGGGAGCAGCCTGACCTGCTCTATCGACTGGAAGCGGCACATCTCCACGATTTTCTCGACGACCCTGAAGGTTGTTTGACCGAGCTTGAAATCGCGAAGACCCTGTCACCCCATAACCCCGAAATCGACGGCTGGATGGGCAAGTGCCAGTCGGCGCTTCAGCACAATCAGGCGGCTCGCGAAAACCTGGAGTATGCCCTAGGCCTGCTTGGCCATCAATCCGATTGGGAATTGGCCCTGGCCGTGGTGCTCGACCGGTTAGGACTGCCCGACGAGGCCATTGCCCTGCTCTCGGCGATCCTTGAGCGAGATCCCGGCGAAGGACAGGCTCTGGCTCAGCGCGGCCGAATCTTTTTGCAAAATCAGTCCCCTGCAAAGGCACAAACGGATCTGCAAAAGGCTCTTCGCGTCGAACCAGGTAACACCATCGCCGCCGACAATTTGCGCAAGGCCCTCTTTGAACTGGGAAAAACCGATGAGGCCAGGGAACTGGGCCTGCGCATACCGCAGATGGAAAAAGACCAGAAGCGGATCAGGGAGCTCATCCAGGTCGAGATTCAAAAAAAGCCGAACGACCCCGATGTGATGCACGAATTGGCTGCTATTTTCCTGAGGTCGGGCTATCCCAAGAGCGCCATTTTTTGGGTGCGTAAGGCCCTCCTCATTGCTCCCAATCATGTTCCAAGCCATGAGCTCATGGCCGGGTACTATGAGGCCACCGGCAACCCCGGTCTGGCGGCCGAACACCGGCAAAAAACGAGCGCCAATCCCTCCCGACCCAGTGGAGTTGGGCGATGACCGCCGAGAATCCTTCCTTTGCCAAGACCTTCTCCCCCACAGCGTCCGCCGACGACAGTAAAGTCTCGTCTTCGGAAAGCGCGAGTACGCCCGGGCCGATCAATAGGCGCTTTTGGCAATTAAAAAGATCCCTTTTTGCTTTTTTTGCCACGCTCAGCGTCCTGACTGTCATCGCGCTTCCTTTCCTTAACGCTCGATACGCGACCCATCTGCTGGAAAAGTCTCATCCGGCCGAGGCTCTCTGGCACTGGGAAACGGCGTTAAGGTTTTACCCCTGGTGGAAAGAAGCGCGTGTCCAGGCCTGTATCGCGGCACGCCAAGCTGGAGATTTCGATCGCGCCTGGCTGCACCTGTCGGCACTGGAACAAGAAGGGACCAACCTTGAGGGGGACGGCCCCTTGCTCTGGGCGATGATTCGCGCTTCGCGCGGAGACCTGGCCCTCGTCGAGGCCAAGCTCATTGAAATCTGGAACCGCAACCGCCTGGAACGCTCCGACATCCCCGGAGCGCTCGCGGAAGGGTATTTGCGCATGTTCCGCCTGCCTGATGCGCTGGCGATTACATCGGAGTGGCTCAAAGCCGATCCCACTTCGATCCGGGCCCATGTTCTGAGGGCCGACGCCTGGTACCGGGCTCGCTCACCGGACAATGCCGTACCCGCGCTGCAAGAAGTCATCGATTTGGATCCAGGACAGGTCGAGTCGCGTTTCCACCTGGCATTGGCGCTTCTGGATAAGGCCCGCTACGACGAAGGCCTCGAACAACTGAATCTGGTGGCGAACGTCTGGCCGGACAATACGCTCGTCAGTTGCCGCCAGGCGCGCTCCCTTTTCATGCTGGGTCGCGAGAAGCAGGCGCGGACGCTGATTGCGCGCCAGCTTGCGCGCTTTCCCGGCGACGCCAAACTGATCTCGACGCTGGGTCAAATCGACCTTTTGAGCGGCAGAAACGAGGAGGCCGCTACGCTGTTTCGTCAGGCTCTTGCGCTTCGGCCGGCCGACTACCAGTCGATTTATTCGCTATCGCAAGCGCTTGGACGCCTCGGTCAAAGAGAAGAAAGCCAAAAGTGGGTCAAGGAAGCCGAAAAGATCAAAATCAAACTCGAACGGCTGAACGAGATTACCTCCAAGGAGATCGCCCAAAAACCGCTGGATCCAGCTCTTCACGAAGAACTGGGTTTGCTCTATGAAGCAACCGGACAATCGCTTTCGGCAAGGGCGTGGCTTGAGAGCGCCACGCGGATCGACCCCCGGCGCGATTCGGCGCGCGAGGCGCTGCAAAGGGTGCGATCCAAGTTGGCGGCTTCAAGCCCCGATTCGTTGCGAGACCTGGAATAGTCGCGGCCCAATCAGACCGTTGCGGGCGCGCTTTCTTGGTCGGAAGGATCTGAAGTCCAAATCAGGTCGCCTCGCGGAGATCGTGCCGGCCAGAGCGGGAGACCTTGCCGGAAGATCAACGCACGCTAGCAGGCATGCGGTAAAGAACAACGGGCGGGCCCTTTCCTGAAAAGTCGCCCACGGCGATGCCGCGATCGCCGTTCGCCCAAAAATCGCCCACCTCGCAGGCCACATGATCGGCTGTCACGGATTCGACCCACCTGGGCGTATACACCCCCAGGGAATCGGGCTGCCACCAGAGCACCGATTCCAGTTTCATCGCCTCACGCTGTGCAAATCCCTCACGCGGCAAGAAGGCCACCGAAACGATCTCGGCAAATCGTGTTTTCTTATCTGGCACGGGATGGAACCCGGAGTTTGCCTTCCCCTCTTTCCTTCTTTCCGCTGGCCGGCTGTGAACATCCGCGAAGGCGAGCGCACGGTGGACGCCATACATCGGGCCGACGGCATGATGCTCGAACTGCAAATGCCCCTTGTTTTCGAGCCAAAATACTCCGTGATAGGGTTTTAAGAGATAAGGTTGGTCCAAAACATCCCCATTGCTGACAAGCAGGTCCAGGTCACCGTCGCCATCCAGGTCGGCCTGCTGAATGCCGCTGCTGCCCAGTCCCGGGTGAGCGCCCTGATGGATCGTCGTGGCTTCAAACTTTCCCCGGCCCCGATTCAAATAGAGGGTGACGGCTTCGTGCTCCTGACCAAACAGGGCGACGAAGTCCATTCTGCCATCGCCATCCCAGTCGTGAACGGGGACATGAATCGCCCCGTGACGCGTATCGACGACGCTGGCGTCGAATTTCCACGACTGTGCATCCAACGCGGGCGCGCCTTCCCGTTGCCGCAAGTAATAGACCTCTCCGGTCTG
>Ga0208492_1001383_pt1 | contig 15265 bp, 13 predicted proteins | sample Subbioar_CSW14AB_FD_184820 | JGI IMG/M metagenome (GOLD analysis project Ga0208492, IMG submission 184820) | Serpentinite rock and fluid subsurface biosphere microbial communities from McLaughlin Reserve, California, USA - CR12Mar_CSW14AB (SPAdes) | ecosystem: Environmental > Terrestrial > Deep... | reverse complement strand
GTTGAGTGAAAGGAAGTTTAATAAGTCCCGTTTGGATGATAGAACCTGTTCAATGAAAAGGTTTACTAATATCCAGAAAACGGATAAGTTATTATGGGAGACCATTGAGGAGTTGATATTAGATATATCACTACTTGAGGAAAAACTTAAAAAGTCCATAAACGAAAAGACCTCATTTTCTTCAACGGTTAGAAAACAACGAGGTAAGATTAAGGTTGAACTAGAGAAAAAAGAAATTGAATTAAAGGAGATTACGGAAGGTATTGTTTCGATTGAAAGTAAAAGGATAATGAATGAATTCACATCAGATGATGTCTGCTTGAGTCTGAAAGAACAAATGAATATAAGATTTGGGAGTGTTCATACTGAAATTGAAAACTTAAAAACACATTGAAGAACTTCGGACAACAAGACACCTGGTTTGAAACCCTTGATGAGTTAACATCCACTATTAAATCAACCACTAATTGGATACCTGAAGTAAGGAGGTCAGTGTTGGATTTAATATTGGACAAAGTGGTACTCAGTCACGATCAGAAGGCCCTGCTCCACAACCTTGTTATAACATTACGAATACCCCTTGTTTTGTCCGGAAACAAAAAAGGTGCATCAAAAGATGCACCGGTAATATCGTTGAGCAAATCATTGAAAGTCAGTGACGATATAACTCACTCCGGTTCACTCTACTCCACCGTTACCGATTTCGCTAAATTACGAGGCTGATCCACATTACATCCCCTCATTACAGCTATGTGGTATGAGAGCAACTGCAGCGGTATTGTTGCCAGTAATGGCAGGAATATTTCATCAGCATCCGGTATTTCAATTACATAGTCAGCCATATTTCTGACAACCCTATCACCTTCGGTAACAATAGCAATTACTCTCCCCTTTCTCGCTTTTACCTCCTGAATATTACTGATTACCTTTTCGTAGGATGAATTTTTAGTAGCTATAAATACAACCGGCATCTCTTCATCGATTAAGGCAATAGGACCATGTTTCATTTCCGCTGCAGGATACCCTTCGGCATGTATATAGGATATCTCTTTAAGTTTAAGAGCTCCTTCAAGGGCGACCGGAAATCCACTTCCTCTTCCAAGAAAAATGAAATTTCTGGCATCTTTGAATTGTTCTGAAATCAATTTGATTTCGTCATTTGATTGGAGACATCTTTCAACAAGGGATGGAATGTTGTCGAGCTCGGTAAGAAGATCTATCAATTTGCTCTGGGTTATGGTTCCTCTTTGCTGAGCCATGTAAAGTGCCATTAGGGTAAGAACGGTTACCTGGGCTGTAAAAGCTTTAGTTGATGCAACACCTATTTCGGGGCCGGCATGTGTATATACCCCTGCATGTGTTAATCTTGGTATAGATGCGCCAACTACATTGCATATACCAAAAATAGTGGCACCCTTTTCCTTGGCAAGTTCTATTGCCGCCATCGTATCAGCTGTTTCACCTGATTGTGAGACGGCGATTACAATATCTTTTTCGGAGATAATTGGGTTTCTGTATCTGAATTCGGATGCATATTCAACTTCTACCGGAATACGGGCACATTCTTCAATGAGATATTCACCTACAAGTCCGGCATGCCAGGAAGTTCCGCAGGCTACTATAATAATCCGGTCAACATTTTTAAGTTTCTCAGCATATTCTTTAATACCACCCAATTGTACCAATCCATTTTCCGGATAAATGCGGCCGCGCATACAATCTTTGATGGAACGGGGTTGCTCATAGATTTCTTTGAGCATGAAATGATCGAATCCCCCCTTTTCAAGCATTTCTAATTTTAGCTCAAGCTCCTGGATATATGGGATCTGAATAATATTGTCAATACTCTTAATAAGTAAATCGTCTCTTCTGATGTAAGCGATTTCATTATCATTCAGGTAAATAACATTTTTGGTATATTCAATTATTGGTGAAGCGTCGGAGGCGATGAAATATTCACCTTCGCCTACCCCGAGTACCATCGGACTTCCTTTTCGGGCGGCAATCAGCTCATCAGGATTATTGTTGTCCATTATGACAATGGCATAAGCACCAATAACCCGGTTAAGAGCAACTCTGACAGCTTCTCTCAGGTCGAGACCTGTTTCCTGCTGGATATCTTCGATCAGATGAATAAGGACTTCAGTATCGGTGTCACTTTTGAAAACATGTCCCCTGGAAATAAGAGTTTCCTTTAATGAGGCATAATTTTCTATAATACCATTATGTATGATGGCCAGTTTGCTGTTCCCCGAAGTATGAGGGTGTGAGTTTCGGTCAGAAGGCTCTCCGTGAGTAGCCCACCTGGTATGGCCCATGCCGATTTTTCCATTGAGATTTTCAGCTTCAACTGATTTTTCGAGATCACTGACTTTTCCTGCTTTTTTGAAAAGCCTGAGCTCCCTGTCAATCAGAGCAATTCCAGCACTGTCATAACCTCTGTATTCCAGCCGGTGTAAACCTTTAATAACAATCGGCCATGCATCACGGAAGCCGATATAACCTACAATTCCACACATAATTAAGAACTTTATGTGCCGAAACTACTAATTTGTATAGTGAAAGTAAAGAGTTTAGCCTTAATTTATCTTGCTGTAAATGATATTCAACTTCATTTTGTAGCTTATTCCATCTTTACCACTGCCGATTGCAGCTCCGCCTGCTGTTGTCCCGGAAACGACCGGACCTGACTGGCGGTTGTAATCCAGACTAATCGGAGCAATAAAACTGTCGTATTGCTTTAGCTTACCTTTTATGATATCCTGAACATAGGTAGTGACATTAAATTTATACCGCTTTTTTGCTGAGTCATAATATCCGCCGAAGTTCAGATCAGTCATGGAAAATATCTGATCAGTACTGAAATCGGGAATGAACTGCCTTTGATCAGCGATGTCGGTACGGTATATAAACAATCGTTGAGCAGGTTTAAAAGTGTCAGTTCCTCCAACAAGATATACAACCAGTTCAGCTTTATTGATTGTTATATTACCCAGATTCTTTAATTTTTCCAGGTGAGGGAAGCGAATTTTTGTACGAAGGCCTGCAAGACCCTGTACATATGTGTTATTGTATTGTGCCGAAGGGTTGTTGAGCTGTGTCTGAATATCTGTTCCGGTATAGTCATGTTTAAAATCAGCAATAACCGGCATTGCATTGTTTTGTATCGGAAACTTATGCATGGTGGTGTCGATATTGGTGCCACTTTTGCTCTTATAATAAACCTCCACCCGGCTTGAATCACTCAGGTTAAAGAATGCAATACCACCCGGACCACTACTTTGAGCTTTATTAACAGTAAGATATAAGCCTTTTATTGCTTTATTTAACTCCTCATTACTACTTAAAGTTGTTGAGCTGGCTTTTATAATATTGTTATTAATGAAGTTCGGGTCAAGGGTTATCCTTAACTGAGGGGCCTTTGATTTTTGAACATCAGGTTTACCGGTAACAATTTCTGTCACTTTAACGCTGTCTTTAATATTAAATCGTGCTGATTTACTGCCAATAATCGTGCTGCTATAGCTCTGAGGCTGGGTATTGTAATATCCGACTGTCTGACTCAGACTGCTGTTCAGCTGATGAACCTGAACCTGAAATTGTGAAGTACTGTCGCCATGAAATTCTTTACCATAGTGAAGTACAAGTACAGCTGAATCAAGAACCGGATCTGTACCGAAATTTAGTCCGGGAGGATCCAGAGTGAGTGACATGGCAATATTAGCAGTCGTCTTACCTAAAACAGGATCATTAATATATCCCAGCGGATATTGTGACAGGGTATTGGTAATGATCGAGTCTTCTGCAACAGTACTTGCAGTTACAGTTACAGTGTCAACAAAGTTTCCGTTCAAATCCGTTGCCGGGTCAACATCAAGTCCAATAGAATCTGTAGTCTGACAGCCACTTAAAATAAAAAGACTTATCAACAAGGTTAATAAGCCTGATTTGTATAATCTCATCTGTATTACATTTGTTTTTAAAAGCACCTGAATCCTAAAAACCGACTCTTTGCTTAATTGCCTTTATCCTTATGCCAGAGATACAAGTTCTTCGTTAGCAATTTCCTCGTAAAGGTTGTAATAATTTTCGAAATCTGAAGTGGAATCGAATTCTAAAACCGGTTTATTAGCTTTTTTAACAAACTTTAACACTTCTTCATTGATATTTTCACAGGCACAAACAACTGCATCTGAATAAGAAATAGCACCGATGTTAAGGGCGGTATTGGTAGCCTGAGAATAGATTTCTGTATGCTCAGGGCCCATGCCATTCATAATTGCCTTTGAAGCGAACTCAGGATGCAGGCTGGTACTGAAGTTATCATCGTAAATAGAGTAAATTACCTTAGAGTTCTTAAAAGTTGGATCATCCTTATAAATAGTTTTTAAATAAGCAGGAACCAATGCGCTCATCCATCCGTGGCAATGAACCAGGTCAGGAGACCAGCCCAGTTTTTTTACAGTTTCCAATGCACCTTTACAGAAGAATATTGTCCGCTCATCGTTGTCTTCGTAAAATTTATTGCTGTTATCAGCGAAAACATGCTTTCTTTGGAAGTATTCTTCATTATCCAGGAAATACACCTGCATTCTCGCTGAAGGGATTGAGGCAACTTTAATAATCAGAGGGTTATCATTATCATTAATAATAATGTTCATTCCCGATAATCTGATTACTTCATGAAGTCTGTTGCGTCGTTCGTTTATATTCCCGAAACGCGGCATCAGGATGCGAATTTCAAATCCTTTGTCCTGCATTGCCTGTGGTAGCTGGCGGGTAATCTCAGAAATTTTGGTAAGTTCGAGGAAAGGCGACATCTCATGCGTAATAAAAAGAATCTTCGTTTTTGCCATCTCCGTTTTAATTTTTTTGGTGTTATGAAAAAATTTAGAACCACAAAGATAAGCATTATCTTATGAATTATCAATGAATTACGCAAATCGTTTTGGTTCTCTTTAAGTATTTAACCATTTTTGACCCCTGTTAAATCATAAGATATTTTGGAAATATTCAACCGTAGAGATACAGTTCACAAATACCTGCTTGAGTTAAGTTCTGCAGGCAAAACTATAGGGTTTGTACCAACCATGGGTGCATTGCATGAGGGTCATTTATCTCTGGTTGAATTGGCCCGCGAGAAATCTGAAATTGTTGTTTGCAGCATTTTTGTTAATCCTACACAGTTTAACGATAAAAGTGATCTTGAGAATTATCCCAGGCCCATTGAAGAGGATATAAAAAAGCTGCAAAATGCAAAATGCGATATCCTTTTTATGCCTGAAGTTGATGAAATGTACAGCAAATCTGAATCATGGCATATAGAGCTTGGTGGCCTGGATACAGTGTTAGAAGGTAAGATCAGACCCGGCCATTATCAGGGAGTAACCCAGATTGTTAAAAAACTGTTTGATATCATAAAGCCTGATTATGCTTTCTTTGGCCAGAAAGATTATCAGCAGTTTATGGTCATTTCATATATGGTCAGGATGTTTCAAATTCCTGTTCAGCTTGTTTTGTGTCCGATTGTCAGAGAAAAGGATGGATTAGCCATGAGTTCAAGGAATATCCGCCTTGCGCCCGATGAGAGAATCAATGCCCTGGCTTTATTTAAAGCTTTGACTAAGGCTCTCGATCTTTTTAAAACCAGAAGCATTAACCAGATAAAGAGTGAGGTGAATGACTTTCTTGAATCTGCTCCGGGAATAGAGCCTGAATATTTCGAAATTTATGATGCCCGCAGTTTCAAACCGGCAACCGATAAAAACATCGGGAGCATTATTGCACTGGTCGCTGCAAAGGTCGGAAAGATCAGGATTATCGATAATATGATACTCAAACAGGAAAATAATCATTGAAAAGTTTTTTCTCTTCCGGATTAAAGTATATCATACTGCTTATCCTTGGAGTCGGACTGCTAATTTTTGCCTTCAGGGGACAGGATCTGAACAAATTAATTTCTGATCTTCAGGAAGCCGATTATCAATGGGTTTTTGCCTCAGTATTTTTTGCCGTTCTGGCGCATATTTTAAGGGCGTACCGCTGGAGAATGATGATTACCGCACTCGGATATGGTAAACCCCGGATGATGAATACGCTTTTTGCAGTATTTACAGGTTATCTGGCAAATCTCGCTTTACCCCGAATGGGTGAAGTTTCCAGATGCGGGGTAATCCACAAAACGGATGGTATTCCTGTCGTTAAGCTGATCGGAACGGTGGTCGCAGAGCGTATCATCGATCTTTTGATGTTGTTGCTCATTACTGCTGTGGGTATCCTGATTCAGTTTGAGCTTTTATCCGATTTTCTTTACAGCCATATACTGCTGAAAATAAATCAGGGATCTGTAGAGTCGGGCATTGTGATTCTTGTTTTTGCTCTGCTTTTGTTTATGATCATCTTGCTTCTGGTAATTGCAGGAAGGAAAAAGCCGGGTATTTTTTTAAGAATTTCTAATCTGATTGCTGACATTCAAAGCGGTATACTTTCTGTCAGGGCAATGAACCATAAATTATTGTTTGTTCTGTTTTCCCTGATGATCTGGGGATTTTACGGAATTTCAGCCTACCTGTGTTTTTTTGCACTGCCGGCTACCGAAGGCCTGGGATTTATTGAAGCAGTTTCTACTTTGATTTTCAGTAGTTTTGCGATGATAGCTCCTGTTCAGGGTGGAATAGGTGCTTATCACTGGATGGTCTCAGAAGGTTTGACTGTTTATGGTATCAGTAAAAGTGATGGTCTGGCTTATGCACTTTTAACTCATTCAACACAAACCCTGATCATACTTATTGCGGGATCAGTTAGTCTGATCCTGTTGTTTTTTAAGTCATCAAAGGCAAAAGAAAATGGAAAAACTGGAAATTATTAAAGCGAAAATCTATAACGCAGATCAGTTGCGTCATGCTCTGAATGTCTGGAGATTACTTGACAAAAAAATTGTATTTACCAACGGATGCTTTGATTTATTGCATCTTGGACACATCGATTATCTTTCCAAAGCAGCAGATTTAGGTGACAGGCTGGTTATCGGACTGAATTCTGATGCTTCAACCTCAGCCTTAAAAGGTCCGGGAAGACCGATCACTGATGAAAAATCGCGTTCAATATTGCTGGCGGCTCTTTCATTTGTCGATGCAGTTATTTTATTCGATGAATCAACTCCACTTGAACTGATCAGATGGGTTCGGCCGGATATACTGGTTAAAGGAGCAGATTATTCTATTGATCAGATCGTAGGCTCAGATCTGGTACTAAAAAGTGGAGGTGAAGTAAAAACAATCGAATTCCTTCCGGGTTATTCTACCTCTTTAATAGAGCAAAAGATCCGTTCTTAAACAGATCGTTCATTAAGGGTATCAATTAACAGATTCTGCTCATTTCTGAATCCTCGTTTATATTAAATATTTCTGAATTTTTGAGGAAGTCTGAGCTATATCCCGCCTGAAACATTATTTTTGATTAACTAAACCAATTTTTATGCATTTTGAATTATCAGAAGAGCAGCTGATGATACAACAGGCTGCCAGAGATTTTGCAAATACGGAGTTAAAGCCTGGAGTAATTGAAAGGGATGAGCTTCAGAAATTTCCACACGAACAGATTAAAAAACTCGGAGAGCTTGGTTTTCTTGGAATGATGGTAGACCCCAAATATAATGGTGCAGGAATGGATACCATATCCTATGTTCTGGCCATGGAGGAATTATCCAAAGTAGATGCTTCAGCTTCCGTAGTTGTTTCGGTGAATAACTCTCTGGTTTGTTATGGCCTTGAAAAGTACGGTACAGAATTTCAGAAAGAGAAATATTTGAAACCTCTGGCTGCCGGTGAAAAAATAGGGGCATTTTGTCTTTCAGAGCCGGAAGCCGGATCTGATGCAACTTCACAACATTCAACTGCAGTAGATATGGGCGACCACTATCTCCTCAACGGAACTAAAAACTGGATCACCAATGGAGGTAATGCTTCAACTTATCTGGTTATCGCCCAGACCAATCCTGCATTAAGACATAAGGGAATTAATGCCCTGATCGTTGAAAAAGGTATGGAGGGGTTTACAGTTGGTCCCAAAGAAAACAAACTCGGAATCCGGGGGTCAGATACTCATTCATTGATGTTTACCGATGTTAAAGTTCCTAAGGAAAACCGTATCGGTGAGGAGGGTTTTGGTTTTACATTTGCAATGAAAACACTCGATGGAGGCCGGATTGGTATCGCCTCTCAGGCATTGGGTATCGCTTCCGGAGCTTATGAGCTTGCTCTTCAGTATTCAAAAGAACGTAAAGCATTCGGAAAACCTATCTCCGGGCATCAGGCTATTCAGTTTAAGCTGGCTGATATGGCAACAGAAATTGAGGCGGCCAGAATGTTATGTCTTAAGGCTGCCTGGCTAAAAGATCAGGGGCTTCCTTATGCAGAGGCAAGTTCTATGGCCAAGCTTTTTGCTTCTGAGGTTGCCATGAAAACTACCATAGAAGCAGTTCAGATCCATGGCGGTTATGGATTTGTAAAGGAGTTTCATGTTGAACGTCTGATGCGCGATGCCAAAATTACCCAGATTTATGAGGGGACATCGGAAATACAAAAAATGATCATCGCCAGAGAAATATTAAAATAAATTTGATTCTAAATGTTAAATCATATGATCAGAAATCTGAAATTTGCAGCATTACTTGTTTTGTTTTATTCCTGCCAAAGTGCTGATAATCAGGAATTAAAAAACGGAACGTGGCGCGCTACCCTGAAAGCACAATCGGGTGCAGAAATTCCGTTCAATTTTGAGGTTAAAGATTCTGCTGATCAGAAGTTTCTGGACATCATCAATGGTGATGAAAGATTCAGGGTAAATGAAATATCCCTCAAAGATGATTCACTGCTGATCCGTATGCCATTATTCGATTCTGAAATTAAAGCGGTTTTGAAGAATAGTTCAATCAGCGGACAATGGATAAAATACTTTGCCGATAGTATTCAATCGATGCAGTTTAATGCTTCGCATAATGATAGCTGGAGATTTTTTAAGGCGGGTAAAGCACCGAAATCTGAGGTTTCAGGAAGATGGTCTGTTAACTTTCAAAGTGCTGACGGTAGTAAATCTTATCCTGCGATTGGAGAATTCAGACAAAAGGATGGGCGCGTTTTGGGTACTTTCCTGACCAGTACCGGTGATTATCGTTATCTTGAGGGAACAGTATCTGATAATAATTTGTACTTGTCTTGCTTTGATGGAAGCCATGCTTATTTATTTACAGGCAAACTATCAGACGATGGTACTATAACTGAAGGGAAATTCTATGCGGGTTTAAACTCTTTTGAAACCTGGACGGCCAAGAAAGATGAAAATGCCATGCTGCCTGATGCTTATTCAATGACCGCTCTGAAAGAGGGTTATGATAAAATTGATTTTTCGTTCACCGGACTGGATGGCAGGAAAGTTTCACTTTCAGATAAGAAGTTCAGAAATAAGATAACTCTGGTGCAGTTTTTTGGGTCATGGTGTCCAAATTGCATGGATGAGACTGCTTTTCTGACTTCATTTTATAAGGAATACAATAAAAAAGGCGTAGAAATAGTAGCATTGGCCTACGAACGTTCAACAGATCCGGAACGGGCTGCTAAAAATGTAAGCCGTCTTCGCGACAGATTTAATGTTCCATACGACATGCTAATCACAGGATATACTAACGACAAGTCAGAGGTTGCCAAAAGCCTTCCGATGCTGAAAAGTTTTGTCGCTTTCCCAACTTTGATGATTATTGACAAACAGGGGAAAGTCAGGAAAATACATACAGGTTTCAGCGGACCCGGGACAGGAAGTCATTACACAGATTTTGTCAGGGAATTTGAGAAAACAATTGATAGTCTGCTTGCCGAAAAATAATGATGAAGATAAGAATAAACTTATGCTGTCAGATCCTGGCAGCATTTTTTCTGACAGCCTGTTCTGCTCCCAAAATGGTAAATCTGGATCCGGTTACGGTAACAGAAAACATTGCCGGTGCCAATGTTTATCGAAGCTCTTATACCAGAACATCGGATATTATCAATACCAGACTTGATCTGAGTTTTGATTGGGATAGCGCTTATGTAAAGGGAAGGGCAAGCATTCTGGCAAAGCCTTACTTCTATTCAACCGATAAACTGAACCTGAATGCAAATGGTTTCAGAATCAATAATGTTTCTTTGGTTCATAATTATGATAAAAAGCCGCTTGAATATACCTATAATGGTAAAATTCTTTCGATAAAACTCGACAGACAATATTCCAGAAACGAAAACTATACCGTTTTTATTGATTATGTGGCTATGCCTTACAAATTGAAGGTTGGGGAAGATATTACTACAGATGGCGATCGTGGCATCTACTTTATTAACCGTGAAGGAAAGGAAAAATCAAAGCCGCGGCAAATATGGACTCAGGGTGAAACTGAGTGTAATTCAAATTGGTTTCCAACGATTAATGACCCGCAGGAAAAAATGACTCAGGAACTTAATATTACCGTTGCAAATGAGTTCGTGACTTTGTCTAACGGTAGTCTTGAGTTTTCAAGCCTAAATGGTGATGGTACCCGTACAGATAGCTGGAGGCAGGAACAACCTCATTCCACCTATCTGACTATGCTTGCGGTAGGCGATTTTGCGATTACCAAAGATAAATGGAGGGATAAAGAAGTAAATTATTATACCGAACCTGCCTATGCTTCTACTGCAAAACTGGTTTTCGGAAATACTCCTGAGATGATGGAGTTCTTTTCGCAAAAATTGGGCGTTGATTATCCATGGGAAAAATACTCCCAGATCGTAGTTCGCGATTTTGTAAGCGGAGCTATGGAAAATACGACGGCTACTGTTTTTTTCGAAGGTTTAAATATGACCGAAGGACAATATCTGGATAGAAATTATGAAGATATAATTTCGCATGAGCTGTTTCATCACTGGTTTGGTGATCTGGTAACTGCTGAATCATGGTCTAATTTACCTTTGAATGAGTCCTTTGCCACCTATGGAGAATATCTGTGGGATGAATACAAATACGGCCGTGATGCTGCTGATCTGAAGGGTTTGGAAGATTTGTCAGCCTATCTGTCAAACAAAGATAAACAGAAGCAGGATGTCATTCGTTTTGATTATGCCGACAGGGATCATATGTTCGATGAGGTCAGTTATCAGAAGGGTGGAAGAATTCTTCATATGCTAAGAAAGACAGTTGGTGACGATGCGTTTTTTAAAGCACTGAATATGTATTTAACACGATACGCGTATAAAAATGCTGAAATCCATGATTTGCGTTTAGTATTTGAAGAGGTCACCGGAACAGATTTGAACTGGTTTTTCAACCAATGGTTTCTGTCATCAGGGCATCCGGTTTTAAATATTCGTTCCAGCTATGATGCTGTCAATAAGCAGGTTAGGATCAATATTAAACAGGATCAGGATCTCGGCCTTAATCCGCTTTACAGAATACCTCTTGCCGTGGATATTTATCAGGAATCCGGGAAAATCCGGAATGAAATATTACTTGATAAAAAGGATCAGACCTTTACATTTTCTGCAGCAGTAGCCCCCGCTTTGGTAAATGTGGATGCTGAAAAGTATATCCTTGCAGAGAAGCAGGAGAATAAAACAATTGAAGAATATATTTTTCAATATCAGAATGCGCCGCTTTTCATGGACAGACTGGAAGCTGTAATGAAGTTGCTGGAGATGAAGAATGAGAATCGGGCCAAATCTATTGTTATACTTGCCTTAAAAGATCCAAGCTGGTTTATTCGCTATTCTGCTTTGGCAGTACTTGAACAGCTTACAGAAGATGAACGTCAGACCCTACTGAAGCAGATCGGAGATATGGCGCTTCACGATAAAGTATCTCAGGTCAGGGCTGCTGCAGTAGACAGTCTGGCAAAGTTTTATAAATCTTCTGATACAAGGGATATCTTTATTCAGACGGCTAAAGACAAATCTCCGGCTGTAATCAGATCAAGTAACAGAGCATTGAAATAAAGCGGCTGATCTTATTTGTCGGAACTAAATGCCGAAAATATCATATTAATCAGAGCAAGTACGATGGCAAACAGTAAAGCTGAGAAAAAACCTTCGGTATTGAAGGTTTCCATCAGATTGTCGACTAACAAAACCATAAGTACGGTAATTATAAACGAAACCAGACCCAGAGTCAGAAAATTAATTGGAAAGGTCAGAATCCGAAGTATTGTCCCGATGGTGGCGTTGGCCAGTGCAATCAAAACCCCGGCAATGATGGCACTCCAGAAATTTGCCACATCTACTCCGGGTAGCAGGTATGCAGCAATTGCTACAGCTGCGCCCATTAATAGTATTTCAATGATCAGTCTCATATTTTTATTTTAAGAATGATAAAACTTGGTAATCTGATTCCACTTACTGCATTATTCCTGTCAGTTCTCAGCTCCTGTACCGGGCAGAACAAGGATGAAAGGACTGAAGAAAGTATGAATATAAGACTAAATTCTGATAGTTCTGCCATTGAGCTCAGAGAAGTACCCGTTTATATTATTGAAAAGCTTAGTTCAGATTCGCTTAATTTCTTGCAATGGTCAGATTTTTTTGCTGTTTACAAGGAAAGTCAGGATCCTGAAATGCGTGATTTTCAATCGCCTTTGTCCGGCTCTTACAGTATTGAGGGAAACAGAATTCGTTTCCGGCCGGATTCAGCATTTGTTAGGGGGTGTTCCTATTTTTCAAGATGCTACACCAAACGGTTGCCCGGCACCTCTTCTGATATCCTCAGATCCGGAAAGTTAATAGGTGATAATGGTTATCTTGAGTTCAGATTTAATCTGTCTGATAAATAATATAAATGTATTGAAACCAGCTATTTGCATAGCTGGATAGTTTTATTTACATTTGTATCGATCTGAGAAGAGCCCCGACATTATCGGGGCTCTTTTTTTACCTCTTTGTTTTTGGAACAGGCTAAAAATGATCAATTATGAATATAGAGAAAAGGGTTACTGAATTAGTTGAAGAGAAGATTGCTGACCGGCAGGATTTGTTTCTTGTTGATGTTCAGATGCATGGAAATGGAATTTTATCTATTTTAGTAGATGGAGATAATGGTGTGGCAATCAGCGACTGCGCAGGCATAAGCCGCCATGTGGGCTTCCATTTGGAAGAAGAGAATATCATTGAACAGGCATACAGACTCGAAGTTTCTTCTCCGGGATTGGATACTCCTTTGAAATCGTTACGCCAGTATCAGAAGAACATTAATCGTTCCGTAAAAGTAAAACTGAGAGATGGAAATAAAAGAGAAGGGAGACTGACCAGTGCGGATGAATCGGGAATCAGACTTCAGGAAAGTGTAAAGGAAAAGGGTAAGAAAGCCGTATTGGTAGAAAATTCTATTCTTTTCAATGATATAGCAGAAACAAAAGTTTTGGTAAGTTTTAAATAACGTCGGTGTAGCTGACAAATTCAATATAAAATGAGCAATATTAATTTAATCGATTCATTTCAGGAGTTTAAAGACTTCAAGAATATTGACCGTCCTACGGTTATCAGTGTGTTGGAAGAGGTATTTCGCAGTATGTTGCGTAAAAGGTATGGTACTGATGAAAATTGTGACGTAATTGTTAACCCTGATAACGGAGATTTGGAAATCTGGCGTACCAGGACTGTAATGGAAGATGGTTTTTCAGAAGATGATGATCTGGAAATAGAATTGGCAGAAGCTAAAACTATTGATCCGGATCTGGAAGTTGGAGATGATTTTATTGAGCAGATTACCCTTGAGAGCTTTGGTCGCCGGGCAATTCTTGCAGCACGTCAGACTCTGGTCTCAAAGATTCTTGAATTGGAGAAAGATGAGATTTTCAAAAAGTATAAAGACCGTGTAGGTGAGATCGTTACAGGTGAGGTTTATCAGGTATGGAAAAAGGAAACTCTTGTACTTGATGATGAGGGGAATGAACTTTTACTGCCAAAAACTGAGCAAATACCGGCTGATTACTTCAAGAAAGGAGATTCTGTCAGGGCTATTATCGAGAAAGTAGAAATGATAAACGGTAACCCGAAGATTATTATTTCCCGTACTGCTCCGGAGTTCCTGCAGAGATTGTTTGAGCTCGAGGTTCCTGAGATCTTTGATGGTTTAATTACAATTAAAAAGATTGTTCGCGAACCGGGAGAAAGAGCAAAGGTTGCGGTTGAGTCTTATGACGATAGAATTGATCCGGTTGGTGCATGTGTGGGTATGAAGGGATCACGTATCCATGGTATTGTTCGTGAGCTGAAAAATGAGAATATTGACGTAATTAACTTCACCAACAATATTTCCTTGTATATTCAAAGAGCATTAAGCCCGGCTAAAATTACCAGCATTAAGCTTGATGATGAGGAAAAAAGAGCGGCAGTATATTTAAAACCTGATCAGGTTTCTTTGGCAATCGGCCGTGGAGGGCATAATATCAAACTTGCAGGCAAACTGACAGGTTATGAAATTGATGTTTACCGCGAAGCACAGGAGGATGATGAGGATGTGGATATTGAAGAATTCTCTGATGAGATCGAAGGCTGGATTATTGATGAATTCAAGCGTGTAGGCCTTGATACAGCCAAATCTATTCTGGCTCTTTCAGTTGATGAACTGGTTAAACGTACTGACCTTGAAGATAGCACTGTTAAAGAAGTGATTGAGATTCTGAGGTCTGAATTTGAATAAGTTATTTGCCTTGAGATAGCTCTGAAAAATATTAGAGTCAATCCCCTAAGCATATAACATATAAAAAACGTACTTTTGTACAAAAAATAGCGAGGTTAAATAATAAATGTCAGAAGGTAAAAGCACAAATTTACTTAAAGCTGCGAAGGAGCTGAATATCGGCTTAAACACTGCGGTTGAGTTTTTAGGGAAAAAGGGCTTCTCTGTTGAGCCCAGACCAAATACTAAACTCACCGATGAGATGTATGATGTTCTTCTTAAGGAGTTTCAGGGCGATAAGATCGTTAAAGAAGAAGCCAAACAGATTGTTATTGGCAAAATCCGTCGCGAAGATGTCCCTTTAACTGCTGAGAAAACAGAGCCACAGCGTTCAAAAGATTTTGAGCAGGAAGAAATTCTGATCAAAAATGTAAATCCTTTTACTCCTCCTCTGACAGAGAAGCCTAAAGCTGCTCCTCAGGAACCTGCCGTTACTGAATCTAAACCGGAAGAAGGAACCCTTCCCGGTGTTAAAGTGGTTGGGAAAATTGATTTGGATAACCTTAATTCCAAAACCCGCCCTGAAGAT
>Ga0208492_1001382_pt1 | contig 15265 bp, 13 predicted proteins | sample Subbioar_CSW14AB_FD_184820 | JGI IMG/M metagenome (GOLD analysis project Ga0208492, IMG submission 184820) | Serpentinite rock and fluid subsurface biosphere microbial communities from McLaughlin Reserve, California, USA - CR12Mar_CSW14AB (SPAdes) | ecosystem: Environmental > Terrestrial > Deep... | reverse complement strand
GAGATCTCGCGGTCGCAGGTCTGGCAGTGGATCCGGCAGGAGCGCAGCACCGAAGAGGGCACGCCCATCACGCGCGAGCACGTGTCACGCCTGGTCGACGAGGTGCTCGCCGCCTCGCCGCGCCACGACGGCGACCGCTTCGACGAGGCCGCCGCGGTGTTCCGCGACGTCGCACTGAGCGAGACGTTCCCGGCCTTCCTCACCGTGAAGGCGTACGCCGAGCACCTGGTCGAGCTCGACCGCTGAACCGGCAACCGGGGCCGCCCGTCTCGCTCGGGCGGCCCCGGTGGCGTCAGTCCTTCGCGGCGCTGTCGGAGATCCGCAGGTCCAGCCGGAAGTCCACGGGGAAGGTCCCGAACAGGAGGCGGCCGGCCGAGGTGGCCGAGGCGCGCATGGCCTCGGCCGCCTCCTCCGCCTGCTCGGCCGGCGCGTGCACGAGGACCTCGTCGTGGAGGAAGAAGGCGATGTGCGCGCGCCGGGCGAACGCCGGCCCGGACCGCGGCGCCGCCCGATCGGCCGCGACCGGGGGCAGCTGCGCGAGGCGCAGGCGCAGGTCGGCGAGCCACGCTAGCGCCCACTCCGCCGCGGTCCCCTGCACCACGAAGTTCCGCGTGAACCGGCCGCGGTCGCGCGCGATGCGACGGGCGCGGCTCTCGTCGGCGGCGGATGCGGCGGGCCCGGACGCCCGCTCCTGGGCCGCGCGCCACGCCGCCTCGGGCGGTGGCGAGGTGCGGCCGAGCCAGGTGGCGACCACGCCGCCCTCCTCCCCCATGCGCGCGGCGGCGTCGACCAGCCCCATCGCCTGCGGGAAGACCTTGCGCAGCCGAGGCACGAGGCGACCGGAGTCGCCGGTCGTCGCGCCGTACATCGCGCCCAGCACCGCGATCTTCGCCTCGGCGCGCGTCGCGACCGCCCCGCTCGCGACGATGCCCTCGTAGAGGTCGCGGCCTCGTGCGGCGTCGGCCATCCGCTCGTCTCGCGCCATGGCGGCGAGCACGCGCGGCTCGAGCTGCGCGACGTCCGCCGCGACGATGCGCCAGCCCGGATCCGCCCGCAGCGCCCCGCGCAGCTGGCGCGGGAGCTGCAGCGCGCCGCCGCCGGACGACGCCCAGCGCCCGGTGACGACGCCGCCGGGCACGTAGACGGGGCGGAAGCGCCCGTCGTGCACCCACTCGTCGAGCCACGCCCACCCGTTCGCCGTGAGCAGGCGCGCGAGGCGCTTGTACTCGAGCAGGGGCGGGATGGCGGGGTGATCGATCTGGCCGAGCTCCCACTTGCTCGTGGACTCCACGAGGATCCCCGCGTCGTGCAGCGACTTCAGCAGGCGCGGCGGGGAATCGATCGAGACCGTCGGGTCGTCCAGGGCAGCCCGCACCTCCGCCGCGAGACGCGCCATCCGCTCGGGGACGCCGCCCACCCGGCGGGGGCCCAGCACGTCGGCGAGGATGGCGGCGTGGTGCTCCGCGTCCCAGGGAACGCCGGCCACGCGCATCTCGCAGGCGACCAGAGCACCGGCCGACTCCGCGGCCAGCAGGAGGCGCATCCGCCCGGGATCCGCGGCGCGCGCCGCGGCGTCATCCTGGCGCGCGAGCTCCGCCACGATCTCGCGCAGGTCGTCCCGAGGCGGCGCCGACGGCCCCGCCTCGAGGTCGAAGAGGGCCTCCGCGCGGTCCGCCGTCGCGTCGTCGGGTGCATCCCAGGCCGTCGCGGCCCGCAGCTCCGCCGCGCCGGGGACCGCGTCGCGGAGGATCGCGTGACACAGGCGCAGGTCGTGGCAGCGCCCGACGCGCACGCCGGCCGCGAGCAGCGCGGGGTACCACGCGGCGGTGCTTGACCAGACCCAGCGCACCCCTCGCCCCGAGGCGGCCGCCTCCGACTCGCGCTCGGCGACCCAGGCGGGCAGCTCCGCGGTGGTCAGCGGCCGTCGGCCGCGCTCGCGGTCCCGGTCCAGCGCGATCGCGACGACTCCCCCGCCGGGCGTGCGTCCCAGCGCGATCCGGTCGGCATCCGCCCACGGCGACATGTCCGCGCCCATGGACGCGGTCGCGACCGGATCAGAAGAGGACGTCACCGCCGACCGCGTCCGGCGCCGGCGCCGACGAGTGCGCGTCGAGGTCGCGGCGGAAGCTCGCCCGCGCGTCCATCGACTCGTTGGCCGCCGCGTCGGCGAGCTTGTTCGCGTTGCGCGGCACCCACTCGAACGTGACGGTGCGCCCGCCGATCAGCTCGTGCGCGCGGCGCGCCAGCACCTGCATGTCGGGGTGCTTGATCTTCCAGCGGCCGGTCATCTGCTCGACCACCAGCTTGGAGTCCATGCGCACGTGGATCGCCTTCGGGTCGCGCTCGAGCGCGGCCTGGATGCCCGCGATCATGCCGTTGTACTCGGCGACGTTGTTGGTGGCCACGCCCACGTAGACACCGAGTTCGCTGATGACCTCGCCCGTCGCGGGGTCGATCACGACCGCGCCGCCCGCCGCGACGCCGGGGTTGCCGCGGGATCCGCCGTCGGCCTCGACGATGAGCGCCCCCGCGCTCACTCGGCGCCCTCCGTGAACCGCACGCCGCCCGGGGTGAGGCCGGACTCCGCCGTCCGCACCGCGATCGTGCCGCACTCGGGGCAGTGCGCGACCTCGTCGGCGGGGGTGTCGCGCAGCTTCTGCAGATCGCTCGGCGGCAGCACCATGTTGCACGCGCCGCACATGCCGCGCGTGAACAGGGCCGCGCCGACGCCGCGGGCCGCGATCCGCTCGTACAGCCCGAGCAGGTCGGCCGGGAGGCGCCCGGCGACGGCCGCGCGGTCGCGCGTGAGCGACTCGATGTCGCTCGTCGCCTTCGCCACGAGCGCCTTGGCCTCGGCGCTGAGCCGCTGGCCCTCCGACGTCGTCTCGTCCATGAGCGCCTGCTGCTCGGCCAGCGCGGCCTCGGCCTGCTCGAGCTTCTCCATGAGCTCCAGCTCGGCGTCCTCGAGATCGCTGCGGCGGCGGTCGAGGCTCGCGATCTCGTGCTCGAGGCCCTGCGCGTCCTTCGCGCTGGAGGTCGAGGCGAGCCGCTCGGCGTCGCGCGCCCGGCGCGCCGACACGACCTCGACGTCGGCCTCGATGCGCTTGAGCTCGGTCCGCAGGTCGTCGCGAGCGCCGGCGCGCGCGGCCAGCTCGCGGCCGAGCGTCGTGCGCTGCGCGATCAGCTCCTGCACGCGGGCCGCCTGCGGTGGGTTCTTCCGCGCGTGCTCGGCCTGCGCCAGGCGGCGGTCGATGTCGGCGACGTCGAGCAGGAGCAGCTGGTCGGAGGGGTTGGCTTTCATGTGGGCCCTGCCGGGATCGAACCGACGACACCCTGGGTGTAAACCAGGTGCTCTACCAGCTGAGCTAAAGGCCCGTTCCTCGAGTCTACGGGGCGGCCGTGCGCCATCCGCGACGCGGAGAGTCAGCCGAGCCGGACGGGATCCCCGACGCGGATCTCGCCCCCGGCGCCCTCGGGCAGCAGCAGGATGCCGAGCGTCGGCTCGGCCTGCGCGAACTCGCGGGTGAGGATCCGGAGGAGCCCCGCGTCCCGCTCCCCGGTGTCGGGGTTGGCGTGGATGGCGAGGCAGCGTCCGATCGGCCCCTGCACGCGGAAGGCGACCGCGCCGATCGTGACGCGGCCGGCCCAGGACAGCTCCGCCCAGGCATCGGTCCCGCCGATCACGATGTTGGATCGGAACCGCGACCCGCAGGCGCCCCGGCTCCTCGTCGTACGTCACGTGCAGGCGCGCGAGCGAGGGGAAGTCCATGAGCGCGAGGCCGCGGCTCTTGGGCCAGTGGTCCAGGCCGTCACGGTCCTCCGGCGTCGCGGCGTCGGCGAACCGGAACGCGAGCACGCGGTCCCCCACCACCCGGCCGTCCGGCCCGACGACCAGCGATTCGCGGCGCTCGGGCGTGAACCCCTTGACAGGATGGCGGTACAGGGACTGCACGAATTGCACGCTTCCATCCTGCCTCTCCGCGTGGGGCTAGGCTGATGGGCGATCACGCGTGCGCACCCGACCCGTCGGCGCACGCGCAGGCACGTTTTCGCGAGGCACGACCTGCCCCGCTCGACGAAAGGGCATCCGGTGGCTGTTCACGACCAGGATCCGTACTCGCAGGGACCCCTCGACAGCGATCCCGAAGAGACCAGCGAGTGGCAGCAGTCACTGGATGAGCTCGTCGACGCGAAGGGGCACCAGCGCGGTCGCGAGATCATGCTGAGCCTCCTCAAGCGCTCGAAGGACCTGCACCTCGGCGTCCCGATGGTGCCGACCACGGACTACGTCAACACCATCGCGCCCGAGGACGAGCCCGAGTTCCCCGGCGACGAGGAGCTCGAGCGCCGCTACCGCTCGTGGATCCGCTGGAACGCGGCCCTCACCGTGCACCGCGCGCAGCGCCCCGGCATCGGCGTCGGCGGCCACATCTCGACCTACGCGTCGTCGGCGTCGCTGTACGAGGTCGGCTTCAACCACTTCTTCCGCGGCCAGGACCACCCCTCCGGCGGCGACCAGATCTTCATCCAGGGCCACGCCTCCCCCGGCACCTACGCCCGCGCGTTCCTCGAGGGCCGCCTGTCCGAGGGCCAGCTCGACGGCTTCCGCCAGGAGAAGTCGGCCGGCGCGAACGGCCTGTCGTCGTACCCGCACCCGCGCCTCATGCCGGAGTTCTGGCAGTTCCCGACCGTGTCGATGGGGCTCGGCCCGATCAACGCGATCTACCAGGCGCTCACCAACAAGTACCTCACCAACCGCGGCATCAAGGACGTCTCCGACAGCCGCGTGTGGGCGTTCCTCGGCGACGGCGAGATGGACGAGGTCGAGAGCCGCGGCCAGCTGCAGGTCGCCGCGAACGAGGGCCTCGACAACCTGACGTTCGTGGTCAACTGCAACCTGCAGCGCCTCGACGGCCCCGTGCGCGGCAACGGCAAGATCGTGCAGGAGCTCGAGAGCTTCTTCCGCGGCGCCGGCTGGAACGTCATCAAGGTCATCTGGGGCCGCGAGTGGGACGACCTGCTCGCCCGCGACACCGAGGGCGCGCTGCTCAACCTGATGAACAGCACGCCGGACGGCGACTTCCAGACCTACAAGGCCGAGTCGGGCGCCTACGTGCGCGAGAACTTCTTCGGCCGCGACCCGCGCGCGCTCGAGCTCGTCAAGGACTACACGGACGAGCAGATCTGGGGCCTGCGCCGCGGCGGTCACGACTACCGCAAGGTGTACGCGGCGTTCAAGGCCGCCATGGAGCACAAGGGCCAGCCGACCGTCATCCTCGCCCACACCATCAAGGGCTACGGCCTCGGGCCGCACTTCGAGGGCCGCAACGCGACCCACCAGATGAAGAAGATGACGCTGGACGACCTCAAGCTGTTCCGCGACACCATGCACATCCCGGTGACCGACAAGCAGCTGGAGGAGAACCCCTACCAGCCGCCGTACTACCACCCGGGTGAGAACGACGAGACGATCCAGTACATGCTGGAGCGCCGTCGTCAGCTGGGCGGCTTCCTGCCCGAGCGCCGCAGCAAGTACACGCAGATCCCGCTGCCGCAGGACAAGGACTACGCGCTGCTGAAGAAGGGCTCCGGCACGCAGGAGGTCGCCACCACGATGACGTTCGTGCGTCTCGTGAAGGACCTGCTCAAGGTCGACGGCTTCGGCAACCGCATCGTCCCGGTCATCCCGGATGAGGCGCGCACGTTCGGCATGGACTCGTACTTCCCGACGGCGAAGATCTACAACCCGCACGGCCAGAACTACACGTCGGTCGACCGCGAGCTGCTCCTGGCCTACAAGGAGAGCCCGCAGGGCCAGATCATCCACGTCGGCATCAACGAGGCCGGCGCCCTCGCGGCCTTCACCGGCACCGGCACGTCGTACGCGACGCACGGCGAGCCCCTGATCCCGATCTACATCTTCTATTCGATGTTCGGCTTCCAGCGCACGGGCGACGCCCAGTGGGCGGCCGGCGACCAGATGGCGCGCGGCTTCATCATCGGCGCGACGGCCGGCCGCACCACCCTGACGGGCGAGGGCCTGCAGCACGCCGACGGCCACTCGCACCTGCTCGCGGCCACCAACCCCGCGACGGTCTCGTACGACCCCGCCTACGGCTACGAGATCGCGCACATCGTGGGCTCGGGCATCGAGCGGATGTACGGCGGCCAGCACGAGGACCCGGACGTGATGTACTACATCACCGTCTACAACGAGCCGATCGTGATGCCGGCCGAGCCGGAGAACGTGGACGTCGACGGCATCGTCCGCGGCATCCACCGCATCTCGGAGGGCCAGGGCGACGGTCCGCGCGTGCAGCTGCTCGCGTCGGGCGTCGGCGTGCCGTGGGCGCTCGAGGCGCAGGAGCTGCTCAAGAACGACTGGGGCGTGATCGCCGACGTGTGGTCCGTCACCAGCTGGACCGAGCTGCGCCGCGACGGCCTCGCGGTCGACGAGCACAACTTCCTGCACCCGGAGGCCGAGCCGAAGACCGCGTACATCACGGAGAAGCTGCGCGGCGCCGAGGGCCCGGTCGTCGCGGTCAGCGACTTCATGCACGCCGTGCAGGATCAGATCCGCCCGTGGGTTCCGCAGCGCTACCTGACGCTCGGCGCCGACGGCTTCGGCTTCTCGGACACCCGCGCCGCCGCCCGTCGCTTCTTCAAGATCGACGGCCCGTCGATGGCGGTCCGCGCGCTCCAGGGTCTCGCCGACGAGGGCAAGGTCGACCGCTCGGTCATCGGCCAGGCCATCGAGAAGTACCGCCTCCACGACGTCAACGCCGGCACGTCCGGCAACGCCGGCGGGGAGAGCTGAGCGCGGTCGTGGCGAACGCTCAGGACGCCACGCCCCCGCTCGACAAGACCGCGACGCTGGCATGGCTGCGCCGGATCTCCGGGGATCTGGCGACGGCCACCACGACGCGGCTCGAGCAGTCGCTGTCGTGGTACTCCGACATGCCGCCTGCGCGACGATCGGCCGTCGGCCTCGTCGCGCAGGCGGGCATCACGTCGTTCATCCAGTGGTACGACGACCCGACGTCCACCCCGTGGATCGCGGCGGACATCTTCGCGGCCGCGCCGCGTGAGCTGCTGCGCAGCGTCAGCCTCCAGCAGACGCTGCAGCTGATCCGGATCACGGTGGAGGTCGTCGAGGAGCGGGTCGCGTCCAAGAGCGATGACCTGCGCGAGGCGATCCTGCTGTACTCGCGCGAGGTCGCGTTCACCGCGGCGGACGTGTACGCGCGCGCCGCCGAGTCCCGCGGGCTGTGGGACGCGCGCCTCGAGGCTCTGGTCGTCGACTCGATCCTGACCGGCGAGGCCGATGAGGAGCTGCCGAGCCGCATCGCGGCGCTCGGGTGGCATGGCCACGGCGAGGTCTGCGTGCTCGTGGGCACGGCCCCGCAGCTGTTCGACGTGGACCAGGTGCGCCGCACGGCGCGCAAGCTCGGCGTGGACGTGCTGGTGGGCGTGCAGGGATCCCGGCTCGTCGTCGTGATCGGCCGGGCGCAGCCCGCCGGCGAGGAGCCCGACGCGGACTGCATGCCGTTCGGCGAGATCGCCACGCACCTGGAGCCGTCGTTCGGCGAGGGCTACCTCGTGCTGGGTCCGACCGTGCCCGCGCTGGTCGACGCGAGCCAGAGCGCCCGGGCGGCGCTCGCGGGCTTCGCCGTCGCGCGCGGCTGGCGTCATGCGCCCCGACCCGTCGAGGCGGACGACCTGCTGCCCGAGCGCGCCCTCGCGGGCGACCCGGTCGCGAAGCAGACGCTCGTCGACCGGATCTACCGCCCGCTCGCGGCGCACTCCACGGACCTCGTCACGACGCTGTGGAGCTACCTCGACAACGGACGGTCGCTCGAGGCAACGGCGCGCGAGCTCTTCGTCCACCCGAACACCGTGCGCTACCGCCTCAAGCGCGTCAGCGACGTGATCGGATGGGACGCCACGGGTCCGCGTGAGGCGCTCATCCTGCAGACCGCGCTGATCCTGGGCTCGATCGGCTCCGCGGACGCCGGACGGCGCCGCGCCGCCGTCCGCCGCCCGCGCTGATCGTTACACGACACATACAACTGTTCGCGGGAATCTTGTGAGGCCCCCGCCAGCGGTCGCCCGTGAAGGTTGGCAGACTGGTCGGGTGATCGTCGTCGTCTGCCCTGGACAGGGCTCGCAGACCCCTGGCTTCCTCTCCCCCTGGCTCGAGCTGGACGGCGCCCGCGAGCGCCTCGCCGCGTTCTCCGAGGCCGCCGGCGTGGACCTCGTCGCGCACGGCACGGAATCGGACGCGGACACCATCCGCGACACCCGCATCGCGCAGCCGCTCATCGTCGCGGCCAGCGTGCTGGCGTGGGAGCAGCTGACCGCGAGCGGCGCCCGCCCGGACGGCGTCGCCGGACACTCGGTCGGCGAGGTCGCCGCGCTCGTGGCCGCCGGCGTGATCGATGCCGAGTCCGGCATGCGACTGGTGGGCGTGCGCGGCCGCGCGATGGCCGACGCCGCGGCGCAGGTCGAGACCGGCATGAGCGCGGTCGTCGGCGGCGACGAGGCCGAGGTCCTCCAGGCGATCGCCGACAACGGCCTCACCCCCGCGAACTACAACGGCGCCGGCCAGATCGTCGCGGCGGGCGAGCTGCCCGGCCTCGCGGCGCTCGCGGAGAACGCCCCTCGCGGCAGCCGCGTCATCCCGCTCCAGGTCGCCGGCGCGTTCCACACGCGCTTCATGGCACCGGCCAAGGACGCCCTGCAGGCGGCGGTTGACGCGATCGAGGACATCGCCGACCCCGCCCTGCGCCTGTGGACCAACAGCGACGGCGGCACGGTGGGCATCGGCCCGCGCGCGCTCGAGCTGATCGTGCACCAGGTCGCGGCGCCCGTGCGCTGGGACCTCTGCATGGCGTCGTTCGCGGACCGGGGCATCACCGGCCTGATCGAGCTCGCGCCCGCCGGCGCGCTCACGGGGCTCGCCAAGCGCGGCCTGCGTGGCGTGCCCACGGTGGCCGTGAAGACGCCGGACGACCTCGCGGCAGCCCTCGAGCTGCTCGCGGCCTGAAGAAGAACGGATAACGCAGGATGACCGTCACGCTCAAGGAGGCCGTCGGGGCCCCGCACTCCCGCATCTACGCCCTCGGCGCCGCGCGCGGCGAGAACGCCGTGCCCAACGAGGACCTGATCGGGCCGATCGACTCGAGCGACGAGTGGATCCGCCAGCGCACGGGCATCGTGACCCGCGTCCGCGCCACGGCCGAGACCGACGCGATCGACCTCGCCAGCGCTGCCGCGCAGCAGGCGATCGAGCGCGCGGGCGTAGACCCCTCCGAGGTCGACCTCGTGATCGTCGCGACCATCAGCAACCCGAAGCAGACGCCGTCGGTGTCGGCGATCGTGGCGGACCGCGTGGGCGCCAACCCCGCCGCGGCGTACGACGTCAACGCCGCGTGCGCCGGCTACTGCTACAGCATCGCGCAGGCCGACGCGCTCATCCGCGCCGGCGCCGCCCGCTACGCGCTGGTCGTCGGCGCCGAGAAGCTCAGCGACATCGTCGACCCAGCCGACCGCAGCATCTCGTTCCTGCTGGGCGACGGCGCGGGCGCGGCGCTGCTCGGCCCGAGCGACACCCCCGGCGTGTCGGCCTCGATCTGGGGCTCGGACGGCTCGAAGGCGGGCGCCGTGGGCATGAACCACACGCTCACGGAGTTCCGCGACGGCGTGTCCGAGTGGCCCACGCTGCGTCAGGAGGGCCAGACCGTCTTCCGCTGGGCCGTCTGGGAGATGGCCAAGGTCGCCAAGCAGGCGCTCGAGGCCGCCGGCGTGCAGCCGGAGGACCTGGCCGCGTTCATCCCCCACCAGGCGAACATGCGGATCATCGACGAGTTCGCGAAGCAGCTGGGCCTGCCCGACACCGTCAAGATCGCGCGCGACATCGAAACGACGGGCAACACGTCGGCCGCATCGATCCCCCTCGCCACCCACCGGCTGCTCGAGGAGAACCCCGAGCTCAGCGGCGGGCTCGCCCTGCAGATCGGCTTCGGCGCCGGCCTCGTCTTCGCGGCGCAGGTCGTCGTCCTCCCGTGACGGCGCGCGCCGCGACCCTAGACTGAACCACGGTTCCGTCGTCCGATAACCCGAGAAACCCTAGGAGAAACCCCATGGCATACACCAGCGACGAGGTCCTCGCCGGCCTGGCCGAGCTGATCACCGACGAGACGGGCATCGCCGCCGAGGAGGTCGCGCTCGAGAAGTCGTTCACCGACGACCTCGACATCGACTCCATCTCGATGATGACGATCGTCGTGAACGCCGAGGAGAAGTTCGGCGTCACGATCCCCGACGACGAGGTCAAGAACCTCAAGACGGTGAAGGACGCCGTCGACTTCATCACGTCGAACCAGTGAGTCGCGGGGTGCCGCATCGCCGCTCGGCGGTGCGGCACCCGCGTCCGCATCACCTAACGGAGTACGAGGAACCAGCATGACCAAGAGCATCGTGGTCACCGGCATCGGAGCGACCTCCGCCCTGGGCGGCACCGCCCCCGAGAACTGGCGCAACCTGCTCGACGGCGTCTCGGGCGCGCGCGCCCTCGAGCACGAGTGGGTCAAGACCTACGACCTGCCCGTGACGTTCGCCGCCGAGGCGTCCGTCCGGCCGGAGGAGGTGCTCGAGCGCCCCGTCGCGAAGCGCCTGGACAAGTCCGCGCAGTTCGCGCTGATCGCGGCCATGGAGGCGTGGGCCGACGCCGGCTCCCCCGAGGTCGAGCCCGAGCGGCTCGGCGTCGACTTCGCGACCGGCATCGGCGGCGTCTGGACGCTGCTGGACGCGTGGGACACGCTGCGTGAGAAGGGCCCGCGCCGCGTCATGCCGATGACCGTGCCGATGCTCATGCCGAACGCGGCGGCCGGAAACCTCTCCCTTCACTTCAACGCACGTGCCTTCGCGCGCACGGTCGCGTCGGCCTGCGCCTCGAGCGTCGAGTCGATCGCGAGCGCGTACGAGCACCTGCAGCTCGGCCTCGCCGACGTGGTGATCGCCGGTGGTGCCGAGTCGGCGATCCACCCCATCACGATCGCGTCCTTCGCGTCGATGCAGGCGCTGTCGCGCCGCAACGACTCCCCCGAGACCGCCTCGCGGCCGTTCTCCGTGGACCGCGACGGCTTCGTCATGGGCGAGGGTGCGGCCGTGCTGATCCTCGAGACCGAGGAGCACGCGCTCGCCCGCGGCGCGAAGATCTACGCGCGCCTGGTGGGATCGGCCGTCACGGCCGACGCGCACCACATCACCGCCAACGACCCGAGCGGCGCCGGCGCGGCCCGTGCCGTGCGCCAGGCGCTCGAGCAGGCGGGACCCTCCGCCGACGATGTCACCCACATCAACGCGCACGCGACGTCGACCCCGGTCGGCGACCCGTCCGAGTACAAGGCCCTGCAGTCCGTCTTCGGCGACCGCGTGCACGACATCCCCGTGTCTGCCACCAAGGCGTCGACCGGCCACCTGCTCGGCGGCACGGGCGCGATCGAGTCGGTGTTCACGATCCTCGCGCTGCGCGACCGCGTCGCGCCGCCGACGATCAACCTCGTCGATCAGGACCCGGAGATCCCGCTCAAGGCGTCGAGCAGCCCGCAGCCGCTCGGCGACGGCCCGCAGCTGGCGATCTGCAACTCGTTCGGCTTCGGCGGCCACAACGCCGTCGCGGCGTTCGCGTCGTACGACGACTGAGTCGTCGCGCCCCGCGGGGCGCGCACGAAAGAGGCCCCTGGTTCTCCAGGGGCCTCTTTCCTGTCTCCGGAGTGACGCCTTCTCACCCGCCGGGAATGCTCACCGACAGCCGGTACCGACGCCGCTCCGTGGTCTCAGGGGCGGTTCATCCCACCTTGTGCAGCCACACGACGGGCGCGTCGTCGCTCGCGTGGCGGAAGGGCTCGAGCTCCTCGTCCCATGCGGAGCCGAGCGCGATGTCGAGCTCGCGCTGCAGCTCGATCGGGTCGCCCGCGGCGAGCTCGATCGCGTAGCGGATCCGGTCCTCGGGCACGACGACGTTGCCGGAGGTGTCCATCTGCGCGTAGTGGATGCCGAGGTCAGGAGTGTGCATCCAGCGGCCGCCGTCGCTACGGGGAGTGGGGTCCTCGGTCACCTCGAAGCGCAGGTGCTCCCAGCCGCGGATGCCCGTGGCCAGGGCCGCACCGGTGCCGGCGGGGCCCTCCCAGTAGAACTCCGCGCGCCGTGATCCGGACAGCACAGGCTGATCCGCCCACTCGAAGTTCACGGCCCGGCCGAGCGAACGACCGACCGCCCACTCCAGGTGGGGGCACAACGCACGTGGCGCTGAGTGGATGTACACCACTCCGCGCGCCATTGGTGTCGCCATGATCTCTCCGTTTCGTCAGGTGCGTCTTCCCCTACGACCTGACCGGCGGATCCGGCTGACATCTCTTCAGTTCTCCCAGCATTATGACCGGCGCGCCCTCGAATCACAAGCGTGTCATTCGCTCCTCTTCTCCGGCGGTGTCATCTGCCCGGGGTGTACATCCACACGGCGTCGCTGCGCGTGCCGTCCATGCCGTGCTCGCCGCCCCAGTCCGTGCCGCCGAGCAGCACGAGGCGATCGCCCGCCCAGACCGCGTCTCCGGGCGTGGCCGGGAGGCCGTCGGGCTGCGGCAGCGCCGTCCACGTGCCCTGGCGGTCGTCGAACACGTATCCGTCGGCGACGGAGTACCGTCCACCCTCGACTCGGTGCAGCCATCCCGAGAACGCCTCGGCGTCGGGCGGGTCCGGAAGGAGGGACCAGACGCCGCCGGGGAGGTCGACGACGCCGCCGTACGGCAGCACCTCGCCGAAGCCGTCCACCTCTCCCCCGTCGGAGCCGCCGAGCGCGGGATCCACCAGCCGCTCGCCGGTCCAGACCCAGCCCTCGGGATGGATGGACCCGGTCGTCGGCAGCTCGCGCCAGGCCTCGGCACCGGGCTCGAGGAGCGCGAGACGCTCGAAGCCTGGCGCGCTCTCGGCGACGTCCGAGATCGGAACGCCCGAGAGCACGACGCCGAAGGGCGTGGAGACCGCGTGCCGCGAAAACGACGACGGGAACGGGTCGTCCGGCAGGGCCGACCAGCTTCGGGCACCGAGGTCGTACGCCTGGTCAGGGCGCTCACCGTGCTCATCGTCGGGCGAGACGAACAGCACCCGTTCGCCGTCGGCGACCGGCATCATGCCGCGCAGGTCGGGAACGTCGCGCAGCTCGGTCCAAGCGTCCTCGGCGAGGTCGTAGACCAGCACGGCGGAGTCCACCGATGTGCCGACGTTGACGAAGACCTGCCCCGCCGCGAAGGCCGCGTCGGGCGCGCGGAGCTCCGTCGGTGCCGGCGCGAGCGTTCGCCACGTCCCGCTGTCGGGGTTCAGCGCGGCCCCGTCGGCCGCCCAGCCCTCCATCACGCAGTCAGCGTTCGGCGGGCAGGGCGGGCCGACGTAGCCACCGAGCACGAGCAGCTCCTCGCCCGTCCAGGCCGTGACCGCGTGCTCTCGCGGGTCCAGCGGGAAGTCGTCGGCCTGCGTCCATCCGGCGGCGACGGCCGGGACGCTGACGAGGCTCGCCCTCGCCTCCTCGGACAGCACGGTCTGCCACACCGCCGTTTCACCCTCGGTCCGGCACTCGGGCGGAGCGTCCGAGACGCTCACGTACCCGCCGCCGCCCACGACCTGATCGCCGATCCGGACGGGATCCTGCCCCGGCACCGCCACGCTCTCGCCGTCCTCCGCGAGCACCGATCCGAAGGGGAACTCCACCGGGTAGGTGTGCGAACCGCCCTCGAGCACCAGGCACCCCTGGGCCGATCGGGCGAGCGTGCCGACGACCAGCGCCTCCATGACGGCATGGCTCGGTGCGGCCTCCGCCATCATGACCGACGCGCCCGCGCGCTGAACGGCGGATCCCGGACCGCTCGCGCATCCGGAGACGACCGAGACGGCCAGCACGCAGGCGGCGGCCTCCAGGAACCGCGATGTCCTCATGCCCGAGAGTGTCGCGCGCGGCGCGATCGTCTCAACCGCGCGACTCGCCGATCGTCGCCGCGGCCGCCGCCGCGATCACCGCGTCGATGGATCCCGTCTCCTGGTGCACCGCGCGCAGCCGGTCCGAGCCCGTCCCGCGTCGCAGGATGTCCGCGACGCCGTGCTCCACGAAATCCTCGTCGCCGTTGCGCCGCAGCTCGGGGCGCACGGTGTCGATCATCCGCGCGATCACGTCTCGTGCCGCGCACGGACGCCCGGTCGTGGGATCGACGAGCCGGTCGGTCACGCCGTGCCGGGCGGCCTGCCACGACGCGAGCCGGATCACCGGGGTCGGCACGTCCGGCGGCGGCACGCCGCGCCGCCACTCGTCCGCCGCGTGGTCGACCAGCGCGCGGATGAGGCAGGCCAGCGTGGCGCCGTCCTCGGCCGTGAGGCACACGTCGGCGATGCGCGTCTCGACCGTGTCGTGGCTGTGCGACAGGCGCGCGTCGAAGTAGAGCATCCCCGTGTCGAGGATCGCGCCCGTGTCGACCAGAGCCTGCTCCAGCGCGCGGTACGCCTCGACCGATCCGAACACGTCGTTGGGGCCCGCGGTCGGCCAGTGATGCCACACCACGAACCGGAAGCTCGCGTAGCCCGTGTCCTCGCCCTCGCGGAACGCGGAATTCGCGGAGAGCGCCAGCACGAGGGGCAGCCACACGCGGATGCGATCGAGCACCGCCACGCCCTCGTATGGGCTGTCTATGCCGGTGTGGACATGGAAGCCGCACTCGAGCGTCGCGCGGGCCATGCCGGCGTAGCCATCCTCGATGGCCTTGTACCGCTCCTTCACGGTGACGTGCGGGCGCACGCTCAGCGGCGAGGCAGCCAGGGCGATCGCCCGTCCTCCCTGTTCGCGGGCGAGCGCGTCGGCCGTGCGACGACCGTCCCGCATGCAGTGCAGGAGGTCGTCGCGCTCGGTGCAGGGCCGCGAGATGACCTCGATCATCTCCTGCTGCATCTCGGCCTCGAGCGTGAAGCCGCGGGCCGCCGTGTCGCCGGCCGACTCCAGGATCACCGGGGCCAGCGCACGCGGCACCCCGCTGCGCTCATCCACGAGCAGCAGCTCCTCCTCGACGCCGAACGTGCGCATACTCCACCATGCGCACGCCGCGGGCGCCGACGAAAGGCTCTTCCGCACGGAGGCGCGCTCCGCTATAGACGCCACGGCCCGCTGACCGGGATCCGCCGAACCAAGAACCTGCCGGTTAACAGCCGACCTTGGTGGGGCGGG
>Ga0208492_1001381_pt1 | contig 15266 bp, 15 predicted proteins | sample Subbioar_CSW14AB_FD_184820 | JGI IMG/M metagenome (GOLD analysis project Ga0208492, IMG submission 184820) | Serpentinite rock and fluid subsurface biosphere microbial communities from McLaughlin Reserve, California, USA - CR12Mar_CSW14AB (SPAdes) | ecosystem: Environmental > Terrestrial > Deep... | reverse complement strand
TCTTTTGCCGCCCGCCCGGCAAAAATTGCCGGTCGCCGTCTCCAGTGTCGTCACCAGTTCCAGCTTGCGTGCGGCGGCGGCCTCCAGACCGTCACTGTCGCGTTGGCGCAGTGCCAGGAGCTCGGTCGCCAGCACGGCCGTCAGCTCATTGAGCAGGCCACCGAGTTCCTGGCGCAGCTCGGCAAGACGCGACGGCGTAGTGCTCATGGCCTTCAGTCCGTCTGCCCGCTGCGACCCAACTGGGTCTCGAAGGAGGTCAGTTTGTCGGCAATCTTGGCGTCGTCGATGCGGTAGTCACCGCTTTCGATGGCGCTCTTGAGTTCGGCCACACGCACCTTGTCGACCTCGGGCAACTGCGCCACGGAGTCCGTGAGGTGTTGCAGACGCGCGGCCAGATCGGTCAGCGTGACCACTTCGGAAGCCTTGGGCGGCTCGGTCGCGGCTACCGCGGACGGGCCTCCCACCTTGCGTAATCCCGTGTCGACCGCAGGTACGTTCTGCGGTCCGGTTCCTTTTATTTCAGCAACCATTTGTCATGTATCCCCTAGATGGACGGTCCTAGTTAGCGGCTATGCGGCCGCATTCCTTTAGTCTTGCTTGGCCTTTTGCGATCCGGGTCGCACAAATGTTTCATGCGTATTTTCGCGGGCTTGGCGCGCGGCACGGTTAAAGTACCGCACCTGACTGAACCACCACCATGCCGTCGGCGTTGACCACGCCCTCGACCACGCGTTTGGAGTTCAGGTTGCGCACCGACACGCGATCGCCGAGCGCGCCATCCTTCAATGCCTGGCCTCTGACCCGCACGCTTATGGCGGAGCCGACACTGGCGATGGTGACTTCGTCGCCGCGTTTGACCAACCGCGGCAACATCACGTTGGCCGCGCCCAGAATCTGATCGGGGCCGATGGCGCGCGCCGCGACGCGGCCGACCGCAGTCGCCGGGTCGCTCAAATAATCGGGTCGCGTGCCGTTGATCCTGCGACGGGCGACCGCCACGTCATCGGCGCTGATGACCGCGCCACGCACCAGACCGCGGGTCGAGACCACCACCTGGGCAAAGCGCGCGACGTCGACCGTGACATACATGGACCACGGGCGCGTGCCCTCGCAGCGCACCTCGACGGCGTTGGGTCCGCCGCCCCGCGGTTCGCGGCTGAAGCGCAGCAGGAGATCCGCGTCGCATTGGGCCAGACGCAGGCGCGGGTCGAGGCGGCCTATGGTGAATTCGCTGTCGCCGCTGTCGTCCATGGACTTCGCGACGAAGCCTTTGACCGCCGCCTCGATGGAGGCAAGCGACTGGATGGCCTCGGCGCGCGCGCCGTTCGAATGGGCGAGACCGAAGCTCAGCAGCAGGAGTAGCACTTTATTCATGAGGTCGCGGCGATCCTGTCGGCGGCGGCGGTCGAGCCGCACACGCTGGGTTGAAACTGCCCGGAAATATGCAAGTGCCGTGCCGGAACCCTTGCTTTCCTCGCCGCGTTACCAAGGATCAAAGGCTGCACTGAACCCGTGACCGCGCCGCTTGCTGGCACGCGCATTGAGCGCGCTGCCTAAAGCGTGACGCCCGCGCGCCGATACCGACCATAACCATACCCCGCGCGAGGAAGCGACATGTCGAGTGTGATGGAGGGCGTCGATCGCTTGACCCGTATTGCGGGCCAGAATCGCGTCGAACTTCTGTTGTTCCAGCTCGGGCCGGCGCAGACCTTCGGCATCAATGTGTTCAAAGTACGCGAAGTGCTCAAATGCCCGCCGCTGCGCCGTGTGCCGCAATCCAATCCCCATGTCTGCGGCGTCATGCATACCCGCGGTCAGACCGTCACTGTCATCGATCTGGCCTCGGTACTGGGCATGCCGCCATTGGCCGGCCAGAACGATGAATTCGTTGTCATTACCGAGTACAACGGTCGTGTGCAGGGCTATCTGGTGGCCAAGGTCGAGCGCATCGTCAATCTGCGCTGGGACGAGATTCATCCACCTCCGCGCGGCATCGGTAATTCCAACTACCTGACCGCGGTCGTCACCATCGACAGCCGGCTCATCGAAATCCTCGATGTCGAGCGGGTGCTGGCGGAAATCGTCGGCGTCAACGACCTGGTGTCGGCCAGCCTGTGCGAGCAGGGGGCATTGACCGCGCGTCCTCACCATGTGTTCGTGGCCGACGACTCGATGGTCGCGCGCAAGCAGATCACCAAGGTGCTGGACCAGATTGGCTTCACCTACGATGTGGCCGAGAATGGCCGCCTGGCCTGGACCGCGCTCAAGGCCGCCGCCGCCGAACAACCCATCCTCAGCAAGTACGGCATGGTGATTTCCGACATCGAGATGCCGGAGATGGACGGCTACACCTTGACCAAGATGATCAAATCCGACCCCGAGCTCAAACAGTTGTATGTGTGCCTGCACACTTCGCTGTCCGGCAGTTTCAACCAGTCCATGGCCGAAAGCGTCGGCGCCGACAGACTGGTGCCGAAGTTCGTGGCCGACGATCTGGCGACCGTGGTGCGCGAGGTCGTGCTCGGCGATTGAGCCAGGCACCGGGAGATCCTCTGTTTCAGACTTCAGGTAGGTCTGATAAAGCGTAGCGAGCACGCGACGCCGCGCCCGAGCAGCGCAGTCGCTTGATTCATAATCTCCTTCAGTCGGGCGCTGGGCGCTGTCCCAGTGGCGCCGTCTTGAATGTCGGACTGCAGTCTGACCCACCGAGAGCACGCCCCCCGTCGCTCGAGACGGAACCGGCAAGGCCTACACCTTCTTCCGCTTCCGATTGCCGCCGCCAGCGGCAGACCCTTGCCGCTTCGTCCTGCCGCGTCCCACGCCGAATCGCTGAAACCCGCGTCCTGATTGGGTTTCCCATTCTTGGCACGCTCTTCGCATTTGTGTTCGCAGACAAAACGCGAACAGAGCGAACAGCATGTCCAACAACATCGACGTCTTCGGCATCCACACCCAGGCCCTGAGCCTGCGTGCGCGGCGCGCCGAGGTGCTGGCGACCAACCTCGCCAACGCCGACACCCCCGGCTACCAGGCGCGTGACCTCGACTTCGCGGCCGTGTTGGCGGGCGAGGGTGAGCAGGGCGCCATGCGGGTGACCGACAGCCGCCACCTCGGCGGCGCCGATGCTGACTTCAACTACGCGCTGCGTTATCGCGATCCGCTGCAGGCTTCCCTCGACCAGAACACCGTCGACGTGCAGGCCGAGCGGGCCGCCTTCACCGACAACGCGATGCGTTACCAGGCCAGCCTGACATTCCTGAACGGCCGTATCCGCGGCCTCCTGTCAGCGCTGCGCGGAGAATAAGCATGTCCCTGTTCAACATCTTCAATATCTCGGGTTCGGCGCTGAACGCGCAGACCCTGCGACTGAACACCACCGCCAGCAACATGGCCAACGCCAACAGCGCGTCCAGCAGCAGCGGCAAGACCTACCGCGCTCGCGAGCCGGTGTTCGAACCGATGCTGTCCGACGCCCTGGACCCGAACGGCGCCGCCGACGCCGGCGTGAAAGTGATGGGCATCGTCGAAAGCCAGGCGCCGCTGCGCCACGAGTACCAGCCCGGCAGCCCGCTGGCCGATGCCGACGGTTATGTCTATCTGCCCAACGTCAACGTCGTCGAAGAGATGGCGAACATGATTTCCGCATCCCGCAGCTATCAGACCAATGTCGAGGTCATGGAAGCCTCCAAGCGCATGCTGCAACAGACCCTGGCCCTCGGCCAGTAAGGCGAGAGAGTTATGAGCACGGATAAAACCACGACCGTCGCGCCCTCGGCGCTGGACAAGTACTTCGCCACGAAGACCGACTCGGCGACCGTGGCCAAGAAGAGCGAACTCGACCAGCAGGCGTTTCTGAACCTCATGGTCACGCAGCTCAAGAACCAGGACCCGATGAAGCCGATGGAGAGCGCTGACTTCCTCAGTCAGATTGCCCAGTTCGGTACGGTCAATGGCATCTCCGGTCTGCAGAAATCGCTGACCACGATGTCCAACGCGCTGACCTCGAGTCAGGCCTTGCAGGCCTCGACCATGGTCGGCCGCGACGTCGTGATTCCGCGCGACACGTTCACGCTGCAAGCCGGCGGCAAGGCCCCGCTCTCCGCCGTGCTGCCGAGCGACGCGACCAACGTCCACGTCAGTATTACCGACAGCAGCGGACAGTCGGTGTTTCACACCAGCCTCGGCGCCCGCCGCGCCGGCTCGTTGAACTATGAATGGAATGGCTTGCGCGACAATGGCCAGTCCGCCGCCACCGGCAAGTACACCGTCAAGATCAGCGCCACCATCGACAACGTGCCGACTGCCATGACGCCCGCGGTGACTGCGCGTGTCGACAGCGTGTCGCTCGGTCGCAATGGCCTGCCGCCGACGCTCAACGTCGATGGTTATGGCGCGGTCGATATGGCCGACGTCCTCGAAATCAAATAGCCCACACAGCAAACATCGGAGCCCAACATGGCTTTCAATCAGGCAATCAGCGGTCTCAAGGCCGCCGAAAACGAACTCAACGTCATCGGCAACAACGTGTCGAACGCGGCCACGACCGGCTTCAAGAAGTCGCGCGTCGAATTTTCCGACGTGTTTGCGGTGTCCAGCATCGGCGGCTCGGGCAGCAATGTCGGTCGCGGTGTCGATACCGCGCGCGTCGCCCAGCAGTTCGAACAAGGCAGTGTGTCGTTCACCGACAACGCACTCGACCTGGCGGTCAGCGGCCAGGGCTTTTTTCAGCTCAATAACGGTGGCGAGCGGCTCTACACGCGGGATGGCGCGTTCAGCCTCGACAAGGACGGCTTTATCGTCAATTCCAAGGGCTATCAGTTGATGGCCTTTGGCGCGGACACGGTCGGCAATATCAACGGTGCGCTATCGCCCTTGCAGCTCTCGCAGGCCAATAATCCGCCCAAGGCCAGCACCGCCGTGACCTTCGGGGCGAACTTCGACGCCAACGCCACCGCACCGACGACACCGATCTTTGATCCGCTCGATTCGACCAGTTACAACGAGACCACCGCGCTCAACGTGTTCGACTCGATGGGCGGCTCGCACCTGCAGCAGATGTATTTCGTGCGCGACACGGCGGCCGTGATACCCAACACCTGGCAGATGCACAGCTATGTGGACGGCACCAAGGTCAGCGGCCCCGATGCCATCGTGTTCGATACGGCCGGCGTCTTGCAGACCCCGGCCAATGGCCAGATCCCGATCGCTCCGTTCACCCCGGGTCCCGGTGTCAATCCGATGAACGTGACCACCACCCTGAGTGGTTCGACGATGTTCGGCGCGCCTTTCGGTGTCAACAAGCTGACCCAGGATGGCTACACCACTGGCAGCCTGGCAGGTGTCGACATCGATCAGGAGGGAGTAATTCTGGCCCGTTTCACCAACGGCCAGTCGGCAGTGCAGGGACAGGTCAGCTTGGCCAACTTCCCGAATCCGCAAGGTCTGCGCCCGGCGGGCGGCAATAACTGGCAGGCATCGTTTGCCGCCGGTGTGGTGCTGGAAGGTAAACCCGGCACGGCAAGTCTTGGCCTCATTCAGGGCGGTGCGCTCGAAGAATCAAATGTCGATCTGTCTTCGGAACTGGTCGCGCTGATCATCGCGCAGCGTAACTTCCAGGCCAATACCGAAGTGATCAAGACCGCCGATTCAGTCACGCAGTCGGTCATCAACATCCGTTGATATTGAAGAGCAAGGGTAGGCAGAGGCAAGCACCATGGACCGCATGATTTATCTGGCGATGTCTGCCGCGCAGCAGATGATGAACGGTCAGGCACTCGCCTCGCACAACCTGGCCAACGCCAACACAGTCGGCTTCAAGGCCGACTTCGAGGCGGCGCGCGCCATGCCGGTCTACGGCAACGGCATGCCGACCCGCGCCTACGCCATGCTCGAGCGTCCCGGTATCAGCTTTGCGCCGGGCACCATTGAAACCACCGGCAACGATCTCGATATCGCGGTCAATGGCAATGGTTTCATCGCCGTGCAGGCGCCCGATGGCAGTGAGGCCTACACCCGCGCCGGCGATCTGCAGTTGAACGTCAACGGCCAGTTGCTGACCGGCGCCGGCCGTCCGGTGCTGGGCAACGGCGGGCCGATTGCGCTGCCGCAGTCCGAGACCATCACCATCGGTGTCGATGGCACGATTTCCATCCGTCCGGTCGGCCAGGAGGCGAGCACGCTTGCGCAGGTCGATCGCATCAAGCTGGTCAATCCCGACGTCAAACAACTGCGCAAGGGCGCCGATGGCCTGTTTCGACTGGCCGACCAGAGTCTCGCGCCGCCGGACGCCGCGGTGCGCGTCACCCATGGCGCGCTGGAACGCAGCAACGTCAACAGCGTGAACGAGATGGTGCAACTCATCACCAACTCCCGTCAGTACGACATGGCGATCAAGGCCATGAGCACGGCCCAGCAGATCGATACCGCTGGCGCCAGGCTGCTCTCGCTGAGCAATTGATTCATTTTTTAACGCAACATATTTGCGGAAGCTAAGCCCATGGCATCAGCACTGAATATCGCCCAGACCGGTCTGGACGCACAACAGACCCGACTGTCGATAATTTCGAACAATCTGGCCAACGTCGCCACCACCGGCTACAAGAAGAGCCGCCCGAATTTCGAGGACCTGCTCTACGAGACCATCTCGCAGCCGGGCGCGTCGTCGTCGCAGAGCACCGAGTTGCCATCCGGCCTCATGCTCGGTACCGGTGTGCGCACGGTCTCGACCGCCAAGATTTTCACCCAGGGCACGCTGTCCCAGACCGAGAACGCGCTGGACGTCGCGATTCAGGGTCGCGGCTTCCTGCAGGTGCTGCTGCCCGACGGTTCCACCGCCTATACCCGCGACGGTGGCCTGTCGATGAATTCCCAGGGTCAGATGGTGACGTCCTCCGGTTATCAGGTCGACCCCGCCATCACCATTCCGGCCTCGACCTTGTCGGTCACCATCGCACCCGATGGCACGGTCTCGGCGCTGACCGCCGGCAACACCGCGCCAACCCAGATCGGCAACCTTCAGCTCGCTGATTTCATCAATCCCCAGGGCCTGCAGCCCGTCGGCCAGAACCTCTTCAAGGAATCGGTGGCGAGCGGCAATCCGCAAACCAGCACGCCGGGCTTGAACGGTCTCGGCACGCTGATTCAGGGCTCGGTGGAAGGCTCGAACGTGAACCCGGTGGAAGAGCTGGTCGACATGATCGAAACCCAGCGTTCCTACGAAATGAATTCCAAAGCCATCCAGACCGTCGACGAAATGCTGCAGTTCGTCACCCAGCAGTTGTAAGCGTCGTACGCCGGAGCATCGCAAACATGAGCAAGACCTTCTCCATCACCTTCCTGCGTGGCGCGCTCGCACTCGGCGTGCTGGCCTCGCTCGCCGCCTGCGACACGCTGCCGCGTCGCGATCCGGAATACGCGGCCTCCTATCCCGCCGTGCACGGCAGCCCGGCGCAGGCCCAGGCCGCCACCGGCGCTATTTTCCAGGGGGGGTACGATGTCGCGCTGTTCGAGGATCTGAAAGCGCATCGCATCGGTGACATCCTCACCATCCGTTTGTCCGAGAGCAATCAGGCGGCCAAATCCAACAACAACGCGGTCACCAAGTCGGGCTCGTCGAAGATGGACAACCCGACCATTCTCGGTGCCACGCCGGAATTCCTGCTGCCCGGCATGTTGCCGCTGGCGGCAGTCGCCAACAACACGCTCGAGACGGATTTGTCAGCGAGCAACGATTATTCCGGCAAGGCCGATTCCAAGCAGAGCAATTCCCTGAACGGCAGCATCACGGTCACGGTCGCCGACGTGCTGCCCAACGGCAATCTCCTGGTGCGCGGCGAGAAGCGTCTCAATCTCAATCAGGGCAACGAATACATCAAGATTTCCGGCATGGTGCGGCCGGTCGACATCGGCACCGACAACTCGGTGCTGTCGACCAAGATTGCCGACGCCACCATCGTCTACAGCGGCGATGGCGCCAATGCCGATTCCAACAAGGTCGGCTGGCTGGGGCGCTTCTTCATGAGCGCGGCCTTCCCGTTCTGAACTTGGCGCGAATCTTGATTGCCATCACCGTGGCGTCGACACACAGTCAAAAACCTGGCGCCCAGCGGAGCCCTTCCATGATGATGCGATTTCTGATGTTGAGTTTGGGCCTGGCCGCGCTATGCGGCCCGGCAAACGCGGAGCGCATCAAGGATCTCGCGCAGGTGGCCGGGGTACGTGACAACCAGCTGGTCGGTTACGGCCTGGTGGTGGGTCTCGACGGTACGGGCGATCAGACCTCGCAAACGCCCTTCACCGTGCAGAGCATACGCAACATGCTGACGCAGATGGGCGTGACCGTGCCGGCCACCGTCAATCCGCAGTTGAAGAACGTCGCGGCGGTGATGGTGCACGCCAATCTGCCGCCCTTCGCCAAGCCCGGTTCGAACATCGACATCACGGTCTCGTCCATGGGTAATGCCAAGAGCCTGCGCGGCGGCAGTCTGATCATGACACCGCTCAAGGGCGCCGATGGCAATGTCTACGCCATGGCCCAGGGCAACCTGGTGGTGGGCGGCTTCGGTGTCGAATCCAAGGACGGCTCCAGCATCACGGTCAACGTACCGAGCGTCGGCCGCATTCCCAATGGCGCAACGGTGGAGCGCGAAGTCGCAACGCCTTTTGCCCAGGGCGACTACCTGACTTTGAACCTGCATCGCCAGGACTTCACCACCGCCACGCGCATGGCGCAGGCCATCGACAAGACCCTCGGCGATCATTCCGCAACCGCGCTCGATGCGACTTCGGTGCGGGTACTGGCGCCTGCCGACCCGACGCAGCGTGTGTCCTTCATGTCCATCGTCGAGAACATTGAATTGAGTCCCGGCGACGCCGCCGCCAAGGTGGTGGTGAACTCCCGTACCGGCACGGTCGTGATCGGCAACAAGGTCACGGTCACCGCCGCCGCCGTCACCCACGGCAGTCTGACCGTCACCATCAGCAACGACCCCATCGTCAGCCAGCCGGGCCCCTTGTCCGGTGGTCAGACGGCGGTCGTCGACAAGCAGAACATCAGTGTCGATCAGAAGAAGAACCGCATGTTCCTGTTCAATCCGGGCGTGTCCCTGGATGACATCGTGCAGGCGGTCAATGGCGTCGGCGCGGCGCCCGGTGACCTGGTGGCCATCCTCGAGGCGCTCAAGGAAGCGGGCGCCCTGCGCGCCGAGCTGATAGTCATCTAAGCCGCCTTGCCGCCCCGTCCCGGCGGGCGGCAAATATAAAGCGAACTGCTTCTCTGTCTTGCCGCCACGGCGGCAGTCCTTGCCGCCGCACACCAGGATTTCCCGCTGAAAAGGCCCGCCAGTGCGGGCCTCACGCGTTTGGCATTGCTTGTGCAATATCCCAGGCATGACCAGCAAGCTCGACATCCACGCCCCCAGCATCGGCAACACGCCTGCCACTTCGGCGGGCGGTTATGTCGATTTCACGCGCTTCAGCACGCTGCGCTCGCGCGCCCACCAGGACGGCAACGCCGCCATGCAGCAGGTCGCCGACGAGTTCGAGGCGATGTTCGCCGAAACCATGCTGAAGGCCGCGCGCGAAGCGGACATGGGCGACGGCATGTTGAATTCGTCCGAGCTCAATACCTATCACGAGATGATGGACAGCCAACTCGCGCAGTCGCTGGCCAAGAGCCAGGACTTCGGTTTCAGCAAGATGTTGAGTCAGCAGTTCGCCGGTGCCCTGGCCAGCGCCAAGGCCCGCGACAATCGCGGCGGCGATGAACTCGCGACTCTCGACAATGGCCGCCTGAGCAGCGTCGAAGCGCCGCTGCGCGGTGGTGTGACGATGTTGCCGCAGGTGCTGCGCGAGACCGCATTCAAGCGCACCGTCGATGTGCCGGCCGATCGGCAGGCCTTCATTGACGAGATCGCGCCGATAGCGGAAATCGCCGCCAGCGACCTCGGTGTCGCACCGCGCGCCTTGATGGCGCAGGCCGCGCTCGAGTCCGGCTGGGGCAAGCATGTCATCCGCATGCCCGACGGTTCGAGCTCGCACAATTATTTCGGCATCAAGGCCAGTCGTGGCTGGAACGGCGAGGCCGTCAAGGTGGCAACCACCGAATACGTCGGCGGCCGCGCGGTGACCGTCAATGCCAGCTTCCGCGCCTATCCCGACGCGCAAGCCGCGTTCCGCGACTACGTCGATTTCATCGGCCGCAATCCGCGCTATGCGAAAGCGCTGGAGCACGGCGCCAATGCCGGCCAGTACGCACGTCAGCTGGAAGCCGCTGGCTACGCCACCGACCCCAACTATGCCAACAAGATCATGGCCATCCTGTCCGGTGACGGACTCGAAGGCGCCAACGCGAATGCATTTGAAGTGAGCAACTGATATGTCCGGAGATATCTTCAATATCGGCTTGTCCGCGCTGCTGGCTTCACAGCGCGGCCTGGCCACCACCGGCCACAACATCGCCAACGTCAACACTGCCGGCTACAGCCGCCAGCGGGTGACGTTCGAGACTCGCGAACCGCAGTTCGTCGGTATCGGCTTCGCCGGCAAGGGTGTCGATATTCAATCCATCACCCGTGTCGCCAACGATTTCCTGGTCGACCAGTTGCGCGTCGCAACCTCCAATCAGGCACAGGCCGACAAGCTCGTCGAACTGGTCGACCAGGTCGATACGCAGATAGGCGACGCGCTGGTCTCGAGCGGTATTCAGTCTTTTTTCAATTCCATCGGCGATGCCAACAATGACCCGCGCCTGATGGCCACCCGCCAGGTGGTGGTCGAAAGTGCGCGTGCCACGGTCTCGCGTTTTCAGGAACAGGAAGAACAACTCAACGCTCTGGCGCGCAGCGTCAATCGGCAAATGGGCGGCGTGATCGAGAAGATCAACGGCCTGACCAACGCCATCGCCCGCATCAATCAGGACATCGCGCTCGGCGCGGGACTCGCCAGCGGTGTGGTGCCGAACGACCTGCTGGACAAGCGCGACCAATTGCTGGTGGATCTCTCCAAACTGGTCGGCGTCAGCACCCAGCAGCGCTCCGACGGCATGGTCAACGTGCTGATCGGCGACGGTCAGTTGGTCGTCACCGGAGGCAATTCCGAAGATCTGCGGGTGACCTCCAATACGCTCGATGCCTCGCGCACCGAAATCTCCTTCAAGGTCGGCAGCGCGTTGGCGCAGGTAACGAGCGCCATCAACGGCGGTGAACTCGGCGCGCTGGTCGCGTTTCGCGACGGCACGCTTGAACCCGCGCGCAATTCGATTGGCCAGATCGCCACCACGTTCGTCCTGAGCATGAACGAGCAACATCGCAAAGGCATGGACCTGCGCGGCAACCTCGGCGGCGACATGTTCAGCATTCCGCCGCCGGTGGTGAACGCGCCGGCCAGCAACGCTGGCGCCGTGACCGCGGCCTTTGATCTCGGCAATGTCGGTAGCCTGACCAATTCCGACTACCGCATGGTCTACGACGGCAGCAACTTCAATCTCTACAAGCTCACCGACGGTTCCATGCGCACCTTGAGCGGCGCAGGCCCCTTCAGCGTCGATGGCATGGTACTGACGGTCGGCACCGCGCCGGTGGCGGGCGACACCTTCCTCATTCAACCGACCAAGACCGTACCGCGCGCGATGAAATTTCTGGTCACCGATCCGGCGTCACTGGCAATGTCCGCGCCCAATCGCACCTCGCGCGCCAACAGCAATGTCAGCGACGCGACGATTTCGCGCGCCGACGTGCTGGACGAAACCAATGCGGCGCTGCTCACCACCACCTCCCTGGTGTTCGACAACCCGCCCACCAGCTACAAGGTCAACGGCGTCGGTGCGAGCGTCGCTTTCAGCAACGGTGGCAACATCGATTTGAATGGCTGGCGTGTGCAGATTGCCGGCAGTCCGGCCGCCGGCGATACCTTCACCGTACAGAGCAACGCCGGTGGTACGGGCGATAACACCAATGGACTGGCCTTGAGCAGGGTGCAGTCCAAGCCGATATTGGAAGGTGGCACAGCGACCTTGCAGGAAGTCTATGGGGTGTTGATTGGCGTGGTTGGCGCGGAGGCATCCCAGGCCCATGTCAGCAGCCAGGCGCTCGGTACCCTGACCGAGAACGCCGCGGCCGCGCGTGATGCCATGGCCGGTGTCAATCTCGAAGAGGAAGCAGCCAATCTGCTGCGCTTTCAACAGGCATTCCAGGCGGCGGCCCAGGTCATCAAGGCTGCCGATCAGGCTTTTCAGGCCATCATCGCGGCTACGCGAGGTTAATCGTCATGCGTGTCACCACCAACCAACTCTATAGCCAGACGCTCAATCGCATACTGGATCTGCAGGCCAGCACGCGCGACGCGACCAATCAGATTTCCAGCGGCAAGCGCATCACGCGCCCGGGCGACGATCCGGTCGCCGCCGGCGAGGTCATGCAGATTCGCGATCGCACCAACGCCGCGGCGCAATTCGACCGCAACGGCGTGCAGGCCGAGTCGCGTCTGACCCAGGTCGACGACGTGCTGGGCGGCGTCAGCAATATGCTGCAACGGGTCCATGACCTGGTGCTGCAGGGACGCAGCGAATCAATCAGCAATGCCGATCGCGATTCCATCGCCAAGGAAATCCGCGAGCAGATGGAAGTGCTGGTCGACGTCGGCAACACCCGCAACGCTTCGGGGGAGTACATTTTTGCCGGTGCCGCGGTCGGCACGCGGCCATTCACGGTCGATGCGCTGGGCAACGTCAGCTATAACGGTGACCAGACCGTGCGCGAGCTGCAAATGTCCGAAACCCGCACCATCCCCGAGAGTTTTACCGGTTACGACGCGCTGTTCGCGGTGCGCAACGGCAACGGCACCTTCATCGGCGGCCGCGTGGCGACCAATACCGGCACCGGCCAGATCAGTGACAACACGGTGATCAATGGCGCGGCCTATGTCGCCCACGACTTCCGCATCAGTTTCACCAGTGCCACGACCTACGACATCATCGACGACACGCTGGGTAGCAACGTCGCCGTCGGCCAGTCTTACACGGACGGCGCGGCCATCAGCTTCAACGGCTCCGAGGTCACGGTGTTCGGCGCGCCCAACGTCGGCGATCAGTTCACCATCAAGCCGAGCCAGAACCAGTCGATGTTCAAGACCCTCGGCAACATCGCCGCGGCGTTTGAGAAGGGCTATGCCAACCCGGCCGAGCAGGCCAATTTCGGTTTCGACATCGACCGCACCATCGAGGCCCTCGATCGATCGATGGAGAAGGTCGCCGAGCTGCGCGCCACGACCGGTGCGCGGCTGAACAGCATCGCCGCCCAGCGCGACGTCAACGACCAGGTCAATCTCAACCTGCAGACGTTGCGCTCCAAGCTCGAGGACGTCGATCTGGCCAAGGCCATCACGCAGTTGACCCAGGAGAGCACCGCGCTGCAGGCCGCCCAGCAGGCGTTCGTGAAAGTGCAGGGCTTGAGCCTGTTCAATTATCTGTAGGTTCGAATTCATTCGCCCATGCGGGCCGTGGACGGCCCGCAACTCGTAAAACCTCGACCGTGTCGCAAAAGATGGACGCGACGCGAGCCGCTCCCCGCTCAAGCCGGCCTGCACGCGCGCCGCTAGCACTCCATTGACGGGCCAATCTCCGCTCACCGCGGGGGGCGTGCCCCGCAAGCAGAGGGAAGCGTGTGACCATCGAACCCACCAGCATTGAAGATCAGTTGTTCCTGCAACTGCGCGCCGCCACCGTGCAGCGCTTGCGTGCCGCCCAGCGCGGCGATGATGGCCTGTGCATCCTGCTCGAGCGCGAGCGACTGGGCTGTCTCGGCATGCTGGGGGCGCGTCGCATGGCGGGCCGAGCGCGCATTTTGAGCGCCGCCTGAGGGCTGGCTGGCCCTGGGCGGAGTCGGAAACCCGACATCCGTCGCGCCTCGACTTCCTGTCTTTCCGTCATTCGTAAAACTTCGTCACATTTTGCCGTCAGGCCGCTGACATCGCGCGGTCTTTGATCGCGGATTCTTGACAGCGTCTCCCACCCCGATTACAACGAACCTCCCCGTAGAGGTGGTGCCGGGATTCTGGCGCGCCCTCATTGCCCAGACGGGAAGCTCGTGCTTCAACCATAAAAACATCGCTTGGACGATGGGGGAGCCGCTGCGCCATGAGCAGTCAATCGCCAGTCGTGATCGTCGAACGGGACGCCAACACCGTCCGCGACCTCAAACACATCCTGCACTACCTCGACATGCACGCGGTGGATGTCGCCCCCGAGGGCGACCTCGTCGCCATCATGGAAACCCGTCCCGCGCCCTATATGGTGTTGCTGGGGGAGTGCGGCGACCCGCGCGCCCAGAGCGAGGCCTTTCGCCGCATCAAGGCCGCCGATCCCTACACCCCCTTGCTGTTGCTGAGCAGCGGCGAGGGCGCGTTCGTGACCAGCGAACTGGACCACGACGCCCTGGCGCGCGTGCGCATGCCGCTGCGCCATGGTGAATTCGAGGCGGCCCTGCAGAAGGTCAAGACCTATCGCGAGAACCGCCACCAGGAAGGCTCGCCTCGCTCACTCGAATTGTTCCGCAGTCTGGTTGGCAGCAGTCCGGGTATACAGCGCGTGCGCAGCATGATCGAGATGGTCGCGCGCAGCGATGCGAATGTGCTCATCGTCGGTGAATCCGGCACCGGCAAGGAAGTGGTGGCGCGCCATGTGCACCATCATTCCAATCGCCGCAGCAAACCCTTCGTGCCGCTCAACTGTGGCGCCATTCCCCCGGATCTGCTCGAAAGCGAGCTGTTCGGCCACGAGAAGGGCGCTTTCACCGGCGCCATCGCCAGCCGCCAGGGGCGTTTCGAAATGGCCGATGGCGGCACCCTGTTTCTGGACGAAATCGGCGATATGAGCCTGTCCATGCAGGTCAAACTGCTGCGCGTGCTGCAGGAGCGCACGTTTGAGCGCGTCGGCAGCAGCAAGAGTCATTCGGTCAACGTGCGCATCATCGCCGCCACCCACGTCAATCTCGACCAGGCGATCCGGGAAGGGCGCTTCCGTGAAGACCTGTTCTATCGTTTGAACGTCTTTCCGATTGAAACGCCGCCGCTGCGCGCGCGCACCGAGGATCTGCCGCTCCTGGTCAACGATCTGGTCGAGCGCCTCGATCACGAAGGGCGCGGCACCATCCGCCTGACCCAGTCCTGTGTCGATTCGCTGACCGAATACAACTGGCCGGGCAATGTGCGCGAACTGGCCAATCTTGTCGAGCGGCTGTCGATTCTTTATCCCAATGGCGCGGTGGACGTGC
>Ga0208492_1001380_pt1 | contig 15269 bp, 13 predicted proteins | sample Subbioar_CSW14AB_FD_184820 | JGI IMG/M metagenome (GOLD analysis project Ga0208492, IMG submission 184820) | Serpentinite rock and fluid subsurface biosphere microbial communities from McLaughlin Reserve, California, USA - CR12Mar_CSW14AB (SPAdes) | ecosystem: Environmental > Terrestrial > Deep... | reverse complement strand
ATTCTGAAAAAGGGTGAGGAAGAAGCAGAAATTGAATTTAAATGGTGGTTAGATCTTTTTGGTGAAGATTATTACATCGAGCTTCAGAGACATGAACTTCCGGAGCAGGAGACGGTCAATGCGGTATTGCTCAGGTTTGCTAAAAAATATAATGTTAAAGTGATTTGCTCCAATGATTCACATTATGTGGATCAGCAGGATGCCAATGCACATGATATTCTCCTATGTGTGAATACAGGAGATATGAAGAGTACGCCAATCGCAACAGATGAAGAAGGTGGAAAGGGCTACAGATTCGGTTTTCCCAATGATCAGTTCTTTTTCAAAACTCAGCAGGAGATGGGGCAGATTTTTCATGATCTTCCGGAGGCTTTGGATAATACGAATGAGATCGTGGATAAAGTGGAGGTTTTGCAGCTTAAGCGCGACATCATGCTTCCAAACTTTCCGATTCCGGATGAATTTAAAATTCACCTGGGTCCAGAATCTGATAATCTGAATCAGTGGGAGTATCTGAAGGATCTGACCTTCAGAGGTGCCAAAGAACGTTATAAGGATATTAGTCCCGAGGTTGAAGAGCGTCTTAACTTTGAGCTTTTTACCATTCGAACCATGGGCTTTGCAGGATATTTCCTGATTGTGGCTGATTTCATCAAGGCCGGTCGCGATCTGGGTGTATTCATTGGCCCGGGAAGGGGCTCTGCAGCAGGGTCTGTTGTTGCGTATTGTATCGGGATTACCAATATTGATCCCATTAAATACAATTTACTTTTTGAGCGCTTCCTGAATCCTGACCGTAAGTCAATGCCCGATATTGATACGGATTTTGACGATTCCGGCCGACAAAAAGTGATTGATTACGTGGTAGATAAATATGGTAAAAATCAGGTAGCACAGATTATTACCTACGGCTCAATGGCCGCTAAATCAAGTATTAAGGATGTTGCCCGTGTGCTTGATCTTCCATTGGCAGAGTCGAATATGCTGGCCAAACTGGTGCCGGATAAGCCGGGGACCAATCTGGTGCAGGTGATGACTGCCCCTCTGGATAATCTGAAGAAGGATCTGAACCCGGAAGATTTTGAGAATATCAAAGCATTGAGAAAGATTCTGGAAGAAGGTAAAACATTACAGTCGGAGGTCTTGAAAGAAGCTATGATTCTGGAGGGTTCTGTACGAAATGTTGGTGTTCATGCAGCCGGGATTATCATTGCCCCTGATGATCTGACAAACATTATTCCTGTAGCTACTTCAAAGGAATCAGACCTGCTCGTTACCCAGTTCGATGGCCGTGTGATTGAGGATGCGGGAGTAATTAAAATGGACTTTCTGGGACTGAAAACCCTGACTATTATCAAGGATGCTCTCCGCTTAATCAAACAAAATCATAATGTTGATATTGATATCGATTATATTTCTCTGGAGGACCAGAAGACTTTTGAGCTTTATCAGCGGGGAGATACCAATGGAACTTTTCAGTTTGAAAGTGATGGTATGCAAATGTATCTGCGTGAACTAAAGCCGGATAAGTTTGAGGATCTGATCGCGATGAACGCACTTTACCGGCCGGGGCCAATTGAATATATTCCTAAGTTTATTTCCCGTAAGCATGGCAGGGAAGAGGTGAGCTATGATCTTCAGGATATGCAGGAGCACCTGGAGGAAACCTATGGAATTACAGTTTATCAGGAGCAGGTGATGTTGCTTTCACAGAAACTTGCCGGATTCAGCAAGGGAGATGCCGACGTGTTGCGTAAGGCAATGGGTAAGAAGCAGATAGAGGTGCTGAACAAAATGAAGTCTCAGTTTATGGAAGGCTGCAAAACCAATGGGCACGATACAAAAATTGCAGAGAAGGTCTGGACAGACTGGGAGGCATTTGCACAATATGCCTTCAATAAATCACACTCTACCTGTTATGCATTTGTAGCTTATCAGACCGCTTATCTGAAGGCAAATTATCCGGCAGAGTACATGGCTGCGGTATTGAACAATCAGAATAATATCGAGAAGATCTCCTTCTTTATGGAGGAGTGTAAAAAAATGGGTATTCCTGTTCTGGGGCCTGATATTAATGAATCGGAGCTGAGTTTCACTGTGAATAAGAAGGGAGAAGTCAGATTCGGTATGTCGGGGATGAAGGGAGTTGGAGAGAAAGCAGTTGAAAGTATTGTGGAGGAAAGGGAAGCGAATGGATTATATACCAGTATTTATGATTTTGCCCGACGTATCAATTCACGTGCGGTAAGCAAAAAAGTGTATGAAAATCTGGTTTATGGAGGTGCATTTGATTGTTTTGGCATCAAAAGAGCTCAGTTTTTCTTCAAACCGGATGGGGGGATGTATAATGGAATTGAGCGTCTTGTTAAATACACCAACGACTTCCAGAGTAATCTGAATTCTTCACAGGCCTCATTATTTGGAGGAACCAATGATGCGGAGATTACAGAACCACAACTTCCGGAGTGTGAAGAATGGGGACTTATCGAGAAACTTAAATATGAAAAGGAATCGATCGGAATTTACCTGACCGGGCATCCTCTGGATAATTATAAGTTTGAACTTGATCATTTTTGCTCACATCAGGTCAGACATCTCAGTCTGATTAACAGAATGAAGTCTGCCGAAGTATTACCTGAAGATATGGAAGAGTTTAAGAAAATCAGTAACAGAGATCTGATTATCGGGGGCCTGGTTTCAGCAGCAAGTCACCGGACAACCAAAACCGGAAAGCCTTTTGGATCATTTATGTTTGAGGATTATGGTGAAACTTTTGAGATTGTACTGTTTGGAGAAGACTATATTAAGCTGAAACAATATCTGGATGTTGGTCTGTTTTTGCAGGTAAGGGGTATTGTCACTGAGCGGTTTAAGCAAAAAGATAACTGGGAGTTTAAAGTAAACAGTATCGTTTTACTTTCAGAATTAAGAGATAAGATGTCAAAATGTCTGACTATCCAATTACCTCTTTCTGATCTGTCAGAATCATTTATGATGAAGATGGATGAGATCGTAAGGATGAATGCAGAACAAAATGAAAGCAGGAATTGTCAGTTGAAATTTATGATTTTGGATTATGAGGAAGAAACGGCTCTGGAAATGCCTTCTAAATCATTGAGAATCAATCCGAGTAATGAATTCCTTGAAGGAATCACTAATGTTCTGGGGGTTCGTTATAAGTTGAATTAATGTCACAATAGCAGTCTTGATTTGTGGCAGGAATATTGAGTAGTATATTTGAATTAATATATGATTATATTCAAATCTGACTGATTGCTGTGTAAAACATATATTATATCCGGTATGCCGGATATCGCTTGTAAAGAAAACAAATTAAATACATTGAAAATCGAATTATTATGGCATTAGAATTAACAGATGCAAACTTCGACGAATTAGTCCTTAAATCTGATAAACCTGTTTTGGTTGATTTCTGGGCAGAATGGTGTGGCCCATGTCGTATGGTAGGTCCTGCTGTTGAAGAGCTTGCGAAAGAGTACGAAGGCAAAGCAGTTATTGGAAAAGTAAACGTGGATCATAATCCCGGAATTTCTATGAAGTTTGGAATTCGTAATATTCCAGCTTTATTATATTTCAAGGATGGAGAGATTGTAGATAAGCAGATTGGTGCGGTTCCTAAATCAGTCCTTGCCGATAAATTAAGCAAGCAGCTTTAATTTCAGAGTGTATTATTTATAAAAAAAGCTCTTCAGGATTTCTGAAGAGCTTTTTTTATAAATGGCATAACACTTTCTGATCTTATTTCCAATAATCTAAAAATTCGGAAGGTAGTGGCTTTTGCAGTAAGTTCCTGTAAATATAACGCACATTTTCCTGGGTGCTGTGTCTTAATTTTGCACCACCCCAACCATGGCGTTCTCCGGGATAGAGCATAAATTCGAAATGTTTATTCAAATCCTGAAGTTTATCGATGAGTTGAATACTGTTTTGCATATGAACATTATCATCCATAGTGCCATGAACGATACGTAAGTTTCCTTTCAGCTTGTCGGCATATGTAATTGGAGAAGTAATTTTATATCCTTCAGGATTATTCTGAGGTGTTCCCATATAGCGCTCGGTATAATGGGTGTCATACAGCGCCCAGTCGGTTACAGAGTAGTTTGCAATTCCATGAGTAAATACATCCGCTCCATAAGTCAGCGCCATTGCCGTCATATATCCACCAAAACTTCCTCCTGTAATTCCTATTCTGCTGTTATCTACATATGGTTTTGATTTTAGCAGAAGCGCAGCATCCATATAATCTTCAATTTCATATTTACCCATTTTGCGGTAAATAAAGTCCATTCCCGTTTTTCCCAAATGGCCTGAACTACGGTTGTCAATAGCTACTTGAATAATTCCTTCTTTTGCCCACCAGTAGGTTAATGCAAGCGGACTGTTCCATTTGTCAAATACTCTACCGGCATCAGGACCACCATAAACTGAAATCCAGACAGGATATTTTTTTGCCGGATCAAAATCAAGCGGTAAAATAACGGTCATTGGCAGCTCTAATCCGTCGCGTGTTTTGTAATAGGTTAACTCAGTTTTAGGAAGCTTATAAGAGTCGAAAGCCGGACCTTTGGAGTCTGACAGTTCACGGATAAGATTGCCTTTATTATCCATCAATGCAGATTTCGGAGCAGTGCTCAGATTGGAATAAGTAGTAATAAAGTGTTTTCCATCAGGCGACAGACTAATCTGATGATCATAATTGCCAAAAGTCAATCTTTGAGGCTCCTCATTGCCTTTCAAACCAACGCGGTAAAGATCGTTACGGGTCGAATTTTCCTGTCTTGCAGTGAAGTAAATTTCCTGATCTTTTTCATCCACCAGTAATAGCTGATTAACCCGCCATGCACCATAGGTAAGCTGTTTTTTCAGATTTCCTTCAAGATCAAAATAGTAGAAATGTGACCAGCCACTTTTGTCACTTTTGAGGATAAATCCCTGTCCGTTCTTTAAAAAATACATGTTGTCAAACCAGTCAAGCCATGTATTATGTTTTTCCTGATAAATAACATTTTTGCTTCCGTTTGCAGGGTTGATACTGTAAATGATCAGATTATTCTGATCGCGGTTCATCCATTGCATCCAGATGGTTTTACTGTCAGCCATCCAGAAAGGTGTCCCGAAATACTGATCTGCCTTTGGATCGAAGTCTGCCCAGATAATTTCTTTCTGACCTACACTGACAATGCCCGTTTTAACCTCCGGGTTTTTATCACCTGCCTTAGGATATCTCGTGTTCTCAAGAAAGCCATGTTGTCCTTTGGAATTATAGATTGGAAAAACCGGAACCAGAGAATCGTCAAAGCGCATAAAGGCTATTTTCTTACTGTCCGGGCTCCACCAAAAAGCTTTGTACATGCTTGCCCTTCCCAGGATTTCTTCATAATAAACCCATGAGGCCCACCCGTTATAGATTACATCAGAGCCGTCGTTTGTGTAACGGGTCTCGGTATTTGTTTTAATATCAATCGAATACAGGTCATTATTCCTTGTAAAAGCTACCTGTGTTCCATCCGGCGATAAGGTTGGGTTTTTCTCAACCGGTTTATCTTTGGTTAATTGCCTTTCATTACCTGCTGCATCTTTATAGAAAATATCATTATCCTTAACTGAAACAGAAGCCTGATTGACCTGTGCTGCTGCCGAGGGAATTGCTGCCCCATTTCGTATATCAACTGTGTATGGCTTGCTTTGCAGCCCTTCTGTACGATATTCAATATAATGGGTATTATCTGCCCAGTTACGATAGATGGGTACAGGATTGAGTAAATCCTTTGGAGCAGAGATAAAAATTTCTTTAAAGTTTAGCGTTTTTTGCTGAGCAATGACAGTACCTGCCAGACCTAGCATGATAGAAAACAGTGCGATCCTTATTTTAGTGATCATGGAGATTATAAATTGGTCAAGTTTTAAGAATGGACTTCGATTCCTTTATCCGGAAATAGTCAGGTCCGAAGTTATAAATCTTTCAATAAAAATTAGCGGATTCTTCTTTTAGATTTTGATCATACTAAATGGTATGAGGTTCGGAACCGAATAAACTTAAGTATTTATCAGAATAATAAATCCCGTGAATTGTCTTATTTTAGAGCATGGAACCCAATCTGACCAATTATAAAGAACTTCAGGATTTTGGCAATCTTGAACTCCTGTCGAGGCAGGTTGTTGAGGGCTTTATCACCGGTCTGCATAAAAGTCCCTTTCATGGTTTTTCAGTTGAGTTTGCTGAACATCGCTTATATAACACAGGTGATTCGGTAAAAAATGTCGACTGGAAACTTTTTGGCCGTACGGATAAGCTTTTTGTCAAGCGTTTTGAAGAAGAAACCAATCTGCGATGTCAGATTATGATTGATGTTTCCTCATCGATGTACTATCCCGGGAAGGATTTTAATAAGCTTTTGTTTTCTGTTTATGCCTCAGCATCCCTGATGTATCTGCTTAAAAAGCAAAGAGATGCCTTCGGACTCAGTCTGTTTTCAGATCATCTGGAATTGTCCACCGCTGCAAAATCAACAGGTGCACACCAGAAATACTTGTTCTCAGAACTTGAAAAGCTTATGGTCAGGAAGGATCGTTCTGTAAAAACTGCTTTGGCAAATGCTTTACATCAGGTTGCAGAGCAAATACATCAGCGTTCTCTGGTTATTCTGTTCAGTGATATGCTTGAGGGTGAAACCACAGAAGGACTTCAGGAAATATTTGCAGCACTGCAACATCTGAAGCATAATAAACATGAGATTATTATATTTAATGTACTGGATCATAAAACAGAGCTGGATTTTAATTTTGATAACCGGCCCTATCATTTTATTGATACAGAGAGCGGTGAAGATTTAAAAATCCATCCGAATCAGGTGAAGGAGGCCTATCTGAATGCTGTTAAAGAATATCATAAGGAGCTCAGGCTGAAATGTGCCCAGTACAGGATTGATCTGATTGATGCAGATATACACCTGGGTTTTTACCAGGTATTACATTCTTATCTGATCAAGCGTGCAAAGATGTTTTAATACCCCGAAGTTTAGAAAGGTTTAATTAATATTTAACAATACAATATGAAAAAAGTTATTCTGTCAGTTTCTCTGATTATTTTACTTAGTGCCATGCAGATTCAAAAGCCGGTTAAGGTTATCTTTTTTGGCGATTCCATTACCCGTGCCGGCGTTAATCCGGGAGGTTATATTACTTTGATGCAGGAAAGTCTGAAAGCCAATAACAACACCGGTTTTGAACTGATTGGGGCAGGAATCGGAGGTAATAAGGTTTACGATCTTTATCTCCGCCATGAGGAAGATGTGTTGGCTAAGAAGCCTGATGTCGTAGTCATTTATATTGGTGTAAATGACGTATGGCATAAGCAGAGTAATCAGACCGGTACAGATCCGGATAAGTTTGTGGCTTTCTACTCAGCTCTGATTAAAAAATTTCAGACAGCAGGAATTAAAGTAATACTGAGTACTCCGGCAGTCATTGGGGAGAGGACAGACTTCAGTAATGCTCAGGATGGCGATTTGAACCGCTACAGTCAGCTGATCCGGGATCAGGCTTCAAAGTATGGCTGCGGACTTGTTGATTTAAGAAAAGCTTTTCTGGAGTATAATCTGAAGAATAATCCTGAAAACAAGGAATCAGGTATTCTGACTACTGATCGCGTTCATTTAAATCAGAAAGGGAACAGGCTGGTGGCTGATCTGATGCTCGCAGCAATTACAGGTAAGTAAAATAGAAAAGCCAGACTGATATCTGGCTTTTCTGTTTTATTTTCTTCTGTTTCCGAACCTTCTCCTCGGACTTCCTGTTTTAGAAGATCCGTTCTCAGGTCTTTGTCCGGGTTTTTTAGCTGAGCCACCTTTCTTTTTGGTCGACTGGCTGAAAATATAAGCAGCGGCACGCATGTGATAAGGTTGATCCTCAGTTACAGGTATTTCACGACCGATTACCTTTTGTATATCTTTAAGGTATTCCATTTCTTCCTCATCACATAGTGAGAAAGCTACTCCGTTTGCTCCGGCCCTTCCTGTACGACCTATGCGGTGTACATAAGTTTCAGGAACATTTGGCAATTCATAATTGATCACGTGAGATAATTCGTCGATATCAATTCCTCTGGCAGCAATATCAGTGGCTATCAAAGCTTTGATTTGTCCGCTTTTAAATCCTGACAAGGCTCTTTGTCTCGCATTCTGTGATTTATTTCCATGAATTGCTTCTGCCTTAATACCCGCTTTGATCAGATCTTTGGTAATTTTATCGGCACCATGTTTGGTTCTTGTAAACACAAGAGCAGATTTAATGGCTCTGTCGTTGAGCAAATGAATTAAAAGCTTCTTTTTATCCCCTTTCTCTACAAAATAAATCGATTGATCAATTGTATCTGCAGTGCTTGATACCGGTGTAACCTCTACCTTTTCAGGATTAACAAGAATGGTATTGGCAAGTTTCTGAATTTCATCAGGCATTGTTGCCGAGAAGAACAGGGTCTGGCGTTTTTCCGGGATTTTAGTAATGATCTTTTTTACATCATGAATGAATCCCATATCCAGCATGCGATCGGCCTCATCTAGGACGAATATTTTAAGATAATGAAGATGAACAAACTTCTGATTAATCAGATCGAGCAATCTTCCGGGAGTAGCGATAAGGATGTCAACACCAGATTTTAGTGCGGATACCTGTGAGCCCTGTGAAACCCCTCCAAAAATAACGGCATGTTTCAGGCCGGTATGACGACCATAAGCGGCAAAACTTTCACCAATTTGGATGGCAAGCTCGCGGGTAGGAGTCAGTATGAGACATTTAATAGCTCTGGGACCTTCAAACTTTTTACTGCTTTCCAGAATCTGAAGAATTGGAATAGCAAATGCTGCAGTTTTACCGGTTCCGGTTTGGGCACAGCCTAAAAGATCTTTACGTTCTAATATGATGGGTATGGATTGTTCCTGAATAGGTGTTGGGGCAGTGTAGCCCTCTGTTTTTAAAGCCTTTAAAATAGGCTCTATTAAATTTAAATTTTCGAATGACATGTATTGGATTTACATTGCCGTTAATCATGCCGGCAATTTTATATTAAGGCAAAGGTACGGCTTTAAACTGATAATGTATGTTTATTGGATTTCAGACCTTTCAGGCCATATAATTGTCGAGTGATTCCAGAATAACGGAGCAGGCATGTCTTATCTCTTCTTCTGTAATGATCAGGGGTGGAGCAATTCTCATAGCCGTTTCACAATGCAGGAACCAATCTATAATGATGCCTTTTTCCACGCACATCCTGCTGATGGTTTCTACCTGATCGAAGTTGCTGAGCTGAATACTGAGCATTAGTCCTTTACCCCGTATTTCTTTAATAGCAGGATGTTTCAGACACTCTCTGAATAATAGTTCCTTTGATGAAACATCAGCATACAGCTTCTCTTCAAGAATTACATTCAGATTTGCCAGTCCTGCAGCACAGCTTACGGGGTGTCCGCCGAAAGTTGTAATGTGTCCAAGAATCGGATTTTCTGTCAGGGATCCCATGATCTCTTTACTTGAAATGAAAGCACCAATTGGCATTCCACCTCCCATTCCTTTGGCAATCAGTAAAATATCCGGTGTTATGTTGAAGTTTTCAAAGCCGAATAAACGACCTGTGCGGCCAAATCCGGTCTGGATTTCATCAAGGATGAGTAAAGTATCCGTTTCATTACAGCGCTGGCGTAATTTCTGCATGTATCCGGTATCCGGTACTCTGACACCGGCTTCGCCCTGTATGGTTTCCATAATCACTACGGCTGTTTTGTTGCCGATCTGATCCAGATGGGCGGGATTATTGAATTCGATAAAACGAATATCCGGTAAAAGCGGGCGATAAGCCTGCTTATAGTACTCATTTCCCATAACACTCAGTGCACCATGAGTACTTCCATGATAAGAATTCTTGCAGGCTATGATTTCAGACCTTCCTGTAAAGCGTTTAGCAAGCTTTAAGGCTCCCTCCGTTGCTTCGGCACCGGAATTGACAAAATAAACTGAGCTTAGGGATTTAGGGAGTACAGAACTGAGCTTTTCGGCAAATTTAATCTGAGGCGACTGTATATATTCACCGTAAACGGTCAGATGCAGGTACTTGTCTGCCTGGTCCTTAATTGCCTGTACTACCTTAGGATGGCGATGTCCGATATTACTTACAGCAAAACCAGAGACAAGATCCATATAGCGCTTGCCCTCGGGCGAATACATATACATGCCTTCAGCACGTTCTATTTCAAGCAATCTTGGTGTAGGAGAGGTTTGAGCTGTATTCAGCAGGAAAAGCTGTCGCGGACTTAACATTCACAAAAATACACATAATATTTTCTACCATAAACACCCGAGGTGTACCCATTACTAATCAGGATAAATTCATTACACGACATGGAAGATGCCGTGTTTGAAAAATATCATAAACATGCGATCACCGGGATCGGGATTTACATGTTCATCTGTTGCTATAAACATTTGACCCTTTCAGGGTCAGTTTACAATACAAAAATGATAGTGCTGATAAAGGTGTGGGTACACGGTGCATAAACACGAGGGCAGTCAATTTGAAATTTGCGTAGTAAACCTTTGATTAGTTTGACCTGCGACGATAATTCAATTGTTTGATCAGGTGTTCTCTGAATTCGCGTTCTGCCTGATAAAGCAATAATATTTTTTCAGGAGGAATCACCTTGGAATAACTTTTCTTGTATTTCTTTTTTAGTTCCAGCATGCGGGTTTCATAAGCCAGGTCGAGATTAATCTTCTCACTGGGAGAGATGTCTGTTCTTTTTCTTTCTTCTCTCCGCTTTTTCATGATTTCCATTAACTCCTTTTGGTAATTATTATATACCGGCCAGAATTTCTGAGCTTCTTCACTTGTCAGATCTAATTTGCTGGTAATAAACGCAACTTTGATTGCTTCAATTTGCTGATGTCTTTCTGAGTGTGAGGGCGGTTGTGCCACTGCGGTTATGGTCGTCAATGTCAGAAACATTATGACAACCCACAGCCCGTTCTTTACATATCTATTCATAATGTTGTATTGTTGATGTACAATTCGAGTTCCTGCTCAGAAATATCATTGTTCACCTGCTGCAATTCTTCCGTATTTAGATGCTCAATGATAAACTGGTTATCACTGACGGTGGTGTGTAGCTGAAGATAATTAATGATTTCCTGATCCGAAACGTCAGATAGCTTTCTGCTGATCGTATATTGACTTGAATTGAAATAAATGACGCTGCCAATGACCATTGTAATACATGCCGCAGCTGCATAACTCAACCAATGCGATTTCTTTTTTCCAATGCGCGCCTGAATACGATCACTCAAGGTTTCGAAATAACTTTCAGGAAGCTGTAAACCTTGTTCCTTGTTTTTACTAAGAGTACTTTCAAGAACAATCCTTCCCTGAATCCGTTGGCTCAGTCCGGTGAAGTAAGCTTCAGGAACAGTGAATCCATCAGAATCCTTAATCTGTTTTGATTCAATCAGTGCCCGGGATTTCAACTGTTCTGAAAGAGTATTGAAATATCCCTCGGGTACAGTAAAAGGATTGTCTTTGCTTATTGAAGCAAGTACCGGAGCATCTTTCTGCCATTCCTTATCTGAATCCCTTAATTCCATTTCTCTGTTTAGATAAGCCCTAAATCAAAAGGTTTAATCTGAATTTACTAAAATCTGTTCGATCTTTTTGACTGCAAGATGAAATGATGCTTTTAATGCACCGACACTTGTTCCCAGAATCTCTGAGATCTCGTCATATTTAAGATCATCAAAATATTTCATGTTAAATACCAGCCTTTGTTTTTCCGGTAAACTCAGCAAGGCTTTCTGAAGCTTCATTTGCGCTTTGTCTCCATCAAAATAAGGACTGTCAGCCAACGTATTTATAAGTTCCTGCCCGATGAGATCATCATCAAGAGAAACGCTGTTACGTAATTTTTTACGGTTCAGGAAAGAAATACTTTCATTGGTAGCTATCCGGTATAACCAGGTAAAGAGCTGAGATTCGTTTCTGAAACCGGAAAGGTTATTCCAGACTTTAATAAACACATCCTGAACCAGATCATCAGTATCATCATGGTCTATGACCAGCCTTCGGATGTGCCAGTATATTTTTTGCTGATATTTATTCAGCAGCAGATTAAAACCCTCAGTCCGGGTACTTTCCTTTGAAAACTTCTCTAAGATTACGGAATCTTCTACCTGCATAAAATAATTTATTGGGGTGGAGTTTCCGAACTGAGGTTTTAATTACTTGCGCTTCATTACTTTATGAACAGCATTGATAATATCCTCAGTGTCCAGCCCGTATTTCTTCATTAACTGATCTGGTGTTCCGCTTTCTCCGAAACTGTCGTTTACAGCTACAAATTCCTGTGGAGCCGGATGATTTGTAGTGAGAACCTGTGCAATACTCTCTCCAAGTCCGCCAAAACGGTTATGCTCCTCAGCAGTAACCACGCAACCGGTTTTTGCTACAGATTTTAAGACAGCTTCAGTGTCTAAAGGTTTAATGGTGTGGATATTTATTATTTCAGCACTGATTCCGGCTTCTGCAAGTTTCTCGCCTGCTTCAATTGCCTTCCATACCATATGCCCGGTGGCGAAAATACTAACATCAGTACCTTCGTTTACCATCCATGCCTTTCCTATTTCAAACTTCTGATCAGGATCAGTGAATACCGGAACAGATGGCCTGCCGAATCTTAAATAAACAGGTCCGTGATGCTCAGCAGCAGCAATAGTTGCTGCTTTCGTCTGATTATAATCACAAGGGTTGATAACAACCATGCCCGGAAGCATTTTCATCATGCCGATATCTTCAAGAATCTGGTGAGTAGCCCCGTCCTCTCCTAAGGTAAGTCCGGCATGAGATGCCGCAATCTTTACATTTTTGTCTGAATAAGCGATTGATTGTCTGATCTGATCATATACACGACCGGTTGAGAAATTCGCAAAAGTTCCGGTAAACGGAATTTTTCCGCCAATAGTCAAACCGGCTGCAATACCCATCATGTTGGCTTCAGCAATTCCTATCTGGAAAAAACGATCCGGAAACTCTTTAATAAAGGCATCCATTTTCAGGGAACCGATCAGGTCTGCACAAAGTGCCACCACTTTTTCGTTTCTTTTTCCGGCTTCCAGTAATCCGGCGCCAAAACCTGAACGCGTATCTTTTTTTTCAGTATATGTGTATTTCTTCATGTTTCAATGATATTCCTGTGCTTACAGGTATAATTAAATGTTGTTTACTCTGACCGAGTATCTGTTTTTGTGTAATCCTGAGTTAATTAATAATCGCCAAGGGTTTCCTCCAGTTGTCCAAGCGCATTAGCCAGCTGCTCATCGTTGGGAGCTGCACCATGCCATTTATGTGTATGCATCATGAAATCAACTCCGTTACCCATTATCGTCTGCATAAGAATCATGATAGGTTTACCCTTAAACGTTTTGGATATAGCGAGGTCAAGAACCCTGACTACATCTGCCATATCATTACCACTCATTTCCAGCACTTCCCATCCGAAGGCTTCCCATTTAGCGCGAAGGTTGCCAAGCGAAAGAACTGCATCGGTTGGACCATCAATCTGCTGGCCATTCACGTCAATGGTAGAAATAAGATTATCTACTTTATTATGACTGGCATACATGGCTGATTCCCAGATCTGACCTTCCTGGATTTCTCCGTCGCCATGTAATGAGAAAACAATACGGTTATCATCATTTAACTTTTTTGCCAGTGCTGCACCAATAGCAACCGACATTCCCTGACCTAAAGAACCGGAGGCAACACGTATGCCCGGCAGATTTTCATGGGTTGTGGGATGTCCCTGTAGGCGGGTATTGATCTTTCTGAATGTAGCAAGTTCAGATACTTCAAAATAACCGGCACGGGCAAGTACACTGTACCAAAGTGGAGAAATATGGCCGTTTGAAAGGAAAAAAAGATCTTCACCCTTTCCGTCCATATTGAATTTAGGGTCATGTTTCAGGGTATGGAAGTATAATGCTACCAGATAATCTGCACAACCTAATGAACCACCCGGATGGCCTGACTGACAAGCATGAACCATTCTTAAAATATCTCTGCGAACCTGAGAAGCCGTTTTTGTTAATTTTTCTATATCTGGAGTCATAATTTATTCTTTATGGCTTTGCTTTGCCATGAGTTGAATTGCGGTTTGTTTGTGTTTATATTTTTATTTCAGTAAGTCTAAAACCTGAGCAGAAGAGTTTTTGGTATCTACCTTATCAATGATCTTTCTGATATTACCATCTTTCCCGATAATGAAAGTCTTTCTGGCCACACCCATATACTTTTTACCATACATGTTTTTTTCTACCCATACGCCATAAGCTTCTACGATTTTTTTATCTGTATCAGCAATCAGCGGGAATGGGAGATTGTGTTTGTTGATGAATTTCAGGTGCGATTTTTCATCGTCTGTACTCACTCCGAGAACAATAAAACCTTCCCGGGTTAAACTTTGATAATTATCTCTGAAACTACAGGCTTCTGCTGTACATCCCGGAGTGTCATCTTTAGGATAGAAATACAGAATAATATCTTTTCCTGCAAAATTACTCAGGCTTATACTATTTCCATTCTGATCGTTAGCGATAAAGTCAGGAGCTTTTTGACCTTCTTTTAGTTCAATCATTGATACACAGTTTTGAAGCCCTAAAATTAGTAAAATAAATATTGCGAATTGAATATTTCTGATTACCTGTAGAATACCACATTATACATAGAAGTATTCGCTTTTTTGTCGTTGACAATAAGCTGCAAATGATGTTTTCCGGCCGGTATTGATCCATCGAAACGATGCCATAATGCTCCTGTTTTAAAATCGTACTCCATCAGTATCCAACGGCCATCCATTAAAGCTGTAAATGAATCTATGCCTGATAGATTGTCAGAAATCCGAAACTGAATTCTGGATGCTGCACCCATATTACGGCCTTCGCTGATATTTACAGGTACAATCACCGGAGCAACCGTATCAGTGGTCACATAAAAGCTGTCGAAGTTTCGGAGTTCTGCTCTGATATATCCATTTTCATAAACACCACCCTGAGCCACTTTTTTGCTGTTAACAAGCAGTGCTTTGCTTCTCAACTGAACCGGAAGATCTTCGTCAGGCCTGATAGATAAATAATAAGGATTATTGACCGGAATCAGCCGGTTGTGAATATGATGAATCTGCGAATATGCTCCTGCCGGCCGGGCTGAACTT
>Ga0208492_1001379_pt1 | contig 15270 bp, 6 predicted proteins | sample Subbioar_CSW14AB_FD_184820 | JGI IMG/M metagenome (GOLD analysis project Ga0208492, IMG submission 184820) | Serpentinite rock and fluid subsurface biosphere microbial communities from McLaughlin Reserve, California, USA - CR12Mar_CSW14AB (SPAdes) | ecosystem: Environmental > Terrestrial > Deep... | reverse complement strand
GAGGTCAATCTGCGGGACACTGTGGACGAGATACGCCGTGCCGCCGTGGTGCTGAGTGATTTCGAAATCGTCATCGTGAATGATGGCAGCACGGATGCCACCGGTGCTATCGCCGACGATCTCGCCAGCAAGGATGCTAAGGTGAGGGCGGTGCACAACCTCAAGAATGCCGGGCTTGGTGGCGCTTACAAATCCGGTTTGGCGGCTGCCAGCAAATCCTATGTCATCATGATTCCGGGTGACAATAATCATCCGGCCGATGGCATCATTCCGATCCTCGCTTGTGCCGGCAAGGCCGATATCGTCATCCCGTATGTTGCCAATCCGGAAGTGCGTGGCCCGATGCGGCGCGCCATCTCGCGCCTGTTCGTCATCCTGGTCAATCTGCTGTTCGGCCTGAATGTGCGTTACTATAACGGCCTGGTGCTGCACCGGTTGGATTTGCTGCGTCAGATCACCATCGAGACCAACGGTTTTGCTTATCAGGCTGAGGCATTGGTGAAGTTGCTCAAACGTGGCGCAAGCTATCATCAAATTCCGGTGCCGGTTGCCGATCATGGTGATCGTAATACGCGGGCCTTCCGAATCAGGAATGTCATTCGGGTGGTGCGCACCCTGGCCAAACTTTTCATCGAGGTTCGTGTCAGGGCCTGAGGCCGGCTGCGCCACCCGTGCACTTGCACGGTTGGGCAATCGATGGCACTCTCCGCTGCGCTGAAACCCACCATTCGACAGGGAATTTGGCACTTTCAGGGGCAAAGACCGAATGAAGAGCTGGATGCGGAAGGCGATCCTGAACCGCATAGCAAACCTGAATGGCATGGCGCTGTTCGCCGCACTGTGCATCGCCCTATTCTACGCTTCAGTATCGAATTACACCCTGACGGTACGGGGCTGGACCCCGCATGACGACCTGCTTTTCATAAAGCTGGCGAAGAACATTCTTGAGACCGGCTGGCTCGGCAAATACGACCATTTCACCCTGATCAAGGGGCCGATCTATCCGCTGTTCATTGCCGGCAATTATCTCCTCGGCTTGCCGCTGCTGCTGACGCAGAACATCGCCTATGGCGCGTCGGTATTGTTCCTGGCCTATGCGCTCTACCGCAATTCCGGCCGTCGGGAACTCTTCTTCCTCGGCCTGTTGCTGACGCTGTTTAATCCCATCATCTATATCAATGACACACACAACACGCTCAGAACCGTGCTGTATCTGGCCTTTCTCCTGGCGCTGTTCGCCTCGGTTCTGATGATCGTGGCCGATTGGGAAAAATCCTGGCAGCGCGTCGCGCTTTGGGGCCTCCTGGCTGGCGTGTTCCTGACGCTATACTGGCTGATCCGCGAGGAGGGGGCCTGGTTCCTGCCGGTGCTTGCTGTGCTGGCGCTCGGCGCCTTGATAAAGAATTATGGTAATCGCGCGCTGTCGAAGCTGCGCCTGCTGCTGCTGGCTATACCCTTCGGTGTGTTGCTGCTTGGCCAATTGGCCGTCTCGACCGTGAATTGGGTGAAGTATGATTTTTTTGGCACGGTGGAATTCAAGAGCGATGCCTTCCTGCAAGCTTATGGCGCGCTGAACCGTGTGGTGCACAAGAATTGGCAGCCCAATCTGCCGATCCCGAAGGAAGTGAGAGAGCGGGTCTATGCCGTAAGTCCGGCTTTCACCGAGTTGCGACAATCGCTCGAAAGCTCCGGCTTCACCACTCTGGGCTGCCGCCTGGCCCAGGTCAGGCATACCTGTGGCGATTTGCCGGCCGGCCTTGTGCTGTTCGCTTTCATGGATGCGGTCGCCTCGCGCGGTTATTACACCTCCGGTGCCACCTCGCGTGAATTTTACTACCGCCTGGCCCGAGAGGTGAATGCAGCCTGCGACAGCGGCCGGCTTGAATGCGAGCCGGGCCATCGCGCCACCATCATTCCGCCACTGCGGCTTGAGAATTTTGAGCCGTTGCCGGCCTGGTTCTGGTTCGGCTTCAACAATGTCATCGGCATGAAGTCTCTCTCCGTGGCGGTCGACCCCAATAATGCGCCAGAGCTTTTTGCCTTCAGCCACGCCATCACGCATAACACGATCACTCCATCGCCGCTGAAACGCGAGCCCGGAACGCCGGAAAATGCACTGCGCTTCAGTGGCTGGGTGTCGCATCCATCCGGGGCGGTGGCGGTGCGGGTGGAAGGCGACCCAGCGGAAGGCATCTACTCAAAAATCCGGCGTATTCCGCGTGGCGATGTGTTCCGCGACGAGCGCGCCGCCACCGGCGGCTTTGATGTGCTGGTCATGTGCAAGAGCTGTAATTTTGTGCTGGAGGCGCCGGATGGCACCATAGTCAAAGTGCCGTTGCCGGAGCTGGGCGCGCGTGGCGTGGATATCGAACGTTTCAATCTGCGCTATGACATGGTGAGAAACGAGTCGATCCTCGGCAGCACGGATATATTCGGCTTTGTCGAAAACCAGCATCGCAGCACGGAACGGCAGCGCCACGAATTGCGGCAATTCATCCGTGATGCTTTCACCACCATATTCCCGGTATTGTTCTGGGTCGCTGTGGCTGGCTACCTGGCGATGCTCATCAACGCCATCCGTATTCGCCGCATCACGCCGCTGGACATCATTGCCACGGCGGCGCTGGCCGGTTTGCTCGGGCGTGTGGCCATGCTAAGTATCCTGGACATGTTTCTCAACACCTATATCGGCAACACCAATTACGGCTATCTCTCGCCTGCGGCCAACATGGCATCGGTATTCACCGCCACTGCCTTGATCGGCCTCTATCTGCTGGTGCGACAGGCCTATTCAGCGAAATTCACGCCGCAGGCTGTAACGATCGTTCAGCGTGATAGCCGTGTGACCAAAAAAAAAGCGCGGCTGCGGCAATGACCAGACCTCGTGCCAATCTGATCGCGGTGGCATTCGCGGCCACATTTTGCGCGATGATATCGGCGCCGCTGGTGATGCACGCAACCGGCCTGGCATCAGATACGCGCTATATCGACAATCGCCTGCCGATGACATTGCCGAAGCGGCCAGCGGATGCTGCCGGATTACTGCCATTCGCGCGTGCTTTCACTGCTTACCTGCGCGATAATTTTGGCCTACGCTCGGAATTGATCGTGTTAAACCACCAGCTGCGCAAATCAATCGGCGTATCGGGTGTTCCGGCGCTGATGGTTGGCAAGCAGGGCTGGCAGTTCCTGTCCACCGCCAACAATATCACTGAACAGCATCGCGGCATTGATCGCTTCACGCCGCTGGAACTGGATCGCTGGATCGATGCCATGGAGGCATTGCGCGACTGGCTGGCAGAGCGTTCAATCCCGCTGGTGATCGCGGTGGCGCCGAACCAGCAGACAATCTATGGCGAATATCTGCCCTTCTATGTCAATCGCGTGCATCCGGTCACGCGGTTTGATCAGATCGAGCGCCGCTTGCGTGAACGCGGTTCGACACTCGAATTCGTTAACATCAAGCATGCGCTGCTGCAAAAAAAAGCATCCGGGAAACTCTACAATGCAGCCGAAAGCCATTGGAATTCGCTGGGTGCTTTCTATGGCTTTCAGGAAGTGCTGGATGGCTTGAAGCGCCAGGGCGTGACTGTGCCGCGTGACATATTGGATGATTTCAACGTCCGGATCGAGAGAAAAGCCATGCTGCCGGCGACCTTCTCGGAAGTTGGGCCGCATCTCCATCGGAAGCAGCCACGCGATTTCGATGCCATGCCGGAGAAGGTATACAAACTGTCCAATCTCCGGGTGGCGGAGATAGCCGGCGATGCGTCGCGACAGCATACTGCATATTTCATCAGCGATTCCTTCACCCAGGAATGGCGAAAATTCATGCCGAGCAGTTTCCGCACGGCCTATGTGTCGACCAATATTGATGAGGCTTATCCGGTCGCGGCGCTTGAGCAGATCAAGCCATCCGTAGTGGTATATGAAATCGTCGAGCGTTACCTGAGCTGGGGCGGCTTTCTCGATGCCTCGAATATCCCGCCGAAAGCGGCCATGCCATTGTCCAGGATGGACAGCTTGCTGCTTACGACGCATAGCGGCTTCATCGATGGCATCAGCACCAGCGGCGATACGGTGACCTTCCATGGCTGGGCCATTGATCCCAGATACAAGCAGCCGCCACGGCATATCTTCTTCTATGCAGGCGATGCGGCGGCAAGTTTCACCCGGCCTACGCTCAACCGGCCGGATGTGGCGATTGGCTTTGTTGATCAGCGTATCGGTTTTCGGCTCAGCGTGCCCCGGGCGGCTTTGGCCGATCTCTCACAAGAGGTCAATATCGTCGCCAGGCTCAGCGACGGCCATTATGTGAAACTGGCCATCGACAAGCCGCAGCAAGTGCGGCTTGAGCAGATTCGCACCAGCGCCAATTGAGCCGCCTTGGAGCTTACGGCTGGCGAGCCGTGTCCATCAGGCGCGTGACATTCGGCTGCTGCGCAGCAGCTTGATGCCCCATACAAGTGCGATGAACACAAACAGGATGTAGGGCACTGAGATCACGCCCAGATAGAGTTCGTTGATCGGCGCCAGGCCGTTCACGTCAAGCAGGCTGATCAGCAGAATACGCGACACGACCGCAGCCAGAGCGATGCCGCAGATAATCAGTTCCGGCGATATTTCGCGGCGCATTGCGGCGCGCAGGCAACCTGCAACGGCAATCAGCAGGCCAAGCGCAAGGCCAGCCGGCAGGATATAGCGGTAGGCCGTGCCGATGGCAGAGAATGTTTCGAGCACGCCGGCCAAGCGCATCTCATCGGTTTTCGAATAGGGCCGCATCGGATCGGTGCCATTGGCGCCATAATGCCAAACCGGCGAACATTTGCGCCCCTCGTTACGGCCATGGATCATGTAATGCTCCAGCCCGCTCTTGAACTGGCCACGCTCCACCGCTGCCTTTATGTCAGGATTCATCGCCAGATAACAATCCTCGGGGAAATCAGCCGGCGCCTGCTGCTCAAGCTTGCTTGGTGGAAAGGCCTCGGCATCGAGAAAATTGGTGAAGCGGGCAATGCCGGCCGCAGGACCGGCGGTCTTGTGCCGGGGCATGATGGAAAGATGTTGCAGCAGGATGCCGACGGAAATGGCGCGCGGTATTTCCTGGGCGGCGGCCAGCAGGCTGGGTGTGGACAACAGGCTTGGCGACATCATGGTTTGCCGTGGCGCCATGCAGCGCAGGCGCCCGGTATCGCAGGCCGCATCTATCTCCTTGCCCAATCGCGTATAATATTCCGCGACGGTGGGTGCGGTCTTATACCCGGCCGCCGTCACGGCATCGCGCAGGGCAAACATCAGGTAACCAACCAGCATCTCGCCGGTGCAAACCAGCCCATCATTGGGATGCTGGCTGATAATGGCATCACAGGCCAACCCGGACCACATTTTGAAGATATCGCCTTTTACATGGGGTTCGATCTCGCGCGCGGCGGGGCTGACATCGAAGATTGCCTGCCAGGTGGTTTTTGGCACCGCGATGCGGTCGATATTTGAATCATGTTCGACACGGTAAAGCGCGCCATAGGCGGAAAGAAAGGCGGGGTGCTTGAACTCAACCACGGCATAAACGCCATAGGCCCGGTAATTAATATAGGAAATCAGGTTGATGCCGCCCAAGAACACAAGCAACAGCATTGCCATCACCGGCGCCTCGGCCCGCAGCATGCGGCGCCAGCTGCGGCCAAGCAGTTTTTGGCGGAGCAGGAAGAAGAGATAGCCGACGGTCAGCGCCGGAACCACCCAGATGCCTTCTTCCCGGGTGCACCAGAAGCAGAACAGCACAAATCCCAGCGCGGCAGCGATCAGCAGGCGGCGGCAGAGCGTTGCCGCCTCGTATTTGATCCAGTACAGGCAGCCGGCAAGAATCAGAGCCATGAAAGGCAAATAGATCACATCGCGCAGAATGCGGTGCTCGGAGCCACTGAATACCACGGGATTAAGCAGCAGGGCGAGGAAGAGCAGCAAGGCCGGCCAGCGGCCGCCGATCAGATGGCGGGCGGAAAGCGCCAGCATGGCGGCGGCGGCAACCAGCAGCAATGCTTCGCTGAAGCGGAAGGGCAGCCCGAGAATATTCGACAGGCCAAGCCAGATCGGAAAGATTGGTCCCTTGATGAGGGTCAGGTTGTCGTAGGGGCCCAACCAGTTGAGGCCGGCAAAGTAGGCGCCCAGGCGCACAAAAAGTAGGTCATCATGCACCGCGTTGGACAACACGGTTATCGGCAACTGACAGACCATCCAGACAAAGATGATCGACGCGGCAATGGCAAGGCTTAGCGGCAAACGGGCATAAAACATTTACCCCTCTCCTTCGGTGTTGCCGACCATCAACCGGGGAACGGCAGGAAATACAGGAATGCTATGGAGCGACCGTCTAATCCAGCTTGCCGCACTAGACAATGATGATTTCGCATGGCGGGCGCGAGATTGTCAAATTGTGCTGTATAGCCTGGTCAAAAGCGGAAGTAGATGAAGGGGTTGTAGTTCCCGGCCGCGATTGAAGTGATGGATAGCACGGCGAGGCTCAGCAGCAGCAGGGCAATGCCGGCATGGATATGCCTTACCGCTGTGGCAGCCTCGGCATCGGATTGCGGCCAATAGCTCAGCAACTTGATGCGTTTGGCAAAATAGGGTGTTGCCGCCACGGCGCCCCAGGCCAGTGCAAGCGCCACATCCGGCTGTAGATATTGCCAGACATGGTGAATGATGCCCTCACCACGGCCAAAACCGGCCAGGGCGCCAACGAAATCACCAAACTGCTCCAGCGAGGTGGCGCGGAACAATACCCAGCCGATGATCACGGCCAGCATGGTGTAGAGCGAGCGGCATTCGCGCGGCCATTTTTCAAGCCAGGCGCCCAGGCCGAGCCGTTCGATAACCAGCAAGGCGCCGTGATAGGCGCCCCAGGCAACGAAGGTCCAGGCCGCGCCGTGCCACAGGCCGCAAAGCAGGAAGACGATGGCCAGGTTGGCATAGGTGCGCCAGGGGCCGTGGCGATTGCCGCCAAGCGGAATGTAAAGGTAGTCGCGGAACCAAGTGGAGAGAGAAATATGCCAGCGGCGCCAGAATTCGGTAATCGAGAGCGACGTGTAGGGGTAGAGGAAGTTGCGCGGAAAGTAGATGCCCAGCATCAGCGCCAAGCCTGCCGCCATGACCGAATAACCACAGAAATCAAAATAGATCTGTAGCGTGTAGCAAGCTGCGCCGAGCCAGGCCAGCGCCGCGTTCAGTTCGGCTGTCGGCAGGGCGAAAATGCCATCAGCAGCCACCGCCACAGTGTTGGCGATCAGCACTTTCTGCGCCAGGCCAATCACGAACAGGCTGGTGCCGAGGGAGAATTTGTCGATGCTGGCGCGCCGTTCACGCAGCTTGGCGATCACCTGGCCAAAGCGCACGATTGGCCCGGCAAGCTGGTGCGGGAACATCGCAATATACAGAAGCACATTGGCCGGGTTGCGCTCGGCTGCGATATCGCGGCGCGAAACATCCATCAGGTAGGAAATGGCCTGGAAGGTGAAGAACGAAATGCCGATCGGCAAATGCACTGCCGGCAGCGGCAGCGACGCTTGCGCAAGCGATGCCAACACCACATTCGCAGCGGCAACAGCAAAATCCAGATATTTGAAAGCGGCAAGTACCAGCAGGTTCAGTGCCACGCCCATTGCCAGCAGCAATTTGCGCCGGCCATCCTGGCTCCGCTCCAGCCACAGGGCGAGAAGTGCATTGATTAGCCCGGAACCCACCAGCAGCAACACATACCATGCCTCGCCCCAGGCATAGAACAATAAGCTGGCTGCCAGGAACAAAGCATTCTTCACCGGCAAGGCGAAATAGAGCGCCAGGAAGATGGGCAGGAAATAAAACAGGAATTCGATTGAGCTGAAGACCATCCCCGGCTCAGTCCGCTTTGCTGATGGCAGCCATTGCCGCTTCCTTCGCCAGGCGCACATGCTGCGGCAAGAGCTGGCTGTTGTCGAACAGGCGGGCCACCTTGACCCGCGCGCAGACCGCGAGCCGCTTGTAGGCGGCCTCATGCTCGATAATGGTCATCAGGCTCTTCGACATTGCGTCGGAATTGCCGGGTGGAATCAGGGCGCCTTCATGGCCGTCGCTGATCAGTTCCACTATGCCGAAGACATTGGTGGACAGGATGCGCAATTCGAAAGCCATGGCCAGCAACACCACCATGGGGAAGGATTCGTTGTAGCTGGCGCAAACGAAAATGTCGGAGAGGCCGAAATAATCGTAGATATCCTCGGTTTCATCAACAATGACCGTGTTGCGCACATTCTGCGCCTTGATCTTGTCGTTGAGGAATTCGACATAGGCCGCCAATTCCGGCCGTGCGCCCACCATGATGAAGCTGACATTATCCAGCCTGTCGCCCATCTGCTTCTGCATCTTGGCGATGGCATCGACAAATACATGATGCCCCTTGCGTTCGCTGGTGGTGGCGATCAGCGTCACCACGATGCGGTCTTCGGGGATGTTGTATTTTTCGCGCAGGCTGGCGCGGCTGTTCTGGCGCCGGAACTCGTTGATCTTCTGGATTGGCAGGCCACCGGGAATGCGGCGGAAATTGCCGTGCAGATTGTAATTGCGGTAAAGCTGTTCGGTTGACTGGCTCTGGAACACCACGCGGGTGGCATAGTCGAAAGCGCGTTTGAAAAGCGGCGCATGGTCGGGCGCGAGACCCTGTTCATATTCCTCCGGCCGCAGGCTTTCATGGATATGCCAGATCACCGGGCGCTGGAACAGCCGGGCCATCTCGATGCCCCAATATGTGGTGATGGTGTTGCAGACGATGAGGTCATAGGCAGTCAGATCGAGGCGTTGACCAATTTTGCGCAGTTCCGCTTCAAGCTGGCTTGAAGTGAGTTGGGGCGAGAGGAAGTCGCGGCCGATGATATGCACCTTGATACCGGCATCATGCAGGCGGTCAAAAAGCGGGCCATCGGAGGGCGAGGCGAATTCCACCTCGAATTTGGCTTCCTGCAAGAAGTACTTGGCATATTCAGAGAGCACGATCGGTGCACCGCCGATCTTCAATTCGTGCGAGATGAATAGCACCTTGAGGTGGCCGATCCGGTCTGCATGGTTGAAATGCATCGGATCAACATCGAGATGGCCGCCCACCACGCGCAGATTCTTGTTGGCGTAGATGTCGTCAAAATCGCGGTACTTGGTGATGAAGTTCAGGTGTTCAAGCGGATTGTAGGGTATGCCGGAGCGCGACGCGCTGCCCAGGTGGACCAAGCTTGCGTTTGGGCTATAGACAATGCGCTCGCCATGATTTTGTAGTTTGAGACAGTAATCCACATCGTTGAATTCGACGCCGAAATTCTCTTCGTCGAAACCGCCCACCGCCTTGTACAGCGTCTTCGAGGTGAGCAGGCAGGCGCCGGTGACCGATGCCACATTGCGCGCCGCCTGAGTCAGGGCAAGATAGCCAACCTCATCGGCGCGCAGGCCGGAGAAATACTCGAAGGGCAAACCCTGCGGGCCATGAACGCCGATGCCGCCATGCTGATGCGTGCCGTCGGGCTGCATCAAGCGGGCGCCAACGGCGCCGACGCCGGGAACTGACATCCAGCCAACCATATCCTCCAGCCAGCCGGCTTTGGTGGCGACAACATCGTTGTTGAGATGCAGCAGCAGTTCGGTTTCGATGTGATCATAGGCCAGATTGACCAGGCGCGAATAATTGAAGCCACGGTCTGGATGGGTGTTCTGGATCACTTTGCAGGAAAAAATACGCTGCGCCACCAGCTTCTCGAAATAGCGCAGGGTTTCCGGATCGGCGGATTTGTCGTCCACGATGATCAGCTGCACGCTCTCCGGTGGCAGCGTCTTCTGTAGCGAGATGACGCATTTACGCAGTAGGTCCACCCGGTCGCGCGTCGGGATCACGATGGTAACCGGATTCTGCCGCAGCAAATCGCGCGACCAGCTAAGCTGGTAGAGGCACATGTTGTAGCGTTCGGCCACTGGCGGCAGCACCGGCGCGGCGGCCAGGGCGCGGCGTTGCAGTGCTTCCTCAATGCCGCGCTTGGCTGAATCGAAGATATAAGCCTTCTGGTCGCCGCGGGTCGCGGTGCTGTTGGAATGCGCCCGCCAATGGTAGCAGATATGCGGCACATGCCGTACGCGCGCCGTCGGCACCACTTCCGCCGCCCGCAGGAACAGGTCCAGATCCTGCGCCCCGTTGAATGCCGAGCGCAGGCCGTTCAGCGAACGCAAGATATCGGTGCGAAACACGCTCAGGTGATGCGTGTAATTATGGGTGATGGCCATTTCCGGGCTCCAGCCCGCCTTGAATTGCGGGTCGTAGCGGCGGCCGGTTTCATCGATCTTGTCTTCGTCGGTATAGATCCATTCCACATCGGGATGTGCCAGCACATTTTCCGCCACATGCAGCAAGGCGTCCGGCGTCAGCAGGTCATCATGGTCGAGCAGGGCGCAGAAGCTGCCGGTGGCGATTTCCAGGGCGGAATTGGTGGCGGCGCTGATATGCCCATTCTCTTTGCGGAACACCGCCTTGATGCGCGGGTCCTTGCGCTGATAGCGTTTGACCAGACGGCGCACATGCGGTTGGGGCGAGGCATCATCGGCCAGGCAGAGTTCCCAATTGGGATAAATCTGCGCCGTCATGCTTTCGATCAATTCCACCAGGAAATTCTGCGGCGTGTTATACAGCGGCACCAGAACGCTGATCAGCGGGCCGCTATCCTTGATCCGCGCCGCATCCGCAGCCATCCGCTCGCGCAGGGCTGGTGTCAGTTGATTCGCCTGTAGCCAGCGCTCATAGGATGTTTGTTGCTGCCAGTGCGATGCTGCCGGCAGCGCCTCCCGTATGTTCAGTTCCTTACGGATCTCGCGCAGCCAAAGGCTTGGTGACATCGGCAGATTGCCGTTGCGGAGGGCGCGCCATGCCCTGGTCGCGATATTGCCCACGGCCTTGGGAGATGGAACGGCAGAGCTGCTCTCGGCCTTTAAGGGCTCAAAAACTTCCAGTGGACGGGCTTCGTGGATAATATTGATATCGCAGGAGAAGCAGAATTCCTTGCGCCCATCTGCAAGCACAGCGGCGACGGCCACCTGCCCAGGGCCCACGGGCAGCCAGCTGATATCGACATAAGAGGTGAAGCCGGCGCGCTCCGCCCCGGTAACATTCGGGAAGGCCGCCGCCACATCAGGCCGGTCCATCGCCTTGGCGCTGACGATGATATTATTGACATGGATCGAGATCGAGCGGATTTCCTCGTTTATGTTGATCAGCCAGCCTTGCACCAGAACCAGATTTGATACGGTGGTGTTTGGTGCCGGCTGTTCCAGGCAGCCGCGATAATGGCTCGGCAGCGCCACGTCGCGCGGAATTTCCTCATCAGGCACGTCGTCGCTGTCAGCCGTCTCATCCTCCAGCACGGCGAGGGCGAGGGCATCGACGGAAAGTTCCGCCGCCGCCTCAGCTGTCTCGGATACAGCTGGCGGCGCCGGAACAGGAGACGCTTCGACAATTTCCTGGCCAGGCTGCTCGCGAGCCGGCTGCTCGGGGGTGGGCTGTTCGGGAGTGGGCTGTTCCGGGGCGGGCAGTAGCTGAATGGCAATGGGTGGCTCCAGTTGCACTTCAGGCGCAACATTGCCGCGGGCAATCATGGGAGGATGCAGTAACAGCGCCCGCGCCTGTTCGGCGCCGAGGCTGAGAATCAGATGCACCAGCGGATTGACGCGCTGATGCTTGAATTCAGGGTGGCGCGCAAAATGCTCTGCCGGATCAAAACCGGGCAAAGGCCGGCGCCCTTCAAACACACCCGAAGAGACAAAATGATACAGCGGATCGATGCCAGTGCTGCGCACGTCAGGATAATTCTGTAGATAGAAATCCGCATCGAATAGCCCGGCCCCGGTGATAGTCGCCATATCCGAGGCAAGCTTGGCTTCCAGCGCCAACCGATTGCGCCGCATCAGGCGGCCGGTGGCACGCAAGGCTCGGGTCAGGCGCCAAGACAGCGAGCCGCGCATTTGGTCCAATTCGCTGTGCAGCTTCTTTATTTCGGCGTCGCGTGCGCTGTCTGAGGCTTGCAGTTGCGGCAGAGCGGCTTCGATGCGGGCCTGCCGCTTGATCGCTTCATTGACCTGGATTTGCAGGGCATCGCGCTGTTGCGCAAGCTGACTGACCAGCGTGTTGCGCTCCGACAGGGTCTGGTGCAGATCGGCCAGGTCTTTTTCACGCTGGTCGGCCAGCTTGATGAAGCGGCTCACGGTTTCGGCGCGCTCATTGGCATTGTCGAGCACCGTTTTCAGCAGCATCGAATCCTGATCGAGCCGCCGCCGTGTTTCTTCAAGATTGGCTGCCAGCTGAGCGATCTGCTCATCCTTGGCCCTCAGGCCTGCCTGCATTTCCTGGAGCAGCTTGTCGCGGCCCAGGTTCAATTCGGCAACCTTCGCTTCCAGCGCAGCGAGTTCCGCTGTCTTGCGGCTATATTCCATGATCTGCTGGCGACTTTCGGCCAGCGCGTGTTCGGTACTGACGCGCCGCTGCTGCTCTCGCGCCAGGGCGGCATTCAATTCCGCCGCGCTGCGGTCACGCTCAATGACGGTGTCTTCCAGGATTGCCTGGTGGCGCCTCAACTCGGATACTGCGCGATCCCGCTCGGCGAGGATGGCGTTCACATTGTCAAAGCGGGCCTGCAATTGGTTCAGCGCTGCGGTAAGCTGCGCAGTATCGGCGGTGCGGCTGGCCAGCACTGCCTCACCATTGGCCACTACATCGCGCAGGTTGGCAATCATCTGATCGCGCTGTGCCACCGTCTGGCCCAGCAAGGCGGCGCGGTTGCGCTGTTCCTCAAGCTCGCTGGTCAGCAATCTTGTCTGGTTGTTGACCTGGTCGAGTTGGCGTTGCAGCTGCTGCGAGGAAAGGGTCAGGGCCTCAATCTCGGCCTGGCGTATGGGCAGCAATTTTTCCGAGGCGGATAGTGAGGCCTGCAATCCCGCCAGGGCGCGGTCACGCTCGGCCAGGTTATTGCTCAGGTTGTCAGCGTGGCGGCGCAACTCGCCGCTTTCGCGTTCGCGCGCCTCAATCACCTGTTTTGCCTGATTGAGCTGCTCTTCAAGCTGGCGGCCATTGGCGGTCAGGTTGTCGGCATGGCGGCGCAGTTCGCCGATTTCCCGATCCTTGTCCTGCGTCACCTGGACAGCCTGCTTGATCTGCACCTGGTATTGTTCCACGGCGCCCTGCAAAGCTGCCAGCTCTGCTTGCCGGCTTTGCAGTTCGGCGCTGAGCGTTTGCGTCTGGTGCAGCAAATCTTCACGCATTCCCGCTGTCTCGGCGATCTTGGCTTCGCGATCCTGCAAGGCCTCTTTGTAGCGCAACACTTCCTGGCGGAAATCCTCAGTGCGTATGTCGTGTTCGGCCAGCAATGGCGCAAACGAAACATCCGCCTGGTCCAGTTGCTGCCGGATACGGTCGAGTGCGGTGCGCGCCTCCACCGCTTCGATTTCGGGCCCGGACAGGATGGTATAGGCTTCCTTCACCCAATCCGACACATCCGGATCCTGTTGCAGGGCCGCAGCGGTATAGCTGTGATGCCTCAGATCGTTGCGCAGGAATTTGTCGATCTCGGCTCGTGTGGTCGCTGACAAAGCCGGCCATACCAGATCACATTTGGCGCCGATGCTGGCGATGGCCGGGCGCCAGTCGCGCATCAGTTCGGCATAATCCACGGTGGCGCGCGGGCGGCCGCGCGAATTGAATTCCGCTTCCAGGCTGTAGCGCAGCCACAGCATGGTGCCGGCGCCGGTGGACAGGCCGTTGCGCACCCGTAGCGACGCGGCAACTTCGAGCGGGTTGCGCACCGCGAGCACAAAAGCCGGCTCGGCGTTGAAATCCTGCAACACGTTGAGCCAGAGCGGCATGAGGCGGCAGAGGCGGGGGTCCTTGATCACAAAGAGCGGCGCTTCAGCGAAATCGCGCTGTAGCACCGCGAGGATCATTTGCCGGAAACGCTGCGCGGAAGCGCTATCGAACCAGGTTGCGGGAAACTTGGTCGGATCCTCCCAGCTCGATTTTACTTCGCCGAGGATTTGTTCATGCAGCGCCACAATCTCGGCCGGTTCCCAGAATCCGGTGACGTTGTCGGCGGCAGGCGCCACCAATGAGGTGGACAGCGTGGCGCCGCATTCGTTCAGCAGGCGCGTAATGGCCGAGGTGCCGCTGCGATGCGGCCCCAGCACCAGCATTGCGCGGCGGGCGGACGGGCGGTGGATGTTCTCGCCGGCTTGCGGAATGCGGGTATTCTTTGCCATGCTTTCCCGGTCCCCCGTATCGCGCTTAGGCAGCGCCGGCCACGGTTGGCGGGCTGAAACTCGCTTCATAGGCGCCGATCACCTCGGCAGCCGGGCCGAACTGCACCAGCTGGCCGCGTTTGAGCCAGGCCACCTTATTGCACATCTGACGCAGCAGGTTGTTGTCATGGCTGGCAACAACCAGGATTTTAGCCCGGGAATACAAGGCGTCGGCGCGCTGCGTCGCCTTTTCGAGGAAAGCTGCATCGCCGGCGCTGATCGCCTCGTCCAGCAATAGGATTTCCGGGTTGATGCTGGTGGCAAGTGAAAACGACAGCCGCAATTGCATGCCGGCGGAATAGGTGCGCACCGGCATGTGCAGGTAGTCGCCAAGTTCGGTGAAGGCCTCGATATCGGCATAAAGCTCGCGGATGCGGTCGCGGCTGAAGCCATAGAAGCTGCCGATGAAATCGATATTCTCGTAGCCACTGAGTTCGGCATCCATGCCGGAGGACAGGTCGAACAGCGCCGAAACGCATCCGATCGTTGCAACCTGGCCGCTGGTTGGCTCATAGATGCCGGCCATCACGCGCAGCATGGTCGACTTTCCGGCGCCGTTATGGCCGATCAGGCCGACGCGGTCACCTTCCTCGACGCGCAGGCTGACATCATCCAGAGCATGGATATGGATGCGGTTCTTGGCGTCACGCTTGATGGCGCCGCCAGTGCCGATGCCGAGTAATTGACGTTTCAGGGACCGTTGCAGACCATCAAAAACCGGCATGTGGACAGACACATGATTAAGGGTGATCGAAACCATCATCTAGCCTGTCAAAGCCAATAGGGAATACGGCGGCGGAACATGCCGAAAACTATATAAGATAGCGCAGCGAGCAGCAAACACATCACCAGCGCGAAAAGGAAGGAATGCAGCGGCGGCTCCTGGCCCAGCATGGGGGCGCGGACCACTTCGATCAGGTGGTAGACCGG
>Ga0208492_1001378_pt1 | contig 15271 bp, 15 predicted proteins | sample Subbioar_CSW14AB_FD_184820 | JGI IMG/M metagenome (GOLD analysis project Ga0208492, IMG submission 184820) | Serpentinite rock and fluid subsurface biosphere microbial communities from McLaughlin Reserve, California, USA - CR12Mar_CSW14AB (SPAdes) | ecosystem: Environmental > Terrestrial > Deep... | reverse complement strand
AAGGGGCTCGATGGGTGGTGCGCCCGCCAGCACGCGGCCAGCATCACCGACCTCGTCGGCGGCATTCGGTTGTAGCCCGCGGCATGCCCCGTGCGGGCGTCCTGTGCATAGGTCCGAAACGCGGGGTTTCGGTACCATGCGGCCATGATGAGGACGATGCGTAATCACAGCGGTTGGCTGCGGGCCTTTGTTTGCACAGCGGGTCTGCTCACGATGAGCACTGGGGCGAGCCTCGTCCACGCCGACGACCCCAAGTCCGAGTCCCCCGAAGATAAGAAAAGGAAAGAGCCCCCGCCGCCCGTGGTGACCCATGCCCAGGTGACCATCGGTGGCCAGGAGGTCAAGTACACCGCCCGCACTGGCAAGCTTCCACTCAAGGACGAGACCACCGGCAATGTGAAGGCAGAGGTGTTCTTCATCGCGTACACCCGCGATGACGGAACCGACACCGCCGACGCCAGCACCCCGAAGGACTACAGCACCCGCCCCGTCACCTTCGCCTTCAACGGCGGGCCGGGTTCCAGTTCCGTGTGGCTCCACATGGGCACCATGGGACCGCGCCGCGTGAGCTACGGGGTCGAGGGCGAGCCCCTTCCTCCTCCCGCGAAGCTCGTTGACAACGAGTGGTCCTGGCTCGAGGTCACCGACCTCGTGTTCATCGACCCCGTCTCCACCGGCTTCTCCCGTGCCCGCGAGGGCGAGCACGCCGGCCAGTTCCACGGCCTGACCGAAGATATCGCCGCGGTAGGCGAGTTCATCCGTCTCTACTGCGTCCGCGAGGGGCGCTGGGCCAGCCCCAAGTTCCTTGTGGGCGAGAGCTATGGCACGACCCGGGCCGCGGGGTTGGCGGGTCACTTGCAGGACGCACTCGGCATGGGCGTCAACGGCGTTGTGCTCGTCTCGCCTGTCCTTCACTTCCAGACGCTCGCTTTCGACAACGGCAACGACACGCCCTACTGGCTCTTCCTGCCGACGTACACCGCGACCGCCTGGCACCACGGCAAGCTCAAGGGCGACTGGGCCAAGACCCTCGAGACCGCCGTGGCCGAGGCCGAGAAGTTCGCGGGCGGTGAGTACCTCGTGGCGCTGGGGAAGGGCGACACGCTCCCGGCTGCTGAGCGTGACCGCGTCGCGAAGCGCGTGAGTGAACTGACGGGCGTCACCGAAGACTTCGTGAAGCGCAGCAACCTGCGGATCAAGATCGGGCAGTTCACCAAGGAACTGCTCCGCGAGCAGGGCAAGACCGTTGGCCGGTTCGACTCGCGCTACCAGGGAATCGACCGCGACGGCGTGAACGACACCTACGACTACGACCCCAGCTACGCGGCCATCCAGTCTCCCTTCACCGGCGCGTTCAACCAGTACGTCCGCGGCGAGCTGAAGTACGAGACCGACCTCAACTACGAGATCCTGACCGGCAAGGTCCAGCCCTGGAATCTGGGCGCGAACAACCGCTACGCGGAAACGGCCGAGACGCTTCGGCGTGCCATGACGACCAATCCCAGCCTCCGCCTCATGGTCGCGTGCGGGTACTACGACCTCGCGACTCCGTTCTTCGCGGCCGACTACACAGTCAGCCACTTGGGCCTCGCCGAGCCTCTCCGCGGGAACGTGGAGACGTACAGATACAAGGGCGGGCACATGATGTACCTGCGGGCCGCGGACCTGCAGAAGCTGAAGGAGGACGCGGCCGGGTTCTACCAGCGCGCCCTGAAGGCCGATGGCGCGGCGATGTTCGGCGTCGGTCCAGGCAAGGCGGGCGAACGGAAGGGAGCGACGCCGTGACGTACCCGGTTCCTCCCACAACGCTCATCCTCCATGACGGTGGCATGGCCGCGCTGCTCGCGTGCGGGATTGCACGCGAGGCCGCGCTTCTCGGCGCAGGCGCAACCGGCACCCCCGCCGCCGTCGGGGCTGTGCTCTTCGGCACCGCAGGAAACGCAAGGGGCCGCGCCGCGGCGGTGCTCCGCCAGTGCGAGACGCTTGGCGTGACGATGCATGACGTCGCCCAGCTTTCCCTGAGTCCCGACACACCCCGCCGCGAAGTTCACGAGTTGCTGCACATGACCGGCCTCGCAGCAACGCTCGGGTATGAACGTGTCCTGTGGCCAACATCCGGTGCTCTTGGCGACAGCATCGACCTTGATCGCGTCGCGGCCATCGTCGACCGCGGCCTGCTCGTCGGCCGTCTCGTGGCGCTGGACGCGCGCGACCATGGTGTCCCCTCAATCCGCGTCGAAACGCCGTACGCCGACTTCACCGACCGCCAGATCGCCGACCTTGTGTGCGACATGGAGCTTCCCGCGGACCAGTGCTGGTTCTGGGGGCCGTCGACCAACGGCCCCGAAGCCGACGCCGAGCGGGAGCGGCGCCGGTGGGAGAGTGCGCTGGGGGCGGTGGGCTGGAGCCGGGCGTAGGATTGGGCGTGGAAAAGCTGAGTCCCACAAGCCCGTACTTTCCTTACGTTTCCGTGAGCCCGGAGCGTCTCAGTGGCGAACCGGTGTTCCGAGGCACACGGGTGCCCGTAAAGGCGCTCTTTGATTACCTCTCCGAAGGGCATGACCTCGCCACGTTTCTTGACGACTTCGAGGGCGTCACGAAGGAGCAAGCCCTCGCTGTTTTGGCTATCGCCGCGGGCCGAACAGCCGATGAGATCCGCGCCGCGTGAAGGTCCTCCTCGATCATTGTGTGCCACGATCCTTCGGGCGAATCCTCCCGGGCCACTCCGTAAGCACCACGAAGGAAATGGGCTGGGAGAACCTCGACAATGGGGTTCTGCTGGACGCCGCGGCGGCCGAGTTCGGCGCTTTCATCACCGTCGACAGCAATCTCGCCAAGCAGCAGCACCTGGGGCAACTCCCCATCCCCGTGATCGCCATTGCGGCCCGATCGAACTCGATCACGTCACTACGACCCGCAGCACCGCTGGTGCTAAAGCTTCTGGGCCAACAGTTGCAACGCCGCGTCTACCCGGTGATCGCCAGCTAGTTCATTGGTTCGACACCAGCTTGTCGCTCTGCTCCACAAACTTGTCCCCGCTCCACTGCGTGTCCTTCGTCACCATCCCGTCCACCCGTGCCCGGTCCGCGGCCCGCGCCGCCGCCTGCCGCTGCACCAGGTCCGCGTGCGTCGTGAAGTACTGGAGCGAGTGCCCCTTGAAGTCCGCGATCGTCTTGAACTGGTGCGCATCCATGAACGCCGACAGCCCCTTGGTCAGCTCGTGGATCAGCTTGTACCCGTGGATCATCACGCCGGTGCACACCTGCACCGTGTCCGCCCCCAGCAGGATGAACTGGGCCGCGTCCTCGCCCGTTTCAACGCCGCCAATCCCAGAGAGTGACCGCGCGGGTGACGCAAACTCGCGCCGCATCATCCGCGCGCACTCCATCACCATCCGCAACGCCACCGGCCGCACCGCACGGCACGAATACCCGCCCGGCGTCGTGTACCCCTCCACCGTCGGCTCCGGCCGCAGCGTCTTGAGGTCCACCCCCATCACACACAGGATGGTGTTGATCGCGGCGATCCCTTCACACCCGCCGCTCAGCGCCGCCCGCGCTGGGTCCTCAATATGCGTGATGTTGGGGGTCATCTTCGCCCACACCGGCACCGAAGCAGCCGCGTTTACCCACCCGCACACCTCGTGCAGGAGCTCGGGATGCTGCCCCATGGCCGAGCCCATCTTTCGCTCGGGCAACCCGTGCGGGCAGGAGAAGTTGAGCTCAAACGCATCAACCCCCGCCTCCTGGCATCGCTCAACGATTTCAACCCACGCCTCCTTGCGGTATTCCTCCATGATCGACGCGATCAGAACCCGGTCCGGGTACTTGGCCTTAAGCTGCTTGAACTCCTCGATCCACGTGTCGAACGGCCGGTCCGAGATCAGCTCGATGTTCTGCCACCCGATGATCTCTTTGGCTACCCGCATGCGGGCGTACCGCGGCTGCACGTTCACCACCTTGGCCGCGTCGAGGCTCACGGTCTTCGCGATCACCGCGCCCCACCCCTCGTCGAACGCCTTCCCAATCACGTTGGCGTTCGTTCCCGGCGGGCCGCTCCCGATGACAAAGGGGTTCGGCAACCGGAGCCCATCGACGGTCACGCTGAGGTCAGCCATGCCCACAGATTACCAACCCACCGGGTGAATGGAATCCAACTTGGTGAACGGGGGAGGAAAGGGCGTTCACGGGGCCGTGGCATCCTTCGGCGGTGGCTACAAACCCCAGCCGGTGCGGGGTGTGGGCGGCCGCGGACCGGAGGAGGAAGTCCATGCGTATCGCGCAGGTCGCGCCATTGATCGAAAGCGTCCCGCCGCCCTTGTACGGCGGAACGGAGCGGGTCGTCTCCTGGCTGACCGAGGAACTCGTCCAGCAGGGTCACCATGTCACGCTCTTCGCCAGCGGCGACTCCCACACCGCTGCCCGCATGGTCCCCGGCTGCCCCAAGGCCCTCCGCCTCCACCCCATCTTCACCGAGGTCGCGATCCCTCACCTGCTCATGTACGAGCGCCTCTCCCGCATGGCCCGCGAGTTCGACCTCGTCCACTTCCACAGCGACTGGGCTGGCTTCACCTTCGCCCGCCGCCTCAGCGTCCCCAGCCTCTTCACCATGCACGGCCGCATGGACCTCCCCGACCTCCCCCCACTGCTCCGTGAATACTCCGAAGTGCCGCTCGTCTCCATCAGCAACTCCCAGCGCCGTCCCGTCCAGTGGGCCAACTGGGCCGGCACCGTCCACCACGGCCTCCCGCACGACCTCTACCGCTATGGCGATGGCCGCGGCGGCTACCTCGCATTCTGCGGGCGCGCGTCCGCCGAGAAGCGCCTCGATCTCGCGATCACGATCGCCCAGAAGGCCGGCATGGACCTGCTCATCGCGGCCAAAGTTGACAAGGCCGATGTCGAACACTTTGACCGCGTCGTCAAACCGATGCTGCACGTCGAGGGCGTTCACTTCATCGGCGAGATCGGCGACCGGCAGAAGAATGCGTTCTTCGGCAGTGCCGCGGCTCTGCTCTTCCCCATCGACTGGCCCGAGCCCTTCGGCCTCGTCATGATCGAAGCCATGGCGTGCGGCACCCCCGTCATCGCCTTCCCCCGCGGCTCCGTCCCCGAGATCATCGAGCACGGCGTCACCGGCTTCATCGTCGAGTCCGTCGACGAGGCCGTAGACGCGATCGCCCAGCTCCCCACCTTCGACCGCCGCCGCTGCCGTGAGCGCTTCGAGCAGCGCTTCACGGCCCGCCGCATGGCCCGCGACTACCTCGAGCTCTACAACCGGTTAGGCGCCGCCGGCGCACACACCGCCACATCCCGCTTCCAACCCAGCCCGTGGAACGTTCCATCGCGCAACGCCCAGGGCGGCCGCTCATTCATGGCCACCAACAACGCCGCAACTTGGGGCCGGAGACCCGCATGGATGAGGTAATCCACGTCGGCGACCGCTTCTACGTCATCGGCACCAAGCTCAGCGACGAGCCCACGCTGGTCCTCAAGGAGGGCGACACCTACGCCATCTTCGGCCACGCCGGAGACATCGACGCCCGCCTTCAGAAAAGCCAGGGCCTCGTCCACGCGGGCATGCGCCACCTTTCCCGTTTCGAGCTCCGCATCAATGGCCTCCGCCCGCTGCTACTGGGGGGCGGCGTCTCCCGCGACAACACCACCGCCACCATCGACCTTACCAACCCCGACATCGTCGAGGGCGGCACCGTCGTGCTCGAACGCGGCACGCTCCACGTCCGCCGCGAGCGCGTCATCCTCCAGGACGCGATGATGGACGCGCTCACCGTTTCCAACTACTCGCTCGCCCCGATCACCGTCCACCTCACCCTCACGTTCGAGTGCGACTTCACCGACATCTTCGAAGTCCGCGGCACCGCCCGCGCCCACAAGGGCGCCACCGGCGAGCCCGGCTTCCAGCCCAACGGCGTCACACATTCCTACTCGGGCCTGGACGGCCGCGTGCGTCAGAGCTATGTCTGCTGCGAGCCCCAACCCGATCGCCTCACCGCGCGCGAAATGACCCTGATCGCACACCTCGAGCCCCACGCCCACCGCCGCTGGGACGTCAGCGTCCGCTGCCGCCCCGCCCCCGGCGCTGAACGCATGGGCTTTGAAGAGGCCTACGCCAGCGTCAAAGCTGAGGCCGAGCAGTTCCGCTCCATGGCCGACGCCCGCAGCAGCGACGAACACATCGACGCCTGGCTCCAGCGCTCCCTCGCCGATGTACGCATGCTCCTCGCCGGCACCGAGCACGGCCTCTACCCCTTCGCCGGCGTCCCCTGGTACGCCACCGTCTTCGGGCGCGACGGCATCATCACCGCCATGCAGATGCTCGCGCTGCACCCTGAGATCGCCGCGGGAGTCCTTCGGTACCTCGCCGCTCTCCAAGCCGACAGTTACGACCCCACTCGCGACGCCGAACCCGGCAAGATCCTGCACGAACGCCGCACCAACGAGATGGCCCTCACCGGCGAGGTCCCCTTCGCGCAGTACTACGGCAGCGTCGATTCCACACCCCTCTTCGTGATGCTCGCCGGCGCCTATTACCAGCGCACCGCCGACCGCACCCTCATCGAATCTATCTGGCCCAACATCGAGCGTGCCCTTGCGTGGATCGACCGCGACGGCGACCTCGACAAAGACGGCTTCGTCGAGTACTCCCAGCGCTCCAAGGAAGGCCTCAGCAATCAAGGCTGGAAGGACTCGCACGATGCCATCTTTCACGAGGACGGCCCCTTCCCTCCCGGCCCGATCGCCCTTTGTGAAGTCCAGGGGTACGTCTTCGAAGCCAAGCGTTCCGCGGCCACCCTCGCCCTGGCTCTAGGCAACCACGCCCGCGCTCTCGATCTCCGTCAGCAGGCCGACCGCCTCAAAGCCCAGTTCGAGCAGCACTTCTGGCTCGAGGACCTCGGCACCTACGCCATCGCCCTCGACGGCCTCAAGCGCCCCTGCCGCGTTGCCTCTTCCAACGCCGGCCACTGCCTCTGGACGGGCATCGCCGACCCAGCCCGCGCCGCCCGCGTCCGCGACCAGCTCATGAGCGAGGACATGTTCTCCGGCTGGGGCGTCCGCACGATCAACAAGGCCGCCGTGCGCTACAACCCCATGAGCTACCACAACGGCAGCATCTGGCCCCACGACAACGGCATCATCGCCGCGGGCTTCGCACGCTACGAGTTCCGCGACGCTTCACTCGCCCTCTTCCGCTCCTGGTTCGAAGCCGCCTCCATGATCGACCTCCACCGCCTCCCGGAAGTCTGCTGCGGCTTCGACCGCCGCTCCGGCCGCGGCCCCACCCCATACCCCGTCGCGTGCTCGCCCCAGGCCTGGGCCGCGGGCTCGGTGTTTATGCTCCTCAATGCCTGCCTGGGTATGACGATTGACGGCCAGCGAGGCCACGTCGGCTTTGACCGCCCCATGCTCCCCGCCTGCGTCGAAGACCTCTCGCTCCACAACCTCCGCGTAGGCCCTCACGTCGCCGACATCCGCCTCCGCCGGAACCGAGGCGGCGTGCAGGTCATCGTCGATCGCAAGTCGGGGAATCTGGACGTCGTCGTACGTAAGTGAGTTCACGCCCGTTGCTGACCACCCTTGTAGAACCTCACGCACGCGATCAGCACCATCGCCGACGCAACGAACCCGCCGATAATGAACAGAATCATGGGGTTCCTGCTGACCCATGCCCGGATCGGCACGTTGTACCTCACGAGCAGAAACTCAACCGCCGCGACGGCCAGCCCCAAGCACACAATCTTCAGCACCCGCCCCGCCAGCCCGCTCGGGGCCGGGAACCGGCAGTCACAGTTCGCACACCGCAGCCGAACCACCCCGGACCCGAGCACGTTGCCCACGACTTCAAAGGTGCGCCCAACAAGGCCCCGACCTCTCTCGCCCAGCCCCGCGCCCGCCCGCTCCGTCTCCCGGTAGATCGACCCCACGTTCCCGCACGCCGGACAACACCCCTCCACCGGCCCCTCGATGGTCAGGTCACCAATCCTCGCCCGTTGCCGCAAAACGTCCATCACGATGAGCGTAGCCGTTCACACCCGCTGGCCCGTTTGAACCCCGCCTTCACCGGCTCGGTGTACTGTCCGCCGTCCCTTCTTCCCACCAGGAGCACCTATGCCATTCGGTCGAAAAGGTCGCGGCATCGGCTTCAGCCCCCGCATCATCATCGCGGTCGTCATCGCCCTCGTCTCCGTCGTGGGATACTTCGGCAACCGCGCCCTGAACCCCGTCACCGGCCGCAAACAGTCCCTCGCGCTCTCCGTCGATCAGGAGGTCGCCCTCGGCCTCCAGGCTGCGCCACAGATGGCCGATCAGTTCGGCGGCCTTTCACGCAACGGCGAATGGACCCGCACCGTCAAGGACGTCGGCTTCGAACTCCTCGCCGTGATCGGAGACCAGGCCGGCACCTACCAGTTCGACTTCCACCTCCTCGCCGACCCCAAGACCGTCAACGCCTTCGCCCTCCCCGGCGGCCAGGTCTTCATCACCGAAGCCCTCATGTCCCGCCTCGAAACACGCGGCCAGCTCGCCGGCATCCTCGGCCACGAGGCCGGCCACGTCCTCGCCCGCCACAGCAGCGAGCAAATGGCCAAGGCCAACCTCGTCCAGGGCCTCACCACCTCCGCCGTCGTCGGCGCCAGCGACCGCCGCGGCGGCGGATACGCCACCGCCGCTGTCGCCTCCTTCGTCGGCCAGTTCACCCTCCTCAAGTACTCCCGCGAACACGAGCTGGAATCCGACCGCCTCGGCGTTCGCTTCATGACCCAGGCCGGCTACGACCCACGCTCGCTCATGGACGTCATGCGCATCCTCGAGCAGGCCAGCGGCGGCCCCTCCAACCGCCCCGAGTTCATGCAAACCCACCCCAACCCCGGCAACCGCATCGAGCAGATCGAGCGTGCGATCGCCGAGGAGTTCCCACAAGGCCTGCCCGAGGGCCTCCAGAAGTAACACGGCGTCGCGCTCCCCCGGTTACAGGACTCCACTCCGCTCCACAATCACGAATATCAGCGCTCTGCCCTCCGCCGGTGGTATGCTCCGTTCAAGGAACAGGACGGCGCCGAATCCAACCCGCGGCCTGTCCTCTCCACCAAACGCATGCCGGACCAGACCGCCAAACCCCCGGCACCACGCGTGCCCCGCCTCAGCATCGAAGCCCGTGAGGACGAGCTCAAGCTTGATCGCGCGAAGGCCAAAGCGGCCGCGAAGGCCGCCGAGCGCAAGCATGTGGTCGACAAGGTCAAGCACGCCGCCGGCGCTCACGAGCCCCTAGACCGCAAGATCACCGTCGCCATCATCGCCAGCGCCGCCTTCATCACCGTGTGTGCGCTGCTCTTCGGCAGCGCCCCAATCAAGATCGTCGCCCTGGTCATGTGCCTCGGAATGCTCCAGGGCCTCTGGCGCGGCGCGAGCGAGCTGGTCGGCATCGTGATCGCCTCGATCATCGCGGTCATCATCGCCCCGCCCCTCGGCCGCGCTCTTGAAGACGTGACCGCAGGCATCTTCAGCACCGCCGGCATCCTCAACCGGATGATCTCCATCCTCAGTGTCGGCCTCATCATCATCGTGATCGGCGCGATCGTCGGGAGTTTTTTCGCCAAGCGCACCCTCAAAAAGCGCCCGCAGTGGCGCCGCTGGAACTCCATCGCAGGTGCCGGCCTGGGCCTTATAGAGGGCGTCATCCTCGGCATGGCGATCCTCTGGACCCCCCTTGCCCTCGAGCCCGTCGCCGCCACGCAGCTCGCCGAAGCCGACGCCGAGACCGCCAGCCCGGTCGCCCAGGGGATCCGCTCCTTCGCCGACCGCGTCCGCGACTCCTCCCTTGGCGGCCTCGCCCAGGCCACCAACCCGATCGAAGGCTCACGCCTCCTCTCCCTCGCCAACGACTTCATCGCCGTCGCCCGCGATGAGCACGCCATGGCCTGGTTCATGGACACGCCCGTGATGCAGGAGATCGCCGCGCTCCCCAGCGTGAACCAGGCGAAGGAACGCATCAGTGCCGACCCCAAGCTCACACAGGTGCTCGAAGAAGAGGGCGTCAGCGTCGACCTGCTCAGGCAGGTGATTGAAAGCCCGACCATCCTCGAGATTTTCGACCGCACCACGGTCGTCTCGGACCTTTCACCCCGCGCCGATCGTCTCGTCGAGGCAATCACGCTGGCCAAGGCCAAAATCGGCCAGGCCCAAACCGCCTCCCCTCGCCCGCGCCGCGACCCAAACTAACCCGGCCTCACTCATCCACCTCAGCCCACTCGGCATCTGGGCCCGATGACGCTAAACTTGGCCCTGCCGGTTCGTCCCGTCTGTGGGAACGCTCAGGCAGCTCCGTACCCGAGGAACGTCATGGCTCACCCAGGCAAGTCCACCGGCAACCCCAACGACTTCATCCTTCCCGACCTCGGCGAGGGCGTGCACGAGGCTGAACTCATCAAGTGGCGCGTCGAAGTCGGCCAGAAGGTCAATGAGCACGACATCCTCGCCGAGATGGAAACCGACAAGGCCCTCGTCGAAGTCCCCAGCCCCCGCACCGGCACCATCGCCGCCCTCCACGGCAAGGCCGGCGAGATCCTCCACGTCGGCAACCCCCTCGTCACCTACGAAGGCACCGGTGCTGCCGCCGCCGCGCCCGCCGCGGGCCGCATGGCCGAGCCCAAGGCCGAGAAGTCCAAACCCACCTCCAACGGCACGCACGCTCCAGCCGCCGCCGCATCCGCTCCCGCCCCGGTCGCCGAGCCCGCCGAACGCGAAGACGCCGGCACCGTCGTCGGCCAGATGAGCGGCTCCCTCGGTGGTGTATCCGCCGCCCCCGGCAAGGCCCTCGCAACCCCCGCCGTCCGCCGCCTCGCCCGCGACCTGGGCGTCGACATCGACTCCTGCGCCGGCACCGGCATCGGCGGCCGCGTGATGGAGAAGGATGTCCGCACGCTCGCCGCGGGTGGAACGAGCTCCCCGCTGGCCCGCTCTCAGTCCACCGGCACCAAGCCCCACCACGCCGTCGCCCCCACGGACGCGACCGACGCCCACAGCAGCGTCGTCGAGGACCGCCGCTCCGCCCCCGCCCCGCGCGTTCCCGCCCCCTCGCAGCGCTCCAGCGCCCCCTCCGGCGAAGAAACCACCCGCATCCCCTTCCGCGGCGTCCGCCGCACCATCGCCAACCGCCTCAAGGAATCCATCGCCCAGACCGTGCACTTCACCGTCATGGACGAGGCCGACGCCACCGCCCTCGATTCCCTCCGCCGCAAGCTCGCGGCCGCGAGCGGCGAGAAGGTCTCCTTCCTCCCCTTCGTCGCCAGCGCCATCTGCCGCGTGCTCCAGGACCCCCGCTTCCGCGTGCTCAACAGCACCACTGACGACAAGAACGAAGAGATCATCCAGCACCGCAGCGTCAACATCGGCATCGCGACCGACACCGACACCGGCCTCATGGTCCCCGTGATCCGCGATACCGACCGCCTCGGCGTGCTCGAGATCGGCCGCGCCATCACCCAGATCGCCGACTCCGCCCGCACCCGCAGCATCCCCCGCGACCAGCTCATGGGCTCGACCTTCACCATCAGCAACGTCGGCAGCCACGCCGGCCGCTTCGCCACCCCCATCATCAACTACCCCGAAGTCGGCATCCTCGCCGTCGGCCGCGCCCGCGAAGGCATGGTGGTCAACAAGGGCTCCTTCCGCGTCGGCCTCCTGCTCCCCCTCTCCCTCGCCTGCGACCACCGCGTCGTCGACGGCGCCACCGCCGCCCTCGCCCTCGCGGAAGTTATCAAACTGCTGCAGGAACCCGATTCGCTCCTTGCACCAGCGCGACACTGAGCGAAGCGGTCTCCTTTCCCGTCGACTTCGGCCCGACGCCGTTGGCCTTCTGCCTTGGCCTTCTGCCTTGATTTTCCGCCTTGGCCTTCGCATTCCATTCGCCTTTTCCTTCTGCCTTGGCCTCCCATTTGAAATCTCAAATTTCAAATTTGAAATCGCCTTCCCCCTTCCGCTCCCCCGCCCCACCCATTACCCTCCGCCCATGAAGTACCGCCGCTTCGAAGACACTCCCGCTCACAAAGCGGCCGTGGACCTCGCAGTGCGCATCATGCTCCTGGTCGAAGACCCCGCCTTCAACCGCCGCGGCGACCTCCGCGATCAACTCCAACGCGCCGCCCTCTCGGTCTCCAACAACATCGCCGAAGGCTTCGAACGCGGCACCACCAACGAGCTCCTCACGTTCCTCTACTACGCCAAAGGCTCCGCCGGCGAAGTCCGCAGCATGCTCAATGTCTGCGAGCTCCTGCCTTTCTTTTCAGATCTGAAATCTGAAATTTCAAATTTGAAATCCCTCGCCGAAAACATCGCCCGCCAACTCCAAGGCTGGGCCGACTCGCTCCAGAACTCCGACATCAAGGGCGTCAAGTACCTGACCGACCACACGCGTGATAGGACTGACCAATCCCGCCGTGCAGCGGAGTTCCTGGCAAAGCTGAAGGACATCAACGAGCAGGCCGCGCTCGCGCGTGAACTCCGTACGGAAACCCCGCCGGCGAGCTAACGCCCGCGCGAGGGCTCCTCCTCCTGATCCCCCCAGAAAATCAACCACACCGCCCCACCCACAATCAAAAGCGCCAGCGCCGGATTCCGCGCCGCTGGCATGAAGTTCATCAGCGCCCCCGCCGCCATCACGATCATCCCCGCCCGCCGGATCGCCGGCCGCCAGCTCTTCCGCCGCGGCGTCGCCCGGTTCGCCGCGATCCCCTTATACCCACACTCCGGGCACGCGCTCCCCGCCGCCAGCCCGGCCCGGTCAAACCCGCACGCCGGACACATCGGGAACGCATCCGGCGGATCGATCGTGTCCCCGACATCCACCTCGCTCCAGTCGATGTCCACCGAGTCCTGCTTGATCGCCCGCAGCTGCGCCGCCGCCCGCTCCCGGTCCGAGGCCCGCACCATCACCTTCACATTGTCGATGATGTTGGGCCCCAGCAGCATGTTCGCCGCGCCCGTGAACACCCGCGCCTGGATCCCGTTGTCTTCCAACGCCGCGGCAATCGTGCTCGCCTCAAACTCCGTGCGCGTAGCGGTCAACACCACAAGCTGATCAGGATCCACAGGCTCACTAGGCACTCCCGAGCATAGTCCCCCTCCCCACGCCTGCTGCCACACGCCCGCCCCCAACCCTCATACCCTCCCCCAATGTCCAGCGCGGGCGTGACGGCGGTCACCATCGGTAACTTCGACGGCGTCCACCTCGGTCACGCGGCCTTGGTCCGTCGCTGCCGTGAACTCGCCGGCCCCGGCCGCGTCACCGTCCTCTCCTTCGACCCCCACCCCCTCACCCTCCTCCGCCCCCAATCCGCCCCACCGCGCCTCTCAACCTTCGACCAGCGCCACGACTACCTCAAGTCCCTCGGCGCCGACGAAGTCCTCCGCCTCACCCCCGACCCCGCCCTCCTGAACAAGTCCGCCCGCGAGTTCATCGAGTGGCTCGTCGCCACCCACCGCCCGCGCTTCGTCGTCGAGGGCGACGACTTCCACTTCGGCAAAGGCCGCGCCGGCAACAACGCCACCCTCCGCGCCCTCGGCCCCGAACTCGGCTTCGACCTCGACATCGTTCCCCCCGTCGAAGTCCCCCTCGGCGACGACCTCATCGTCCGCGCGAGCAGCAGCGTGCTCCGCTGGCTCATCACCCACGGCCGCGTTGACGACGCCGCCCGCGTCCTGGGCCGCCCCTACGAACTCATCGGCACGGTCACCAAAGGCGACCAACGCGGCCGCACCATCGGCTACCCCACCGCCAACCTCGCGACCGACTGCCTCCTCCCCGCCGACGGTGTCTACGCCGCCTACGCCACCCTCCCCACCGGCGACAAACTCTCCGCCGCCATCAACATCGGCACCCGCCCCACCTTCAACGGCACCCACCGCCGCCTCGAAGCCCACCTCCTCGACGCCACAAACCTCCCCCTCGACCACTACAACTGGCCCATCAAGATCCACCTCATCGCCTGGGTTCGCCCCGACCTCACCTTCGACGACATCCCCACCCTCGTAACCCAGATCGACCGCGACTGCACCCGCGTCCGCGACCTCCTGGCCCTGCACGAGCGCCGCCCCATCCCCCGCCCCCACTCCTTCCTCCGCACCCAGGGAACCACCGCGTGACCACGTGGACCACCAACTCAACCCTCGACAAAATCGCCGCCAAACTCCGCGCCGCCAAGAAAATCATCGTGCTCACGCACGTCAAGCCCGACGGCGACGCCATCGGCTCCACCACCGCCCTCGTCCGCGCCCTCAATAAACCCCGCGAATGGTCCAAAGGCCCGCGAGCCGAAGCCTGGTACTTCGGCCCCACGCCCCCCTGGCTCGCCGCCGTCGTCGGCGACACCCCCCACAAGCTCCTCGGTGATGCCGGCCCCCCCGACATCGACGGCGTCGACGCCATCGCCGTGCTCGACACCGGCTCTTGGACCCAGCTCGAGGCCGTGCACCAGTGGCTCGGCCCCAAGCGAGACATGACCGTCCTCATCGACCACCACGTCCAAGGCGACGCCGAAGTCGCCGCCGAGCGCGTCATCGAAACCACAGCCGCCGCCGCGTGCCAGCCCGCGGCCGAGCTCTGCCGCCTCATCCTCAACCTCCCCGACCGCACCAAGCTCCCGCCCGACGTCGCCGAACCCCTCTACCTCGGCCTCGCCACCGACACCGGCTGGTTCCGCCACAGCAACGTCTCCCGCGCCGTCATGGTCTGCGCCGGCGACCTCCTCGAAGCCGGCGCGAACCACGTCCGCCTCTACCAGGCCCTCGAGCAGGGCGAGAGCGCCTCCCGCCTCCGCCTCCTCTCCCGCGCGCTCGCCACCCTTGAGCTTCACGACCACGACCGCCTCGCCGTGATGAGCCTCACCAAAAAGGACTATCAGGAAACCGGCGCCCAGCCCGGCGAGTCCGGCGGCTTCGTCGACTTCGGCCAGTCTATCGCCACCGTCGAAGTCACCTGCCTCCTCACTGAGGCCACCGCCAGCGACTACGGCCCCGGCAGCGATCCCAAAGGCCCCCTCACCAAGATCAGCCTCCGCAGCAAAGCCAGCGGCCACGAGATCGACGTCAACCGCATCGCCAAGTCCCTCGGCGGCGGCGGCCACGTCCGCGCCGCCGGCGCCCGCACTACCCAGTCCATCACCAACACCAAGGCCGCGATCATCAAGCTCGTCCAGGACCAGACCCGCGCCTAGTCGGCCCATCCCGCCCTCAATCAACCATGCCCGACGACCCCCGCC
>Ga0208492_1001376_pt1 | contig 15278 bp, 14 predicted proteins | sample Subbioar_CSW14AB_FD_184820 | JGI IMG/M metagenome (GOLD analysis project Ga0208492, IMG submission 184820) | Serpentinite rock and fluid subsurface biosphere microbial communities from McLaughlin Reserve, California, USA - CR12Mar_CSW14AB (SPAdes) | ecosystem: Environmental > Terrestrial > Deep... | reverse complement strand
AAATCAACTCTTTTTTTTCTTTACCCCCAAGAATTAGGCTTGATCCAAAATTAGTGAGCGCAGCGAACGGAATCAGTTCTTTGCTACTCCCCCGTTGTGGATCAATGAAATTAATCCCATCTATCTGTCTGAATCAAGCCTGGTTTCACTATAAATGATCCGTAATATTAAAAGCAGAATAACAATTGAATATCATTGGATGTTTCTTTAAATTTAAGCAAGAATCAGTTTTTAGGTTATATACAAATAACTACCCTCTCAGTAAACTGTACTACTTTATCAAATTCATATAATTCATCATTATGACTCAATTCCTGATTAAACGTATCTATGATGAACCGGAAAAAGCAGATGGATTAAGGATTCTGGTGGATCGCCTATGGCCGCGTGGTCTGAAAAAAGAGGCTGCATCAATAGATGAATGGTTCAAAGAAGCAGCTCCTTCTGTTGCCTTACGTCAATGGTTTGATCATGACCCGAAAAAATGGGATAGATTTAAAAAGAGCTATATAAGTGAACTTGAAGAAAATAAGGCAATAACAAACTTTTTGGATCGGGTCGAAACCTCTCCAACAGTGACTTTACTTTATGCAGCAAAAGATAAAGAACATAATCACGCACTGGTATTGCAAGGTTTCCTGAAAGAAAGAACTAAATAATATTGATTATAAAAGCAGAAGCCCGGAATTAATATTCCGGGCTTCAAAGGGTCGATCGAATTATATAATACTCTTATTCAACGTAGAATGTACCTTTCATCATAGCTGAGTGACCCGGGAAGGTGCAGATAAACTCATAAACTCCTTTTGCCGGAGCCGTAAACTCAATTGTATCTGACTGACCACCACCAATCAGTTTGGTATGTACGATCACCTCAGTGGCTCCTGCCGGAACATAGTCTGTATCCTTTGCCTGCATGGCTTTAGCAGCAAAGTCGGAAATAATAGTCCCCTGAGCCAGTAGCGCCCAGTTATGCCCCATCGCATCCTTGGCAAGCTTCCCTGTATGATTCAATGTTAACTTAACAGTTTGACCTTCTTTCACTTTAATCTCGGAAAGATCATATTTCATATCATCACCGGCATTAATTGTAATTGAAACTTCTTTTTCCATAGGTTCAGCCGGAGCTTCCTGGGTTAAAGAATCCGTAGCAGAGCTATCCGTTTTCTGTGTATTACTATTGCATGCTGTAAATGCAAATAAGGCCATCATGGCAAACAGGCTTAACTTTTTCATTTGATATATTTATTTGGTTAATAAGCAAAATTAGCAGCTGTTAAGCTTGGATTGATCTTCTGAATGTCAATTTATTAATTAATAAAAGCATCCAAATTCCCTACACAGAACAGCATCTTTTTATATCTGCTTTCAGATATCTTTAGGATTAACAATTAACTCAATACATTCTTTTTCAACAATTTATTATTTATCTGTGCATGTATTCCCTTTACATCATTAAGCCAATATAGTCAACAGCTTCTTTTTGGTTTGCTTGATCTCTGTAAAACAAACACTGAGAGATTATAAATCAATGATCTCTGCATCTGCCAAACACATAACAATTAAAACGGAGTATTGTTTGGAATAGTATTATTCAGGGACAATAGAATTGATCCAAATTAAAGATAGAATGCTAATATTCAATAAATTGAGATTATATATCAGATGATAATGATTAAGGAAAACTTACTTATCATTCCTCTGCAAACAAATAAGAACTGATCATTTGACAAACCTAATGGTCTGACTCTGCCGCAGTGTTTAATTTAGGATAAACTTAATATTAAAATTATTTAGCCTATCTGTCAGCCAATTACAAAATTGACATAAATTATGTTTAAATTATTTTAAAAATTATTTGCCACGAATGACTAAAAGTCTATCTTTGCAGCACATTAATAAATAATAGCTACGCAATGTTTATTAATTGTTCGGGGTGTAGCGTAGCCCGGTATCGCGCCTGGTTTGGGACCAGGAGGTCGTAGGTTCGAATCCTGCCACCCCGACAAAAACCAGTTCATCTGGATGCAAAAGCCTCTAAATATCATTATTTAGGGGCTTTTCTGCTTTTAAACAGTTCATATTAATCCGTTTCAATCCATACTTTCTGAGAACCATTAGGTGACCTAAATTAATTTTTAACTTAGGTCACCAGAAAGGGTTTAATTAGTTGATAATAAGACATATACATCAATTAATTTTATACTCAGATAGATCGAAAAAGATCACTTTAATGTTTTTCTGGTGACCTGTTTGGACTTAAATAGTTCAAATCAGTTTATGTTAAACCTTAAAAGTTAAGTGTATGAGATCAAGTAGCACATTCGGAGTTCATTTCATTTTGAGATTGAACAAAGAAAAAGATGGAATTGCCCCGGTTTATGTCAGGATAAACGTCAACGGAGCCCGAGTTGAAATGTCACTAAAAAAATCTGTGAAAATAGCAGATTGGAATACCTCCAAAGGACTGGCGAAATCTAAAAACGCTGACCTCAAAATCCTGAATAATTATCTTGAAGAAGTGAAAGGACTTTTCTCATCCTATTACAGGGAGATGGTATTAGCTAAAAAGTTGGTAACTCCCGAAGCACTCAAAAACCAGTTTCTTGGTATACAGGAACAGGAGAACACTCTCCTATCCCTCATCGAATATCATAACCTGCAAATGAAGGAGGTCCTTGCTTATGGAACTATTAAAAACTATTATACGACTGCGAAGTATCTGAAGGAATTCGTTTTAGTACAATTTAAAAAGCAAGACATCTACCTTACCGAGTTGGATTACCAGTTTATTACACAATTCGAATACTTTCTAAGAACTTATGTCCCTACGGATCATCATAAGGGAATGGAGAACAATGGTGTAATGAAACATTTGGAGCGTTTTCGTAAGGTGATAAGATTGGGCGTGAAACTCGGATGGATGGATAAAAATCCCTTTGAGCTGTTTAAGCTTAAGTTGCAAAAGGTTGAAAGAGGGTATCTAACAAGTGAGGAGCTCATTTCCATTGAAGAAAAATCGTTTAGCCTTCAGCGGATTCAATACGCCAAAGATCTATTTGTATTTAGTTGTTATACCGGCATGGCATATATCGATGTCATGCAACTAACGCCAGACAATATCATTTTAGGAATAGATGGCAATTACTGGATTAAGACTATTCGGGAAAAAACCGATAGCTCAGTGAACGTTCCGATTTTGCCCAAAGCAGCGTACATTATCGCTAAATATAAGAATAACCCAAGATCTATAGCCAAGGGTAGTCTTTTCCCAATGATATCGAATCAGAAATTGAACAGCTACCTGAAAGAAATTGGAGATCTGTGCGGAATTAAAAAGAACCTCACATTCCATTTGGCCAGGCATACGTTCGCCACCTCTGTTACGCTGTCTAATGGTGTTCCTATTGAAACGGTAAGTAAGATGCTTGGGCATACTACCATCCGTACCACACAGATTTACGCTAAAGTGGTCGAACAAAAGGTTAGTCAGGACATGTCCGCCCTGCGACAAAAGCTAGAAACAAATTCTAAAAAAGCCGATAAACAATTAAGGAGGGCTTAGCATGATCCAGGCAACCAATCATAAATTATTTGAGGCTATCAAGTCCCAGATTGAGGAATCGAGGCTGTTTATAGTTCAAAGGGTAAACTCAGTTTTGGTATATACCTACTTTCAAATCGGTAAAGCTATAGTTGAAGATGAACAGAGTGGATCAGAGAGAGCATCTTATGCAACACAAACTCTAAAACAACTTAGCAAATCTCTTAGTCAGGAATTTGGACGTGGATATTCCGTAGACAATTTAGAGAACATGCGGCTGTTTTATCTGGAATTTGGAAAATCCGAGACAGTGTCTCGGATTTCTGAGAACCCATTCAAATTGAGCTGGTCGCATTATATTGAGCTGCTTAAAATAAAGGATAGAAACGAAAGGAAATTCTATGAGATGGAAAGCCTCTCCAACAATTGGAGTATGCGTGAGTTGAGAAGGCAGTACCAATCTTCGCTATACGAACGGTTGGCTCTTAGTAAGGATAAAGACGAACTATTGAACCTTTCCACTCGTGGACAACTTCTCGAGAACCCCGTTGACGCAATGAAGTCTCCTTACATCTTAGAATTTCTGGACTTGAATGAAGACCACCGGTATTCTGAGAACGATCTGGAGACGGCGATAATTAATAAGCTTGAACAATTTATGCTCGAATTAGGAAAGGGTTTTCTATTTGAAGGAAGACAGAAGCGGATTACATTAAACGGAGATCACTACTACGTTGACCTTTCCTTCTATAATCGGCTGCTAAGATGCTTCGTGTTAATCGATCTGAAAATTGGAAAACTTACTCACCAGGATATTGGACAGATGCAGATGTATGTCAACTATCATGACCGTAAATTAAAACTCCGGGAAGAAAACCCGACAATCGGTATCATACTCTGTAAGGAGGAAAATAAAGCAGTGGTTGAATTTACTTTGCCTGAGAATAATAAACAGATTTATGCTAAAGAATATAAGTTGTATTTACCTAGCAAGGAAGATTTAAAAAAGCAATTGGAATAAACTTAAGTAGCGCTTGGTGACCATCCGCATAATGCACAACTTGTCTCATTGCTAGATTTTAATGAAAAAAATCTAGCAATGTTTATAACTTCATGAAGACGTTTGATCTTTCTACATTAACTTGCAGTTAAGTAAACATTCAATCGTTCTGTGGCCATTACATTATCTGAATTCGTTAAGTATTATCCTTTAAGAGCAAGTAGTCTTATGTGGCTTTTCGGAGCTGGAAGCTCTGTTTCAGCAGGAGTACCTTCCGCGTATGATTTAACCTGGGATTTCAAAAGAAGAATATATTGCGCTGATCAAGCCTATCCGTTACATCTATTCAATAATCTAACAGATGTTGGAATTAGAGAGCAAATACAGAATTATTTCGATTCCCAAGGAAATTGCCCTGCCATTGATAGCAGCAACGAATACTCCTATTATTTTGAACGTGCGTTCTCCTCACCACGAGATAGAAGTGAATATATAGCCAAACAGACATCCGGGATGCAATTAACTTATGGACACAAGGTAATTGGCATACTAATGAAATACGGACATCTCAACATGATTTTCACAACAAACTTCGATAAAGCTTTTGAGAATATTGCAAGCTCTCAATTCCAAAAGCTGGAAAGTTGGTATGCAGCAGATTTGGACAGCGGAGATAATGGAATCAAATTTTTCCAGAGTGGCAAACGACCATTAATAGTAAAACTTCATGGAGACTACTTTTCTAACAATATCAAAAATACAACAGATGAACTGCAACTTCAAGATAAAAAGTTAAGAGATATATTGGCGATTTCTTTAGATACAAATGGTCTTGCTGTCATGGGATATAGCGGGCGCGATGAGTCAATCATGGAAGTGCTCAATGAGGCTGTTAAAAAGCAAAATTCATTTTCGAGTGGACTATTTTGGTTCGTAAAGGCAGACACTCGTCCCCCAAAAGAAGTCACTGACCTAATTGATGCAGCAAAAGCAAGTGGGAAACAAGCTGAAATTGTTGAAATTGAAACTTTTGATACTGCGTGGGCTGATCTAATAAAAGGCTTTGATAGTATACCGCAACTTGAGTACGATAAGTTACATCAACACTACCACCGAATAAATAATCAGCCGCTTCCAGATGTCGGGAGGAATTATCCATTAGTAAGATTAAATGCTATCCCTATTATAGAGTATCCTGCCACGGCCAGATTATACAAATGCAACGCTGGTAACACTAAAGACGTTAAAGACCACATAACAAAAAGCGGTATCCAAATTTTAGCAATTAGGAAGCAGGCAGGCATCGTTGGATTTGGGCCCGATGAAGATTTCAGAAAGTCTTTTGAGGATTACGGGGATTATGACACTGAATTATTTCAAATCACTGACAAAGATCTTTTGTATGATGACTCTGCAATGAAGGGATTGATTACAACTTCTCTTTTGAAGGCGTTGACTAGTAACAAACCATTTAGATCCTCCAAACGCCGAGAACGTCATCTCTTATTCCCAGATCCAAAAAAACTATTAGACCCGATCTTCGCCCCGATGAAGGAAGAACTCACCAATATCTCAGGCGTTGTACCGACAACACGGCTAACTTGGGTAATTGCTCTTGAACTAAATATTCAGTACGTTTTATCGAAACCACTTCTGGTACTTACTCCTACGATCATTGCGTCAAAAGCATCGGAAAAAGCAGAGAGCAAACTCGTAGCACCATTTATTAAAGAATTTACCGCTAGATGGTACAATCAGAAATACGACAAGATTCTTAACTGCTGGTTGAATATACTTTTTGGAGCGCAAAAAGAGATCACAATCACCGCATATCAAAGACCGATCGCTGGAATTAATGCATCCTTCAAGCTTTCACGGACAACAGCATTTACAAAGAAAATTTAAGATGGAATTCCCAGCATATCAAGTAATAGCAGAACCAAAGTTGACTTTTGAAGCTTTATCTAATGCACAAGATATTCATCCTTTAAGGGGCTTAAAGGCTTTTAAGCCTTATTCAAGTAAATTAAATCCAATAAGTAGTATAAAAATAGCCGCGATTTATCCCGCAGGTTCGTATAAAATATTGGAGAACCTTATTAAGGAGCTACACTCTACACACACTCCGAAAGAAAGGCCAAATTATTTAGAGGAGTTTACAGGTGTGGAAAGTATTTTTCAAACTAAGGTTGAGCTAGTTCAAGAAAGCCTTTCAATATCACTGCAAACAGAAGATGTTTTCAAAGAAGGTGTTGCACCATATGTCTCTTTAAGTGAAGCTCTTGGAAGTGCAGTTAGAGAGATGTCAAAGCGAGTTTTAGAGTATGATGTATTAATGGTTTATTTACCGGATTATTGGTCTCCAGGATTTGAAGACTTGGAAACCGGATTTGATCTACACGATTTTATCAAGGCTACAACAGCGATGCAAAATATTGCTAGCCAAGTAATAAGGGAAAATAGTGCGATAAAGTACAAATGCAGGTGTAGTGTAATGTGGAGGCTTTCGATAGCTTTATATGTGAAAGCTGGCGGTATCCCATGGAAGCTTTCATCAATTGATCAAAACACGGCGTTCATTGGGTTAAGTTACGCCACAAGAAAAAATCTTAATACAAATCAATTTGATTTTACTACTTGCTGTAGCCAAGTCTTTGATGCAGATGGAACAGGTCTTGAGTTTGTAGCTTATGATGCGACTGAAATCGAGGCTAGAATAGGTGACAATCCATTTTTGTCAAGAGCGGAAATGAGGAAGTTAATGTCACGAAGTCTGGAACTTTACCAGCGAAAACATGCAGGCAGGAGACCTGAAAGACTTATTGTACACAAAACCACGCATTTTACCCCTAATGAAATTGACGGAGCTTTTGATGCTATACCCGGCAATATCAATCTCGAACTTCTACAAATTGTGCAAGAAAGTAATTGGAGAGGAATTCACTATATTGAAAAAGGAGGAATTAAAGGGGCAGATAATTTTCCTTTAAATCGGGGAACCTATTTTCAAATCGGAGCTCAAGAAGTACTCTTGTGGACACAAGGCAATGTTGTTTTAAATAATAAGAATTTCTTCAAAGAAGGTAAAAATATCCCATCGCCCATTTTAATCAGACGATTTGCTGGAGATGGAGGTTGGGATAGAAATTGTCAGGCGATACTTGGATTAACAAAAATGAATTGGAATCATGACGCTTTGTACGACCGCTTACCAGTCACTTTAGGATATGCACGATCTTTAGCCACTACAATAAAACGAATGAACAAACTTATTAATAAGCCCTACGAATTCAAATACTTCATGTAAGCATACAATTAAAAAAGCATGATTGAATGGCTACATCTCGTTGGTAAGCCACCCCTCTCCAAAGTGAATGAAGATGTCAAGAGAACATGGAATAAATCGGACTAAAGGATGAGGGAGAATTTATGCCGTGAAAGCTCTTTACAACTGACAAGAACGTAAGATATTTGCTTATCCAAGAATGGGCCACCCTGCCGCTTGAACGCTTGGAATACTCAAACGACATAATCCGAAAATTACACTTAGAAAAAGTGATCGTACACGCTCGCGCCAACAGCGGAGTTCGTTTATTTTCCTTTTGTATGTTTGTGCGGTTTTAATGTAGGTGTATTACCCGGTGTATCTTTATTATCTCTCTGACGTTTGTCTGGTTTTCCTGTAGACTCAGCAATTCTTTTTGGACCTGGTTTAATAGCCATAATTTTCTTTTTAGTAATGTGAGATTATAGGTTACAAATTAGCTTTTTATTTCTAAATTTCAAAAAGCTCATTGTAGAATATTTACCTATTAGAGTCACAAAAACTCGCAATTTGGAAGCTTTGTTGTTTTCTATAAAAAGACCAAAAAGTACACACCTCCCGTTTAAGATGTGAATTTTGCATCACGCTTCTCCCCTCCTTTGTAGTTCACAATTCTTGAACTATGACAGCAATATCTCAACAAGGCAAGGGGGTCAGATCTCTCATCCCTACCAAAGACCAGCTATTAACTCTGGGAGACTTAGAAGATTTCAAAGATGAAATGCTGAATGAACTGAAGCGAATCATTAAAGAATGTATTGGACAGCCAGGAAAGAAGTGGCTAAAATCTAGTGAGGTTAAGAAACTCCTTGGCATTTCACACGGTTTCCTTCAAACACTCAGAGACACAGGCATACTCCCCTTCTCAAAAATAGGGGGTGCGATTTACTATGACATTGAGGATATTTCGACGATGATGGAGTCTCATAAAGTAAGCAAAGAAGATCTTTTTGTCGTGAAATCATCATGATAAAAGAACCGTCAGTCGCAACACCATCTATCCATCAGGCCACCATTTACTTCATTCAGAAGGGCTTCGAAGCTAAAGATGCCGAGCAATTTTTCAGCGAGTATAGTAACCGAAATTGGAAGGGCAGTAAGGGGATTCTGGTTAAAAATTGGAGAGCAAAAGCGCTTGACTGGATGTGGCAAAGACAAAAGAACCGGCCGTATTTAAGGACTAAAGCAAAGATGATTCTGTCTTAAACTATAAGACTACTGTTGGGAGTAGACCGCCTCGTTGAAGCAGTCAGCAAGATGTACGTTTGTGGCACAAACGGATCTTGCCCTTCCTTCCAGAGTCAGTCGGTACAATAACAAAATCCTCCGAAGTCAGATTTTAAACTCAGAACAAACATGAGTAAGGAACAAGGTAATAGAACAGTATGGTTGACAATCAGATTAACACCTGCCGAATATAAATCTATGAACAAACTTCTCCAAAACACAATGTGCCGGAGCCTCAGTGAATATGGCAGGAACGTGTTACTGGAGAAGCAGATTATAGTGACGCACCGTGATAAATCTATGGATGAGATCCTGGAAGAATTAATCCTGCTTCGAAAAGAACTCAATTTCATCGGCAACAATTTCAACCAGGTTGTCCGAAAGTTAAACAGCATATCAGGCTCGCCAGACGCTGAACATTGGGAAGCAGTTTTAACAGATCTCCGAGACGAAATTCAACCGATTATCGGAGGAATTAAAGATCGGTTAGACACATACTCAGAAATATGGTCGCAAAAATTATTAGCGGGAAAAGCGTAATTGGCGCCCTGAATTATAATGAGAAGAAAGTAGCCAAAGGCGATGCTGAATTGATCTGGCAAAGCGGGTTTCATAAAGACATCGCTAAGATGGACTTTCATGATAAGCTTTTTCGATTGCAGAATTTAACAACTAGAAACGAACGGACAAAAACGAACACTGTTCACATCTCCCTAAATTTCGCTATAGATGAAAAGTTCCATCGCGAAAAATTAAGCGAGATTGCTCACAAATACATGGAGAGCATCGGATTTGGAAACCAACCTTATCTAGTTTATCAGCATCAAGACGCGGGACATCCTCACATTCACATCGTGACAACCAACATCAAACCTTCTGGTGATAGAATTAGCCTACACAATCTGGGCAGGACCAAGTCAGAGGAAGCAAGAAAAATGATAGAGGTGCAGTACGGCCTAACTCCAGCCTCGAAAGTGGAAATCCTAAAACAAGAAATGCCTCATCTGAAAAAGGTAGTATACGGCAAGGATGACACTAAACGCGCGATATCTAACGTCGTCCGTGGGGTTATCAGCAGCTACAAGTTCACAAGCTTGCCGGAATTGAATGCTGCATTAAGATATTATAATGTTATAGCAGACCGGGGATCAAAAGAATCACGCATGTATGCAAAAAATGGCTTACTGTATTGGGCTTTAGATAGTGGCGGTAATAAAACCGGCATTCCCATTAAAGCGAGCAGTATTTACGGGTCTCCAACGTTGAAAGCGCTGGAAGTGAAATTCAATATCAATCAAACACTGCGTACTCCTTTTAAGGAGACGCTAAAGAAAAATATTGATCGACTCCTTTCTGTGAAAGCAAGCGAGTCTGGTTTCAAACAAGCTTTACAGCAAAAGGGTATTGAAGTAATCTATCGTCAAAATGATCAGGGACGATTATACGGAATAACCTATGTAGATCATCAATCGAAGGTTGTTTTTAATGGAAGTGAACTGGGAAAAGCCTATAGTGCAGCGGCTCTAAGCGCTTGGTTTGCACCTCCGGAGATTAATAAGGAGGGGAATTCTATTAAGGCTATCCTTCTGGACAACTCTAAAAAGACTTCGTATTGGCCTAATAACACTCACTATCAAAACCCAGATCATCCCTCCCTCCTTAACGATCTATTAAAATCCGAATATCAGGAGGACAATATGCTGCCAGACAGTCAACTCAGAAGGCGTAAGAAAAAGCGAAAAGTAACTCATTAATATATATAACATGGCTACAGGGGAAAATGAACAAGGTTTAAGGAAAATCATGGATTTCACAAGGATGTTATCCATATCCATCCTGGCAATTCACATCTATTTAGCTTGTTTCGCATGGTTCAAGGAGATTGGATTTAACTCCGGCATCACAGATAGGCTGGCAGACAATTTAATGCACACTCAAGTTTTGGCATCTGGGTTGGCGGCAAAATCTAGTTCACTACTGTTCCTTTTGATATCCCTTATAGGAGTGAGAGGTCGGAAAGATGAAAAATCAACTCAGTATAAATGGATAGTCTGGACACTGATAGGCATTGGTCTATACTTTGGCTGCAATTTCATAGCGCGGATATTCCCGACTGTAATTATCAAGTCGGTAATATATGTTTTATCATCCTCTTTGGGTTATATCCTCATCCTAACCAGTGGAACAAGGTTATCCCGATTTCTCAAGCTAAACTTAACTGGCGACATATTCAATAGTGAAAACGAGACATTTCCCCAGGAAGAGCGTAAAATCGAAAATGAATATTCGATCAATCTCCCAGCACGATATAAATACAAAGGCAAAATCAGGCAGAGCTGGATAAACATCATCAATCCATTCCGAGGGCTTATAGTACTTGGAACACCCGGATCAGGTAAATCCTACTTCGCGATTCGGCATATCATTACACAGCATATTACCAAGGGATTTAACATGTTCATATACGACTTTAAATATGATGATCTGACCCGAATTGCCTATAATACCCTTCTAAAAAGCAGGAATCCAGCAAAGTTCTATGTAATTAACTTTGAAGACTTATCGCGAACACACCGCTGCAATCCCCTGGATCCGGAAAGCATGATTGATATCACCGATGCTACCGAGGCTGCAAGGACGATTATGCTTGGATTAAACAGGGAATGGATCAAAAAACAGGGGGATTTCTTCGTGGAATCGCCGATTAACTTTGTGACCGGGATTATCTGGTATTTGAGAAAATACCGAAACGGTGCCTTTTGTACTTTGCCTCATGTAATAGAACTCATGCAGATTGAATACAAATACCTATTCGAAGTTCTAAATCGTGAACCTGAAATAGAGGTTTTGATGAACCCGTTCATTTCAGCTTGGAAGAATGAAGCATATGATCAATTGGAAGGTCAGGTAGCGAGCGCAAAGATCAGCATGGCCAGATTGTCATCACCGTCATTATACTATGTTTTATCGGGGAATGACTTTACTCTTGACTTGAACAATCCAAAAGGCCCTAAAATAATTTGTGTGGGGAATAATCCTCAAAAGCAGCAGGTTTATGGTGCTGTTTTGAGTTTATACATTTCCAGGATGATAAAACTGGTTAATCAAAAGGATAAACAGAAATGCAGCCTGGTATTTGATGAATTTCCAACTATTTACTTTAATCACATAGATACACTTATCGCAACAGCCAGATCAAATAAAGTAGCAACGACACTGGCAGTGCAAGATTATAGTCAGCTTAAGAAAGATTACGGACGTGAACAAGCCGAGGTAATTCTTAATATTATCGGGAACGTCATTTCAGGTCAAGTTACCGGCGATACCGCAAAACAACTATCTGAGCGTTTTGGCAAAATTCAGCAGTCCAGGCAAAGTATATCAATAAACAGTTCAGATACGTCTGTAAGCAGGTCGACTCAACTCGATTTTGCTATACCGGCAGCCAAGATCTCCACCCTTTCCTCTGGTGAGTTTGTGGGAATGGTAGCTGATGACCCACAAACCAAAATTAATTTAAAGGTTTTCCATAACGAGATCGTAAACAATCACAAAGCAATAAAAGATGGGGAGCTACAATTTAAGTCCATTCCAAAAATCCGACCTATTGATTCGGATTTGGTTAAAGTAAACTATTACCAGATCAAACAAGACATTCAAGAATTAATCGCTTCTGAAGTAGGTTTGAGCACTCATAATTCACCTACTTTCACCCCAACCCGATGCGCTGGCAGCTCTGGAAAAATGAAAAACCTTCAAATTTAATTTTTGAAAAATACGAGTAACAAAAACTCATTAATAGCGTAAAATAACTGAAAATCAGGTATATAATTTTATTTGTGGTATAATTTTTGCAATTTCTGTTTTGCATCAACTGAGGTCCTATGAAAAAAGCAACATATGGTGACAAGGCATTAGTTAATAACATTCTATCCAAGTCTTTCGACAAAAATCAAAGCGTTAACTATATCGCTCAACAGGATGAGTTACGAGAAAAGAGGATTACAGCCTTAATGGACTATTCTTTTGAGATCTGCTTTAATTACGGAGACGTTTATTTGTCTGACAATAATAAAGCTTGTGCTTTAGTATTGTACCCTGACCAAAAGAAAACCACATTCAAGTCAATTCTTGAGGATGTCAAGCTTCTTTTCAACTGTGTTGGACTAGGCAATATTGGCAAGGCAATGAAACGAGAGGCGGCAATCAAACAGATACAGCCAGATACCCCCATGTATTATTTATGGTTTATTGGTGTTGAACCGGATTCTCAGGGGACCGGAATAGGTACTCAGCTGATGAACGATGTTATTGAAGACAGCGAAGCTAAATCCAGGCCAATCTTTTTAGAGACATCTACACAACGAAATCTTCCTTGGTATAAAAAGTTTGGATTCGATGTATATGGAGACCTTGATTTATCCTATAAACTCTATTTCCTTAAACGTGAAATTGTTTACTAAGTATAGCAATGAAGGTGTTTGGTACAGAAATGCTTCTTATCACATTCATTTTCGTAGTTCTCGAAATTGCGATGTTTTTTTATCAATTTATTTATTACCTATCCCGACCCCAGGATAAGTCAAGACTCTATTATCTAATCCTTTTATTTTTACTGATAGTATATAACATTACCGGAGGGCTTTTCCCGGATCGTGAAATAAATCTCTCGATCGTTGTGCAAAACAGTTTAGCATACGGAAGCGGATTTTTCATGGCATCTTACTTCCCTTACTATTTCTACAGGGGATTTGAACTTGAAAAACTTCGATTTCATGCTATTTATGGCGTTTTTTTATTCTTTCTCCTGCCGTATCTCATCTTTTTTGTGATTGTATACTCTATTAATAAAAACCTGGATTTTGCGATTCATAACGGAATAATAGTTCCCTTCTTTTATGCAATTGTGCTGTTGTGGGCAATCTTGCGATCAATCAGACTGAAATATTATGCGAACCGAAGCAAAGTTAACTTCATAGAAGTTATCGCTGTATATGGCGCGGTAATCCCTTGGGTAATGATGCCCGTGATCGCTTATTTCAATTGGGGCCAGTTTATCGAGGTTATCTGCACCAACGGTGGATTCGTTGTTATCACGGTTATGTTTTTATATAAGTCAGTTGTTAATGCCAGACAGGAATATCGACAATTGATCGAATTATCAATCAATGGAAGTAACTCACAAATCTTTGAAGAAAACAGTGCCCGGTACAAACTTACCAATCGGGAGATTGAAATTGTTCAACTACTGCGACAAGGCAACAAATATCAGACTATAGCAGATAGGCTGTTTATTTCTGAACTGACGGTAAAAAAACACGTTCGAAATATCTTTGAGAAGACCGCAGCTACTAACCGGGTGGAGCTCATTCATAAACTTGAAAATTAGCGCTCAACCAAGGTTTTATTCCTAAATCTTCGTTTAATACTCCTTTTGAAGTAGTGAAATACTCCTTTAAAAGTATTTACAAGTTTTTTATAATTAAGGATTTTTGTTTCTCGCTGATGCTCTCAAACTTATGGCAAACAACTTTTTCCTAATTATTTGAACTATGAAAACATTTTCCGACAGATTAGCATTCGCGCTCGAAACTGAACTATATGTTTTAACTCAGAAAAATTTGACCGAATGCGAGAAGCTTAAAATAGCGATTACGCTTTGTAAGAAGGCATTAGGTATCCTTAGGAAATACCTTTTTAACTACTTTTTCGGATCATTAGAGGAGGAAATCAACTTTTTCAAGCACATTAAACCACTTTTCTATAGCAAATACATATACTATATCAGTATATACAATTATCATATCAAACTTCCCGCAGGCAGCGACGAAATTGTGATGACTTATATAGCTTCCCATTTGGAAGAGTTAAAACATTTCTTTGATCGGAATCAAAGCTTCTATCAATACTACAGATCAAATTCGGATCATCTTGACAGTTTTTATTTTACCCGAAGTAATTTTGATGTGTATACTGAACTGGAGGACTTTCAAGGGGATGAACTTTTCTCAACAAGTCATGATTATAAGATATCGAAGATTATAGCTAACGAGCAGTTTCAAGAGTTCCTTATGTTAAAGTGTAAGGGAGTCAAGGGTGAGTGTATACAAAACCCGGATTCACGCGTTGTTTGGACGGGAAATCAAACGGACCTGATTGAGCTCATATATGCATTGGTCGAA